>Ga0255058_10001459_pt1 | contig 13357 bp, 14 predicted proteins | sample Cases_109_9_MG_FD_188637 | JGI IMG/M metagenome (GOLD analysis project Ga0255058, IMG submission 188637) | Seawater microbial communities from Amundsen Gulf, Northwest Territories, Canada - Cases_109_9 | ecosystem: Environmental > Aquatic > Marine > Gulf | place: Canada: Northwest Territories... | reverse complement strand
TGCAGTCGGCACCTTGCCGTTTTTCCTTGGCCTGGCCGTCGTTTTGCCCGTTCTTGGCCATTCGACTTGGCATTTGTATCGCAAGGTCGTGAGCGCTGATGAGGTAATTTGAGTTGACTCGTCCTTAGTTCGACCAGCGCTAGCGTTAAAGAGTCCCGCCAAAATCTTTATGATCCGGAGCATAAGCAGTGCCGCGCTGCCGCCCATCATGACGCACGCGGCAAACATTCCGCCCGAGCCTTGACAGTTCGCGGCCGAGCACAACTGCGATATGGAACGCCGCTGCTCACAATCGCGCGACCGCTGAGATGCACGCGATGTGATGTCCGCTTTTAGCACTTAGCGGACATCTAAGCCGCCTCTGAGAATGTCCGCTTTCGGGGGTAAAGCGGACATCCCCACGCACGTCGCGCTCGGATGCAACTCTCTCAATAAGGCCCCGCCGCGATGCCCTCCAAGCGGATCGCCGCGAGGCCCTCGTCATAGCCGCGCGCCGTATTTTCCGCTGCGTTGGTGCCTCTCTTCTTCACCGCGCCCTCACGTTTGTCACACGCAGCAGCTCTGCGTCGTTGAGGCATTCATCGAGATATTCCGATAAGCCCCCGTCATCCCACACCGCGATCTTTGCCCGCCTGGCGACGTCGTGGATCTCCAGTTCCAGCAGCTCCATTTGCAGATCTGGGCCGACGTCGACGAAGCCGTTGATGAGATCGCTCCCCAGCGCCTCCTCGGCCATCGCACCCAGCAAGTCGGAGACGGGCAGCATCAAGCGTTTGACGTGCGCCTCGCTCTTGGTCCACACGCGGATCTGCACGCCGGTGCGCACGAACGGGTTCTTGTTGTAGGTGTTGGTGACAGTGTCCTCCCATGCGCGCGAGGCCGCTAGGCGTATGGGCCAGCAACCGCGGTTGTGACCAAAGCGGCGGTCCACTCCGCCCGCCGCGTTGTAGGTCACGACCGAGACGGGCCCCTCGGTTGCCACCACGCACAACGCGTGGGGGCCGAGCGTCTTGAATGCGAGCTTTTTGTGCTGGGACCAGCGATCGCGCACATGTGTGTGGTCATCGGCCGGCTTCGGCCGGGGCGGAAGATCGGCCGCCGTCACCAGGCCGTAGTCGCGTTTCAAATCGTCGATGGTGCTCATGCTGCCGCCTCAGCGCGTGCGCGTCTGTTGCGCGCTTTCAGCGCCGCTAAGCGATCCTTCACCGTCACGTGGCGCAGCACCGGCCGCCCGTTGGCGGCGCGGTGCACGCTGGCGAGCGCCGCCCCATAGATGTGTTTGACGCCCGTGTGGCTGCCGCCCGTGCGCTTAGCGATCTGCCGCCACGACAGCGGGGGCGTGATCACGCGCCAGACCAGCACGCACTGCGCCTGGGAGAGCGCATAAGGCTCGCGGGCCTTGTGCCAAAGCTCAGGGGGATAGAGCGCGGTGAACCAGGCGAACGCGGTCAGATAATCGGAGATGTCACGTGGTGTGGGCTCGAAGCGCTGGCGCATGTGGTCGGCGTCGGTTGAGAGAATGGTCTCGTGCACGAGCAAGCCCAGCGCGTTTCCCGCAGACTCGAAGGCGCGTGGGCCGCCGTACTTGCCCTTGATGCCGTCCGTGAGGATGGCGCGCGCCACGCGCCCCTCCGCTTCCCTGACCGAGACGGCACCCAGTTCCGAACAGGTGAGGTCTTCAGATAGCCACCACTGCTGGGCGGCTGACTCTGCCGCCGGCGCCTCCTCCGGGGCCGCGCTCGGCGAGGATCTCGGCACGTGTCCGATCTGACTGCTCGGCTTGAGCCGTCATGGCCGCGTAGCGATTCCTTGCCGTGCGATAAACCATGCGCGGTGTGCTGGCTGTGATCGCGTCGGGAAGGGGCGCATCCCACAACTCGGGCTTCTCCGGGCGCCACCACTCGGGCTCCTCGCCCCAGCGCTGCGCCTGACCCTTGGGTGGGAGATAGACGAGCCGGCACTTTTCCGTGGTCGCCCAATAGATCTCGCCCGTCTTCTCGTCGTAAGCGCGCGGCGCGAGGAGTGCCCTTACCCGCCCACTTCGCCCGAAGGCAAAGAGTGGACCGCGCGGTGGGACGCCCAGCTCGACCAGGCGCTGCAAGACATCAAGAACAATCGAGAGATCCTGCGCAACATCCGCAACATCCGCGCCGCCATGGACGAGGCCAGCAACACGCTGGTCCAGGCGGAGAAGCACATCAAAACCTACAACGTGAAAATGCGCTGTCGGCGCGCGCGCGTTGGCCTGGAACAAGCATTGCCGCAAAGCGCGCCCAGCGCGAACGAGGGACGCGATGGCTGATGAGCTCGAACGTCTTTACACGCTGGAGGAAGCCGTACAGCGGCACTTCCCTGGCGGCGCTGTAACGGTCGCTGCATTGCGCACAGAAATCCGCAAAGGGCGGCTTGTGCCGGAACGCATCGCGGGCAAATTGTTGGTCACGGACGCCGCAATCAGAAGGATGCGTGATCTATGCCGCGAAGAGCCAAAGGACCACGCTTGTACCTCCGTTCACGCCAACGCCGAGACGCCGTGTGGGTCATCCGAGACGGCGCGCTCGAGACGAGCACAGGATGCGGCGAAAGCGACGTTGCAGAAGCTGAAAGACAGCTTGCTGCCCACATCGCCCAAAAGTGGGACCCGCCCAAAACAAACGGGCGACTTGATAAAATTCTCATCGCGGACGTCGTCAACGTCTACCTGAGAGAGCGCGCACCTCTGACCGAGAGTTTAGAGTTCTTGGTCTATACCGCTGCCCCAATTCTCGAATGGTGGGGTGCGAAACCGCTCTCGAAGGTCAACAAGACGAGTTGCCAGCAATACGTAGCTTGGCGGATCAAGCAGCGCGTCAAGAAACAGACGGCACGCCACGATCTCAAAACCATGCGGGCCGCGATCCGCTACTATCACGCCTCAGAGCATGGGCCCTTGGACGCGGTGCCAGTGGTCACCATGCCGGGAAAGCCTAAGACGCGCGTGGGCTATTTCCTCACGCGCAAAATGGTGGCCGACCGCATCCGTGCCGCGCGCCGGCGACATCGCTCCTCCCACGTCATTCGCCTCATCCTGATCGGTGCCTATTCAGGCACCCGGCCGGGCGCGATCAAAAGGCTGCGCTGGATCCCCTCTACGCACGGCGGCTGGTTCGATCTGGACAGCCACACGCTGCACCGCCGCGGCCAGGGCGCACCCGAAAGTAAGAAGAGGCAACCCCCAGCGCGCATCCATGCCCGTCTTCTGCCGTGGCTGAAGCGCTGGCGTGACGCCGACCTGGCGCAAGGGTGCACTCACGTCATCCATTATTATGGGAAGCCGGTGGCCCGCATTGATAAAGCGTGGGCCTCAATAGCGGCGGAGGCGGGCCACTCCGATCGCGACGGGCCCCACATCATGCGCCACACAGCGGCCACGTGGCAGATGCAGGCCGGCACCGACCCTTACGAGGCTGCCGGATACCTCGGCATGAGTGTGGAGACCTTGATGGAGGTCTATGGGCATCATCATCCCGCGTTCCAGGCGAACGCGGCGCGCGCTGAAGGAAAGAGAACGGCCCCAGTTATTCTGGGGCCGGCCCCAGAAACGCATGAACGCAAACGAAACAAAACGAGGTGATCGAACGAGATCGCACGAGCATTCACGGGCTTTCGGGAATGATCACCTTGCTTCGGGAGCAAGGGGTCGGGAGTTCGAATCTCCCCGCTCCGACCAATTGCCGGCCAGTTCCCTGCCAATTCCCCGCCAATTCCCTGGTTGGGCCATCGCAGCCTCTCCCAGCGTACACTAAGCCCCCAACCCATGTGCGCGTCCTGGCCTTGCAAGATGTCGCTCCAGCAGGCGATGTCATGCGTGCAGTGCGGTGCAAGCAATCCCACTCGACGGTTCGCTTGGGAGCTAACCTCCTACAAACGCTCACGAGTTTTAATATTGATCTGTGGCGCTGGATGCGCCCAGCTGGGCCTGAACGATGCCGCCGCAGCTCGCGCCTCATATTAGCGAATTTCACCCGACAAACCCGATTGTTTGTATGCGGACAATATGTTTCTTTGCGAGATTGCCAATGGTCCTCTGTCGGCCGGCTGAAGGAATCGCAGGGTGAGGCCTGTCTATGCGTCACGCTTCCAAGTTCTCAACGCGACATCTCTATCTCCAGGTGCGAGACGCGCTTGCCCAGGAGATTGCAACGGGCAAGCGCAAATCCGGCGGACTCTTGCCCAACGAGATCGACCTCTCGCGCGAGTTCGGCGTAAGCATAGGTACGATGCGCAAGGCGCTCGAGGTTTTGGCGAAGGAGAAGCTCGTAACGCGGCAGCCGGGACGCGGGACGCTCGTCTGCGAGCCGCTCAGCGCCGAAGTATCCACCAGGTTCGACAGTCTATTGAGCGAACTGGGAGAGCCCCTCACGGGCCAGAACAGCTATATCGATATTTCTGAATCCTTGCCCAACGCCATCGAGCAACAAGAGCTCAGGTTGCGCTCCAACGAAGCCATATTGGTGATCAAGCGAACGTTTGACTACAGGGACCGGCCGGTCGTCTACGAGGAAATTTCGCTTCCCACGGGCCGTTTTCCCACTTTCGATTTCACGTCCATGGCAAAATCCTATCGGATTTCGACGCTTGCCGATCAGTGCGGCATACATTTGCTTGGCGGGAAGGAGAAAGTGGACGTGGGCACGGCGGATCGTAAGGTTGCCACACGCCTTGGCGTCGAGGTGGGGACCCCGGTTCTTCAGACCTGCCGTGTGATGTTCAGCTCCGACGAGCAGCCCTTGGAGCGCCGTGTTGCCCATTGCCGGGTCGAGGCCGTGCAATATGTTGCAAGATATACCTGACCCATGAAGCAGCTCTCAGGTACAGCACCGAGTGCCTCACGCATCTAAGACACTGCGATAGCTCTCTAGCCGATTGGCCGATGTCTCCCCTCGCCGCAGGTAGAGCAAGCCCCTATAATGTCCCGGAAATGAGCGACGGACTGAACCTCAAGACAGAGATGGAATTCGCCTATGGGGTGCCCAGCCTCATGGCACCTGGCGTCGTGCGCCTTGTCGCCAACAATGCGAGCAAGCTTACCTTCAAGGGTACGAACACCTACCTCATCGGATCGGCGTCGCTGGCGGTAATAGACCCGGGGCCCGAGGATCGTGAACACAAAGAGGCAATCCTCAAGGCCGCACAGGGCCGCCCCATCTCGCACATCGTCATCACCCACGCGCATCGAGATCACGTGGAAGGCGTCGCGGCTCTAAAGGCAGAGACAGGTGCCAAGATATTCGCGTTTGGCCGGACACCGGACACCGACGACACAGATAGTGCCGATCATGCCGGCTCAGAGTTCACAGACCACGAGTTTACCCCCGATGTCGGCTTGGCCGACGGCGATCGCATCGCGGGCGAAGACTGGGAGCTTACGGCCCTCCACACGCCGGGCCACGCGCCTGATCACCTCTGCTTTGCTCTGGCAGGCCACGGCGTCGTCTTCTCCGGCGATCACGTGATGGCGTGGAACACCTCCGTCATCGCGCCGCCCGAAGGGCGCATGGCCGATTACCTTCGCTCGCTAGAAAAACTGCTTGAACGAAACGATAGCGTTTTCTTGCCGGGACACGGCGGACGGGTCATCGCGCCGCGTCGCACGGTGAAGGCCTACCTGTTGCATAGGCGCTGGCGCGAGCAAGCGATCCTTGATGCTGTACGGCAGGGAAAAAATACTATCCGCAAGTTGGTGCCTGCGATCTACCGCGATCTGGACGAAGATATCATCGGAGTAGCGACACTTTCGCTGCGCGCCCACGTCGAGCACCTGGTCGAACGTGGCCTTATCGCCTGCGACGACGTCGCCAACGTCGACTGCGCCGTCGTCTTTTCTTCACCTTAGGTTTTTCCTTCGCCGTCGTCTCGGCGACTTTCTCTTTCCGCGTCGGCACTACCGATTCCAAACGCGTAATGATCTCTTTCAAGATACGTCGTGTGCGTTCGGCGTTACGTCCAAGGTCGTGCGTGCCATAGCGGGACGCCGATCTTACGTCGATGCGCGCATCGTTTGCATCCCCCGTGACGCGAATAGCGACATCGTCATAGAAGCCAAGGATCATCGTGCGGTCGACGACCTCCATGACACCGGGCTTACCTGTTTCCAGGTTCGGTGCTTCTTGGCGCACAATTTTCATTTCAAGGCGGCGCACGGCGTCGGTGGCCAGCTCAAAAGCTTCCTCGCTCGAACGGTTGATTTTGATCGGCCTTATGTCGGGATAGGCCACGGCCTGTTTGAGTGCAAAGCTCTCTCCAGGGTAATCTGTACTGTTGGCGCTCGGCCCGCGCGCCTTGGCCAACGCGATAAACAGTGGCGGCGTGACGGTATCCGTCGTCACGTCATTGATCTTGGGGAGTTGTTCAAAGTCCGGCAAAAAGATCATGGGCCACAGCAGCAGCCCCAGGCCGACGAGCGTGCCAAAAACGACGCGCGGGGCACCCGGCCGTCCCGTTCGCCAGATACCGATCGTGGCGGCCAGCGCGAGCAGTAGCGAAAAAATCGCGCCGGCGAAGGCGACATAGGCCAGATTGAGCGCTTCTGGTGTCGGCAACCCAAACAAGCGGTGCAAGAATGCCGCGGTAATCAGAAGCACCGCCGCAAACACGGCGATCCGGCTCGTCCAACGGGCAAAGAAGGACGGCCCCAATGGGCGGCTGGGTCTCATGCGCGTGCGCACCCCAATGCCCGGACTTGGATCTCCATGTGCGTTCGTGCGTGCGATGTCATCATAAGTTTCATTCTGCGCGCCCGTCCGTTTCCCGGCCCCGCGTTATCGGCTGTGCGACGGTCCGGAGAATACCGGAGAATCGGAACAAAAATAGGGGATACCCGCAGAAAGGCTCAAGTCGCGACGGCTTGGGTTTCCCGTTTGACGTCAAGGCGGTGGCGTTTACAGAAGCCGAGGGACATTTATGCCGCGCTACCGGCAGCGTCTTGTGAAAGCGACTAGGGACCGAAGCAGTAGAACCACCCCGTCGCCGTGCCAATCCAGAGATAGCCACCAACGATGCAAGGTGACGAGATCACGCGCCCGTCTAATCTTTGGCGCCAGATCTCGTGTCCTGAAGCGGCGTCGAGGATATAGAGGTGACCGTCAACGGAGCCAAAGATGACCTTGCCATCGAGAACGCAGGGCGAGCACCAAACGACCCCGCCGGTCTGAAAAGTCCACACACTCGTACCCGTCATAGCGTCGACGCAGTGTAGCTGCTTATCGTCACCGCCAATCCAGATGCGATCGCCAACGACGGCCGCCGTCGACCAGTACCCCTTTGTGTTGCCTGCGTAGCGCCACACTTCGCGGCCGGTCTCGCGCTCAAAGCAGAAAAGATAAGAGGCCCGCTCTTCCGCCGCCGCATAGACGAACTGGCCAGCGACAACGGGTGAGGAATCCGTGTCGTCATGCGTGCGCGTCTTCCAGCGCACCTTCCCGTTCTTGGTCTCAATGCAGAAGAGATCGCCGTCATAGGTGGCGGCATAGTACGCGCCATCGGCGACGGCAGGAGACGTCTCTGAGCCATTTGAGCCTAGAAGCGTGCCTGGACCTATCCCGCCCAAGAACGTGCGCCAAATCTGCTTGCCTGTCTGCGCATCGACGGCGCGCGCATAGCCGTTTTCGCCCGCAATGTAGAGGCGGCCATCAACAACGCACGGTGAAGAGTCCAGATCCTTTCCGGTATCAATCGCCCAAATTCGGCGACCGGTCGCGGCATCGAGGCAGCGCAACAGATTGTCGGTGTTTCCGATGTAGACCTTGTTGTCATAGATGCACAGCGAGCCCTTGAACATGCCGCCGCCCCGGTGCGCCCAGACGAGGCGCCCCGAGAAGGCTTCAAAGCAATAGACATAGCCGCCAACAGAGCCGACGTAGACGTAGTTTCCAAGCTTCGAAGCGGTGCCAGTCCAGCCCGTACCTGCCCATGTTGTGGGCCTGCCGCGGATCCTGTTTTTGATTTGCGCGGTACGAAAGCGCCAATGCATACGCGGGGCATCAGGGATGGGGCCCGTGCCATAGAACGTGTGGGCGGGGTTGCCGCGAAACATGAGCTGAGTGTCAGGAGCGTAGCTGCCATTGCCGTAACGCCACGGCTCAAGCTTGGCCTTGCGAGGCGCTGCTAGTGCGCTTCCGCCCGCTGTCGACAGAGTCGCGACGGCACCAGCATCGACCAGAAATTCCCGACGTGTTCGATGCATCGGCACGGTCCCTAAACGTGTTGCCCGCCATTGATGTGCAGCTCCGCCCCGTTCACATAGCTCGATTGCTCGGTGCACAAGAAGTAGATCGCTTTGGCTACTTCCTCCGGTTCACCAAGCCGGTGCATGGGAATCTGCTCATCGACAAGCTTGCCAGTGCCCGCAGACAGGATTGTGGTATCGATTTCACCGGGGGAAATTGCATTGATGCGAACGCCCCGCGGACCGAAATCAGCCGCCATCTCGCGTGTCAGCCCCATCAGCGCCGCTTTAGAGGTGGCATAGGCCGCCCCCGCAAAGGGATGCACGCGGCTGCCGGCAATCGAGGTCACGTTAACGACGGCGCCTTTTGCACGCTGTAACTCCTCGACTAATCCGCGCGCCAAAATGATTGGCGCGAAGAAGTTCACCTGAAATACATGCTGCCAATCTTCAAGCGTGGTCTCGATGGCGCCGAGCCGGGACCCCTCCGCCCCCTTGGGCGAGATGCCGGCATTGTTGACGAGCGCATTGAGACGCGATCCCTGGTCCTTCAGTCGCACCTTCATCTCCGCGACCGCACGCGCCGTGTCGCTAGGATCGGAAAGGTCGACCTGAATGTGATCCTCAGGCCCCATCTCCCAGGGGCAATTCCGGGGGAACTCATGACGCGAGCACGTGAGGACGCGCCAGCCGGCGGAAGCAAAGCGTTTCACCGTCGCGTGCCCAATACCACGCGAGGCGCCGGTCAGTATCAATGTCTTTCGCTCAGCGTTGGTCGTATTCGGCATGGCCTGAACAATCACAAGCGGCGCCAATTCACGCCGGCTCGGTCCTACGGCGAGGGCGCGATCCCCAGCGTTCGGGTTTGCCCGTGCGTAGGCACCAGGTCAAGTAAAGCCGCGACGCTGGGCCTACCGCCTCAGGGGTAGAGGCGCGTCTTGACCCAATCATCGCCCGGTGCTTGCCGTCGAAAGACGACACGCTCGTGAAGCCGGAAGGCCCGTTCGTGCCAGAACTCGATCTCTACCGGAGTGATCCTGAAGCCCGACCAGTGCGGCGGGCGAGGAATCTTGCCTACAAGGAACTTGGCAGTGTGTACGCCAACCGCTTTTTCGAGCGCGAACATGCTCTCCAGGGGCCGCGATTGCTGCGAGGCCCAAGCAGCGATCTGCGCGCCACGAGGCCGGGTAGCAAAATAGGCGTCGGCTTCCTCTGGCGTCACCTCGGAAACGGTCCCCCGTGCGCGCAACTGCCGGTTGAGGCTCTTCCAATAGAACACGAGCGCGGCATTTGAATTGGCGAAAATCTCTTTGCCTTTGGCGCTTTCGTAATTTGTATAGAAGACAAAGCCACGGTCGGGCAGACCTGGAGCATCGAGCCCTTTCAATAGGACCGTGCGCACGTTGGGTAGGCCGGAGGAATCCACAGTTGCCAATGCCATCGCCGTCGGATTTACGGGCTCGTGCCGCTCCGCTTCCTCTAGCCAGTCTTTGAACAATGAAAACGGCTCGGCCGCGGCGGCGAAGTCGCCGGGCGCGTTGCCCGTTCCCTCACCAGACTTGGACTTAGCGCTCGTGTCGTCGTTCAACAGTCAACTCCTCGTTAACCGCCGCGCCGGCGCCGAAGGCGCGGCACAGATGTTCAGCACCCTTTAACTATAAAAGATCATACTCGACAGCATATCACGCCGCCCGTGGCGGTTCGTAGCATCATCAATTGTCGAGTGAAGCGTCATGAGTTCGCATTCGTCACTAGTGACCCTGGCCGCCGCTTCCCTCACGGCCTTCGCATTCGTTGCTCTCGTTTTTCTGAGTTCGGGCTGTGCCCGCGCAGATGATCTCCAACCCGCCGAGCTAACGGGAGGGTGCGAAACAACCAAACAGATCGTGCATGCGCCCCGCAAGCTGGACGAAAGTGACAAGATCGCCCTTTTAGAGCGCTTTCAATATGCCCTTTCGGAGATCGGCGATGGCGCGACGTACGTATGGCGCCGCTGGCACGGAGGCTTGTCGGCAACGGTGCATCCAACCGCTTCCTTTAGGAACGGTTTGGGGCAAGTTTGTCGCCACGTCGAGATTTTACTGACCAACGGCAAACGCACCAACAAGACCGAGGGCATCGCCTGCCGGCTTCCCGGCGGCCGCTGGCAGCTCGACAGCTAGGCGCGCGTTTCGCCCCATTTGACGCAACCGCTTGCCAAGGGCCTCCCCACCCTGCCCCTAAATCTGGACCCGAGGGTGCATTTGTGTAGGATGCGCGCCGAATAAGGACTCTAAGGGGTACAACACTCATGATGGAACCGGCGCCGAGCACAGGAGTTGCAAAAGGCAACCTGATGGCTGGCAAGAAGGGCCTCATCATGGGCGTGGCCAACAATAGATCTATTGCCTGGGGCATCGCCAAGGCCGCGGCCGCACAAGGCGCCGAGATCGCTCTGACCTACCAGGGTGGTGCCCTGAAGAAACGCGTGGAGCCATTGGCCGCCGAACTCGGCTCTCAGCTTGTGCTGCCGTGCGACGTCACAGATGCCGCCTCAGTTGATGGCTTGTTCGCCGAACTTGAGCGTACGTGGGGCAAGCTCGACTTTCTCGTGCATGCCATAGCATTCTCCGACAAGGCCGAACTCGACGGACGCTACGTCGACACCAGTGAGCAAAACTTCACTCAAACGCTGCTCGTCTCTTGTTATTCCTTGACCGCACTTGCCGCGCGTGCAGAGAAATTGATGTCGGCAGGCGGTTCCATTCTTACGCTTACATACTACGGCGCAGAGAAGGTGATGCCGCATTACAATGTGATGGGTGTCGCCAAGGCGGCACTGGAGGCAAGCGTGCGCTACCTCGCCGCCGACCTCGGCAAAGGTGGCATTCGCGTAAACGCCGTTTCGGCCGGTCCCATCAAAACACTCGCGGCGTCCGGCATTTCCGACTTCCGCTATATTCTTAAGTGGAACGAGTACAATTCGCCGCTGCGCCGAACGGTGACGATCGATGAGGTGGGTGCCGCTGGCGTTTATTTGCTATCGGACCTGTCGCGCGGCGTGACCGGCGAAGTACACCACGTCGATGCCGGCTACCATGTGCAGGGCATGAAGAACGAGGATGCCCCTGACATCTCCGTGACGAAGGGCGAGAACGGGTAATGCGACCCAAGCGGGTCTGACGCAATGCGTGCGGGCGTAACACTTTACTTCATCCGCCATGGCGAGACGCAATGGAACGCTGACGCGCGCTATCAGGGCCAGGCCGATGTGCCCATGAACGACACGGGCCGCGGCCAAGCCCGGCGCAACGGCGAAGCATTGCGCCCCTTCCTGCCTGACCTGGCGCAAGCCGATTTTCTTGCAAGCCCCCTAACGCGCGCGCGCGAAACGATGGAGATCGTGCGCGATGCCTTGGGGCTGGCTCCTGGTGATTTCCAAATCGAAGACCGCCTCATGGAAGCCCACTACGGCTTTTGGCAAGGGACGCTCGCCTCCGACCTGCCGGCGGTCGACGCGGACGGCCTCGCAGCGCGTCTGCGAGATCCCTTTCACTGGCGGCCGAAAGGCGGTGAGAGCTACGAGGACCTGATGACGCGCACACGCGCATGGCTGGAAGGGATCGAACGTGATTGCGTTGTCGTCTCGCACGGCGGTGTCAGCCGCACGCTGCGCGGCCACGTTCTGGGCCTTGACGTTGCGACCGTGCCGCTTCTGGACATGCCGCAAGATCGCGTGCTGATCCTACGGCATGGTACTTCTGAATGGATCTGAGGATTTGGCGAAGAGAAGAGCCGAAGCAGCGGCTGCTCCGGCTCTTCCCACGCTTCATGTCGTGGTCGCTCGGCGCAGGTTGCTCAGACCTGTGAGGAGCGTCACGATAGATCGGGCTCGCCGCAAGCGGCCAGCCCCACAAACGCAACGACGCTTGCGAAACGCGACGCTTGGCTTACGCAAGGAATACGGCAGTCCCAAAACCGATGGTCCCAAAGGCTTTGCCTGATGGAGACCGGTGGTTCCCCGCCCAGTGGCGGTCATGCACGGAAGCATCGCATCGCGTGTGCGATTGAGCCGCCGCGTTTGGTGTCTCCTAAAGACATGTCGCGCATCGCGACGCAGCACATGACAAATCACATAAACTGCGTCGCACGGAGTTGTCACGCGAATTGCCACGTGGCGCCCTTGCGAGGGCGCGCGCGCACTCCTATGACTGGCCTGTTGGCTGCAACCTGATCGCGGGAGTGCTAGCATTCGCCAGCCACTTAGCGAATCACTCTCGCCGGAACCGCAAACACAATGTCTCACAACACTTTCGGGCACTTATTCCGGGTAACGACGTGGGGAGAGAGCCACGGACCTGCGATCGGTTGTGTGGTGGACGGGTGTCCTCCCGGCGTGCCGTTGGAAGCCATAGATATCCAAAGGTATTTGGAGAAGCGCCGCCCTGGCCAGTCGCGTTTCACCACCCAGCGCCAAGAACCCGACGCTGTGGAGATTCTCTCAGGGGTGTTTGCCAACGAGGCTGGCCAGCAAGTGACGACGGGCACACCCATCTCGCTTGTCATCAAGAATGTCGACCAGCGCGCGAAGGACTACTCAGACATCAAGGACAAGTTCCGCCCGGGCCACGCCGACTACACATACTGGAAGAAGTACAAAATACGCGACTTTCGCGGGGGCGGGCGCTCGTCTGCCCGTGAGACTGCGATGCGCGTTGCCGCAGGTGCGATCGCGCGCAAGGTGCTCGACGGCATCACTATCCGCGGCGCGCTCGTTCAGATCGGCAATCGGCCCGTCGATCGTTCGCTGTGGGATTGGGATGCGGTCGATTCCAACCAGCTCTTCTGTCCCGATCCCGCAACGGCGGTACATTGGGCTGAGTATCTTGATGAGGTGCGAAGGGCCGGTTCCTCCATCGGCGCGGTCGTCGAAGTGGTCGCCGAAGGCGTTCCCGCGGGCCTTGGAGCCCCGATATACGCAAAACTGGACCAGGATCTCGCCTCCGCGATGATGAGCATCAATGCGGTCAAAGGCGTGGAGATCGGTGCTGGCATGGGCGCAGCTGAGCTCACCGGGGAAGAAAACGCCGACGAAATCCGAATCGGATCCGACGGCGAGGCCCGATTCATGACCAATCATGCCGGCGGAATTCTCGGCGGCATTTCGAGCGG
>Ga0255058_10001458_pt1 | contig 13361 bp, 8 predicted proteins | sample Cases_109_9_MG_FD_188637 | JGI IMG/M metagenome (GOLD analysis project Ga0255058, IMG submission 188637) | Seawater microbial communities from Amundsen Gulf, Northwest Territories, Canada - Cases_109_9 | ecosystem: Environmental > Aquatic > Marine > Gulf | place: Canada: Northwest Territories... | reverse complement strand
GGGCGGCCGGGCCCTCTGGAGCCATCGCATCGATGCCCAGGCGGTCCGCGAGCGACTGGCCAGTCCCGGGTTCGTGTTGCTGCTGGCTCCCGCCGACACGCTTCAGCCGGGCGACTGCCTGCTGCGCGTCACGGCGATCCGGGTAGACATCCGCGAACCCCTGCTCGAGCTGCCCTTCAAGCTGGCCCCGTAACTCCCTCGTTACCAGAGGGTGAAGGTCAGGATCTCGAGGGCGAGAGCCTGAAGCCCCCCGGCGATCAACAGGACCCTCAGCGCCGCCGGTGTGAACGGCCCGGGAGCGACCGCTAGCGCTGCCAGCCACGGCATGGCGAACAACCAGATCCGTTCGGTCTCCAGCTGGTACAACCCGCCGAAGATCATCAGCGCCAAGGTCACGAGCACCGCGATCGAGAACGGCTCCGGCCTGCGATCGCGAAGCACTCCGCGCAACGCGATCGCCGCCATCAGCGCCAGGCCCGCACCGATCGCGAACGCCGTCAGGTTGCCGTAGGCGATGCGCGAATAGAGATCGCCCGGCGACTTGCCGATGACCGCCGTCATGAACTGTTCGTTGAGACGGCGAGCACCTTGGTAACAGCGCCACAGATCGAAGCCCACGACGAGTCGCAACAACACCGCCGGCAGCGCGTAGCCAGCGGCCATCCAGCCCAGCTGTCGGACAATCCGCGCCGGGTCGCCACGTAGACGGACGCCCGCGTAGACGAGAAGCGCGAATCCCAGCGGCAGGGCCGAGAAGCTCAGCAAGGTCGCGGCGAGCAGTGCCAGACCTGCCGCGACCGCCGTGACGGTCCTGCCTCCAGGCGCCAGGGCGGCGCTGGCCGCCCACAAGGCCAGGGCCGCGAAGGCGAAGAAGACGGCGTCCATCGAGGTGCAGGCGAAGTCCAGCAGCGACGGGCAGGCCAGCAGCAGCAGGGCTCCCTGACGCGCCGCGCTCGCGCCGGCGATCACCTCGAGCGCTCTCCAGCAACAGAGGATGCCGCAGGTCGAGACCGCCAGGACCATCACGGCGACCGGCAGGGTACCGGTGCCGGCGACCTTCCCGACGATCCAGATGATGGTGGCCTGGCCCGGCGGGAAGTGCTTGCCGTGCAGGCTCAGCTTCGGCATCAGGTCGGTGTAGCGGCGCCAGAACTCTCCGAGAGTCTCGATGCGAATCGCGTCGTAGTAGACCTCCTCGCCGGGGTATATCGTCAGCTGCGCGCCGAGCGATCCGGGAGACTGGCGCACCAGAAACAGCGCGAACGGCAGCGCCGCGGCCAGAGCGGCCAGGGCCAGCGCAAAGCGTCGGCGGTCCGTTCGCTTCTCGTCCAGCAGGCGCTCGACCGACAGCGCCAGCACCACGAGCAGCAGCGGGAACAGCAGCGCGGACGGACGGGCCTTGGGGCTGAGGAACGCGTACAGCGGGGTCAGCGCCGGCTTCTGGCCGAACGGTGTCAGCACCGAGGTCTGGAGCAGGACCAGCTCGATCGCCCAGGCCGCCGCCAGGACCGCGGCGACCACGCCCAGAACCAGAAGGGTGCGACGCATCGACGCCTCAGCGCTCGCCGTCGGGTCCCGGGGTGGATCCCCCGTCGACGTAGCCCAGGGCCTCCAGACGGCGCAGCGTCTCCTCGTCGAGCTCCAGGTCACGGGTCCGGGCGGCGATCCGTTCCCGGAAAGCCTCGGCCGCCTCGACCTGCCGTGTCAGCTCGCGCATGCCGGCGAACAGCTCCGGGCTGTGCCGGGCAAGACCCTCGAGCTCGGCCGGGTCCCGGACCAGATCGAACCCGACCGGCGCCAGACCGGCCCGGGGTACGACGACCTTGTATCGCGGCGTGCGCGACGCGCGCATCGATTGCCCGTCGAGCAACAGCTCGGCCAGGGCCGTCTCCTCGGGCAGCCGGCCACCGAACAGCAGCGGCGTGATGTCACGCCCCTGCATCGCGGGGCGCGAGGTGACGCCGGCTACCGTCAGCAGCGTCGGCATCAGATCGATCGTGCGCACCTGCGTGTCGACGACCGTTCCGGCGGCAACACGGCGGGGCCAGCGCACGATCAGCGGGACGCGCAGCACCTCGTCGAACAACGTACGGGCGTGCCCCTTGTATCCGTGCTCGAAGAACTCCTCACCGTGATCGGAGGTCACCACGATCAACGTGTCGTCCAGCCGGTCTCGAGCTTCGAGTGCCGCGAGGATCGCGGCCAGGGTGTCGTCGGTGAAACGAATCTCGGCATCGTACAGGGCCATGACGTGCTCGAGATCCCGGGCGGGCATCTCGCGACGGATCGCCGGATTGTGCATGAAGCCGCGGACCGAGAGGTCGCCGTCGTAGTCGGCGTCGAACAGTGCGGCGTATTCGGGGGGCGGGATGTAGTCGTAGTGCACGTCCCACAGGTGCACGAACGCGAACAGCGGTCCGTCGGGAACACCGGTCAGCCAACGCTCGAACTCCGCAACGGTTCGGGGACCGTTCACGTCGTGGTGTGAGGCCCCGATGTCGGCGCGGGACTCGCTGCGGATCGCGTCGTCGGTCACGTCGTCCGCGACGGTGGTCATGCAACTCTGGTAGTGCTCGAAACCCTGGGCCAGTCCGAAGGTCGGGTGCAGGTAGGGGCCGCCGAAGAAACCGGCGGTGCGGTATCCCGATTCCCGCAACAGCTCGGCCAGGGTGACGTGGTCGTCGGACAGCCGCAGCCCGTTGTCGACCAGTCCGTGGGCCGAATCGTAGAGTCCGGTGAACATCGCCGCGTGGGACGGCAGGGTCCACGACGTCGTCGCCACCGCCTGGTTGAAACGGGCTCCCTCCTGCGCCAGGCGGTCGAGGGTGGGGCTGGTGTCGCGGTGGTATCCGTAGCAGCCGAGGTGGTCCGGCCGCAGGCTGTCGATGGAGACGAACAGGATGTCCGGCCGCTCGTCGGGGGGCTCTCCGGAACAACCGCACATCGAAACCAACGCCAGCAACGCCACGGACCTGCCGGCGCCCGCGTTACGTTCACTCATCGTTTGACGCGAGATGGAGGCACTGCACGACCCGGATCAGGGACGGACGAGAACCATCTCGTCTCCGTACTGCTTGCGGTCTCTCTCGAGCTTGGCGAGAATCTTGTCCCGGCGGCCGAGCATCGCCTTGATCTGGGCCTTGCTCACCATCCCCTCCAGCAGGACCTTCAGCACCTTGGCATCGAGCGCCGCCAGCCGCGGAACGAGGACCTCGGGCATGGAAATCGGCGCCGACTCGAAACCCGCCCGAAGGTCCTTGACGATACGGAACGTGCGGGAATGGTCGATCAGGTGCAGCTTCCAGTCATCGTTGGTGATCAGTTGATTGGCCAGGTTGCGGTCCGAATTGGCGACCAGCGTGTCGAAGACGGTCATCACCGCCCGCTGGTAGATGAGCCGCCGCGGATCCGCCGGCAACAGTTTCTTCTCCCGCCGTTCGGCCTCGCTGAACGCATCCGAAACCCAGTCAATCAGCGCGCCCTGCTTGCCGTCGATGGTGCGCAGCACCGTCACCGGGACCATGTTCATGCCCAGGTGGCGGTCGAGTAGGTAGGCGGCGCGCTCGTAACGGTAGCTGTCGCTGAAGTTCAGCTCGGCGCCGCTCTCGAAGCGGGTCAGCCCCGGCTTGTGGATGTCCACCGACTTGAAGGCGGCCTTGCGCGTCTCGCCGTCCAGGGCCAGGGTCGCCTTCATCGGACGGGTGATGCCGGTGCCGATCTCCTTGATCTCGACGATCTCGGCCTCCCGCAGGAAGGCCTCGATCCGCGCGTCGGTCATCTGCGGCTTGACGAGCACCTCGGACGTCGTGGGGTAGATGGCGCGCACGCCCCCGTCCCGGGAGACCTCGAGGGCCGCGATCCGGCCGCCGTAGGCCGGGCCCGACCCGGTGTCGATGACGAACACCCGGTTGTCGAAGCGGGAGTCGATCCGGCCGTCCTGGGTCGTGGTGTGGGCGACCACGATCCGCCGGGCGCCGACGTCCATCAGCAGGCGGGTCAGTCCCGGGGCAAACTCGTCCTCGTCGGCCAGCGCCAGGTCCCGGTTCCACAACGGTCCTCTGGGGCCGGTGGCGGGACCGTACATCGCCAGCTCGAGGTAGTCCTCGGCCACGGACATGATCGGCGCGCTGCCGTTCTGCGTCCGGACCTTCTCGAGAAAGATCTGGACGATGGACAGCGAGGCGTCGTACGGCGTCAGCGGGCTGAGCCAGCCCGCACGGATCAGCTCGTCCTTCAGGCGCAGGTGCTGCTTCACCTCGCGCGCCAGGCTGCGATTGATCCTCTGAAACCCCACCCGGGCCTGCGCTTCCCCGATGCCGCCGTGGACGTAGATCGTATCGTCGATCTGCACCACGACCCCTCGCTTGAGCAGCCACGCCCCGTAGCGCCCCCGGGGTGAAAAGGCGCGACGGTGGGCGAACCAGCCCGGCGGGAAGGTCTCGTCGAACACCTTCTTCAGGCGCTCTTCCTCGAGACCGAACGCGGCGTTGACACCCTCGAAGGCCTCGAAGCCGCGGGAACGCTGCTCCGCAGTCTCCTCGTCGGCAAAAGCGACGAACTCGGCGGGGTGCACGTAGCGCAGGTCGCCGATCACGTTCATCACCTCGTGGTTACCGACCAGCACCTGCATCCGACCGTCGGCCTGTTGCTCGAGACGGATCAGCAGATCCAGCAACTCCCGCGAGCGTTCCCCACGGTCGACGATGTCGCCCAGCTGCACGAGGCAGGAGGAACCACCGGCCCAGTTCAGACCGTCGTCGACGAGACCGGTCTTCTTGAGGATCAGCGCGAAGTTGTCGAAACCGCCATGCAGGTCGCCGACGGCAATCACCCGCGAGCAGACCGGCGCCTCGCCGGCCGCCACGGGAAGGGCCGGGATCGCCAGCAGCAGCAGCCACGCCCCTGCCCGGGCCGCGACAGGCCTCACGTGCCGTCACCCGTGCCGGGGAACGGCAGGCGGATCGTGAACACGGCGCCCTCTCCCGGTCGGCTGTCAACCTCGATCGTGCCCTGATGGTCGTCGATGATGCGGCGGCAGAGCGCCAGCCCGAGGCCGCTGCCCCGGGCCTTGCCCCGAGTCGTGAAGCCCAGATCGAAGATGCGCTCGGCCACGTCCTCGGGAATCCCCACACCGGTATCGCGAATCCTCACCACGGCATGGTCGTCGGCGGCCTCGGTCTCGACGGTAATCTCGCCGGACTCGGGTATCGACTGAACCGCATTGACCAGCAGGTTCATGAACACCTGGTTCAACGCGTCGGGGCGGCAGCGCAGCGGCCGTAGATCGCCGTAGCGTCGTATCAACTTTATTCGATCGCCCATGCGGTATTGCAGCAGCTTGACGGTCGAGTCCAGGCCTTCGCGCAGATCGACGGTCTTGAGAGGGGCCTCGTCCAGTCGCGCGAAGTTGAGCAGCGCCCGCAGGACCGCGTGGATCCGCCGCGCCCCCTCGCTCACCACGTCGGCGCTCTCTCCAAGGGCACGTAGACGATCGCGCAGCGGGCGCCCACGCTCATCGACCGCCTGCGGGTCGACGCCGTCGGCCAGTCGCGCAAGCCGGCTCTGGATGAGGTCCGTGCTGGACAGCACCGCTCCCAGGGGCGTGTGCATCTCGTGAGCGAGACCCGCCACGACCTGGCCCAGGGCGCTCAGCCGATCCCGATACAGCACCTCGGCCTGGGTGTCTTTCAGTGTCCCCAGCTCGGACTGGAGCGTGTCGGTCTCGTGGGCGAGTCGCTCGGACTCCTGCGATTGCCGGTGCAGCTGGCTGTCCTGGCGCTCGGAGCGGTTGATCAGGTAATGCTGGAGCCCCAGGTTGGCGGTCTCGTCGCGCAGGATCTCGAGTACCGCGCAGACCCTGCCGTCCTGCTCACGAATCGGACACAGGGTGACCTCGTAGTAGTCCTGCACCCCCGGGTCCTCGGAAGGCGAATGGGCCAGATGCCAGCGGTGGAAGGTACCCTTGTCGATCACCTCCACCGCAAGACAGGCGGGGCATGAGCTCTTGCCTCCCTTGCCCCCGCAGAGGTGGCCGAACCCCTCGGCCGGGAGCGTCAGCGCCGCCGCGTTGCGATAGAGCAGCTTGCCGTCGCGTCCGGTCAGCCGTACCGCGTCGGGCAGGTCCGCGAACAGTCGCTCCACCGATTGCAGCAGGGTGGCCACGCCGGCTAGAGGATCGCCTTGAACAGCCGGGCGCGCAGGTCCTCGAGGTCACCGTTGCGCTCGGACAGCTCGCGCATTTGGGTGTCGAGCTGGCGCAACAGGTGCGATCGCTCGACGGCGTTGCGCAACACCAGCACCAGGCTCTCGTTGTCCCAAGGCTTCTCGACATACTGGTAGAGGCCGACCTCGTTGATCGAGCGGATGGCGTTCTGCTTGTCGGCGTAACCGGTGAGGATGATCCGGCTGGCCAGAGGTTGGTTCTCCTTGACCCGTCGCAGGACCTTGATGCCGTCCATCTCGGGCATCAGAAAGTCGGAGAGCACGACGTGGTACTCGCTGTTGCTGAGCGAGTCCAGGGCGCGGTGCGGATCGGTGAACGTCGAGACGTCGTCGAAACCCTCTTCCTGGAGTAGCTGACCGATCGAACGCGTGACGATCGGATCGTCGTCCAGCACCAGGATCCGCCCCTTCGGTGTCTCGGTCATCGTGTCTCCCCGGGCAATCCCGTCAGGTCGATGAGTCTCTTCACAAGATCCTGCACCAGACTGCGCGTGATTTCCACATGCTCGCTCAACACCTCGTAGAACTCGTCGCGCTCGAGCAGGATGATCCGTGCGTCCTCCTCCACCGTCGCCGTCGCCCGTCGCGAATGGTCCTCGAACAGCGACCAGGCGCCCAGTGCCTCTCCGGGACCGGCGTCGCCGAAGTTCTGCCCGCCGCGTTCGAGGCGGACCCGGCCCTCCAAGATCACGTACAGCGCGCCCGGGACCTCGCCCTCGCGGAACAGGACGCTGCCCGACGGATACCACTCCTCGTGGGCGACCACCGCGATGTAGGAAAGCTCTTCCATCGGCACCGATCGGAAGGCGTCGACCTCCCGTAGGGCGATCGCGCGCTGGACCGCGGTCTTGGGTCGAAAGTCGTTGCCGGGGGCTTTCATCGGCTGGCTCCCGCGCCGGCCCACTCGAGGTAGGCCCGCGCTTCCTCGCGAATCAGCGGCTCGCCGGACTCGCGGGTCCTGCGCGCCTCCTCCTCCAACCCGTCAACACCCACCGTCCGCGCGGCGTACAGGGCGCTGGCGACGACCCAGGGCGTCCGGGACTCCATCAGGGTACGCAATGCCTGCTGCGCCGTCAGCACCCGCCGCCCGAAGTCCGGCGCCACCCCGTCCTCGAGCAGCGGCAACATGTGGCGTTTCAGCGCCTTCGGCAGCAGGTTGTCCAGCAACTCGAGGGCGTTGGCCCGCTCGACGGTCTGGCCGTCGCGAAACGTCAACCACGCGCGGTGCATCTCTCCGGGATCGTACTCCAGGCCCAGCAGGAGGAAGACCCGCCGCAGGATGCGTGCCTGCTCCTCGACCAGCACGCGCCGCAGCCAGTCGACCGTCGGGGATGTCTCCTCGCCGTCCGCGAACGACCGGATCGTCGATGCGAGCTCGCCGTATTCCTCCATCGCCCGCAGGACCTCGCGAACGATGCCGGCCCCACGCAGCGGGCGCAGGTTGGGATAACGATGTCGAAGGCGGTACAGGGCGTCGAGACAGCGCCGTCGCACGATGCGGTCCTCGTCGTTGAGGCCGACGACCAGCGAGTCGATCGATGCCGAGGTGCAATGCTGGGCCAGCAGCCGCGGGATCTGCCGACGCAACTGGGGGGAGACTTCGCGGTCGTCGAGGGCGTCGGTAAGCGGCGGTATGGCCTCCTCGCCATGGGCCCGGACGGCGCGGCGGGCGACGACACGGACATCGGGATGATCCAGCAGCGCGATCACGTGCGCGAGCAGATCCGGGCGCGGCACCCGGCCGATGGTCTCGGCGGCGCAGCGAACCACCTCGAGGCTCGGGTCCCGCAGCAGTCCGGGCAGCCGTCCGTGCAGGGAGCAGTCGGCCGGCAGCATGGCCAGTGCCCGCACCGCGGCGCAGCGCCCCTCGACGGACGAGCGGGCAGCCAGCAATGCCTCGAAGACCCGGGTCGCGAAGGGCTCGAATTCCGGGCCCAGCCGGCGCAGGAGAAACGCGACCAGGGACAGCCGGATGGTGGCGTCCGCCTCCTCGCCCAGCAGTGTCTCCAGACGTTCCCTCGCCCGATCGGGATCTTCCTCCAGCATCAGGTCGATGGCGTCGACCAGCAAGGCCTGCCCCTCCTGCTCGAGGCCCGCGACCCACTCCGGAGGCAACCTCCCCTCTCCCCCGCCGAGCAACAGCGACAGGGCCCGGCGGCGCACCGCCGGGGAGTCGTCCGATCGCGCCCGTTCGACCAGCGCCGCCTCGTCGACCTTCAGGTCGTGGAGGGCGGTCCAGTCCAGCGCGCCGAGCTTCTCCGCCTCGCTGCCGGTCGACAGCAGTCGTTCGACCATGCGCCGCGCGTCTCCTTCCGCCTCCAGGGGCTGCATCGAGAACGGGGACTGCCGCGGCCGCCCGACAGCCTCGAGCAGCTGCCGCACGTACTCGCGCTTCAGTCGCAGGCCCAGCAGGATCCAGATGCCGATCACGAAGAAATTCGCGATCAGCGAGGCCCGCAGGCCGAGGCCCAGCCCCGCGGTGACGAACAACTGCAGGGCTCCCGCCGATCCGTCTCCCATGCGGTCCATCACGGTGTCGATGGTGGACTTGGTCTGCAGCTTGACGCGCAGCGGCAGCGGCAGGTACATCAGCTCGCGACAGGAGCGGTCGAGGGAGTGCTTGAACGCGCCGTCGCTGCCCTTCAGGAAGACACCGGCCCACAGGGCGCCGCTGGCCAACAGTGCCACCGAGGACGAGATCAGCGCGAAGGGCAGCAGCAGGATCGAGAAGCCGACCCCGACGTGGGCCAGGACGCGGCTCGTCAACAACAACTGCAACACGAACGACAGCAGCGCCACGGTTCCGTAGACGAAACCGAACAGCGCCGCCAGCTGATCGCGGTCGGAGACGAACTTCTCGGCGACCAGGCTGAACTGGAAGTCGACCGAGGTCGTGGCCATCGCCGTGATGAACACCAGAGCTGCCAGCAGGCGCAGCATCGGCGAACGCCAGATCAGCGAGAAGCTGCGGAGCATGCTGACCGGCAGGGCATCCTTGGCCCGCGGAGCGGGCTTGCGGACGCGGCACAGGACCGTCACCACGCCGGCGGCCCCGACCAGCAGGCCGCAGACCACCAGCAACAGGTTGGCGGTGCCGATCCGCGGGGCCAGCAGGTTCGTCAACCAGCCCCCGATCACGCCGCCCAGGATCCCCCCGGCGCCCACGACGCCGAACAGCCGCTTGGCCTCGCGGGTGGTGAACAGGTGGTTGGCCAGCGTCCAGACCTGGGTGGTGGCGATCACGCCGTAGACCCCGGCCCACAGGTAGAGCAGCGGATACAGCCAGGTCCGGCCCTGGAGTGCGATCCACCAGAACAGCAACACGTTGCTGGCGAAGAAGAGCAGCGACCCGACGATCAGCCGGTCGAGGGCGACCCGTCGTGCCAGGCGGAGGTAGAGCGCCGCCGCCATCCCCGCCAGGACCGCGATGCCCAGCATCACGTACGGCAGCTTCATCGCCCCGAACTCGGCGATGAACATCGCGTTGCGGACGGCCTTGATCAGCAGGTAGGAGCAGATGATCAGAAAGAGGTAGGTGCCCGCGAGCAGCGCGCGTGTCCCCTCTCCGCGGCGAACCGCGAACACGGCGAGCAGCCCGGCGGACCAGCGCGCGGTCGCCGACGGACGGCGGGCCTCATTCTCTGATTTCATCGTGACAGATCGCTCCGGCTGCGGCCGCCTATGATAGAACGGATCGGGCCGCTGTCCGGCCGTCGGCGCGCGGCAGGGCGCTGCTCACGGCAAGTCGTCGCCTCAACCCGCGCCCGCCGACAACGGGACGCGCACCTCGATGATCGTGCCCCGTCCCGGTTCCGAGTCGATGGAGAGCCGACCGTGGATGAGACGCACGCGCTCTTCCATGCTGCCCAGCCCGAGTCCGCGGGCACTGCGGCCCTCGTCCGGGTCAAACCCGGCGCCCGAGTCCCCCACGCTCAGCACGATCTCCTCGCCGGTGGCCTGCAGCGAGATCCTCGCTTCCGCGGCCTCGGCGTGCTTGGCGATGTTGCGCAGGCTCTCCTGGGTGACCCGGTACAGGCACAGCGCCACGTCCGAGGGCAGCGTCGTGGGGATGTTCGACGGTTCGAACGTCACCGGAATGCCTTCGCGCTTGGAGAACAACAGGCACTCGGATTCCACGGCGCTGACCAGGCCCAGATCGTCGAGGATCGAGGGGTGCAGTTGTCGCGAGATGGAGTGCACGTGGGTCGACAGGGCGGCAATGCGGTCGCGCATCTCGCCCAGCCTCGCCCGCACTGCCTCGGGGGCGTCAGGCCACTGTTGTTCCAGGTTGCCGGTGTCGATGGCCAGGCCCGCGAGCTGCTGGGTGAGATCGTCGTGAAGCTCGCGGGCGAGCCGACGCCGTTCTTCCTCCTGGGCCGCGATCAGCCGCCCGGTCAGGTAGCGCAGGTGGTCCTCGCTGATGCGCAGCGCGGTCTCGCCGGCGCGCAGCATTTCCACGGCCCGCTTGCGCTGTGTGATGTCCCGCCAGGAGATCCTGCACAGCCGGATCACGCCGCCCACGTCGCGGATGGCGGAGGCGTTGAGGCTAACCTCGAGCCGGGTGCCGTCCTTGCGGCGCAGCTCCAGCTCGACGTCCCGCGCCTCGCCGCTCTGCTGGAACTGCTCGAACGACTTTCTGGCCCGGGCAAGACTGTCCGGGTGATAGAGGTCGAAGACGCTGCGGCCGAGGATCTCTCCCCTGGCGAGGCCGAGCTTCTCTTCCAGGGCGCGGTTGCACTCCTGAACCTCGGCCGTCTCCGTGTGCACCGACGCCATCATGTCGGGGGCGTTCTCGAAGAGGTCGCGGTACCGCTCCTCCGAGCGGCGCAACTGCTCCTGGACCACCCTGCGCTCACTGACGTCCACGAGAAAACCGCGCAAGGTCTTCGGCTCGCCGTCAACGCGTTCGACACTGACGATGTCCTGCACCCAGACGACGCTGCCATCGGCCACGATCATCCGATACTCGAGCTGGTAGTTGTCCTCGACCCTCGCGGCGGCCTCGCAGAAACGGATCGTCAGCGCGCGGTCGTCGGGATGGATGCGCTCTTCCCAGAAACCCTCGCGATACCAGTCCTTCGGAGGAAAACCGAGTAGCGGCGTCACCTGCGGCCCGATGTAGGTGAAGCAGCGGCTCGCGACGTCGGACTGCCAGGGCACGGCGTGCGTCGATTCGAGCAACCGGCGGTGGCTGATCTCGCTCTGCTGGCGGGCCTGGCTGGCACGCTCGCGATCGGTGATGTCCAGCACGGCCGTGCTGACACCGATGACCTCGCCGTCCTCGGATCGCACCGGGTAGTGGCTGACGAGCCAGCACCTCTCCGTTTCGGGGTCGGCCGGTGAGACGCCGCGCACCTCGAAGTCGAGGGTCGCCTCTCCGGTGGCGATCACCTCTCGGTAGGTGGGCGTGACGATCTTGGCGATCTCGGGGATGACCTCGTGCAGCGTGCGTCCGATGTGCTCGTCGGCTGGAAGGCCGTTGATCTCCGCCAGGTGCTTGTTGATGTGAACGAAACGCAGATTTCGGTCCATCAGACAGAGCCCGACCGGGACCGTTTCGAGCAAGTGCCGGAGCCCCGCGAGCCCGGTGTCCGCGGACTGTATCCGGCTCTGCCCCGACACCTCGTCTCGTTTCATTCCCTTGACTCCCTTCCGATCGGATCGGTCCGCAGCCGGCAGCCGTCACGGTGGACAACGGCCGGCGAGTCTTCCTTAGATAATACCAACGCGGCGAGGAGGCTGTTGCCTTCTACGGGCCCCTAGGCGCGAGACCGATCGTGTGGGGGAACCGCAGCGCCCTTCTGGCCAATAGTGGTATATGTAGGCAGTGTGGCCTTGCCGGTGGCCTGCGGGAGGCACAGCATGGGAGAGATCGGGACCCCGCCCCGGGTCCATCCCGGGGGACGGGGTGGCCTGCGACCACGGCGTTCCGCGCTTGCGAACCTGGTGCTGGGGCTGACAATCTTGCTGGCGTCCGGTCCGCAACTCCTGGCCCGCGACGCCGGCACCCGCCCGGCAACCCTGGAAGACATCTATGGCCCCACCGGCAACTCGTTCCAGGGTGCGCTGACCTTCATCAACTTCGAGTCGGACGTGACCATCGCGCCGGTCGCGGGCTACGGGTGGGGTGTGGACGACGTCGTCGTCCAGTGGCGGGAGTTCAGGCTGGACCAGGACACGACCGACTGTGTGATCAGCGGCAGCTGTGCGACCGTCCATCTGATCACGACCAACGTGTACGAGAGTGAAGCGTCGCTGGAGGTCACGGTCGTCGATGCCACTCCGTATGGCACCCGCTGCACGCTGAGTGGTCGCTGCACCATCGGAGGGGTGCCGTGCACCTCGGACGGAGCGTGTGCTGCGGATGGCGGCATCTGCACGCCGTCGCCCTGCATCGGTCCTGCCAATTGCCCGCAGGTCGGGGAGAGCTGCGGGGCCAGCTTCAACGATTGCGACGGCAATGGGCACTACTTCGATGCGGCGGACGGCGACGATTGCGACGCGGACGGCGTCCGTGACGTGATCGCGGTGGCCACCTCGCAGGTCGACGTCGCCGGCGAGCGGCTGGTGCTGAACGAGGCCGGGCCCGGAAGCGAGCGGTTCACCGGATCCCTGACGACATCTCTGGCCTTCGACGGCGTGGGTGTGCTGTTGATCCAGGCGATGGGCAGCCAACCAGCGGCCATCACCGTGGTCTACGAGGACATCGACGACGGCACCGGCGCCTTCTGTCGCAACAGCATCGATCCCGCGGCCCAGGGCAGGGTGCTGACCGAGACGTCGGTCTTCGTTGACACTGTGCGGGTGTTCGTGAGCGCAGTCGAACTGGCGGACAACGGCGACGGTGACGGCTTCGCCGACGACCACGAGACGATCGAGATGACGGTCACGGTCTCCAATCTCTCGGACGGGGACCTGACGGACGTGATCGTCTGGCTCAGCAGTGACGACCCCGATGTCGATTGCGTTCTCGACGCGATGGCCCGGGTCGGAGATCTGGCACGCGGGCAGCAGCGGCGGGTCGAGGATACGCTGACGTTCCGGGTGGCGCAGGTCGCCAGAACCGACGTGAGCCAGGATCTGACGGCGGAGCTGCGGTTCGGGTTCTCGGCCCAAGGGATCAGCGGAAGCGATGCCCC
>Ga0255058_10001457_pt1 | contig 13361 bp, 10 predicted proteins | sample Cases_109_9_MG_FD_188637 | JGI IMG/M metagenome (GOLD analysis project Ga0255058, IMG submission 188637) | Seawater microbial communities from Amundsen Gulf, Northwest Territories, Canada - Cases_109_9 | ecosystem: Environmental > Aquatic > Marine > Gulf | place: Canada: Northwest Territories... | reverse complement strand
AAAACTCCATAACAATGGCATAAATACTTATGCCTTTATAGGCCCGGTACTGCCTATGAATCCTGAAGCACTTTTAGAGAAAATAAGCCCCCATGTTGACAGCATTATTATTGATAGGATGAACTATACTTCAAAGACTCTCAAGATATACAAACGCATGAACCTGAGCAAATGGCTTGAGGATGGCTTTATAGAAAACATTATCCAGAGATTAAAGAATGGATTTGCCGGGAAACCTGTCAGTATCTGCTGATAATCGGATTAACTACAAACGCTTCTCTGCAGACTTTATGTTTCAATTAACTGTAAATGAAAAAGCAGAGGTAGTCGCAAATTGCGACCACCTCAAACAACTCAAGTATAATATTTATATTGTGTTTATTTACTCTCTTAATAAATCAGAATAAAGGAGACGATATGGAAAATACAGAAGAATTCTTGAATCAAGATGATGTTTTATCACGCGTACATCAATATGAACTGGAGAGAGATGAAGAGAGAGTTTTTATTAATGTCAGAGAACCTATAAGTGGTTCGGCTAAAGGTTCCTTCATTGCTGTCCCCAGCCTGATTAGTCAGGAATGTAATAACACTGATTACGTCGGATTAGGTGATTCTGTAAAAGAAGCCTTAAATGATTGTTTAAAGAGAATTAAAGGACTGCCGTTACGTCAGATTATCCCTCAGGGTTAACTTATTTAAAAGGCTTATATACATGGTAATTTTTCTCATGTATATAAGCCTTTTTTTACTCATTCTTTGAAGAAGCGTCTTAAAAAATTCCGATTGATTTGAAAAAGAAAAATATATGCGGTATTCAGTATCTGAAGCAATAGTAATCATTGAGCAATTAAAGAAATGTTCAATCAATGACCTTGATACATTATTTAATACGGAAGCTTTGCCAAAATTTGAAGAGCTTGATGGTGAAACATCAGGAGCTATTCTTGCTTTGAATCCTGAAAATCCCTGGTGGTTAAAATGTGTGATTAAAATTGTTTTTAAGAGCCCATTGGGGCAGTGGACCGGTAAAAAGTTTATTACTCCTTTTAATAAAGAAAAAAAAGGTCATGGCATAAATTTGTTTAAAAGTAAACATTTCCCCAAACTTTTCAAGTTTGACACCTATATTAAAAACGCGTACGTTGACGATAAACCTTGTCTTGCCTTAGATTACAGGTCGTATCATTTATTGACCTTCGGGTTGGTAGATGAGGTAAGGAAGATTAAAGATGGACAATTTTTAGGGCGAGCCTATTATAAGTTTCCATGGAGAAGGGAAATATGGTTTGTAGGGTACTTTGTCCTATGTGCTCTTCGGTTTCGGGAAAATGATTAAGAATGCTTTGACGATAATAGCATGCAAACTAAGACTCGCCACTGTAATTACGTTTATGGGAACAGTAAATTGTGAATATCCTTCTAATTATTACAAATCAATACCGCGGACCGATCCCTGTCATTCCCCTTGGTCCATGCCTGGTTGCAGAATCCTGCGAGCGAACAGGCCACCAGGTTCAAATACTGGATTTCATGTTTGAACGGGACCCGCTGCACACCCTGAATTCCGTTATCGATAAATCTAAACCTGATATTGTTGGAATTTCTCTTCGAAATATTGACAATAATGACATGCTGCATCCAGTTACGTTCTATAAGGAATTGACATTACTTATGGAATGCGTTCGCAGGAAGACTGATGCAGCAATTATTCTCGGTGGTGCTGCCGTTGGAGTAATGCCGGAGGCATTACTCCGATTTACTGGTGCAGATTGGGCAGTATTGTGGGATGGAGAGCTTGTCTTTCCTGAAGTATTGGAGGCGTTATCAACTGGCAGGATGCCGAAAGATATCCCCGGTATCGCCTGGATTGAAGATACCGGTTTCAGAATAAATACAGGATTTGGAGACCGTTTCTCCGGTAACAGTCTGGTACCTGACTTTCATCGCTGGATAGATTTACCTGCTTATCTTTCAAGGTTCTCCACTGTGCCTATTCAGACCAAACTGGGATGCCATTTTAAATGTATTTATTGTACATATAGAAAGATCGAGGGAGAGGATTACCGGTTGTGTGACCCTCAATCAATAGCCGCAGAGATCGCGGACCTTGAGAAAATGGGGATGAGAGACCTTGAATTCGTTGATAATGTTTTTAATTCTCCCTATGACCATGCAATGGCTATATGTCATGCTGTTGCAAAGTACAGAACAAAAGCCCGTCTGCAGACAGTGGAGTTGAATCCACTCTTTGTGGACGATGAACTTATTGGGGCAATGGAGCTGGCAGGATTTGTTGGAATTGGTATTACCGTTGAGAGTGCGGCTGATCCCGTTCTTGATCGTTTAAGGAAAGGTTATACCTCAAGGGAGGTCTATAAGGCATCAGAGGTTATCAATCGTCACAACATACCATGCCTCTGGATATTTATGTTAGGTGGGCCGGGTGAGACCGAGGAAACAGTACAGGAGACCCTGCGCTTTGCGGAAGAGTGTATAAGTCAGAGAGATGTTGCGCTCTTCATGACAGGGGTTCGTATTTATCCTGGCACTGAACTGGAGAATATTGCAAGAACAGAAGGTATTTTAACCCTGTCTTCCCATGAAATGCTTGAACCGGTATTCTACCTCTCTCCAGCCCTTAACCTGGAATGGCTGCTGGAGAAAGTTCGCTACAGTATGGCAAGACGGATGAACTTTATGAGTCCAAGCGCTATTGGTCTTCCATTTCTGCCGGTAATCAGCTTACTTGGATACTGGATGGGAGTAAAGCCTCCACTCTGGAAATATACACGTTATATCAGGACTGGGCTCCGGTGTCTGGGAAGGGATCTATAATATTGCAGATGAAGAATGAATATGTCTCTATTGCATCTCTGGCTGTTGCAACTCCCCCTTATGTGGTAACGCAATCAGAGGCGAAAGCCTTTCTGACAAAACACTACTCTAAGGTATTGGGACCAAATAGTCTGGCAAGAATGCTTAGGATATTTGCTCATCCGAGTGTATTAAGACGCCATATTGCAGTGAAAGACCTTGAGTGTCTAGTGAATGAAGATCCTGACAAACGCATGGAACGTTTCACTCACTGGGCGGTGGAACTTTCCTCTCAGGCGATTGATAAGGCCCTGGCACAGGTGGGGTTAACAACAGATGACATAACCGGATTAGTAGTGAATACCTGCACGGGTTACATTTGTCCGGGTATCTCAACGTATCTCCTGGAAAAGCTTGGTTTGTCCGATAAGATAAGGGCACATGATCTGGTAGGAAGCGGTTGCGGTGGTTCTATTCCGAATCTGCAGGTTTGCAGGGATATGATACAGTGGAACAGGGATGATGTTGTCGTGAGTGTTTCAGTAGAGATCTGCAGTGCAACTTTTCAGATGGCAGATGATTTGAGCTTGATTGTTTCGAATGCTATTTTTGCTGATGGTGCATCCGCCTCCGTGCTGTGGAGTCGTCCTGGGAAATTGAAACTGATTTCCTCTGCGAGCAGGTGCGACACTCAATATCGTGAGGACATACGATACATATACAGAAACGGGCAATTGCACAACCAGCTGTCGCTGCAGTTATCAGAGTTTGCCAGTAAAACGGTTGCCGGGGTGGTAATGGACCTGTTAACACCCAGAGGACTGAAACTGGAAGATATTACACACTGGGCATTTCATCCCGGAGGAGAAAAGGTGATCAATGCCATCAGAGATGAATTGATGATTCCAGAAACAAAATTACAGTCAACCCGTGATATCCTGGCACAATATGGAAATATGTCATCTCCAACAGTTCTGTTTGTGTTACGAGAGATTCTGAACAAGGGTATTGCACCAGGGGAGTGGTGTGTAATAGTCGCCTTCGGTGCAGGGTTAAGCGCGCATGGGGTTTTATTGGAGGGGTAAAGAAGCGAAAGGGTCAAGTCTCCACTTGACTGTATTACTAAAGCCTGTCAGAAGATACCAGCTAAGAAGTCAAGTAATTACTTATAGTGTCAATCGGTTTTCCGGTTTACGTGCCGTGGCCTTTCAAGATCGCACTTAATGCAACAATCAGATTACTGGCGTCATGCCTAGTATAGGTTTTGAGCTCTCGGTTATGAAAATTTTACCAAAATTCAACCATTTATCAAAGAAAAGCAATCACATTCAAAATCGGTCAAGAATATTCCGGTACTCGTCATCACTCAAGGATAATTCCTTTTTAACAATGTGAATAACCGCCAGTTTTTTCTTATCCATTAAAATAGGAACAGTTGGAAGGAAACGAGGGTTAAACCTGATCTATTGACAAATGATTCAATCCATCATGCCTGTCTCTGATAGCACCACATCCCCGCCCGAACGTACCGTTCGGTACGGGCGCGGGTTATAATATAAATCCTTGTTTTAGACGTAATATAATAAACTAATTCGAAAACATCCTACCTGAGTTTGAGTGTAACATTATTATCAAGTTCGCTACCATGACAGTATGCCAGTATGTCTTCAGCTCTGCCCCCTGCATATTCTTCGGCGTTTTTACTCGTCAATAAGAATTTCTTCCCCAGCTCGATGATCCTTTGTTCTCTGACCTGATGAAGTCGGAGACTTGCTTCATTCTTATTAATTGTTATCGTCCTGAAGGCATGAGGATACTGGACTGTTGCTGGAGATGCAACATAATGAAGTCCTTTGACTGTTTGAATCTTTGAGATGTGATGATGCCCTGTTAAACACATCTTGACCTGAGGTGTACTTTCAAAAATTGTATTTATTTCTTGATGATTATTCAGAAGGTATTTCTTCTTCCATTTTGGTATATCCTTATTCCCCCATGTTGGCAGGAAGAGATGATGACTGAGTGTAACAATCATATCTTGTGGATATTTAGCAATCGTTTCCTTAACCCATTTGATTTCCGTTTGAGGAATCTCACCATTGTCATGATCGATTATTGAGGTATCTAATCCCAATATCCTCAAACCTGGGGCTGGTGATACACTCCACCAATAATTACCAATATCAAGTCCATGGCCTTTCATTCTCAAGGCATATTGTTCCTTTGAAAGCGCTACTCCAGGAGGAATAGGTGATGACTCCCGATTACCAAATTGGACAAAGTAAGGAATCCTGACACTTGACATAATCTTCATAAATTCATCAAATCCTTTTGTTCCAGGGTCGGTATTATTGATATTGTCTCCACCAAAAAGAATGAAATCTATATCATCCCTCTCATTTATCTGGTCTATAATATCCCTGAAGATGTTAAAACTTTCCTCAGCCAGGGATGTTCCATTCTTGCCGGTAAATGTAACATGGGTGTCTGTTATGTGAGCAAACGTGACGGGCATTTCCTTTCCAGCCTTTGTTTTTTTAGCTTTTTTTGACGCAGTCGTACATCCGGCGAAATTCCCGATTAAGATTCCTCCGATGAATAAGGCTTTACCAAGCCCTACACCGTATTTCACAAAATCCCTTCGATTCAATCTTTCTTCTAGTTGTAAAATTGTGTTTTGTACTGTCTCTTCTTCCACTTTACATACCTCCCTTTAATAATATTGTTTATTTCTATTCTTCCTTTTCATCAGGCAATGGTGGATGGTTGAAAATTGAATGTCTTCTAAGGAAACTCTTTATCTCTTTTGCCTCTTCTATTGATATATGTTGTTCGGCTTCTTTTGTCTCGAGCATGGAGTCAACTATCTTTGCCCAGTCGTCTGGTGAATAAGGATACGCCTCAATGTCCGGCAACTCATGACATTTAGAACATTTGTCCTGAAAAACATACCGATCACTTAATCTTGCATCTTCATTGTAAACATCCCTTGAAGTCGTCATTGCACAGCCAGAAAGGATTTGTTGAATAAGCAACGTAAAAATGGTTAAAATTATTTGGACAAGATAAAGTGTCTTCATTTTCCAATAATTATAGTCACGCCAGTAGTCATTCCCCAATCTATACTATCACTGTTAAGTCCCCAGAATGTAGCCGCGTCAAACTCCATATTCCATGGACCTTCCCATACAATTCCACCTAATATTTGATGCTCAATGTTTTGCTTCTCCACCTTCTCCAGGCTGTATTCTGATACGAGATGAAGTCCTTTTACGTTACTAACTTTATAGTCAACTATACTACCATATTTAAAAACTCCTCTCGTCTCTTCAACTTCAAATTCTTCCTCTCCGAGCGTCTTTGTCCTTCTCTTTCTTTCCGTACCACCACCTATAGTTGTATGAAACATTACATTTTTTAACTCCCACGTAAATATACCTATACCCTCAAAATCAATTCTTTCGCCCCCTTTTTCTGTAGGAAAGAGTACTCCAGCTTCGGTTGCAAAATTTGGTATAAACCCTTCTCCCCAATGCCATACCTTTTTTAACGATATTGAAGTATCTGAAAACTGCTGTTCTCTAAGTTCGAAACTTCCCTTTTGTCTGTCATCCACAAATTCTCCCACGGTACCTATATCCAACTCAAGATCCCATGGTAAGCCATAGTTAAACTGTATGCTGGGAAATTCAATCGTGAGTTCATCTCTGCCAGGATTTTTCTCTTCCTTTATCCCGAAATAACCAAATTCCAACTCTATCTTTCCCTTTTCCACAACATCAGCATCAGTTGTTACAAATGGGCGCAGTGCAAATGCATTATTAATACAAATAATAAAGGGTAATAGAAATACAATTAAATTCCTAATGAAACCCATAGCTCTTTATAGATAATTAAAATACCAAACTCGGTAACAAAGTTGGAAAATAGGGCCGGATCTTAAAATATAAAACTAGACTCTTCGCTGCCCCTTCGTTTCACTCAGGGCTTCGGCTCAGAGTGACATCATTGTTTATTACACTATCACTAACTTAGTAAGCGAAAGAAAACTAATTTGTTCTTTGAAGAAATCTTGATACCTGAATACCATCCTGACTTAACGTAAATGTTATTGCTCCATCCTGGTATGTCTTAAATAAATCTACACCAAACCTCTCATAGACTTCAACAGTAGATGCCGAAACAATTTTTTCTGTTCCGCTTATCAGGGCATATTTCGGCCTGACCCGCCCAATCAAATCTTCAGTTTTAGTACAAAAACCTCCGTGATGTGGTACCTGAATTACATCTACAAACACATCTGCAAATACGTCCGCATTAAGGTCGTCCTTGCCTGATAAAAGCATTTCGATTCCTGATTCACCTATATCAGCACACAATAGTATCTTGTGACCCAGATATTCAATCAAAACCACACTGGACGAATCGTTCACGTTCAAGTTATTTACAGGGAAACCCTCATATTCCAACATGTCTTTATCCGGCGGATTGAGAACCGTGATTTTTGCCGGTTCGTATCCCTTAATTTCTACACCGTTAGCCAACAGGCCTGTGCTTATATTTTCCCCACTAATTAATCTCAATAACTTCTCTCTATTTCCGGACTCCAGGAAAAATTTGTTTATAAAGACATTGTCAATCTTGAACCTTTCAATAAGAGACGGTATCCCATTACAATGATCATTATGTTCGTGAGAAATAACTACAGTATCTATCTTTTTGATCCCCTCCTGCCTCAAAAAGGGATCAACAATAAATTTCCCAACATCATAATTACTCCACGTGCCTGTATCAAAAAGCATGTTTTTGCCGTTGGGAAATTGAATAAAGATAGAAGTCCCATGCCTTACATCAAAGCACGTAAGCTTGAGACCACCTTGATTATGGCCAAACGAATTCGAAAAGATAAAAATATTTGAAATACCCAAAGTTGCAATCAGCACATGAGCCGCTTTGACCCTTAATCTCTCCCTTAGTATAAAAAGTATAACTATCAGGTAATAGATTAATATCCATATCCACGATGATCCTGACGTATAAAAGAAGGTCCTGAAACTTGTTGAAAACAGCAAAATCAAGTTTTCTAATGCTATCTCAGAATATGAAATTAACCATGCAAATGGTACAACCAGTATGGGAAATGCAAGACCCACTATTAATACTATAAAACCACCAACCAGAATAAGCCATATAAGCGGAAATACTATAATATTCAACAGCACTGCCAGAGGAGTTACAATATGGAAATAATATGCTATAAGCGGCATTATGGCAATCCATGCTGCAAGGGAAACGCAAAACGTTTTTCTGCAATAAATTTTAAATCGAACCCAAATCTCGTTCCTTTCTTCTTTTGCCTGCAACCTCTCAATCAAAAGAGACGTTTTCCAGCAGGAAGTCTCAATCCCACTTGAAATGTATATGATTCCAAGTACTGCAAGCACTGAAAGTTGAAACCCTACATTAAACAGGTCGGAAGGATTTATCAAAAGTATTACAAATACCGCTGCCGCAATACTATTCGGGAGATTCCAACGTCTGTTAAATATAAATGCGCCATAATAAGCAGCCACCATTATGCCGGCGCGAATGATTGGGGCCTTCATTCCTGTAGTGACAGCATATAAAAATGTAACAAGTATAATAATTATCGCCAGGTGTTTCGTATTAAGACCAAGCAATCTTAACAGGTAATGTAATGAAACAACCAATATGCCAACATGCAAACCACTAATTGCAAGGAAATGAATAGTCCCCGTTTTCACAAAACTATCCATAAGGCCTTCCGATATCTTTTCACGATCACCAAGCAAGATACTACTGACAAGAGGAACGCTTCTTTCTTTCACGCAATTTTTTATAACTTGATTCAGTTTCTTTTTCAGATTATAGGTAAATGTAAAAAAATAATTTCCATGGTTTTCTGATATTATCTTTACGTTTTCAGCGCTTATAACACTGAGTATAGCCTCAATATGTGGATTTTGTCTCTGAAGGTGTTTTTTGTAATTAAACTGGCCCGGATTACGAGGCACTGAAGGTGTTGAGATATTTCCCATTAATTCTATCCTGTCCCCATATTCTAATCTATTTACAAGGGAATCCTTTTCACTACCTGGCGTATCTTCTTCTGCTTCTTTTTTTGTTGAGTAAACATTTACTTTAATTACACCTGTAACGTCTTTCCAGTCCTCTCGATATGCCCCATTCATGAAATTTTCAGAAATATTTCCTCCTCTTTCTATTGCCTCTGTTCTCAGCAGGAAGGTTGTCATCTTTTTGCGTTGTTTGAACGAAGATAACGGAGGATTTGACATGTATTTGTTAACAGGTTGTGATACGACTATGCCATGCAAACGAACAGGAGTCTTTCGGGTACTTATAAGATTCGATATGCTATCGGCAGGATGGGAATAGAATCTAAAATGGTGATATGAAACACCCGTCAGAAAGGTTAATAAAAGAAGGGCTAATACACAACCTCTTAAATGAAATATAAACAAACACAGGCACACAATTAAGGTCGTAAGTATTGCCGGGAAAACAAGAAAGGAAGGAATATCGGCAAAATAATTTATAGATATGCCGATTACAAACGATAGTACAATCCTCACTAATGGGCGGTGCATTTTTTGGCCTTATATATAAGACGGGCTTGTGCAGTATTCTTAAAGGAGGTTAAAGCTGTTTTAAGTAAAGAATCACTTGTAATATATATTACAAGTAGTATAATTGCAAAAACATAAAAAGTGTGTTAAATAAGTGAGGGACTTAGGAATTGAAAGCCTACCAATAAACCCCGAGGAGGTGTCAAAGGCTTATCGGTAGGGGAAAGGAGAAATCAATTCTAAAAGTCCCTCTATTTTGAATTTTATCAGAAGGAAGATTTTATGGCAAATGGATTCGAAGGAAAGAAAAAGCATCGACTTAACAGGAAGAAATACATCCTAAAGAAACGAGCAAGAAGAAGGAAACGGTAAGTATCGTACTTACAAATTAATTTAACAGATATCTATAATCGGGAAATCCTCTTAAGCATATACTATTTAGGAAGATAAGATGAATCCGACGCTCAATGAAAGCACAATAACAAGGGTTCCTTTAGTCGATTTGAAACGCCAGTATCACAGCATTAAGGAAGAGCTTGATTCAGCAATCCAGGACGTTCTTGAAAATCAAGCATTCATTTTAGGCCCGCAGGTTAAGGAATTTGAAAAACTTTTTGCTTCATACTGCAACACTAAACACGCAATAGGTGTTTCTTCCGGAACTGACGCATTACTCCTTGCTCTCAAATCATTGGGAATAGGAAACGGTGACGAAGTTATTACCTCCCCCTTTACCTTTTTTGCCACAGTAGGCTCTATTTGTAATACAGGCGCAACTCCCGTTTTCGCAGATATTGACCCCGAATCTTATAATATAAGACCGGATTTAATAGAAAAACATATAAATAAAAATACAAAAGCCATCATACCTGTCCATTTATACGGACAGTGCGCAGACATGGATCCAATATTAGAAATAGCAAAGAAGCATAATATCAAGGTTATAGAAGATGCGGCACAAGCTATCGGCGCTGAATACAAAGATAGGAAATCAGGTTCAATGGGTGATTTAGGATGCTTTTCTTTTTTTCCAAGCAAAAATCTTGGTGGATTCGGTGACGGAGGAATGATTACGTGTAACAATGAGGAACTTGCTGAAAAGATTTACATGTTAAGGATCCATGGAGGAAGGCCCAAGAATTATTATTCCATTATTGGAATTAATGGGAGACTGGATACAATTCAAGCGTCCATCCTTATAAAAAAACTCAGGCACATAGATCTTTGGAATGAGAACAGGAGGCAAAAGGCTTCGTACTACACGAAACAAATGGAGGGGCTGAATTTAACACTGCCAAAGACTATTAATTTTAATAAACACGTATTTCATATCTACGTAATCAGGCTGAAGGAAAGAGACAGGCTTGCAGAACACCTGAAGGCAAACAATATAGGTTGCGCGGTGCATTACCCAATTCCACAACATTTACAAAAATGCCTCGAACATTTGGGTTACAAAGAAGGTGATATGCCAGAAGCCGAGAGGGCCGCAAAGGAGATACTCGCAATTCCAATCTTTCCTGAAATAACAAAAGAGGAACAAGATTATATTATTAGTACAATCAATGATTTTTTATAAAGTATATCTGATAATTAATTAAATTTCATCTTTATGCTTCTTAAACTTTACGCTTCCTTAGAACACATCGGCAAAATAAATCTTTCAAACAAAATAGAAATGTTGAACTACTAAAGGTTTTTTAACAGGACTGATATGCGATCCCTTGCAACTATAATTTTTTTCATATCTTTAATACTTTGCAGTAAATATTCCGCCCAGGGCGCCCTCATAACCACGGACGTTTCACAACAACCTATATCTATTAACGCAAATAACATACAGACCTGGGACAAAAACGGGGTTAAAGTTTTTCTGGCAGAAGGTAATGTCAAAATAGAACAGGGCGGTGTGCAAATCCTTGCAAACTCCATGGCAACCTGGTTTACAGAAGTTAGTGTTGCACAACACGTTGAAGGACACATGGAAGTTTATTGCAAGGGCAATGTATCATTACTTCAAGAAGGAATTATAGAAAATTATGAACAAATATACTTGCGGTTAGTTACTAACGCAGGGGTAGTTATAAATCCCGCAAATGTACCAATCAAAAGCTTCGAAGAAGAACAAAAAACCGAACTATACCTGCATGGTAAAAAGATAAGGGCTGAAGGAAGGGAGGAATTTGCCTCTAAAGAAGCGCCCGAATTTGGTCCTCCTGTAAGTATATCAGCCGAGGGAGAACCTATAGACATATTTGCAGATGACATAGATACCTGGATGGAAAAAGACGTCCGTGTAGTCGTGGCTACAGGAAATGTCAAAATTAAAAAAAAGGGGGAAACTTTAAATGCTGATAATGTAATCTTATATTTCGACCAGGAAAAAAGCGAAAAAGGCAAACCACCAAAATTAATACATAAAGAAATGTATGCAGAAGGAAATGTGACTCTGATACGAAAAGATGATGTGATAATAGCTGAAAAAGTCTTTGAGAACATAAAAGAGGAAAAAGGTGTTTTTGTCAATAGTACCATTAGTAGCGTACTTAAACCTCCCATCGTTAATGTGGAAACCCCCATTTATATACACGGGGATGAGATTAAACATAGGGCTAAAGGACAGTATGATATAAAAAATGGGCGCTATTCCCTTTGCAGCTACGGGCATCCCCACTTCTATTTCAAATCCTCAAAGATAAGGATTGTTAAAACTGCAAAACATTCAATAGCTTCAGCAAAGAAAAACATATTTTACGCAGGGAAGATTCCATTATTTTACATACCACATCTATCCTTTGATTTAAAAAGAAGAGCAAAGCTTCTGGAGGACTGGGAGACAGGGAGTACTTCCAGATTCGGACGATTTGTCAAAACTGATTGGGACGTATACAGCTTTGCCTTCGGTGAAAAAATGGATGATTGGAGCGATTTAACATTAAGTGCGGATTATCTATCGCAGAGGGGTCCCGCATTGGGATTAGATTTTGAATATGGCATATCCAATTCTTCAGGATATATGAATACATATTATATCCGTGATGAAAAGACTACCGATATTAACAGTATTCCTGTCCCGCAAAGGGATAGAGGACAGTTTTTATGGAGACATAGACAACTTCTTGCTGACGATTGGAGAGCAGATATAGAAATATCACATGTTAGCGATAGAAGTTTCTTCAGAGAATATTTCGAACAGGAATTTAAAACGGAAAAGGATAGAGAAACCATACTTTATTTAAGAAAGGTTTCTGATAATAGAGGGATTACTCTCTTGGCCGAACATCAATTACGGACATACGATACCCTTGTGGATTCAGAAAGGCTTAATAGAAAAAACGAATCGTTACCGGAGCTAAAACACAAAATAATTGGAGAGCCTTTGTGGAAAGGCAGACTAAATTTCACTTCTGAAACAGAATTGGCATATCAAAATAGGGTATTTGACAGGCTTTCGCCTGAAACTGAAGAACAATTTCTGGGACGTGGTGCTTCATTAACTGCCGAAAGGGTTTTTGATAGAGTACCCGTCAGGCTTGAGCCTGAGGAGACGATCAGGTTTGATACAAACCATATGCTTAATGCGCCGTTCAGCATCTTGAATGTAAGGTTTAATCCATTTATAGGCGCTCGCTTTACTGGTTACAGTGAAAGCGTCAGGGTAGATCCTGTCAGCCAGGGCAACGAAGGCAGTGGTACGCCTCGTGGACGAATAGCGGGTACTCTTGGACTTAATACCAGCACAACACTTTCGAGAACTTATAGTGTTTATAATAAACTTCTGAATATCAACAGATTAAGGCATATCATGACCCCTGAAGTGCGTTTTAACTTTATACCGATAGTCACACAAAATCCGGAAGACTTAAACCAGTTTGACGGGATAGATGCGCTAGATACCTACCAATCAATCGTGTTGGGTTTGCGCAATAGATTCCA
>Ga0255058_10001456_pt1 | contig 13361 bp, 20 predicted proteins | sample Cases_109_9_MG_FD_188637 | JGI IMG/M metagenome (GOLD analysis project Ga0255058, IMG submission 188637) | Seawater microbial communities from Amundsen Gulf, Northwest Territories, Canada - Cases_109_9 | ecosystem: Environmental > Aquatic > Marine > Gulf | place: Canada: Northwest Territories... | reverse complement strand
GACGATAAAGAACAATTCAAAAAAACTGTCATGATTAAGGATAGTGCATTAGATTCCGTTGTCACTTTGTCGACTGGTGGCTTTCTGGCAAAACAAGGTCAACTGCTTATCGTATCGCATGATAATTTCCTACGGGCTTTTTTCGACAAGAAAACAGGCAAACGGAGTTACTACGTTCACAACATAATTCGCTATCGAAGCTCGGACTGGAGTTTTTACAGTTTTGTCAATTATGAAGCTCCGGACGGCCCAAAGTTGAAACAGTTAATAGTTATTGATAGAGATGCACATTGTTCTGAAGCAAGAAATCTCGGCTGTACCTTTGTTGAACACGTGGGGTTTGACGTCGATGAGGAATTGCTGAGATTTGTCGCGAAAGAATATCAGCCTGGTGCTAGGCTCACCTGGAATTACAAACTTATTCCCAAAAATGGTGAAGAATATAGGGATGGAATTTTGCACGCTGAAGTTGCGGGTTTTCTCGAAAGGGTGGACGACTATGCGTGGCGGTCGTTGGCAATGCTTCAAAGGGGGGGGTGGGCGATCCCGGAGCAGAAGCCACCCAGAGAAGAAGCGGCAGATATAGACGCCGAGTACCTTTGCGAGCAGTATCACATTTGCCGATACAAGCCAAAGCTACATCCTGGTGGATGGTTGTGGTGAAAAACAAGGGGTGACACCTTTTGATGATCCGCCTTCTCCTGTTATCACCAAATGGGGGTCGTCATCAAATTGAGGTCAAGTCGCTTGTTGACGAAAGTTCCAAGACGCAGTTTCTTACTGCATGTCTCGCCTGTCCCGGCTTAAATTCCAGTCACCGCCTGTCCCGGTGCACCGCGGACTCGCCTTCGGCTCGATTCTGCCCTATCCGGAGTTGATCCAATCGAGGGCCTCGGTCGCATAGTCGCTCAGCGTGTGATCTTTGCTTGCGCCCATCAGCCTAATGCGTTATATGTGACACGAATTTGTCGGGCCTACATAGCTACGTCATTTTAGGCTGTAGGCAGTCCGAGGTCATCAAGACGCCCGCACTGAGGTGTCAGGGAGTCCGACCTAGGGGCCTTGGTAATTGGCCGGTCAGGAGGCCCCTCATCCCACAAGTTGCAATGGGTTAGAGGATTTTAGAGCTATCCAGAGGGTAGACAGAGTATCGTGTCGGGTGTCGTGATGGTAAAACATTGTTTTATTTCACGATGATACACCATGGCCACACGCGGATGTTGGTCCGATGTACCCCTTTGAAGGCAAGCCTTTGACCTCATGGCACGTCTCCATACAACGACGAATCAACACAATTCCTTGGAAACACAAGGCTGGGAGGATGAAATATCACGCTACGATTCGTGCGGGCACTGTAGATGCGGCAAGCCCCAACTTCTCTCTGACGCTCACGAAATCGTGACACCTGCTCAGGGAAGCGCATTTCCGCAGATATTGATTTGCTCACATCACTTGGCAGGTTAGCGGATTATCCTTTCGCAGAGAGTTTGTTTTCCTGTGAGACGGGTTTCCGACGGCCCTTGTATTTGAAGCGTAGGAATCGGGATCGAAGCGACGAAAAGAAGTTTCCCTTCCGGGAAAGCCGGGAGAATGGATGAACGACACGCTGAGGCAGCTGGTTCAAGCCTTTGACCGAATGGCGGAATCCTACCGGTTAGTCGCGGACCGCGTCGGCCGGCGACTCGATGAGTTGGAGGATGTCCACGCCTCACTCAAAGACTACGTGCGACAGCTCGAGGAGAGATCCACTCAGCTCAGTGAGTCGAACACAGGCCTCTGCGCCAGGGTGGCCGAACTTGAGGCCCAGGCCCGGGACCTGCGCCAAGAGAATGAGGGTCTGCAGGCCCTAGACCGCCAGAAGAGCGACTTTCTTACAACCCTCTCTCACCAGATTCGGACGCCGTTGACCGTCATCGAGGGCTCGCTGAGACTGCTCTTCCACGAGGAAGGGGTCGAGCCGGCCGCCCGGCATGAGTTCCTTACGATGGCCCACCAGCACGTGGACCGGCTCATACGACTTGTCGGCAACTTTTTGAGCCTTACCCGGATCGAGAGCGGCCAGATCGTGGGGGAACGGCGTGAGCTCGACCTATCGCTCCTCGTCAAAAGGACGGTCGATCGGCTGAGGCCCGTGGCCATAAATCGTCATCTTCGCATCGACCTGGAACAGCCGCCCAAGCGAGTCCTGGTCCAGGGTGACATCGAGATGCTCGAGAGCGTGCTGATCAATCTCGTGGATAACGCGGTGAAATTTTCGGGACAGGGGAAAGTAGTGCAAATCAAGGTGGAGGAGACTCCGACAGAGGCTCTGGTCCATGTCACCGACCAAGGGTTTGGGATCCCCTCCGAGGAACTTGACCGAATCTTCGAGCGATTCTACCGGATGGAGCTGCCTGGTATCCCGAAGACCGCGGGGTCGGGGCTAGGCCTGTATGTCTCGAAGATCATCGTCGAGGCGCACGAGGGACGGATATGGGCGACGAGCGAAGTCGGCCGCGGGAGCATCTTTAGCTTTGCCCTTCCCCGAAGCACCTCCTTTTTACATTCGATGGCGTGATGTTCACTCGCAATCATGATCGGTTCCCACTCCGGATGCCGGTCCTTTGTCAAACCGGCATTTCCCCATGACTATGCCCTTGGCGTCACCCAGAATGTGTGCCGAAAGGGGCTGCTGCTCGAGCTCCAGCAGCTCTTCGACTGGGATGAACGCATTGCCAGGCCCCCCGCACCCCACCGGTCCCACCGTCCACCCTCAATTGTAGGCTCCACGAAGAGACCGAACCGGATGCCGTTTAGGATTGACAGCCGCGTGAGAGCTGGGTTTAATTGCTCAAATTACGCATTCGGCTGCATTGGAGTCCTCCCTTCTGTTACGGGGGGCAGATAAGTCGATCGTTACTGACCGTGCCCCGCGGGGCAAAAGCATTTTCTGAAAGCCGCTGAAACGTCAGGAAACCCTGGAGGACCCATGAATGTACCCAGGCAGAACATGCGGAAGATTCTATTCACATGTGCGCTGCTTTCCTCTGGGGCCTGTTTACACTTGGGATCGACGGTCAGCGGCAATCAGGATCTCCCCCTTAACAAAATCAGGCTTCCCGACGGATTTGAGATCAGCATCTACGCGAGCGATGTGCCGGGGGCGCGTTCGATGGCGTTGGGCCCGAACGGCACGCTCTTTGTCGGGACGCGCGTGGGGAAGGTCTACGCCATTGTCGACCGAAACCGGAACAATAGAACTGACGAGGTCATCACCGTCGCCCGCGGTTTGCGTATGCCCAATGGCGTTGCGTTCCGGGGTGGCGCCCTCTACGTGGGTGAGGTCAGCCGTGTCCTGCGGTACGACAATATCGAGGCGCGCCTCAGTAACCCGCCTACACCTGTGGTAGTCAACGATACCTTTCCTGGCGATCGGCATCATGGCTGGAAATTCATCCGTTTTGGGCCTGATGGACAACTCTATGTTCCGGTGGGGGCTCCCTGTAATGTGTGCGAGCGGAGTGACGGGCATTACGCTCTGATCATGCGCATGAATCCCGACGGCACCGGACTGGAAGTCTTCGCCCGAGGCGTACGTAACACGGTGGGGTTCGACTGGCATCCCGAGACCAAGACGCTCTGGTTCACTGATAACGGGCGAGACTGGCTGGGCGATGATGTGCCGCCGGACGAGCTCAACCATGCGCCACGGAAGGGACTGCACTTTGGCTTCCCCTATTGTCACGGGGGGGACATTTCCGACCCGGAGTTCGGGGGGAAACATGCATGTGAGGAATTCGTCCCGCCCGCGATGAAACTCGGCCCACACGTCGCTGCGATCGGGATGCGCTTTTATACGGGCACGATGTTTCCGGACAGGTATCGGAACCAGATCTTTATCGCCGAGCACGGCTCGTGGAACCGCAGCACGCCTATTGGGTACCGTGTCACGCTGGTGCGGCTTGAAGAAAATCGCGCAGTGACGTATGAAGTCTTCGCCGAGGGCTGGCTCCAAGGCAATGCAGCGTGGGGGCGCCCCGCGGATGTGCTGGTCATGCCCGACGGTGCGCTCTTGGTCTCGGACGATCGAGCGGGTGTGATCTACCGGATCGTTTACCCGAGGTAGTATGCGACCACCCAATTTTCATCCCTTGGCTGTATTGAAGACCAAGGGACTGAGGACCATTCAGAAAGCGCTGAGATGTGCTGTCTCTACTGCCGGGGTACGGTCTGACGAACTTCGCTGGCTGCGGGATGGGATGGAGCTTTTGTGGATTCTCCGAACGTCGGTAGCTCGATAAGCAAGACCTCTCTGTCGCCCGGCGGATTCGATTCGATTCAGGATGCGGAGGATCGTGACCCGGTTGGGATCATACCGCACGGTGAGGTGGTGGCTTTCCAAATCAGAGTGGACAGCGAGGACGCCATATGATCCTTGCAGAATCTTCACCAGTCTCTCGAGTGCGTTGCTCGATCCCTCTTTGGCACGGTCCAGCTTCTTTACTCGTAGCGAGATCTCCAGACTCATGGCGGTGTCCTCCTTATCCGTTATCCGAAGCGTTCTTATGCAGATTTTGTACCAGATACTTTATGGTGCCCCGGGGCCTGACATACTCTGTCTACGTGGGAGGGCTAAGCTTGCAATGTTGGGGCAGTACGGACAATGGCTTCGAGCAATTCGTAACCTGTGGGGGGGGTCCCAGTGGGTCAGGAACCGTGCAGATCACCCGAAGTCCAGTGGAGGAGGGTGGCATTGGCGCAACTTTTGCTAATTGTTTGACCGCACCCGATGGCTGACCGTAATTCTCGAAGGAGGGACGAAGATGTGGCAGCTCCGAATAGCCGTGTGCCTTAGTGGGATTGGTCTCCTCATGGCCGCGTGCGCAGGCACCGGGCAACCCGACCCGGAGGAAGCGGTGCGGGCCGAGTTCCGACGCTCCCTCGCCGAGCGCCAGGTTACCCGGCGTCACCAGACCAATGAGTTCTGTCTCCGCCGGGGGGTGGTCCTCCCTGACAGCTACCAGCAGAAGGGGGGCGGCATGTTGGAGGAGTATGTATCCGGCCGAGCCCCCTGCGGAATCCCGGCAGAGGAGCGGGCAGAGCGGGCTGAAGCCGATTTTCGCGAGACCTGGGAAGTTGTGTTACGTAAACCGATCCCCCTCGGCTATGAGTGGTTGCTCGAGGTCAAGCGCCGGCTCGCCAGCTGGGTGGATGCGGGCGTGCTCAGTCCTGAACAGGCCCGTACAACCCTGCGTGAAGCACAGTGGATACTGGTCGGCCAGGGAGACGCCTCCCCGCAATCGAGGGCGGCATTCTTTGCCGAGTTCAACTCTGCACTAAATCGGGCCCTGGCCGAACAGGGGATTACCTGCCAGAAGAACGGCGAAAAGCTCCCGTGTTAGGAGCTCGCCTTTCTCCGTAGCAGGCCTGGACTGGCAAGGTGAAGACCCCCCTTATGGGTTTTGGAACCTTGCCAGGGTGGTGGGGAAGCCCACGTTAACCGACGGTTGAGGCTTTGCGACAAGCCATCGTGACATTCCGTTAGGCCCATAAGGGAGAGTTTGCCAATAGCTCAATTCTCGTCCAGCCCTCCACGAGGACCTCTCGCCTAACCGCTCGATTTACTGCCTAATTCGGTCTGTTCGACCTGGCATGCCCGTTGCACAATTCACAGCGTATAATCTTGTTACCCCCCGGCTAATTGAAAAGATTGAGCGGAGGCAAAGCTGTGAAAATCAATACGTTGGCATTCCGATTCGCTGTTCTTGCTACTTACATTGCCCTTCCTGGCCTCGCCGTGGCGGGCTCTCCTACTGACTGGGTCCAGGGCACCATCCTCGAGGTCAAGAATACTCTGGCCATACAGGATTCGGGGACAGAGCTTACACCTGAGCAGGTCCTTGACATCTCTCGAGTCCTCGGGAACCGCTTTAGTTTTCGCGAGATGGCGCGACTGGCCTTGGGTCGGCACTGGCAGCAGCTCTCGGTGCAGGAACGGACGGAATTTGTCCAGCTGTTCCGAGGTCTCCTGGAGCGGTCCCAGCTGTGGAAGCTGTCCGCCCAGGCAGGCGTGGAGCAGCGCTATGTCGGGGAGCGCATCGAGGGGGACAGGGCCGTCGTCCAGGCTCTGGTGCAAGCCGACGATGGTGAGCTCCCTATAAGCTACATTCTCGTCCCGCATAATGGTTCCTGGAAAATCTGTGACCTGAATATCGATGGCGTGAAGCTCTCCGCCACGTACCGATCCGAGTTCAACAGGGTCATCAGGAAGAGCTCTTACAAAGAGCTGGTCCGGAAGATGTCCGCCAAATTGGAAGAAGTCGCCATGGAGGCGAGGTCGCAAAGGTAGCTGTCTGCAAAGATCGTGAGTAAAGGGGCTTCCAAGCAATGGAAGCCCCTTTTAGTTTGTCCACGGGCCGATCCCACGCAAAAATGGCGCAATGTTGAGCAACCGGTTTCACCACTTCAATCTCCCCTTGTTTCCCCGTAGGAGGAATGCCTCGAAAGGGGCCGGTATGCGTTCCCCGAAAGGTCATGGAGACGTTGACTTCCGGCAACAAGAAAATAGTGTATTGACGGGATGTTACACAAGTCGGGGTGTCTTCCAGGTTGCGTATAGCGTGCGTCTAGGGGGCAGAAAGAGGGCGAAAAGCGCTGGTGACTGACCTGCCTCGATCCATGCCTGTGTTCCGTCCGCGTGGTTTGCTTCCTACTCAGTCAGCGGCAAGTCTCGCGTGGCACTCCAGGTCAAGTGCCCAGTACCACAAATCCGTTTATGCCACTTTCCCTGTGACATACCTCGGAATCGCTGGCAGACAAGTGAGCCTTCAACGGATCGATTGTGGTACGGACTTCTACCACGGGTGATGGCTTTGGGGTTCCCTGCGGTTTGACGGTAAGGGGGTGCCTTCCCTTGGCCATACGTTCGTAGAATATGGTACCAGAGGTCGCGGCAGCGAGCCCCCCACCCCTGCTCGAAAATTGGCATGTGCTCGCCAAGTCGAAAGGGGGGTGTGAGTTGAAGTTGGACAGTCCGTCTGAGCAATACAGACTAATTAAAAGTTGAAGCAAGCGAGGTGACTACGAATGGCAAGTAATTTTCTGTGGGATTATTTTACGGGGTTCCAAGAAGCCTACAAGGGAGGCTTGCGGGAGTCACGGGAGGAGCAGCGCTAGGTGCGCTCCAGATGACCTTGCCGTCCTTGTTGGTAAAAAGCAAGGCTGGTTTGCCATCAGAAAAAACCACCAGCGCGGCATGGGCCGTCTGGTTCACGCAATACTGGACCCAATAGATCGGACAACGTCCGCCCTTCTTCAGTTTCGGTTGGTACAGATACCCCATCACGCCGCCTCCCCCTTACACCAGCCTCTGGTAGACATTCCTTGTCCGTCCTTTTCCGCCGGCGCCAAACACCCTTTTTTTGCGAACGGTGCGGATAATCCCTTTTTTCTCCATTTCCCGAAACAACGACTCATGTAGTCGTATGCCGCGCTGGCGAAGCTCTTGCTTTGTGAACTCATCACCGACTGCTGTTTCGAGTCGGAACTTCTCGGCAGAAATGGTATAACCTACGAACAGGGGCCAGTCCTTGATCTTAGCCAACAGAGCCTTCCAGGGGGGCCCAAGGTTCCCTAAGCCATCGAGAATCTCCTTGAGCCAGGCATCTTCTTTGCCCATGTTGCCTTCTCCTTCTCCGGGGCCTGGTGGGGCCATCCTACGGTGCGCGTCAGATGACCTTCCCGGCCTTGTCGGAAAGGTGCATGCTCAGCCAACCGTGAGCATAGGGGCCACGCCATTTCCCATACTCATCTTGCTAATTGTTCTCGTCCTCATTACCATGTTGATTAAGTTACACACAGCACGCCTACAAGGGGGTCGCTTGTGGATATAACCAAAATACCACGGACAGGATGTCGAAACTTTAATCACTGGCGCTCTGACGCCCCCGTCCGGTGGTGCCCGGACTGTGGCCAAGTGGTAAACGAGAACATTATCCTCAAGAAATGCAGCGACGCAGAACATGCGGAGAGGCGGATGAACGGGAACAAGTATTGCGTGCATTGTGGTTTGCAGCTTATCAAGTAGCGTGACACTTACCGGCTCCGTCTCCCTTCCATCTCCCGCTCCACCCGTTCCAGCCGTCGTGCCAGGGTTTCCATCGTTGACTCGTTCATGGCTCACTCCTCATCTCTCTACTACGCGCATTAGACCCCTTTGTATTAAGGACTCGTATATCTCCCGGTTCTCCATGACTGACTCGGCCATTGCCTTATTCTTGAAATGGTCTCGAATGCGGGAGAGGGCTATCAAAGGGACAACCGCCAATGGTGCAAACCACCATGACAGGTAAAGGCCAATCAGAATGAAAAGTATCGGCGTAGCAATCAGGACGAATGTCCCCGCCCAGTTGATTCGTCCATAAACTCGGACAGATTTAGAAGGAGTCATCCGTTGCAGGTACAAAGGATCCAAGACCAAAGACGAAGCCCGCCGATCAAAAGCCACCACCAGCCTTCCTGTCTGGTATCCTTCCACGAACTCCTCATGAGTCATATTCGCTTCCTCATTTACTTCCCCGGCTTCCGTCCATCTCCCGCCGCACCACCTTGGTCTCCTCTAGCACCTCTTCGCTGGTCAGCAGCCCCTTCCGCACGAGCACCCGTCTGACGGCCTGTGGCGGCCCATCTGCTCCTTGGTATAGGCCAGGGGCTCCCCCTGCTGGATCAAGCGAAGCTATGCTGCAGGAGGAGCAGATGTGTTCTGAGGAGGCTGAAGCTGATGGAGGGGCTGGGCTACGTTGCTTATTGTGAGAAAGCAGGGGCCGAGAACGCCGGTCTGATTGGCTGAAGGCTTGCGCGCGTGGAACTCCACAGCATGAGAAAGGTAACCCCCCCGCAGGAGCAGGACCCCCTGCACCTAGCTCTCTTGGGTGGCATGCTTCTCTTTCACCACGTACATCGGAGGTTTACCTTCCTCGGCCTCTGATTCCTTGAGCTTGCCCACGTTGCCGTTGAGAAATCCACCTCGAGAGATAACCAGCGAATTGGTCTTGAGGTTGCCTTCCACCCGTCCTGTGGGAGTGATCTCCACACTCCCGGTCGCCATCATGTTCCCCTCGTACTCCCCGTGAATGACGGCGTCGACGGTCTCCACATCGGCACGGACGGTACCCCTCTGGCCAATGACGAGCCTCCCGCCCACCTTCAGCTCGCCCCCGACTTCGCACTCGATCTCAATCGAGTCGGCGATGTCGAACTTCCCCTCGATCTTGGCGTCGTTTCCCGTGACAGTCAGGAGAGGGGAGGGGTTGCCGGCGTTTGGGACCTCGGAACGAGCATCATGTTTCTGGGAGCCTGTCTGTCTAAGCATCCTGAGCCTCCTCTTGGATTAGCGAGGCGCCAACGCTGGTGGAAGGGGTGGGCTAGGACTTATCCTCACCCCGGTTTCATGCGTGCGTGTCCCTGAAGGGGGTTTGAGTATCCACCAATGGCCAAGGGGTGTCAAGCCTCAGGGATGGTGGCGGGTAAGGGAAAGGGACGGGTTCATTCCTGCACTAGTAGATCTCGCACATCTTGGCCCCGCTGGAAGTCTGCCGCAATGCCAAGACCTGGATAGGTGTGGCGCTGCACCGTCACGCTATCCCCCAGACAGGAGAGCAGCTCATCAGAGATGCTGGTGTAGGCTCCGCTGAGAAAATCGTGGGCCACTGATGCCCCGCTTCGCCTAACATATTCAATCAAAAGCGATCCAAGCCCCTGCCCAGTCCACCAACGCACGAGCGATACTCGAGGAGTGATTGCCTTGTCCATTTTCACGTTGTACTCGCAAATCGCCTCCCATGGAGTAAGGAGGCCGTAAACTGCTGAAACTATAAGGACCTCCATATGGTCTGAACTCGCCAAGTGGGACCAGACCGATTCGTCAAGCTTCCGGTAAAGATTCCCGTCGTAACGGGCGTACGCACGCATAAGAGGGACCAGTACATCTCCAGGGCCTCCGAGGTATTCACCCTCTGGGTATCCCAACCGCTCACCCAGCTGGCGGCGACAGTTCAGGAGGCGTCCCCCACCTTCCGGAGACAACCGGTCCACCACAGACTTTCTTGAGGACCACGAAAGACCAGACACCCCGCCTGGACGCTTCCGCGCCGAGCAGGGGATGATGATTAATGTCCTCTTTCTTGTCGTCATCCGTGTGTTGTCTTTTCCAGGAACAACATCACATCCTGGCCGCTGACGTGGTTCGAGTTCTAGAAAATTTCAACGCCGGGTGACTCTTACGTCCTCACTCCCTAAAAAGAAAAACGCCTTCACGGCTGAGTTTCACCCGAGAAGGCGATGCAATGATTGTGCCGGAGGTGGGCTAGGAACTGTGCCTACCCCGGTTCCATCCGTGCTTCTCCATGGAGTGGGCTTGAGTATCCCTCACCGGGCAAGGGGTGTCAAGGCCAGCGGCTTCACCTTCACCTCCCTCGTTTCCCCTCCATCTCCCGCCGCACCGCCTGGGTCTCCTCCAAGACCTCCTCGCTGGTCAGCATGCCCTTTCGCACCAACACCCGCCGTGTAGCCTCCTGCTCAAACATCATCGCCCGGAGCAGTTCCTCGAAGGTGACGACTTGGCGTGGGTCAAGTTTTTCGGCCATGTTACTTGCCTCACCACGTCTTGTCGACTTTGTAGATCATCCCCATCGCTCAGCCCTCCGATCCTATCCGCCTTCATCGTTGAATCCTGGCCTCCCCCAGTCAATCCATTGCTTTGCCATGCCAATAGCGTGTGCCTCGGCTTCATCCTGTGTCGGGAAGGGGTCCGTTCCCTCGGGGTGGTGAAGTCTGAATTTGTGAGCATATCCTAGCTCTCGCCATTCCACCATCGCCTCCGCTGGCCATCCCCCTGATCGATACTCTACTGAGCGTGCTTTAATGCGGTGACCTTTATAGATTTCCTCTTTCATCTCGAACCTCGTTTAGCTGTCCTGCTTCGTCCCGCCCGCTTTATGCGTCGGTTCTCCCGCTCCACTCGGTCCAGCCGTCGTGCGAGGGTATCCATTGTTGGTTCGTTCATGACTTTCTCCTCCGTAGACTTACCCACCTAATGCTCCGACGCCTTTCAGAATAAAGACACCCATCCGGAGGATCCAGTACGTTATAAAGGCCAAGCCAATTAACATCATTGAAACTGCAAACAGGTTGAACCACTTTGGAAAAACGCGTTGGAATTGAGTTTGGATGGCCTGTGCATGGCCAGCCGTTGAGCGTATGTATAGGAGCTGTGGCACAGGTAACATGCTCAGGAATTGGATGGTGAAGAACTCTTCGGCCCCAGTGAGTCTACACGGACAATATGCTCTCCCTGTGGAGTATAGGATTCGACGTAATTCAGGGGAGGTTGGAGCTGGAAAAAGCTAGGCTTCGACGTGTGAACGATCTCGATTCCTTCAGCTTTCTTTCGGCCGATGTTCTGGATGGTGATCGCGTGGGTCAATAATATGTTCGGTGGCTGTGGAAGCTGGAATTGAAACTGGTGTGGACTCCACCAAACTACTTTCACCTTCGGTTCAAGTTCCCGGAGAAGAAGCCCTACAATGAGCATGACAAGCCCGGTTGCCACATAACCTGTCAAGGAGTCCATGCGTTACTCCTATCACCGTTACTACCGCTGCACATGCTTCTGATCGATGTGGTTCTTCGCAGCATCGACGGCAGCATCTTGTGAGTTGAACTCCCCCGGTACGCAAACTCCCTCGCCGGGACCAGCATACCCGATTGCCTTACGGGGCTCAGGTAACCTCTCCACCGTCGTTACCCAGGTACCGCTTCTGAGTTGTAATACTGAAATCTGAAAGCCGTGGTATATGACCGCTATTTCCCAGCTCATCTCGTCCCACTCCCATAAATGATTCTTTCATGCTCCTTTTAACTTTCCATCCTCTGAACAATTATCTGAAACCCATTTATCCAAAACGTGTTTCTTGGCAGGCCTTATGTTTCCTTTGCGAATATCCTCTAGGAGTTGCTTCGATTTTTCGTGATGTTTAATAATAGTTCGCGCTATCTCAACAAGTTCATCATAGGTCAAAGTATCTTTCATGGCATTCACAGACTTATGAACGAGCCATATATTGTCCTTTTCCATGCTTGGTGAGAGTTCAGTTCGAGATAAAGGAACAATGTGGTCTGCATTTACTAGCTGAGGATCTAGGGGTAACCCGGTAATCGCGCATCTACCGCCCTGAGCGATGATAAGCCCCCTGATATAATCGAGGGGAATCGCACCTACTTTTGTTTCCTTTTCCATGTTCGCACCCTATTTGACATGCGTATTGAGTTTACAATTCTGTTGACCGTCCGTTCCCATGGAGAACAGTAGCGGTTACATTATACTGAAATAACATGGTCTGCACCGCTCGGAGAGCAGAATGCCAATTACTAGTCGCGCTGCTTGATTTGTTAGGCTGTGTCGTAAGTTCTAAATTCCGTCTAGCTCTAGGAGTAATCTCGCGCACCATTTTGACCATTTTTTGAATGTGCTCAATGCGGTATTCCCATGGATGCCGAATCGCTAGGTATTTAAGCTTCCTGAGGCTCTTCTTTGATTCCATCGCCGCATAGTTCCACCGTTCTTCGGTAGTTCCATATAAACCTCTCTGACGTATCCTACGATGTGTACGAATATTGTGTTGGCGACCCTTTTCCGTACGCCTGAATTTGGATAATGCTTCCGCATGTTTATCGGGATTTCTTTTTTGCCAATCCGATATAAGAGCTTGCTGACACTTCGCTGAACCACACGTCCTTTGCTTATAATCGCGGGCGGTAAATTCGTTCCTGCAAAACTCGCAAGTACGGTGTTTCTGGTAGCGGGGTCTTTTGATGTGCAATCGTTTAAATGCAGCATGTACCCGTAGATTTGCAATATTGTCGCTAGGAAACCCAAAATGGTCCTTGGCTTCTCTTGTTGTGTGACCCGCGAGAATATAGTTGACTATCGTTTGATCGGGTATGCCAGGATTCTTAGGCAAGATTTAATCCCTTCGATATGCTGCGCTTAAAAACAAAAACACCCTCCCAAGCCATGCTCCGCCCGAGAGGGCGTCTGAATGGGTGTTGCGCCGTCGATTGTGCCTGTGGTGGGCCGGGGGATATGGTCACCCCGGTCATTACTACCTCTCCTACTGAGGTCTCAAGTATCCCCCACTCTGGTAGGAGCGTCAAGCGTCAGGGCCTCACCTCCACAGCCCCCGTCCTGCTTCTCTCGCCTCCCACTAGAGCTTGAAAATAGTTCGCAGTACTGCTAATAGCGGAAATCCGCCGCCAAGGGACAATGGTCAGAAATCACCCGCATGAGTCGGTCGCGTTCGTCCTTGTTGATGCTCGGATATTTC
>Ga0255058_10001455_pt1 | contig 13366 bp, 11 predicted proteins | sample Cases_109_9_MG_FD_188637 | JGI IMG/M metagenome (GOLD analysis project Ga0255058, IMG submission 188637) | Seawater microbial communities from Amundsen Gulf, Northwest Territories, Canada - Cases_109_9 | ecosystem: Environmental > Aquatic > Marine > Gulf | place: Canada: Northwest Territories... | reverse complement strand
GAGTCTGACCCTAGCGGAACCATCGGTAATGTCCTTGGTCGCCACGACGCCTGAGGGTGAAGCGCTGGTTCAAGAGCTTGTTGCAACTGCAATTGCGCCTTCTGCTGAGGCGTTCCAAAGGGGTGACTTCGAGGAGGGCGTTCGGACTTTTGCAGACGGAACTCTAGGGGCCGGCGCCTATGAGGATCTTGATTCTGAGATCCGAGCTAACATGATGCAAAACGCTCGAGAATTGGAGGGGGCGACCATGGATGAGAACCTCTTTCCCCCATTCTTGTGCGAGGACGCAACTGATGTAGCGGTTCCGACGTTATTGGTACATGGGGAGTTGAGTATAAGGATCTTAGTTCTAATCCAAGATATGCTAGAACAATGCTTGCCTAATCAAGAACGAGCAATGATTCCCGCGGCTTCGCACGGATCGGTGTACGAGAACCCTGAGGCTTTCAATGAGGCTGTGCTGGCGTTTCTTGCGAGGCATTGACGGTGGGATTGGATCATCATAGCGGATATCCTTAACTGTTGACGAATGGCAGCTCCTGGCCGAAAGTGGCCCTTCATTTTCGTGGTCTTCTAGCATTCTGAACGACCGCTTTCGGGAAAAGCAGCCTATCGATCAAATCAGATAGGGCCGTCCATGGCCAGTTTCGTATCCTCTGTAGTGACTTGTACGCTTTAGTCAGTCAACTAGTTGCAAAGTAAGTTCGGCAGCCGGTATTTCCTTACACCCAGTGGCATTTTGTCCGCACCAAAGAGAAGAGAATTCTCCGGAGCCATCGGCCTCAGCCTTTGCGCGCAACGGGGCCATGGCGGCAGCCGCTAGAGGAAATTGTGGCGCGGTTGGGTTGATTGGGCCAAGCTCTTTTATAATTCGGTTCACGATTCCTCGTGCCGGACGGCCTGTGAAAAGGTTGGTTACCGCTGTGTGGTGAGCCGACTCGCTCTTTAGCGCCGCGCGATGAATCTCACTGGTGGTTGCCTCAGGACAAAGCAGGTAAGCCGTTCCGATCTGCGCACCAACTGCACCAAGCGCCTTGATAGCCGTAACACCCTTTGCATTTGCAATACCACCAGCAGCGATGACCGGGACTGCGACTGCCTGGACGATCTGCTGAATCAGCGCGAATGTGCCAACCTGCGAGGTTAGGTCTTGTGACATGAACATGCCCCGATGTCCGCCAGCCTCCAAACCCTGCGCAATGATCGCGTCTACTCCCTGTGTCTCAAGCCAAAGTGCTTCTTCAACCGTCGTGGCAGAAGACAGAATCTTCGCGCCCCATGCTTTAACGCGCCCCAGCAATGCCGTTGTCGGTAAGCCAAAGTGAAAGCTGACAATCGGAGGCTCGAACTGTTCCAGCACTTCGGCGGTTTCAAAGGTGAACGGTGAACGCCCTGGGCCAGCGCGAATGGTCCGCGCATCGATATCATACTCTGCGTAATACGGAGATAATGCAGCACGCCAGGTTGCATCTCGCTTGGCACTCAGCGTGGGTGGCTCGTGGCAAAAGAAATTCACATTAAAGGGCTTGTTGGTTTGTGCCTTGATCGCCGCCAATTCGTCGTGCATTGCATTCAGGCTAAGAAGCGCACAGGGCAGGGACCCAAGTCCGCCAGCATTGGACACTGCCACAGCTAGTGCACTGTCTTGCACACCAGCCATGGGAGCCTGGATGATAGGTAGTTCAATGCCGAGAAGTTGTTCTAATGTCATCACCATTGATTTGATCTAAATTCTTTCGTCATCTCAATACTTGCTAGGGAAAAATATAGCGAAAGGCCGTCCCTGGCCCTGAGTGAATAGGTCTAGCTAAACTGATCCGGGTTTTCCCTCTCTATTCTGTCGATATGTTCTCTAATAGGAGTTTTTGCGCTCTCCAGCTTGTCTGCAAGTTCGGTCACAAAATCACTACGCCCCATGCTCTTGATCATTTGGGACGCATCCCATAGCGGCACATATACGCCCACCAATTCCTCGTAGCTCAATTCAATATTCATTGCGCACTTCCTCCTCGTCATTCAGATAATGGGCTACAGACCGTCTAGCAAAGTTTGCCGGATAGAAACTTTTCGGTTAGCCTGCAAATTGTCCCTTTGAAAACAGGTAATTAGGCTTGGTGCCTACCCCTTCGTAATGAGGAAGTCCGTGGTTCGAATCCGCGTACCGGCACCATAAAATTCAACTACTTACGCATGACCGAAATTTTCGCGCGGCGACTTGCTCTGGATTTGCCCCGATCTGAATTGACTACGCTCAGCCTCGGGTGGCTCGACGCCCGTCGATCGACGGGCGTCTGCTTTATGCTCAATAGCAATCGTTGAGCTCATGGGATAACGGTAGACGGCAACCCAAAGCAGCCGTAGATACGCTAATTACTCTAGCCCCCCGCACCAATTCATTAGTGCGGGGCATCCGAGAGACTGCCAGATGTTGACTTCGTGTTTTAAGCGGATGCTGGCCAAACGAAGTCGGGACGCAGAGCGTCGTGGACTGGGCGGCCGTCGTCTGGGGCGGGCGCACCCGTGGACGCGTCATAAAAGGCATGGTACGTCGCAGGCAGGCTCTCTGAATCATATCCCATGAGATTCGGCACGATTACGCGGATTCGTCCTTCTTTGTCATCGAGCATAATCGGTGTGCCACAGTCCGAGCAGGTGCACAGCTCCAGCGGGCCATCCGGGTTTTGAGCGTTGAACGGCTGACGATTCAAACCATCAAGTTTGTCTACTTCCAGATCCCCGTGCTTAAAGAAGACGACATGAGTGGTATCTTGCCCAGTAACGCCTTTACAGACAGAGCAGTGGCAAGTGTGGTTGTCTATCGGCTCGTTATCCGAATGTGTGTGAATATGGTCGCACCCTCCAGCATATTGATTTGACATGGCTCGTTACCTTTTCTTGTTAGCGTTAAATTCCGTCGATCACCAGGGCCGACGACTTGATGCGTCGAAGCCTGCAGATTATAACGACGATTCTCGCTGCTGTCAGAATAATAGATCAGATTTGAGGCCGCATTGACTACCAGGCTTCCAGCGCTAGAACCCGACGATGCTGTCCCTTCGAACGTGCTCAACCGGCTTAGGTCCCAAGTGGAACGCAGTTGATGCTTTTAGAACCGCATTGATAGAGGGGTACGCGTCGAGAATTAGTTTCACAATTAACCGTAATGGCGAATAAAATGCCCCGAATCTGCCCCGAACGGACTCGCGTTCAGGCGTGCCGACAGCTACTCAAATCAACCTGAGAGGCTGACTTTACAACGTCTCAGCCCGGGGCAGTACGTCTCCGGGCTAGCTCGTAATGAGGAAGTCCGCGGTTCGGATCCGCGGACCGGTACCAATTCTGCAGAGATCATCGTGCTTGTCGTTCGCACGTTCAGGATCGATGCACGATCAGTTAGTCCCCGTTGACATCCGTTCCCGCGTTGGCGTAATTGCATGTCGTTGGGCCCGGGACGATCGTATTGATGCTGGCCAGGCCCTCAATGATATAACGATTTTGAACATAGTAGGCTTCGCGTTCGCGTGCAACACTGTCCTCGCACGAATTTGATACAAAGGTGCCGCTCTTGTGTTGCAAGAAATGAGTGAACTCGTGCACAACTAAACTTGTAGCAAATCCGCCCTCAATATCGCGATACTGTTCATCGATATAGACAATGTCGGCGTCGTTATACCAACCAACGACGTTGCACTCGTGGCCGGCACAGACATTCTCGACAAAAAACGCGTGTTGCTCGAACTGGACTTCGGGGGGATCAGGCGGCACGGGATAGCCGGACAGATGAGATGCCCAGCTAAGAAGAATCGTTAAAATGGTGTCCAGTTCCAATGTCGCTTACCACATTCATATGCAGAGCCAAATTGCTCAGCAAATCACGCGGCCAGCGACGGGGCCAAATGAGTGGCCTACACCGGCCGCTTGTGAGATACAGTTTGTTGGAAATCCGGGCAGAATGCCGTGTCCTAATTCGCGAATACGACGTGAAATTGACGAATCTGTGTGATTCAGATCACAAATTGGGAACTCAGCCGACATTATGATTCAGGCTTCGTACAACTTCTTGTATTTTAAAGATAATTTACAATCGATCTGTCCAGGCAGACGTGCTGGGGCAAGCGGCTGTAACAGCATTCACACGGCCGCGTTCAGGCCGTTGCACTTTCACACGTGAGCGATAAGCCCTTGCATTCTGTCCGGCGAAAGAAAGTGTTCGCTGCCCTCGACGATAAACATGTTGGCATTTGGTGCGAGCTTGCGTTCCAATACCTAATCGTCGATGCGTCTTACCGGACAAAGATTGATTTCAGATGCGAATCACACAAGCAATGATAGATTCACGTCGTAGTGTGTTTTGGCTCCTGATTGGCTGCGGAATTCTTTTTGTGCCACCCGATCGGGCCCTCGGGCAAGACGTGATGGACCATGTGGATATGAACAGCGCCGAAATGACCGAATCGGAGCTGACGCGCGAGGAACTGTTGGTCATATTATCCAGCGCAACGGGAGATGACCGCATTGATTTGACCAGCAAACGACTTTCGGGACTCGATTTGCAGCATGTCGATTTCAAGGGCGCAAATTTGCGTTGGGCACGAATGAACAACACAGACATGAGAGGAGCAAATCTACGCAATGCCATTCTGGATTCAGCGTGGTTAATGGATGCGAATCTGGAGCGTGCGGACTTGCGTGGCGCAAGCCTCGCGTCTACACAAATGCGCCGCGCGAATTTACGAGACGCAAATCTTTCGGGTGCCCGAATCGTTGCCGACCTTCAACGCGCTGATTTGCGCGGCGCCAACCTGAGCAACGCCGATATGGGCGCCGACATGAAGAACCAGTCAATGGGCCTGATGCGTACTGTTATGCGAATGGCCAAGCTGGATGGTGCCGACATGCGCAATGTCAACGCGATGCGCATGGACGCCGAGTTCGCCTCGATGCGTGGTACTTTACTGGACAATGCGAATTTTCGCGGCGTGAAATTGACTGGCGCGGACCTTACCGAGGCGTCGGTTGCCGGTCTGGACTTGGGCGGTTCCGACGTGTCTGGTGCTTATCTGGTGCGCTTAATCGGCAAGGATAAAATTATCGGATTGGAGAATGTCAAGAATCTCGCCGAAGCCGAGGTCAAGTAAGGATATGCGAGCTTCGAATATTGCTTGGGTAAGCTCAATCTTCAGTTACGGTCAATTCGACTTTACCCACTCCGGTATTCCCGGAGGCGGAATCATAAGCGTAGACGTAAATGTCATATACACCAGGTAGATCCGCTGCGAATTGCGTTTCAAAATCGCTGGCGGTACCGGCATAGCTGAGCGGATACCGACCGACCTCGACCCCTCCCCGGCGTACGATCGCAACCACTTCGTACTCTTCGGGGTCCCAGTAGAAGCCGGGTTTGATCGGGCAACCGCACATCAACATCACTTCTGCCTCGATGCCAACGCCGCTCGCCGCTTTTGCAAGCGAAACAGTGCTCGCCACAAGGTTCGGCGATACCAACAAGCCTGGTAATTCCAACACCCAACCGTCGCCGCCGGTGATATGTTTCCCGGGTACGATCCACTGGGTCGCCGAAGCCCGATTCGCCGAAAATCGCTTGCCCACCGGACCATAGGCGGTGACCTGCAGATACCGGGGCTCGTCGATGTCTATAGATGCAGCAAACTCTGCATCGCCTTTGGCAGCCATTGGTTCCCCGCGTTTGCGTGGGGTGGCCATGGTACGTTTCGGATTGCCGGGAGCTCCGGATGTGATGCCCTGCGCCATCATCTCGCCACTGGCTGCGTCTGTGATTGTTACGAGGGCACCGTCGACCAGATCGCCGACGTACTGAGCATTTTTCGCGACCACGCGCACGGTGATGTTGGTAACTTCGGCCCGTGCGAAATCAGCCAGCAAGACGGCGGCGATGAGCGGCAGGCAGCACCTCATGCAGTACTCCCTAGAGGTCCTGCAAGATCTCTTTCATCTTGGCTTGATACGCTTCCTCAGAGATCAGTTCGCGGTCGCGCAATCGTTTCAGCGCTTCCAGCCGTTCTTCAACAGCCGCTGTCGATCCTGCTGATCCAGTGCTCGTTCCTCCGGCCTGTTCCATTGCCTTATCGGCACGGCTACTTGCCCCTGTAGATGACGGGCTTGTCGCTGACTCGGCAACGACAACAGGTACAGCAGCACTTGCAGAAGCCGGTGTCGGCTCCGGTTTGGTGTCGGGCTGGCTTGCAGCAGTGGCGGCGGCAGCTGAATCTATTACAAGCCAATCGTTGCGCTTTATGCTGGCAGCATTGTTTGCCAGCAACACAAGCTCGTGTTCAGTTGGCTTCTTTCGACTTCCATAATCGCGCGGAAGAAAATCCTCATCGATCTGGCCGTACACATTTCTCTTGCGGAGCGCCGTCTGCACCTGGCCAAAGATAATGTTGAATTTGTCGTCCCGATAGAAAACTCGACCGGCGGTCACCCGGTTCCTTTTTGTAATCGATCCTGGAGACACGCGGCGGGTGCCTACTACATGAAAAATGATGTCCTGGGATGGTGCGGCTCGATCGAGTCCTGTTGCAATAGCGCTGCTGAGATTGTCAAGCTCCGTCTGTGTAAAAACCGTTATCGGAGCCAACTCGGGCGCTTCGTCGGCAAACCTCAGTCGTAGTGTTGCGAGCATCGCAGCAATTTCGCCGGGCGTCGTACTTTTCGGGTGATCGTTCGCTGCGGCCGAATCGTCGTCCTGCTTGGCGAGTTGCACAATTTGATCGCCGTTCTCCCAAATTACGGTATCTGCATAAACACCCGGCATATAAAAGAGAGCGGCGACGAGATATCCGACCAGAATCGAGGCGGTACGCCTGGGTCCCGGCATTTCAGCTTGGGATAATTGGATATTTTGCTTCAGCACGACGCTCTTCCCGCTGTAAATGGCCCTTTTTGGCTCATAGCCCAGATGAAAACGAACGGCGCCAAAAGGCGCCGTTCCTACCGTTCTTTTCCTCTTAAGCGCAGAGCCCCGATCAGTAGAAAAGGATGGCTCCGATCGCGATCACGGTTTCTTCCGCGCTATTACCATTGTGTGCTGTCGATTCCGAAGCCGTGTACTCGAACACGAGGTTCAATGCCGGGGTTAACGGATGATACACGCCGAAGACGACAGACTCGTTTGTTTCGACCAGGGTACACGAAGCGCTGGCGAGCACCTCACAGATACCCCCTACCGCCAGATCGCCAGGCCCGAGGTCGAGATTACTCTCGCCGACGCTCACGCCCACTTTCGTGCCCTTGCTTCCAAACTTGTAGGTCGCTTGCGCAATAAAACCGTCTGAATCGCGAGTCGCCCCACTCAGATCCACGGCGTCAAACAGAAAATCTGTGGTGCCGATGCCGTCACCCGAATAGAAATAGCCGAAGAGCTCCAGCCCGCCAAATTCGACTTTCGCACCGAACTCAGCGCCTGTTGCATCCTGACTGGCAAATGACGTGCTATCGATCGACTGGCTGATAAAGCCGGCCCAGGCTTTACCGGTAGTCGCCGAACCTTCGCCACCCCATGAATAGGCGGCTTTGCCTTCGAAGCCGTAGGTATCGCCTTTCTGACTGAAGGACGAGGCATCGAGACTGTGGCCGGACAGGTTAACGAGACCCCAGGGATCGACAAGAGCGACATTAAACGAAAAGCCGCTAAAGTCCCGTGAGGCATACTGAATCTGGCCCTTCCAGTCGGCGTAAACGTATCCAAGCCCGATCCGGCCAAGCGAGGTATTGCCGCCGCCGGAAGTCAAATCTGACACAGTACCGACACCCAGCAGGGTCATATCCGAAAGAATCGCGTCAGACCCGAAAACGCCGAGGTCGCGGCCGATCGTAATCGTGCCCCAGTCAGCACCGAACTTGAGATTGACCTGCCGGAAGTTTGCCGAGTTCAGTCCCAGTCCGCCGTCAATCGAGGTGCCGCTGATGCCGGTGTTCGAATCAATACCCGGTTGAAAGCCAATATTGACTTCCGTCTTTATGCCACCGACTTCGGTCTTGGCATTGAGCCCTAACCAGGACGGCAATAGGCCCGTCCGGATATTTGACTGGTCATAATCTGACCCCACGAGTGATCCGCACGCCAGGCCTCCAGCTACCACACCGTTTGCATTTGTATCGCAGTCAACTTCCGTCAAAAATCCGTTTATGTTGCCGCTGAAGGAGACGTCCCAGTCACCCATCTTTATTGCCTCGAAAGCCTGAGCGCTCATAGTGAGCATCAGCAGCGTCATTCCGGTCAACGCAGAAACCCAGCTTTTCAAATGTTTTGTAGACATGTTCAAACCCCCCATCCCTCTGAAAATGCGCCGATACCGTCCGGCGCTTAAACCGGCGAGACTTCAGCAAAGCGAAGCCTTACTGCTTTCTCGCGAATTTCTACGACGACTTCGCTGGGCCACGAACGAGTGTTTTTCAGGCTTATGAGGTCTTCAGGTTTTCAAGAGTGCCGTTCGTTTCAGACGTAACGATTCTGTGCGTTTCGCTCGTCGTCATGTTTATTTTGCTTGATATTTGACAGAATGCTGCTCCGCTCGTCCAGAGTCAACATCGAAGCGTCTTTTTTTGCCGAGGCGTTCTAAAACGTGACGACAGATCGAATACTCTCGCCCGAGTGCATCAAATGCAGGGCGTGATTAATCTCCTCGATGGGCATCGTATGCGTTGCCATCTCGTCGACCTTAAGTTTGCCCGCAAGGTAATTTTCGACATAGCCCGGTAATTCGCTGCGACCCTTGACGCCACCGAACGCAGTGCCACGCCAGACGCGACCTGTGACCAACTGGAACGGCCGGGTCGAGATTTCCTGACCCGCCCCGGCAACACCGATAATCGTCGATTCACCCCACCCCTTGTGACAGCACTCAAGCGCTGCACGCATCACCGCGACATTGCCGGTACAATCGAATGAGTAGTCGACGCCACCGTTCGTCAGATCGACAATGACATCCTGAACGGGTGCGTCGTGGTCTTTCGGATTGACGAAATCCGTCGCGCCGAGCGCTTCAGCCATTTCCCATTTAGCAGGATTCACATCGATAGCAACAATCCGGCTGGCCTTCGCCATGACAGCACCCTGCACGACGCTGAGTCCGATACCGCCCATGCCGAATACCGCTACCGTCGAGCCAGGCTCGACCTTCGCCGTATTCAGAACCGCACCGACGCCCGTCGTGATACCGCAACCGAGCAAGCACACTTTGTCGAGCGGTGCCTTCTTGTTTATTTTGGCGACGGCGATTTCCGGCAAAACGGTGTATTCCGAGAATGTCGATGTCCCCATGTAGTGATAAATCATCTTGCCGTCTTTGGAAAACCTCGAGGTTCCATCGGGCATGATTCCCTGACCTTGCGTGACCCGAATCGCCTGACACAAATTCGTTTTTCCCGAGGTACAGAAATCACATTCGCCACATTCGGGCGTGTACAGTGGAATGACGTGATCGCCTACTTTGACGCTGCTTACACCAGCGCCGAGCTCTTCGACGACGGCGCCGCCCTCATGTCCCAGGATGGTCGGGAACAGGCCCTCGGGATCCTCCCCGGACAGTGTGAACGCGTCGGTATGGCATACGCCGCTGGCGACGACCCGCAGCAGGACTTCGCCCTCTTTAGGCCCATCGACTTCAATAGTTTCGATCGACAGTGGTTTTCCGGCCTCCCAGGCAACGGCTGCTTTTGACTGCATTTTTCTTCCCTCCCTGCGGGTTTGATCTTGATTCTATTGTTGTGCCCGACCGAAATTGTAGCGAATCGCGAGACCACCGTAGAAATTACGATCCGGTGCCGGCTCATAGTAGCGGGCACCGTCCGGTGGACCGAACGGCGGGCCACCAAAAGCATTTGTACGAATTTCCGAATAGTAGCTCTCGTCCGTCAGATTATTCACGCCGATGAAGGGTTCGAGCTGCCAGTTGCCCAGCCGCCAGTCGGCGAGCCCGGTTCGCAGATTGACGACAGTGTAGGAAGCAATCGACGCGGAATTGTCGTTCTTCGCATACAAGCTGCCGACATTGAGCGCATCCACGGCCGCGTAGAATCCCGATGAGTGCGTGTATGACACTTCTCCACGAAACAGATTCTCGGGAATGCCGGGAATCGTTTTTCCCGAATGATCGTTGCCGTTATCGTCGACAAATACATCGAACTTGAAATCCGAATATGTGTAAGCAAGCATAATCCGCAAGCCCTCGACCGGTTCTGTCGCGAAGGACATCTCGACGCCATTGCGAGATGATTCTCCGGCGTTTTCGTAAATATCACGACCGCCGACTTCATACACAATCAGCTCGTCCTCGACATCCATGGAAAACAGCGCCAGCTCATAGCTGTTTCGTTCTGCAAATCTCCCTCTGACACCCACTTCATAGTTGGTAGCAAATTGTGGTTCAACGTTGGGATTAAACCCCCCGGTACCGCTCGGGTTCGCCAGTTGCGTCGTCGTCGGCGCCTCAAATGCGGTGGAGATCGTGCCGTACAAACTTACAGCTTCGGAAGGCGCAAACAGGATGCCGATCATCGGGCTCACCTCATCAATGCTGCGCTCCGCCGAATCGTCTCCGTCACTAAGGAATCTGTCGTCAAAATCGTAATTGATCTCGTCGTATCGCAGGCCCAGGGTCAATGCAAATTTCTCGCTCAATGACATCTCGTTCTGCACAAACACGCCGAGATTCGTCACGACCTCATTCTGGTCCGAGATCATCGGTCCCAATACGCCCATGTTGTTATCGAAGCGTTGCCGCTCGTCGTCCTGGCGATCGAGATCCATACCGACGATCAGCGTGTTAGATCGGCCCCATAATTCGCCGTTGTAAGCGTAGCTTCCGCCACCACCAACAACATACCGTTCAAACTGTGTGGAGCCACCGCCGGCAAAAGGCAGCAAATTCGCAAAATCCCGCCAGACATAGTGATTTCTGAGCCGGATCTCATGGCGCTCGCCGACTGACTTCGTGTAAGTCAGGCCGAGTCGTTGCTGATCCATCACTTCACCGGTATCGAAGTCGACATTTCGCTGACGCGCCGACCTGGGGTCTGCCTGAGCCTGTGGCAAACTGATTCCCCCGGGATCCTTGGCTACGGGCTGATCGGTCGTATGGAGGACAACCGCGAATTCCGACTCTTCGTCGATCGCATAGGCCAATCTCGCATTTACTGAGGTGTTTTCAGTCCGGCTATGGGCACGATAACCGTCATACTGCATGTCCGAAATGTTGAGCAGATAGTTCAGGCGCCCGGTATCACCACCGACTTTGAACTGGACCTGACTGAAGTCGTCATCGCCGGCCGTCAGGCGCGTTTCCACGAACGGAATCGACGGTCCGCGTTCCGAGGTAATGTTGATTACGCCGCCGGAGGCATTGCCATAAAGCGACGATGACGGTCCGCGAATGACCTCGATGCGCTCGGTCGAACCTAGATCAATGCCGTCAGAATTGCTCTGTCCGTCCGGGAGAGTTTCCGGTATGCCGTCAACCAGTATCTTGACGCCCTGAATACCGAATGCGGAGCGAGCACCGAACCCTCGAATCGATACACGCAGGTCCCGAGAGAAGTTGTACCGGTCTGTGATGAACACACCGGGCATGCCGGAGAGCGACTCGTCCAGACCAAGCTGTTGGCGGCCCCGTTGGATTTCTTCCTTGCTGATGACGCTGACCGCCGCCGGAATCCGGTTGATGGGTCTCTCCATACGGGTCGCACGTACGACGATTTCATCGAGGCGTGTGGAATCGGAGTCCTGACCCTCAGACTGGGCATAGGCTGCGCTGCCACTGGCAAACATCATTGCCGGAATGAGGGAAATAGCTGTCCATCCTCCGGATCTGCTGTTTCGCTTCATGTGCTTATTCTCATTTATGTGTAATGGCGGGCCATTTTTTGGATCGCGTGCGCAACGCCAATGACAGACAGGATTCAGTCTTGCCTGCCTGCGCAAGTTCATGCGGGAGTATTCCCTTTGATCCGCAGCGGCTCGCGGCGCCCCCTCTCACGGCAGTACTCGCGAACCGGAAATATTACTTGTTTTGGACCAGGTCCACTATGCTCTTGAGTTATTTGTCCTGTTGCCGGAACGACGCTTCTGTCGCCCTGCGACGATTTCTAGCTTTCGAAAAGCAGTGGAATTTTTTTAGATTCTATAGACTTGGATGAACTAATGCCAAGCAATCAAGACAATTTTATTGCCAAAAGAGCATTGACGATGCAGCTGATTTGCATGCTCTGCGTCGTTTCATGCAGTTCGGTCCCTGCACAGGCGCCCGCGTCCTGCCCGACATCGGCTCGTATCATGCAGGTGACTTCGGGAGTATATGTACGGCCCGGGCGTCATGCGGTGGTGTTCGAGGGCGAGAGCATCGCGAATATCGGCTTTATCGTTGGCGATCGCTGTGTCGCCGTCGTCGATACAGGGGCCAGCGCTGCGGAAGGGCAGGCATTGGATTGCGCTATCGGTGAAGTAACCGATCGACCCGTGTGTTTTGTGATCAATACGCATGTACATCCGGATCATCTGCTGGGTAATTCGGCTTTTCGGCGACCCGGAGTGGCATTCATTGGCCACGCGAAACTTCCGCGCGCAATGGCGTTGCGCGGTGACATATACCTTGAACGAGCGTCCGCGTACGAGGGCAGGGCGTTGGACGAATCGATTTTCGTCTTCCCGGACCGCATGGTTTCCGGAGGGCTGGAATTGGATATCGGCGGACGAGTTTTGACCGTTCGCGCTCACGCAAGCGCCCATACGGACCACGATGTCAGCATCGTCGACGACAAGACGAAAACGGCTTTTCTCGGCGACCTGGTCTTTCTCGAGCATTTGCCCGTCATTGACGGCAGCCTCAGTGGCTGGATCGGCGAACTGCAGGCGCTGACCGGGGAATCGCTGGAATATGTCGTGCCGGGCCATGGTCCGACAGGCGTATCGTGGCCCGCATCTGCCGAGCCGACACTGCGGTATCTGACGGCGCTGCGGCAGAACGTCCGGGCCTGGATTGCGAGCGGTGGTGATTTAGCCTCAGCGCAGGATAATATCGGCCTGCCTGGATCAGATATATGGCTTTTGTCTGACCGCTACCACCGGCGCAATGTGGGCGCCGCATACGCGGAGCTGGAATGGGAGGATTGACGGGATGGTAAATATTTCGCACATGAATGCATTCGTCAGTCTGCTCGGGCGGGCAACGCTGTTATTGATGCTATTCCCGGTGCCGGGTGAGGCTACAACGATCGAAGAGGACATGGTCTGGACGGGGGGGCTGCGACAGGCCTATTTCGGGGATCGCGCCATTACTCAATCAGATGACCTTATCGTACTGGATGCGCCGGAGCGTGCCGACGACGC
>Ga0255058_10001454_pt1 | contig 13368 bp, 8 predicted proteins | sample Cases_109_9_MG_FD_188637 | JGI IMG/M metagenome (GOLD analysis project Ga0255058, IMG submission 188637) | Seawater microbial communities from Amundsen Gulf, Northwest Territories, Canada - Cases_109_9 | ecosystem: Environmental > Aquatic > Marine > Gulf | place: Canada: Northwest Territories... | reverse complement strand
AGAGGCATCTTATTATATGGTGAGGTACAAAATAATAATGCTGAGCGCTTTGAAGGTATCATCCCGACTTTATGGCGTGTATATGATAAAACAAACAGTCCTGATGTCGTAAAACGGCTTGAAAGATATATGGATTATGATGTGTGTGAGGAGTGCAGTGGAGCAAGATTAAGGCCGGAAGCTTTATCCATAAAGGTTAACGACAAGTCAATAGCCGAGGTTACCTCAATGACTGTAGAAAAAGCCTTCGACTTTTTCACATCTCTCAAATTCCAGGGCGAAAGAGAGATTCTTGCCAGAGGGATATTAAAAGAGATCGTAACAAGATTAAGCTTTATGATTGACATAGGGTTATGCTACTTAACGCTGGACAGGAGAAGCAATACACTTTCCGGTGGAGAAATGCAGAGAATTCAACTGGCCACTCAGGTGGGTACAGGCCTGATTGGCGCCTGCTACGTATTGGATGAACCAACAATAGGGCTACATCAGAGAGATAACAAAAGATTAATAAGTACGTTAGAGAAATTGAAGGATTCGGGAAATACCGTGATAGTAGTTGAACATGATGAAGCTGCCATACGCAGCGCAGATTATGTAATTGATCTTGGGCCAGGCGCCGGTGAACATGGAGGAATGGTAGTAGCAAAGGGCACTGTTCCGGAGATTATATCCAATAACGGATCATTAACCTCTCAATACCTGAATAATAAACTTAAGGTGGAAGTCTCCGGTTCGAGAAAAAAGGCAGACCTGAAAAACTCTATCCTGATAAAGGGTGCCAGAGAAAATAACCTTAAGTCAATTGATGTCAGGATTCCATTAAAAGTTTTTTGCTGTATAACTGGAGTTTCCGGTTCAGGCAAGAGCACATTGATCGACCAGATATTAAACAGAGCGCTGATGAAAGCAATTTATGGCAGCCGGGCCAAACCGGGCAAACACAGCAGGATAACTGGTATAGAGAGGATCGATAAGGTTATCGAAATAGACCAATCCCCGATCGGACGTACACCGCGTTCCAATCCTGCAACATATACGAATCTATTCAGCCATATAAGAAATGTTTTTGCCCTGATAAAAGAGTCTAAAATACGTGGATACAAATCCGGCCGTTACAGTTTTAACGTCAAAGGAGGCAGGTGTGAACTATGTGAAGGGCAGGGTACAAAGAAAATTGCCATGAATTTCCTGCCGGATATGTTTGTTCTCTGTGAACAATGCAGGGGCAAAAGATACAATCCTGAAACACTGGAAATAAGGTATAAGGGTAAAACCATTTCCGATACACTGGACATGAGCGTAGAGGAAGCATACGATTTTTTCAGAAATATTCCCCGAATTGAACGTATATTGAGGACACTACGTAACGTGGGATTGGGGTACATAACGCTCGGACAATCAAGCACTACCATTTCCGGCGGTGAAGCGCAAAGGGTAAAGCTGTCAACTGAACTCGCAAAACAGAGCACGGGAAAGACACTCTACATACTTGACGAACCTACAACCGGACTCCACTTCGCAGATATACAAAACCTCCTGAAGATACTTCACAGATTAACTGACATGGGGAACACAGTTATAGTTATTGAACATAACCTTGACGTTATCAAGACAGCAGATTACATAATCGACCTTGGGCCAGAAGGAGGTGAAAGAGGAGGAGAGGTTGTGGCCGTCGGCCCCCCGGAAAAAATATGTCGAATCAAAAAGTCTTATACGGGGAGGTATTTAAAGAGTGTTTGCGGCATGTAAACATTTAGCCATTTCATTACCTGCCGTTATTTCTACACCTTATGACCTGGACTAGTTTAAAAATATTTACCCTGTCTTTGAAATCAATATGAAAATTTGCACTATTCAATAATTTCTCAAGGTTTATGGCCTTCCCCAGACCCAGCCTGCATCGTATGGGAGACAATGCTTTCTCAAAACTGGCAACGAGATTATCATCGCTTCCCGCATAGTTTAGAAAAAAGAACTCGGCATTTTCTTTGCACACACGCTTTATTTCTTTAAGCGTTTCGAAAGGTTTTGGTATTACCGTAATCGAATGAGAGGCAATTACTTTATCAAAGTAATTATCCTTAAACGCCATTTCTGATGCATCCGTTATGCACAGTTTTACATTGTGATAACCAAAACGCTGTTTCTTTTCTCCCGCCTGTTTAATCATATCCCGGCTTATGTCGATGCCAATGACCTCTGCGTCTCTTCGATAAAGAGGCAGAGATATTCCAGTCCCAATCCCAACCTCAAGGATTTTTTCTCCCGGTTGTATGTCCATTAATTTACTTGCCATACAACGCCCGGGATGTAATAGCGTCCCAAACACACTATCATAGAAATGTGAGTACAGGGAATAGATCTTTTTGGGCATTACATTAATCTTTAAACAGCTATAAAGTCACGTCGTTAATAACGTCAACATGTTATTTACTAATAGCGTTTATATAATAACACCTCACACTTTATAAAAAAAACAGAAAATTACAAACCTTTAATTATAATTTACCAGAATTCTGCATATGGCATCCTGGAGCTGCTTTGCCTGCCATGTACTGCCTTTTATTTCGTTTACTAATATTGAAAACGCTATTATTTCTTCATTTAATGTTTTGATGTATCCGGAAAGCGTTCTTGTCCCTCGAATATACCCCGTCTTTGCCCTTATTCTTGATTTATACGGTTCTTCTTTCAAGCGTTTCTTCAGTGTACCATCTATGCCGGAAATTGGAAGTGATTTCAGGAAAATACCGGCATCTTTGTGTCTGTACATATGGCGCAACAGTCTTATTATCAATTCCGGAGTCAACTTGTTTTCTCTCGACAAACCGGAGCCATCATCAAGCTGATATTGACCCTCTGAAATTTCTAATTTCGAAATGAAATCCTTAATTACGTCCAGTCCGCCTGAAAATGTCCCTTCCTTCTTAACGGCTGCCCCAATAGTCTTTAGTATCTGTTCCGCATAAAAACCCTGACTGCGCTTGTTAGTCACATTGATAGCTTGTATTAGACTGGAAGTCGTTACTGCTAATTTACGAAGTTTGTGTCCGGCATTTAAATCTGATTCGTTAATAACCCTTACCCCCCCCATGACTCGGACATTTTTTCGTTCTAATATCTCCTTAAAAACAGTCGCCGTATATAGAGGTGGATTATGTATAGTAATCCACTCTTTTTGAGGCTTAGTCTTTGACCATAAAAAACCTTTAACATTAATCCGGTTTGTAAATGGTTGTCTGTGAAACGAATAAGAATGCTTTGATTTCAACGTCGTAGTTTTACATTTATTAATTATCTCAACGTAGGATGTTTCAGGCTCCATTTGTATGGAGACAAGACCTCCAGGCTTATTGTTGGGTTTCAGAACAACATCAATACAATTATCATTAAACGAGAGGCCACTAATCGGTGCGCAGTACCACTCAGAAAGCTGGTCTTTTGGCCAGCTATCGTGAACAAATTCCCTATCAAAGATGCTATCATCAGCAATGATATCTCCCGTAATTACTTTTATACCTTGTTTTTTAACTGCATCAGCCCAATAGGCCGGGACAGCGGTAATTTCACCTTCAAAGAACCTTCCGGAAATATTAGGGTCACCGCTTCCTTTCATGACAATGTCACCATCCAGCCTACCTTCAGAAGAGATGTTTCCACGATACAATATTTTAGTTTTGTATTCAAAATCCGCTCCAAGATAAACCAAAGCGGTGGCCGTAGTAAATAACTTCATATTGGAAGCAACGACAAAAGATTTGTTTGAATTGTTTTTGTACAGAGATTTGTTTTTACTTATGGAAAATATACTTATGCCAACACGGGTGTCTTCAGGCTTGTATTTCTGTAATATTGCATTTATGCCTTCCTCTAATTTTCCTTCTTTGGGTGTAGACCATGTATTTCCTAAACATAAGATGCAGGAAAACACGAAGGCAACTATAAAGAAATAGGGGGTTTTATATCTGGTTTGATAAGTTCTGGAAATGAGTTTCATCTCAGAGTTCGGCCAAAAATAACCTGGCCTTTCGCATCCCGTTTTCAGGCCAACTGTATCCGAGCCCTTACGGGCGGTTTTGTACTGCCTTGTTCACATGAGATGCAAGTACTTTTCTTACTTTATTTAAAAACGGATCCCATTCGATAGGTTTTGGAATGTATCCCTGGGCCCCTGCCTTTATTATCATGGACTTTATTTTTTTGGAATTACTTCCATTAATTATAACAGCTGGAATAAAAGGGTCTATACCCCTGACATTTGCCAAAACGTCAAGGCCTGGTATATCCTGAACCATAAAACCTATTATTGCCAGATCCATCCTTCTTTCTTCCAGTATTGCAAATGCAACCTTGGCATTCAGGGCAACTTCCGTTTCAAAACCGTTTAACTCAAAGAAATCTCTAAGCTCGTCAACAGTTTCTCTTGCATCTGCAATTATTAAGATTCTGGAAATTTTCATTTTATTAAATATTCTTTTGATAAAGCGCTGATAAATTCAAATGGTGGAGGCGGCGGGAGTCGAACCCGCGTCCCAAAGTATTTCAGCAAAAGCGTCTACACACATAGTCTATCTTTTAATTTCGCTGTTTTGAATGCCGACAGACAGGCCTTCAAAACAACTATCTCAAAATAAAGTTTCGCCAAACCCCCTTTGAGCGAAAAGGTTTAACTATCCTGCTATTTTTCGCCTATTTCAATCCCGCAGGAAAGAATTGAAAAGACGCGGCCGGTTTTACGCAGCCAATGCTAGTTCATTATCAGCATTTAAGTTTTTGTCAGGTTTTTTATGAGGCCGCCTGACCACCTCAGAGTGCAACTTTTGCATCCAGTTACCCGGTCGATACCTTTCGCCCCCTTAAGTTCACATAACCATTCTTATCTTTTAACGATACGTTCAATCTCACGTTCAATAGTCTTTTTCTTTATGGCTTCTCTTTTATCTACTAACCGTTTACCGCGACCGATGCCCAATTCGACCTTTATTTTCCCTTTCCTCAAATAAATTGAGAGAGGAACTAAAGAAAGGCCTTTTTGTTGGGTTCTTGCGACTAATTTCTTAATTTCACGTTTATGAAGAAGTAGCTTTCTTACACGTATAGGATCATGGTTCTCCCGATTTCCCTGTTCGTATGGACTTATGTGTAAATTGTGAAGGAAAACCTCGTCGTCCTTTATTTGTGCATAACTTTCACCTATACTTACATTTCTATTACGAATTGATTTTACTTCTGTACCTTTTAAAACAATCCCCGCTTCTATTTTTTCAATAATTTCATAATTAAAGCGAGCCTTTTTGTTAGTTGAAACAATTTCCATGTTGACAAACCGTTATAGTCAATTATATTAACAAATATACCATCAAGTTTCAAGTCTTATTACACTTATAGCCGAAGTGGCGGAATTGGCAGACGCGCTAGGTTCAGGACCTAGTGTCCGCAAGGATGTCGGGGTTCGAATCCCCGCTTCGGCATATCTTATCCCAGAAAACACTTAAGTTACTTACCAACAAATATTTATGATTAGTTTTCACATCTAAAAATCCTTTTTCACCAGCAACTGCCAGTATGACATCTTCCTGAGTTTGCATAATAAAGGACAACTGTCAATTCGGCAGTATGACTAAATCTCATTCCTTTAGCACAAAAGAGTATTTCCTGATTTTTTTAAACCAAAAGTATTATGATCTGTTGACAGCATACGTTTTAGGAAGAAACCAAAGACAAAATACTCAGATATTAAATAAGAATATCACATCAGGCATTTTTTTTGCTATACTACTCACATTCAACTAAAAATATAAAAACTTATTTTAACTGTAGCACAGCCAAAAAAGGGAGGTTTTGAAATATGGCCGAAAAGAAAAAAATTGTTTTTAACCAGGACGCATTTGACGCTTTGAAGAAGGGTATTGATCAACTTGCTTCTGCTGTCAAAATAACTCTGGGCCCAAGAGGAAGAAACGTAATACTGCAAAAAAGTTTTGGGTCGCCCACAATTACGAAAGACGGCGTAACAGTAGCAAAAGAGATAGAACTGGAAGATCACATAGAAAATATTGGTGCTCAAATGGTAAAGTCTGTAGCTTCAAAGACGAGTGATGTTGCCGGTGATGGTACTACCACCGCAACTGTACTTGCAGAAGCCATATTTCTGGAGGGATTAAAAAACGTAGTCGCAGGTGCAGATGCAATGGCACTCAAACGAGGTATCGAAAAAGCCGTTGATAAGGTGGTAGAGACTTTGAAAGCGATGAGTATTCCTGTAAAAGGCAGAAAAGAGATAGAGCAGATTGGTACTGTATCTTCAAATCATGACATCGAGATAGGCAAGATCATTGCCGATGCAATGGAAAAAGTAGGTAAGGACGGTGTTATTACGGTTGAAGAGGGCAAGAGTTTAGAAACCGAATCAACATGGATTGAGGGGTTACAGTTTGATAAAGGATATCTTTCGCCTTATTTTGTAACCGACCCTTCAAAGATGCAAGTGATCCTGGAAGACCCTTATATTCTTATTCACGAAAAGAAGATTTCTTCAGCAAAGAATATTTTACCTATTTTAGAAAAGGTTGCGCAAAGTGGCAAGCCTCTATTAATAATCGCGGAAGATATTGAAGGCGAAGCATTAACCCTCCTGGTAGTCAACAAACTTCGTGGAACACTAATATGTGCGGCTGCGAAGGCACCTGGTTTTGGCGATAGAAGAAAGGCAATGTTGCAGGATATTGCGATACTTACCGGTGGACAGGCTATCTTTGAAGACTTAGGCATAAACATGGAAGGAGTAGAGCTTAAAGACCTCGGAAGGGCGAAGAAGATTGAAATCGATAAAGAAAATACTACTATCATAGAGGGCGCCGGCAGCAGCAAAGATATACAGGGAAGAATAGCACAAATACGAGCAGAAATACAGAGTACTACCTCAGACTACGATATAGAGAAACTGGAAGAAAGACTTGCAAAATTGACTGGTGGCGTAGCGCTTATTAATGTTGGCGCAGCTACTGAGAGTGAAATGAAGGAGAAGAAAGCCAGAGTGGAAGATGCCTTGCACGCTACCAGAGCGGCTGTTGAAGAGGGCATTTTACCTGGTGGAGGAGTGGCCTATATGCGTGCAATTGACAAACTGAAAGCGTTGAAACTAAAGGGAGATGAATCAACAGGGGTTGATATTGTACGTAGAGCATTATCTGCACCTCTAAGTCAAATTGTTGAAAATGCAGGTGAAAATGCACCAATCGTTGTGGAAAGAGTCGCCAATGCCGAGGGAAATGATGGTTATGACGCAAGCAAAGCTAAATATTGTGATATGGTTAAGCAGGGAATTGTAGATCCGACTAAAGTAGTAAGGTCTGCAATTCAAAACGCCTCAAGCATTGCAACGCTTCTGCTAACCACTGACGCTATGATAGGAAGAGTACCCGAAAAGAAAAAGACGCCGGCTATGCCAGCAGGTGGAGGCGGAGGTTATGGTGGGTATGGAGATATGTACTAAACTCTATCTCTATAAAACTATAAAACAATCATTTAAAAAAGCCGGCCTGATTTTATGGGTCGGCTTTTTTGTTGAATGGATTTTGCAAAGCTGTTATATTTAATTTTCACGCTTTTCCAAAGATATTTCTACTATTAAGGCATAGAAATGAGGGCAAAATGGCTTCTATATCAGATGAATTATCGCAAAAATTGATGGCAAAACATAGTAATATTGAAAAGCTTTTCGAAGAATTCTTTTTTATGACAAAGAGTCATGATTTCACTTCATCAACCCCATGGCAACCCCCCACTGACGTATATGAAACGGGAAAAGAAATTATAGTAAAAATTGCTACTTCCGGTCTTAAGCCGGAAGATATATCCGTTCTATTTTCTAACCATATACTTACAGTAAGCGGCAAAAGAGGTGACAATTCAGCCCATCAAAAGGTATGTTTTTATCAGGTTGAAATAAGATATGGATATTTTGAAAGAAAGATAAAGATTCCAAAACATGTTGATGCAAATAATATCAAAGCCACATACGAGAACGGATTTATAGTAATAAATATTCCAAAAGCCGAAAAAGCCTTTGATTCTACAATATCCATTAAAATTACGTATTAATTTATACTGCAATGAAAGTTAAGGAAAAGAACAAAATAAATTCAGAAGAGGTGGAACTCGATAAGCCAGATATTCCAAAACACTTCGAACCAGAATCTATGAATATCCCTGAAGATCTGCCTGTTTTGGGGCTAAGAGATGTAGTCGTCTTTCCACAAATGGTTACTGCTCTGGGGGTTTCTACAGAAAAAGAACTTAAACTACTTGATAATGTTCTGGCAACGAACAGATTCTTAGCGCTTGTTGCCGAGAAAGATGTAGAAAAAGAGAAATTGACCCCCTCAGACCTTTATGAGTATGGAACGGCTGCAGTGGTATTGCAGATGTTAAGGATGCCTGATAATACAGCAAAGATGCTTGTGCAGGGGATAGCAAGGATACGGATTAAAGAGTTTACCGAAACAGAACCTTTTTTTAAGGCGAAAGTAGAAGTATTGAAAGACGATCCTGATAAAGGTGATGTTGAGACTGAAGCACTGGCGACAAATGCTAAAAATCAGTTTTCTCGCATGATATCTATCTCTCCCCATTTGCCGGAAGAATTAAAGATAGTCATTGTTAATATAGATAATCCCGGAAGACTTTCGGACTTAATATCTTCTCACCTGAACATAAGCATATCTGAAAAACAAGAAATCCTTGAGACTTCAGATGTGAAGAAGCGGTTACAGAAGATAAATACATTTGTTAACAATGAAATGCAGGTATTAGAACTCGCCGGTAAGATACAAACACAAGTTAAGAGTGAAATGGATAAGGGACAGCGTGAGTATTATCTGCGCCAGCAGCTTAAAGCTATACAGGAAGAACTTGGAGAAGGAGATGATCAGGCCGCCGAGGTTAAAGAATTGAGGAAAAAGCTAAAGCAGGCAAAATTGCCGGAGGAAGCCCAAAAGGAAGCAGATCGGGAACTTTCACGCCTTTCAAGGATGCATCCTTCATCAGCAGAATACACTGTTGCACGCACATATCTGGACTGGTTGGTAGCCCTGCCCTGGTCGAAGTCTACCAAAGACAACCTGAATATCTCCAGTGCCCACAAAGTGCTGGATACAGATCATTATGATTTGAAAAAAGTCAAGGAAAGGATTCTGGAATACTTAGCCGTCAGGAAGCTTAAGGAAGACATGAAAGGACCAATCCTCTGCTTTGTAGGCCCACCGGGAACAGGTAAAACATCTCTTGGCAAATCAATAGCAAGGGCAATGGGAAGAGAGTTTGTAAGGATGTCGCTTGGAGGCATTCGTGACGAAGCTGAAATTCGCGGCCATAGGCGTACTTATGTTGGTGCGCTCCCGGGGAGGATCATACAAGGCCTCCGTAAAGCTTCCTCGAACAACCCTGTCTATATGCTGGATGAGATTGACAAACTGGTAACAGATTTTCATGGAGATCCTTCATCTGCTCTATTAGAAGTACTTGATCCGGAGCAGAATTTCTCTTTTTCAGACCATTACCTTGACGTACCATTTGATTTGTCTAAGGTAATGTTTATAACAACAGCCAACATTCTCGATACAATACCACATGCTTTAAGAGACAGAATGGAAGTCCTGGATTTACCCGGTTATACCACAGAAGAAAAACTTGAAATTGCAAAACAATATTTAATTCCAAAACAATTTGAGGCTCATGGCTTAAAAAACAACCATTTAAAGATTGCGGACAGTGCGATAAAGGCAATAATAAGTGATTACACAAGAGAAGCCGGACTCAGAAACCTTGAACGTGAAATTGGCACAGTTTGTAGAAAAGTTGCCAAAGAAGTTGCATCAGGTAAGACAAAACCGGTTAAAGCAAACGCAAAGAATGTTAACGACTTTCTGGGCCCCATAAAATTCTTCTCCGAAATAGCAGAAAAAGCTGTTGAACCCGGAGTAGCAACAGGCCTCGCATGGACTCAGGCCGGAGGCGAAATATTATTTATTGAATCTACAAGAATGCCGGGAACCGGAAAATTGACGTTAACAGGCCAGCTTGGAAACGTTATGAAGGAATCTGCTCAGGCTGCATTGAGTTACGTCCGTGCAAAAGCAAAGACATTAGGCCTCTCATTAAAGGATTTCTCAAAATATGACTACCATATCCACGTCCCCGCAGGGGCTATTCCCAAAGATGGCCCTTCAGCCGGTGTTACCATGGCAATATCTCTAATATCACTATTCAAGAGTGTATCAACAAAATCTCGTGTTGCCATGACGGGAGAAATAACGTTAAGGGGTAAAGTTTTGCCTGTTGGCGGAATCAAAGAAAAGGTATTAGCGGCAAAAAGGGCAGGTATTACCACGGTTATCCTGCCAAAGAAGAATGAAAAGGATTTAGTCGATGTTCCGGAGAAGGCGAAAGAAAAATTATCATTCAAATTAGTTGAGAAGGTAGATGAAATACTGCCTATAGTTTTTGGAACAAAAAACAAATCAAAAATCAAAAAAAGGGTTAAATAACGTATCCCTTTTATACTACACATGTTACGCAAATCATAAGCTGTTTTACACATACCACAACTGCTGTAAGAAATGCAACAACTCTCATTTTTTTATCACTTTTTCTGAGTAATAATTAAAAAAAAAATCCTCTAAAATTAACAATTCTCTTTTCTTCTGTAACTCATGGAATGAAATGTCTTTGCGACTATAAATGTTGTATATAAAACTTTCTAACGTACAACATTTTGTATATTTCGCAGAAAATGTACTTGACTTTTTATTTACAATCTGTATATTCCACTCAAATTAAAGCTTAATTTGAATTTGCGCATCTAGATGTATTTCTTTTTTAACTGTAAATTTCTATCGGCTCTAAGACTCCGGGAAAGGAGGGATGTTTAATAGAGTAGTTTTCGGTTGGTTATCAGTTAAATAAGTGGTTTAAACGTTAAATTTTTTATTTTTTCAAGAAGGAGGAGAGTATAGTGACAGTATTAATGGAAAACGCAAGTGTTACAGAAAGCATTGAAAAGAGCTTAACATTCTTCGTAGAGGCTATAGAGTTGTCTTCAGACCTCGAGATAATCGGTACAGCATTTCCATCTAATGACGAAGAGGTTTTCGTGATTAGAGACTACAGCAAGACCGAAGGTATCGATGGTGCATATGTTGAGGTGTCAATTGAGGAAATCGTCCAAAAAGTTACTGATACAGATAGAGCTCAAGAATTTATAAAGGTAATCCAAAACGATAGAAAACCTATAGTCTTACACGGCATCACAAGAATCGTTGGCTATTATTCCAGAGTTAACAATTGGAACAAGTCAAAAGTAGGAGAGCTAAGAGACCGTGCGCAGAGAAATTATGGCCTCACTGCTGAATCTCCCAAGTTTGATGCTGAGAGAATGAATGTGATTGACTCTTTATAAAGATAAAGAAAGTTTACAATTAGGGTTAAGCCTTAATTCATTCCAATATGGACAGGATGGCTTAAGTAAACCTACATTAAAGGCTTATAAGGTTTCGTACCTTATAAGCCTTTTTTCATTATTATCCCCCCAAATTATCTTCCATCCTCTAATATTCATAATTATTTCTCGTTACCAGAGTAATAACACTCATAATACACATTCCTTTCAAATTCTCAGTAAAAACTATATACCTTGACTACACAAAACAGCCATGTTAAAATTCAAGGCTCTTATAAAATCAAAAGTTGTATGAAACAGGTAATAAACACTTAAGGAGAAAATATAAATGTTGACGCTCGGAATTGATATAGGGTCTTTATCGACAAACGCAGTATTAATAAATGAAAAAAAGGAAATAGTGTCCTATGAGATAATCGCTACAGGCGCCAGCAGTAAAAAGGCATGCGACAAAATATTCAAACATATCCTGGATGCTACAAAACTGGAGGCAAAAGACCTGGACTATATAATTGCAACTGGATATGGCAGAATCAAAGTCCCTTTTGCCAATGAAGTTGTAACAGAGATTACCTGCCATGCTAAAGGTGCAAATTATTTCTTCCCTGATGCCAGAACAGTCATCGACATTGGGGGGCAGGATAGCAAAGCCATAAAGCTGGACGCCAAAGGCAACGTAGTCGATTTTTCCATGAACGACAAGTGCGCAGCAGGGACAGGAAGGTTCCTGGAGGTGATGGCAAGAACGTTAGAGATTGAGCTCGATGATATGGGGGAACTCTCTCTGAAAGGGAAGGATAATGTCTCTATCAGCAGTTTGTGTACTGTATTTGCAGAATCAGAGGTTGTATCCTTAATTGGTGCGGATCATAAGACTCCGGACATTTGCAAGGCATTACATATTTCCATAGCCAAAAGGGTCTCAGGACAAGCGAAGAGGGTTGGCCTGGAAGAAACAGTTGTAATGACCGGGGGAGTTGCCAAGAATATAGGAGTTGTACGTGAGCTTGAAAAGAAGCTGCTCTGTACTATTAAAATGCCTGAAGAACCACAAATAATTGGCGCTTTAGGAGCAGCCATAATAGCCTTAGAGAACGCAAATGCTGATACGAAGAAAGAATCAGTTGCAGCCACTGCTGATAATAAAACATCAATCGCCGATGTTCAACTCGATGATGATAAAATGCTGAAAATCGGTTATTTTTGTACTTATACGCCTGTCGAGATTATCAGGGCAGCTGGATATCACCCCGTCAGGATAAAAGGATTAAATGAAGAAAATGGAGCAGGTGGTGAATCACTTCTCTGCAGTAATATATGTTCATATATAAAAACACTTACCGATAAAAAATTAGCGGGAAATCTAGACCATCTTGAAGGAATTGTGTTTGCTAATTCCTGTGATGGTATGAGAAGGCTCTACGATGCGTGGATAAGAATAGATAAAGGAGAGAAATTTAATTATTTCCTCGATATTCCAAAAAACAGTGACGAAGCATCCGTACAGTACTTTGCTGATGAAATTGAAGCATTTAAAGAAGGAATGGAGAATCACTTTAAGCTTAAAATACAGAATGAAGACATTAATCGAAGTATCTCTTTGTACAACGGAATGAGAGATAACGTTATGGAATTTTTACAAAAGCAATGGAACGGTTACGTTGGGTATTCAGGTTATGAAATTTACACATTATTGATGAATGGCATAAATGCAGTACCTGAAAAATTCCAGGATTATGTAGCATCCCTCACCTCCCTCATGAAAAAAATAGGTGATGTTCCTGAAAAGGATCCGGTGCCAAAGCTCTTTATCTGGGGAAGCATACTTGAAAATGAAGAGATAATCAAAATGATTGAAGATGCAGGTGCCAGGGTGGTATCAGAAGATTTATGCACAGGCAGCA
>Ga0255058_10001452_pt1 | contig 13370 bp, 23 predicted proteins | sample Cases_109_9_MG_FD_188637 | JGI IMG/M metagenome (GOLD analysis project Ga0255058, IMG submission 188637) | Seawater microbial communities from Amundsen Gulf, Northwest Territories, Canada - Cases_109_9 | ecosystem: Environmental > Aquatic > Marine > Gulf | place: Canada: Northwest Territories... | reverse complement strand
GTCAACGGGCACTACGGTGTGCCGAGCGACCTGGTCGCCTGGTTCGGCAACGTGCAGCCGCCTGTGGTGGTCGCCGATTGTTCGTAAGATGTGGGAGTGGATTCGCGACTGGCTGTGCCGACGGCTCGGCCTGTTCTGCAGGAAGGATCCGCTTGGACCAGTTGAAAACCCGAGAGTTGTGTGGAGGATTGGACTGATGGCGAGAACAGCAACAGCGAAATGGGAACTGCCGACTAAGCGGCAGAGTGGCCTGGATGTGGATCCGGCCGAGGTGCAGGGCACAGAGATCGCACTGGCGGTCCAAGGTGGCCCGTTCTCGGTACTCGAGCCGATGGTGCCAGCTGCCACGCTCGAGCTTGTGATCCCAGATCTCACGCCAGGCGATTACCTGTGCCGCTATGCGCCGATCGATATGGACGATGTCCGCGGCACCGAGACCGAGGTGCCGTTCAATATCCCAGACGACACGCCGCTGGCTGCAGTCGAGAACCCGACGGTAGAGATCAGCCCGTGACCTGGGCACTGCTGGCGCTTGGCATCATCGTGTTCATTCTGTTGATCGGCGTGCCGTGGCTGAATGGCGTGCTCGATTTCATCATGGCGTATCGCTTCGCCAGGAATCACCACACCGACAAGACTGCGGCGCTGCTGAACTGGAATGCCTTCAAGTGGTCATGGCTGCACCAGCTGGACGCCATGGTCGAGGCCATGCCATTCTTGCGCAAGGATCTGACTGAGACGTTCGGCATTCGGCCGGACGATGGGAGGACGACGTGATGGAGACGATACTCAATGCGATGGGCACGCAGGAGGTTGGCTGGGTGCTGATCATCGCGCAATTCTTTGCAGTCGAGTTCAAGGCGCTGTTCAACAAAGAGAAGGGCGACACCTGGAGCGAGGTGGTGCGCTACGTGTTCGGCTTCTCGAAGAGATCGAAGGGATCTCAGGGTTGGTGGATGATCGCCAGGCGCGGATCCTTCTATGCCTTGGCGGCCTGGTTCACGGCGCACATCGGCCTGGGGTGGTGAGCGATGACGCAAGTAGTGTGGGCGTGGATAGTCGTTGCCGTGGTGGCTGTGGCGGTGTTCGTAAATTACGTGACGCCGGATTATCACTGGAGCATGGTGTACGAGGCGGTGCAGGTGCCGGAGTTGGTGTGCGACGATGACGGCAACTGCGTGCCGGGCGACCAGAAAAGGTTTGTCCTGTTCAACGAGGACGGGCTAACGCAGCAGGGCTGCACGGATCTGTACGACGAGCATCTACGTCGGCTGAACAACAACGCCGCGGTGATCGAGTACGAGATTCAGTGCGAGCATCTAATGACCAAGGGCCACGGCTACCTGTTCCAGTACCAGAACCAGTGGCTGCTGCCATGAAGAGGCGAGTGTTCATCAAGGGCGCGGTCGCTGCTGCGGTCGCTGCCGCACTGCCGGCAACGAGCGGCGCTGTCGAGTACACGCACCAGACCTTCAAGCTGGGCACCGACTCAGGCGCCAGGTATGCTGCAGCGCTGGCCAGGTCGATGATGCAGACCAGGGAGGTCGTTGCAGCCAACGTATTCAACAGGGCATTCGGTGACCTGGTCGGCATCAATGAATTGCACTATGGAGTTTCGGGCGAGGGCGCACGGAGAGTGGTCGGGGGCGAGGGCAGCCCTGACCATGTTTAGCAGTGTCGTTGAACCTGGCGCAGCAACAGGCGACCTTCACGGAGATGGAGGCCGAGTGGCTGCGTCGGGATCTTCGGCGCTTCGTGCCGGCAGTCTGGCCACTGGTAGAATCGAGGGACTTCAAGAATAACTGGCACATCGATGCCATCTGCGACCACCTGGCGTACGTCACGCTGGGCGACATCCGCAACCTGATCATCAACGTACCGCCGCGGCAAACCAAGTCGCTGACAGTCTCGGTCATCTGGCCTGCCTGGTGGTGGGCCGATGAACCAGAGATCCAGTTCATGTACGCCAGCTACTCGCATGATCTGGCGCTGCGTGACGCCGTCAAAGCTCGAGACATCATCCAGTCGGGCTGGTACCAGGAGCGCTACGGCGGCAAGTTTTACCTCGATCCGGGGCAGAATCAGAAGGCCCGGTACGTCAACGACAAACACGGGTACAGAATCTCGACATCGGTTGGCGGCAAGACCACGGGCGAGGGTGGCGATGTCCTGTGCATTGATGACCCGCACAACATGATGGACGTGCACTCGGATCCGAGGCGCCACTCTACCCTCAGCTGGTACGACAACTCCTGGCGGTCACGTCTTAATGACCCAACCACAGGCCAGAAGGTCATCATCTGCCAGCGATCTCACGACATGGACATGGTCGGGCACATCCTGGATGGCGAAGCCGGCCGCTGGGTAGTGCTGATGCTGCCGAACGAGTACGACACGAAGCGCCACTGCAGGACGTTCGTCAATCCCAAGGGCCGCGATCTCGACTACGAAGAGATGATCGAGAAGAAGGTCGAGCCGCTGTACGAGGATCAGCGCACCAAGCCGAGGACCCTGCTCAATCCGCAGCGCTTCGGTGACGAGGAGACCAAGACCGAGAAGTCCGGCATGGGCACCGTCGATTACGAGGCCCAGTACAACCAGGATCCGGAAGCCGGCGGCGGTCTGATCCTGAAGCGCAAGTGGTGGCAGAACTGGGCGTATCCGCCGAACCATCCGAAAGCCGGCGAGCAGATGCCGTACCCCGAGTGGGAGCAGATCATCACGGTGTACGACACCGCCTTCAAGAAGGGCCAGGAAAATGACTACTCGGCGCGCACCAGCTGGGGACTGTTCTGGCATTCGATGAGCGGCCGGCGTGAGGACCTGTCGCTCAATGCCATGCTGCTCGAGCGCATGAATGAGCGGATGGAGTTCGGCGAGCTTCGCGAGTCAGCGATCCGGCATGAGAAGGGATGGGGTCCGGACCACACGCTGATCGAGGACAAGGCGAGCGGCATCAGCCTGATCCAGGAGTTCGAGGCCGGCGGCATCCCGGTGTGGAAAGTGAAGGCCGGACCCGAGGACCTGGCGTACCGGGCACACATGGTGTCGGGGATCCTGCGCGCTGGCAGGATCTGGTACGTCTCGAGGGACTGGGCGTTCGACGTCATCAGCCAGTGCGCCAAGTTCCCGATGGTCGAGCACGATGACCTGGTCGCCACCTGCGTGATCGCCTGGGCGTTCATGCGGCGCATGGGCGACGTCGAGCTACCGGACGACGAGAAGGGCAACGAGCTTAGCCTGTGGACCAGGCCGAAGCCGAAGTCGCCGTATGGCTGACTCCCTGGTGATCGATGTGCCGTCGATCGGCGAACGGACGTTCGTCAGATCTCGACCGGGCGATAACCCTTACTCGCGATTGCGTCGGCGGTACGGACAAGAAATGGTTCTGATCAAGGCTGAGGACCTTGAGGCTGGATGGTCTATGGTTTCAGGGTATATCCCAGCGGACTTGTCGACGGGCAGACCGGACAATCGATTCGAAGGGTTTGAAAAGTTCCTTGCTGAGAATGAAGCCATCGAAGTTGCCAACGTACTCGTCACTGCAGGTGGGCGTATCTCATTCAGGGATGGTCACCACAGGACTCGCGTACTGCTGAATCTGGGAATGAAAGCCATACCCGTGACCATGCCAACGGACTCTCTGGATCGTTTCGAGCGGTACTACCCGAACGGCTGATCTGGCGCTATACTGACCAGGCCCAAGCAAGGCAGTGGCAGGCTCAGGTCAACCCTGACGGCCACTGGTGGCGACGGGCGGCGTCGGATGTTACTAGCTCCTGCGCCGCCTTTTACAATCACGCCGGAGCGGTCTGATGCAGAGAACAAAACTAGGCCTGGTCAAGAACTGGGACGGCCCGCGGAGACGATTCGTTTATCTCTTCACGCCGGGCGACAATGACACGCTCGAAATCATCGAGCTTGAACACGAGAGAGATTTCACTGAAGGGCTGCCACGCAGCCTCGAACTCCACGAGTTGCCAGGCGAGTGTGTGGCCGAGATCAACATCTCAATGGGCGCCGCCGGCATGATGGCGCTGAAGCCAGGCTGGTGGGGCAGACGTAAGGCCAGGTTCTGGCTCTTCAAGAATCGCTGGCGCATGCGCTGGATCAGGCTGACGCGCAAACCTGTATGAGCAGATCGACAGCCATGATCAGTGACGCTGAGATCATGTTCGCGAGGAGCGATGCGTGCGTGGCGATGGAATCGCTGCGCGGTCTCTGGCATGAGATGTCTGACGACTGGCGCGCTTTCACGGGTGGCTGGTGCCTGGGATATTCCATGAAGCTCGACAAGGTACTCGCTAGGTTCGGCGTGGAACTCGAGGATCCGCCCGAGCTTGAGAAATATCTGAGGGAGCGCTATGGCTGACGAGGATCGCATCGCCAGCCGGCATGGCGGCAAGGTGCCGCTGCAGTACTGGCAGAAGTCATTCCTGATCGACATCGAGCCGGATCCGGCGGCGCCGTACGTCTCGAAGGTCGGCAACACAATCTACATCGATACCAGGCACGCGGAGTACACCAGGTGGCTGATCGGATTCGTGCAGGGTGCGGCTAAGGCGGTGAACGATGCCATCAAAAGACAAAGTCACTGAGCTTCCGGTCGGTAAGTACGACGCTGTGAGGACGCTGCGGACTGCGTTGCAGCAGGCGGAGGACGGTAAGATCAAGGCAGTGATCTTAATCTGCAGCAGCGGCCTGGCGATGGAGGATGCCGCCGAGGATGGTGGCCACGACATCTGGGCTGTCTGGTCGGAGATGAGGCGATACGAGGTCGTGTGGCTGCAGCGCTGGTTCAATAGCTGGCTCAACAAGCGATATTTTGGCGACTATCACAGCGACGAGGATTAGAATCCGGGCGCGGCGGCCAGAAGGTATGGCGGCATGCGCGCCGTAAGTGCACCAGAAAAGGGTACTATCAGGGACAAGCGCGGCCTGGAGCCACTGGTCGCCGCACAACGAGGAGAAATCGATGAGTGTGATTTACTACTGCGATGCGCCGAGTTGCGGCAAGAAAGAGCAAGGCAGTTCGGAAGAGCATCCCGCTGGCTGGCTGGCCTGCGATGTTGAAGGCAAGCTCTTTGATGCCTGCAGCAAAGCGCATGCGGACAAGATCGTCGAGGTGCACACGCCACCACCCGAGCCTGAAGAGGAAGCCGAAGCCGAAGAATGAGCAGCGAGCTTGTTCTATGGCCTGATCCAAGGCTGAAGGAGGCCTGCGAGGAAGTCCCCAAGGGCATGGACTGCAACGAGATCATCGATGCCATGCTCCGGGTGAAGGAGGAACATCGTGGCCTGGGCATTGCGGCCCCGCAGATCGGCGAGATGTTGCGCATCATCATCGTCGAGGACCTGATCATGATCAACCCGACGATAAAAAATGCGTCGTCGCAGATGCGCTGGGTGTGGGAGGGCTGCCTATCGTTTCCTGAGACCTGCCCGAAGTACGCCCAGGACATGAGCAAGCTGCGTGATGGCGACACAGTGCGCGTTCGCCGGCACAAGCGGGTCGCCATGAGAGCATTCGATCGCAACTGGGAAAAGCTCAGCGTGAAGGGCAGCGACTGGAAAGGTGCGTGCATGCAGCACGAGCTTGAGCATCTTAATGGCATCACGTTAGCGGACCATCGCAGACGATAGAGTTGCCGCATCACATTGCGTGCGTGTACACTTCGCGAAACCGGTGCGGAGGGCGACCGCGATGGCGCGTGAAGACGTTGGCTCTTTTGTCGAAGAGCTACCAGCAACATCCCCTAAAGTTCAACGGGCGGGAAATGGCGCGGTAGTCACCCAGCAGGGTGAAGACACCATTGTCGACCTCGAGCCTGCAGAAGGCGCCGAACCATTCCAAGCACCAGAGATGGATCCGGACTGGCACGCCAACCTGGCTGACCAGCTATCCAGCACTGAACGACACGCAATCGCCGACCAGCTGCTCGAGTACGTGGAACTGGACAAGCAGGTCCGCGAGCACCATTTCCGCCGCATCAAAGACGGCCTTGAGCTTCTCGGTCTCAAAGACCTTCCGGAATCTGACACGCCGTTCGATGGTGCAGCCACCGTAACGGACCCGCTAATTGGCGAGGCAGTCGTGCAGTTCCAGTCGCGAGCGATCGAGGAGCTTTTTCCTGCCGATGGCCCGGTGAAGGCAGCCATCCTGGGCGAGGTCAACGAGGAGAAGGAAGAGCAAGCCGAGCGCCTCGAGGACTACATGAATTACCAGCTGACGGTCGAGGACCAGGGTTACTTCTGGGACGTCGATCAGATGCTGTTCTACTTGCCGATGTCAGGCTCGGCCTTCAAAAAGATCTACGTCGATCCGATCACTGAGATGACGACCAGCCGCTATGTGACGGCTGAAGATTTCATCGTGCCCTACTACTGCAAGGATCTGCAGTCAGCGACCAGGTACGCGCACGAGTACACCATGGAAGGCAACAACATCAAGCGCGCCCAGGTCGACGGGCAGTTCCTGCCTGACGCGATGCTGGTGCCGAGTCCGCAGATCATGTCCGACAAGAATGTCAGCTTCAGCGATGAGTCGATGGAGGATGTGGCCGACGATCGTGTGCCTGTGGTGCATGAGGACGACGAGGTCTACAAGCTTTACGAGTATCACGTCGATTACGAGATGCCGTTCAACGATCCGGAGGTCGGCGACACAGACATCGCACCGCCGTGGATCGTCACTATCGAGGAGGAATCACGGGAGGTTCTCAGTGTCCGGCGCAACTGGAAGAAAGGCGACAACAAGTACCGCAAGCGAGTCTGGTTCTCGCATTACAAGTTCCTGCCGGGACTCGGATTCTACGGGTTCGGCTACCTACACATCATCGGCGCGCTCGCGAAAGCGGCATCTGGTTCGCTACGGGCCATCCTTGACACGGCCGCGCTTTCTAACCTCCCAGGAGGCTTCAAGTCCAAGAAAGCCAAGGTAAGCGGCGAGCACCGCTTCACGCTGGGCGAATTCCGTGACATCGATATGTCGCCTGAGGATCTGCAGCAGGCATTCCTGCCGCTGCCGGTCAACGAGCCAAGCCCAGCCCTGGCCACCACCTACGAGAACCTGATCCAGCGCGGCAAAGAATTCATGGGTGTCACCGAGGTCATCACTGGTGGCGCCGACAACCGCGGCCCGGTCGGCACTACGCTTGCGCTGATCGAGCAGGCCGGCAAGCCACAGTCAGCCATCCACAAGCGCCTGCACAAGGCGATGCGCGAAGAGTTGACGCTGATGGCGCAGCTGAACTTCGAGCTTATGGATCGGGACGAGTACCCGTACGAGCTTGGCGGCGAGAGCAAGGTAGTACTGAAGCAGGACTTCGATGGCCGCGTCGACGTCATCCCGGTATCGGACCCGAACATTTTCTCGAGCGTGCAGCGCATCGCCCAGTCGCAAGGCGTGCTCGAGCTTGTCGAGTCGGCGCCGGACCTGTACGGAGAGAAGGGACGCAAAGAAGCTCACCGTCGCATGCTGGCAGCGCTCAAGGTGCCGGACGTCGATGCGCTGCTGCCGGAGGATACAACGCCGAAGAACCTGGATCCGGTCAGCGAGAATCAGATGATGGCCACCGGCCTGCCGGTGCAGGTGCAGACCACCCAGGACGATGACGCGCACATGGCCGTGCACCAGACGTTTGGCGAGATGATGGCGATGGGCGAGCCGGACCTGTGGAGGCAGGTCGAGGCGGTGTTCATGTCGCACAAGATGGAACACCTGGTCAGCCAGCACCGCAAGGAAATCGAGCAGATGCTGGGCATGGACCTGCCGCCATTCGACCTGTACGACGAGGCCGAGACCGAAGACCTGCCGCCTGAGATCGAGCAGATGCTCAGCCAGGCCATCGCTGCCAAGCAGCGCCAGATGAAGCAGGAGAAGGAAGCAGCCGAGGGCGGCCCGCCGCTCACCCCGGAAGAGGCTGAGGTCAAGGCGATCGAGGACGCCAAGGATGCCGAGACCATTGGCAAGCTCGAGCGCATGAAGGCTGAGCACCAAGAGAAGCAGCGCCAGGCAGCCGAGGAGCACACGCAGGAGATGGACCAGAAGCAGGCAGCATTCGAAGCAGAGGAGTCACGCAAAGACGACGAGAGCGAAGCCGATATCGTACGCGAGCAGAAGCTTGCCGCGGCTAAACGCAAAGCGTTAGTGCGGGCGCCGGCCAGCCGGTCACGAAAGCTAGAGACTGAGACCAACAGGCCGCCAGCGAAGAAGAAGAGCGATGGCGGCTCGAACGCCAACGCCAGCTGAGATTAGAGCGGCCAGGGCATTCCTGCAGCGCAGGGGAGTGCGGCCGCCGCTACAACCACGGCCATTCGCCGCGGCTGCGAAGGAATTGAACATGGGCTTTCGGGAATTGCTGGCTTATATCCGCCGGCTATATGCCGGAGGCCAGGGACAGCAGCAAGCGATCCACGAACTGCTGCAACGTGAAGTGAGCAAATAGGGTACGCGCCAAGCCCTGAAAGAAAAAGATTGGCGCACATCGGGAGGTGGTCAGTCATGACTGATTACACGAAGTATCCCAAGCCAGGTCCGGACATGGACGCAGGCCGTTCAGCGACCCAGAAAGGTGGGCCGATGAAAGGCGGTGGCCAGGACTCTACTCATGGAACCATGGGTAAAGGCCAGAAGACCGGCGATGGCATGGAGAACGAGAAAGGCAAGGACGGGTACTAGCCGTGGCTCATAAAAAAGCCGCGGGCAGGCCGGACAAAAAGCCGTCCAAGAGCACCGAGATCCAAGGAGGGGGCGAGTCAGGCGAGGAGAAGTCAAAACTTCACCACGGCAAGGACAGTATGGCTCGCAATACGATGGGGTTCGGCAAGAAGTCGTCTAACGACGGCGCTGTCGGCGCCATGGGTAAAAACCAAAAGACTGGAGACGGTGGCGCATCCGATTGGTAACCGCCATCGCCCTGGTCACTAGGGCTAAATGCATTGAACAAACGACAGCTTCTGAATCGCATCGATAGCAAGATCTCAGATAACTACGAAGCAATGGACACAGGCCTGGACTACGACAAGTACCTGAAGAAAGTCGGAGCCAACCAGGAACTGCATGACCTGCGCAGTTTTATCGTGGAACTCTCGGATGACGATGTTGACGATGATGAACTGGAGGAACTACCGACATGAGTGAAACCGCTGAGCAAGTCGTTGACCTGGTCGTCGCACGAGACGTGAAAGCTAAGGCAGCTAATGCCGTATACGATGAAATCGCGGAATGGTGCGCAGATCAGAGACGCTGGCAAGTTCGGCTGTCGAATTTCCTAAGACCGTGGCGCAAGCCGCGGGCGCCGCACGTACCGTTTAGACCGTTGTACTGGCGATGCCTGGTCATGATTCGCGAACCTGATGAAACCACCGAGTGGGGTTTTCAGTTGACACGAGAGACCAGGGACATCGAAGCGTATTTGACGTACACCGGGATGGTAGTTGCGGTAGGAAGCCTGGCCTATAAGGCGAAGACTCGAGCAGGGCTTAAGCTCAGCCGCGAGGACAACCCGAAGCTGGGCGACAAGGTAGTGTTCTACAAGAATGCCGGCACTCGTTTTCGAACGATTGACGGCATGCAGTTCGTACTCATCACCGACACCGAAATGTGGGGCGAGACAGATCAGCCGGAGAGACTCGACACGTTAGCGATCTAATCATCGTGACAATGTGCACGTGACTCTGTAAGTTTCATGCGCAGGCCGCTGGAGGGCAGCATGCCTAAGAAAAATTTCGACTACGAGTTCGAAGATATCCGCCGTGAAGACACGCCGGTATCTGCCGCTGGGTTTGGGGACATGGTCGAGGACCCTGAGAATCCGGACGAGGCTTTTGTTGAGGTCGACCTTGATGAGGAAGATCTTGGTAAAGCTGTGAGCGCCGCTACGTCAGTCGCCGATGAGGATACATCCGCGAACGATACAGACGGTGGCTCGAAAGACAAACGACGCGCAGCGCTAGACGCCAGGCGCAAGCAAGATCAGCTAGAGCAGGACCTCGACGAGCGAAGCACCGAGGTTGCCGGCGAGTTGACTACCTTGAGACAGGAAGTCGCTGAACTCAAGGCCGGCAAGGAAATCGATGCTATCGAGGAAGAGTTCGCCACCCTGGAAGAGGAGCTTACTTCCAAGATGGAGACGGCGATGGAGGAAGGCGATACCAAAGCCCAGTCCAAGCTGAATTCTGATCTGATCGCACTCAACAGCGAGAAGCAGGCCAAGCAGGCTGCCGCTGAGGCCTCCGTGTCAATCATCGAGGACCTGGACGGCGACAGGGCTGCAGATCAGCCCGCTAACAAACGCGCCGTGCAATTCATTCGGGACAACCAGACCTGGTGGTCTGATCCCGATCATGAAGACGCTGTCGTGTACGCCAGGAAGCTGGACAAGAAACTCGTTGGGATGGGTTTCGACCCGACCAGCGATGCCTACTGGACTCGCTTCAACCATAACTTTGACAAGAAGTACGAAGGCCTCCGCGAAATAGACCCGGACGATATCGATGTTGATCTCGATCTTGGTGACGGTCGAGGCCGCCGCAAGTCACCTGTTGCGCAACCCGGCGGTGCCGGCGGGCAGCGACGTGGCACGAAACGCGGCGACAACGGTCAAGGTGGTGGTTCGAAGGTCGTGCTGACTGCTAAGCATAAGGCCAACATGGTTAGGTTCCACCTGGATCCACAGGACCCTGAGCATTGTGCCGAGTACGCCAAGCAGGTAGCCGAAACCAACAGGCGAGATTCAGAAAGGAGAGCGTCATGAATCCTGGTCAAGGCGATAGCGTGTTTGATGTTGATGTCGACGGCTCTGAGGAATTTGATCCGCAGGAAGCTGAGGCAACGAAACCAGAAAGGACTCCTGCCCAAAAGGCAGCGGTTGAGAAAATGCAGGAAGGCAGACGTAAAGCGCTTGAGACGCGCAAGGCTGCCGAGAAGACTGGCCAGAGAAACACTGGCGATCAGATGGTGCATCCAGCCGGCTCAGGGCACGAGGCACCCCATGATGAAAACACCGACCAAGCAGCGGCATCTGACTACACGGCCGATCTCGATAACGAGATCACCGAGTGGGTCAGGCCGTCAGACCTTGAAGCTCCGCCGGCACGGCCGGGCATGGTCCAGCGTTGGATTCGGATACGTCTTGGAAACGTCCGAGACACCGCTCGCTTAAGAAAGGCAATGCGTGAGGGATGGCGACCAGTCAAGGCTTCGGCCATGGGTGGTCTTTCACTGCCGATCATTCAACACGACAGCCTGGGCGAGGGGGATTACATCGGCGCAGAGGACTTGATCCTGATGGAAATGCCCGAACGTGTCGCTCAGCAACGCGAGCGCTTTTACAAGCGCAAGCAAGCTCGGCAAACAGGCGCGGTCGAACGGCAAGTCAAGGGAGTGCACAGCGAAGACCATATCGGTTTCGGAAATATCCGATCGCAGTCGCGCTCCAGGGTGAGAGTCGCCCAAGGTACAGCCAGGCAAGTAGAGGCAGCCGACGACGACTTTTAATTAACTAACCATCACGTGATAGCGGAGGGCTTATCCGAATGAACGTGGACAGACCAAATGGTCTGATTCCAAGAAGGCATGGAACGGGCGGTACACCAGGCAGGTTGACCGCTTATGCAATTGCTGACCAGTTAGGAAGCGACATCTTTTCCGGTGACCCGGTGAAGACGACTGGTCTTGGTAATGCGCTGAACGGCGTTAGCAATATCAATGTATGTGCCGCAGGCGACCGAGCAATCGGTGTGTTTGCCGGCGTCAGGTACGTCGATGCAAATGGCGAACAGCAGTTCCGGCCCCGTTGGATTTCAGGGCAAGTAACACAACAGGACCCCCGCAGCCCCGTCGAGGCGCTGGTATACGACGATCCCGATATGAGATTCGTGATCCAAGTTTCCGGTGCAGGTGGGCTAGTCGTCGCTGATGTAGGCCAGAAGATGGACTACCTTGTCGGCGCGGGGAATGCTTTCACAGGTCGTAGTGCTTACGAAGCCGACGTTTCAACTGTCGGTGCCGCAGGCACGCTGAAGATCCTTGCACTCGCACATGGGATCAACAACGACTTCGGCGAGTTTGCTGACGCCCTGGTTCTCATAGACGAGCATGAGAATAGGTCCGAAGTGACTGCGATCTAAAGGAGACGCAACATGGCTATGAATCGCGCTGACTTTAGGAAGCAGCTGCAGGAAGGGCTAAACACGGTGTTTGGCATGGAGTACGCACGCTACCCAGAAGAGTGGAAATATCTTTTCGCAATCGAACGGTCGGTCAAGGCCTTCGAGGAAGATGTTCTGCTCGCTGGCTTCGACGCAGCACCGGTCAAGCCTGAAGGGGAGGGTGTCGCGTACGACGAGGGGGCAGAGAGTTACGTTGCCCGATACACGCATGAGACGATCGCGTTGGCTTTCTCAATTACCGAGGAAGCTGAAGAGGACGGCTTGTACGGGTCAATCGGTAGCAAGTACGCTCGAGCGCTCGCTCGCTCACTACAACAGACCAAAGAAGTTAAGGGTGCTGACATCCTGAATAACGGCTTCGACGCTACCTTCCCAGGTGGCGACGGTGTACCGCTGTTCAGTGCATCACATCCGCAGTTCGGCGGTGGCGTCCAGGCTAACACCCTGGCGGTCGCGGCTGATCTGTCCGAGGCTTCATTGGAGCAAGCAGCAATCGACATCTCTGAGTTTGATGACGACCGGGGAATCCCGATCGCTTGTCAGATCAGCAAGATGGCCGTTCCGACACAACTGCAATTCGTGGCAACGCGGATCCTGCAGTCGCCGTATCGGACTGGCACTGGCGATAACGACATCAATGCAATCAACACACTGGGAACTGTGCAAGACGGGTTCTGCGTAAATCACCGATTTACTGACCCCGATGCTTGGTTTCTTTTGACCGATTGCCCTGATGGGCTGAAGCATTTTGTGCGGAAGAACGTACAGCGCGGCATCGAGGGCGACTTCGAGACCGGCAACCTGCGTTACAAGGCACGAGAGCGCTACAGCTACGGCTGGTCAGATTGGCGTGGTGCATACGGATCACCGGGAGGTGGCACCTAGCAGAATCCGTGAGGAACGTGGGGTCGGGAATTGTCCCGGCCCCATTTACAACAATTGATGCGGCTTAAAAGCGCCGCTGCCCCTAAGGAGGGCTGTCATGAGTAAACATACACTGACACATGCATCACAAATACTGGCCGGCGACGGCGTTGCCTTTAATCTCGGTGATGATGTTTTCGGGATGGGCGACGAGCTATCAAACAGCCTGCGAGGAATCCGCATCGCTGTCATGGTTACCGAACCCATTGATGGAGGCGGGACCGACAACCAACTGCATGCGGCGAACCAGACACCAGCGGCTGGCGGCGAAC
>Ga0255058_10001450_pt1 | contig 13377 bp, 18 predicted proteins | sample Cases_109_9_MG_FD_188637 | JGI IMG/M metagenome (GOLD analysis project Ga0255058, IMG submission 188637) | Seawater microbial communities from Amundsen Gulf, Northwest Territories, Canada - Cases_109_9 | ecosystem: Environmental > Aquatic > Marine > Gulf | place: Canada: Northwest Territories... | reverse complement strand
GCCCGCGCCTGTCGTGCGCAGCGAGCAGAGGCTGCGCCGGGCGGTGGTGGAACGCGCTGCAGGCCAGTTGGCGGCGAGCTTTCAGGTCGAGCATATCGCTGCCCAACTGCACGCCCTGTTGGCCGAGAAGCGCGCCAGCCTGAACACCTCGATCGACGAGCTACATGACGAGCTTGCGGGACTCATCGACAGCTGGAGCCATCGGCTGGACGAAAAGCTGGAGTTCGCCCATCATGAGCTGGACGAGTTCATCCGCAGCGCTCACCTTCCCGCCTTGCCCACCTTGATCGACCTTCGCACGCGCGCCGCCGATATGTTCGTCGACACACCGTCCATGAACGACATCGTCGAGCGCGCCCGACAGATACTGATAGCCGATGTGTTTGAGGAGTTGCTCGGGCGAAAGATGGTGCTGGCTCCCGCAAGAGCGTAACGGAGTGTTGCCGCAGCGCGCCGATGCTGCGTGAGCGGACACGGGGCACCCCCGCCGTCCCGGCGCGAATTTACTTGCTTTTGCGCCCCTGAATGTTCATTTCAGACACATCGAATTGCACCGGGTGTGCCCGAAACTCTCCCACCGTGAGTACCGGATCTGGTTTTCTCCCGATGCTAGTTTGATGCGTCGGGCGACTACGTGCGGCGCCAACTCAGCGATAGGGGAAATCATGTCCACTGGCACCGTCAAATGGTTCAACTCCACCAAGGGTTACGGCTTTCTCCAGCCGGACGACAACTCACCCGACGTGTTCGTCCACATCTCCGCCGTCGAGCGGGCCGGGCTTTCGGGTCTGCGAGAAGGCCAGAAGGTCGAATACGAGCTTGTGCCGGGTCGCAACGGCAAGTCGTCGGCGGAAAGCCTGGTCGCGCTAGACTGACTGACCGAACAACGACCAGCGTCCGGGCGGTGCCTGTCTATCTCGCCGTGGTCGCGGCCCATCCAACGCGGTAACCCCTGCACGTCATTCCTGGGAGGACCATATGGCCCGTAAACCCAACTACCGTTTCGAGCGCAAGGAGCGCGACCGGCGCAAGGCCGAAAAAAAAGCGGCCAAACAAAAGGCCAAGACCGAGGGAGCTGAGGGAGCTGAGGGGGCCGAGGGAGCCGAGGGAGCCGAGGGAGCCGATCCAAACCACCAACCGTCCGAGGATGCCAGCGACGGCCAAGGCAGAGTCGCTGAGGACGGCGGCACCCAGACCGACCAGACCGCTCACGGCGGGCTTCGGGTCGACGGCGACGCCAAGGCCTGACAAATCCCTGCGCCGTACCGGCGGCGACATCCGCATGGGCTTCCTTTAGAGACGCATAGACGGGCGCGCGCTTCAGCCAGCGCCCGCGCGTTCAGCAGCTGCACCGCTGATGGACCGAATCCCGCGAGGCCGTAGAGCTCGATGCCGCCGAGCGCCCGGTGGCGCTCAACCGCCCCCTCCGCCCGCCGGCTCGCCAACCGTTCGGCCAACACGACGGAAGTGCTCCAGAGCGTCGTGGACTAGAGACCGCCTGGAGCGGTCGCCAAGCAGGTCACCTGGCCGGACGGACCGCGCCAATAGTCATCAGCTCGCCCAAACGCTGGCGCAGCCAGCCAACCCGATGTATGGCCGCGGTCGACGGCCGCCGGTGAGACAGGCGGTCCATCAGGGCCGCGTTCTCCCGTTCCAACCGGACGGTATAGGCCTTGAGATGTTGAACTTCGCCGCGAAGGATCGAGAGTTCGATCAGGTGGTCGAGATCTTGCGACATAGCGGCTCCCCCATTCATTGTGCCGCGCAGGCCAGCAAGACGAATACCATAGGCGACCGGGCGGCCGCTCGCCGCCGCAAATCCCGTATAGGGGACATGTGAGTAGCGGATATGGCCGAGCGGCGCCGGTGAGCGCTCCGCCTCCCCCCGCCTCCCCCGCGCGATACCGCTGCATCACTTCCGGTCAAGGCTGCGTGAAGGGTGATGGCCATCACATCGAAACGGCGGCGCGCTGCGTATATCCAAATACAACAGAGACGCAACGAGACGCCCTCGCAAGACGCACGCACAAGACGCCCGCTGGGGGCGGCCGGCGCGAGCCGGGGGTTCGGAGAACGGCGATGACCAAGAAGAAGCAACGGACCAGGGACCCGATCCTGGTGGCCAAGGCGAGCGCTGCCGCGCTCGTTCTGCTCGTCGATGCCTCGCTGATCCTGTTCGGCGGCGCCGTGGCGAGCGGCCTGCTGCAGGTCGGCTAACAGCCTGTATCGCTGCGGGCGAACGGCACGGGTTCGGCCACGCGGGACGCGATGGAGGCTCGGGCGTATCTTTGAGCTGGCGCCCTACCCACCGACCGACATTCCTCGACCGTCGCGGCATCCTGGCCTGTGGAAAACTATCGGAACAGGGCGTCGCAAGCCCTGGATTCTCCGGACGAAATCCTTCAAGTTCCCGACATCGCGAGCCCTCTGGCGGGATAAGCCTGCCAGGTTTCGAAAGGGCGCGCTCTCAAGGGGCGAGGCCGGGACATGGTTCAGCGAAACGTCGGACAACTCATCAAGCGCGGGGTCGTTCACCTGAGAGCCGCGGCCAGCGTGCGCGAGGCCTGCGAGCTGATGGCGACGAACCACGTCGGCGCTGTTCTGGTCATGGAAGACGGGCGGCTGGACGGCATCTTCACCGAGCGCGACGCCCTCAACCGAGTGCTGGCGGCACGGCTCGATCCGGATACCACGCGGATCGCCGACGTCATGACCCGCGAGCCCATCACCTTGAGCCCCCAGACGCCGGTGACCGAGGCCCTGCGGCTGATGAGCGAGATCGGATTCCGTCACCTGCCGATCGTCGACCAAGAGGAGGTCCAGGGCATCATCTCGCTGCGCGATTTCGTCGGGGTGGAGCTGCAGTTGGCCGCGACGGAGGACGATGAGGCGTGAGGCTGGTTGCAGCAGTTCCAGCTGCCGCCCACCCAGGCGGCGACGGACCAGCCTAGTCCTCATCTTTGGGTGCGGATCCGAGATCGTTTTGTTGCGCCTTTTCGGCCCGCAGCGCCCGCACCGCCGCCCGGGTGCAGAGGAACACCACGACGATCGTCGCGGGAATCAAGACGATGGGTGCAAGCCACTCCATGAGGCCTCTCCACTCTGCCCGGAGAAGTCTAATCCGGACGGGGCACGCAGCGGTAGCCCCCTCGTGCCGGCAGTCTGAGCTACTATAGACGGATCAGCATCGCCATAGGCTGTGCCGATTGGTGCGAGGATTGATCGAATTCGCGTAGCTAGCGTTTTGGCTTTCTAGTACGATCCGCGGCTTCATCCTGGACCTCGTGCGGAGTGTGTTGCAGTGACGGACAACGCGGCCTACCTGGAAACGCTCCTCGATTACTATGAAGAGGAGGTCATGGTGGAGGCCTATTTCTACGGGCTGGCCGATCATATCGGCGGGGCGGCCGAGCGCGAGAAGCTCGCCCTGCTGGCCGAGGTCGAGCGCCGGGCCGCCGACGTGGTTCGACCGCTTTTGGAGAAACACGGCCTGGTGCCGAGGGATGAGTCGGTGCTGAAAGCTCTGGGCGAGGCCGATGTCGAACGGCACCGGCATTACGGCTGGATGGAGCTGATGGCGTATATGGCGGGCAGGTATCCGGCCTACCTCGATGACTTCGAGGCGTTGGAGCGCCTGGCGCCGGAGGATGATATGCCCGCGCTCAAGCTACTGACGCGTCACGAGGTCGTGGCGATTGATTTCGCCGACAAGGAGATCGCGGGCGACCCGGACAGCCTGGCATCGATCCGGAAATACCTCGACCGCTAGATCTGAGACCTCCGCTCGCCTGACTCATTTCGTTTTCGTGAACCCATCGATCCGAATGGAAACCAACGTGCTCATCAGCTTGGCCTTGTTCTTTAGGTTAACGCTCGCTGCGCCACCTGCTAGCTGATAGTAGTAGGAAGCATAAAAGTCCGGGTGATTAACTGACTGATCCGTACGTTCTTCCGCCATGTTCCCGATGCAGCTCCTCATCTCATCCGCAAACCGTTGAAATGTCTTGTGAGCTCGCTCGTCTCCATGGGGGTGCTTCCAAACGCACCGGTAGGACGTCTTCTCCGCATCTTCGAAAATCGCGCAGTACCAGGCGTCGGGTAGAACGAAGGTTGCATCGTAGTCCCCAAAATCACTAGCCGTGTCTCCCCGGATCGCCACAAACTGGGATCTGGATTGCTCGATCAAGTAGAGGATATCGGCGCATGGGGTCGGTTCTTCCGCCGCCGCGTTCAAGAAAGTGATGGTGGAGAATACAGCGGCGGCCGCTACGGATAAGATCTTTGGAGTCCATTGGCGCGTGGTGTGAGGCCGGTTTTCATGGTCCCGACCTCTGACGCCCCGGCATATCGACGATCCTTGAACGTTTCGTCGCGTCACTTGATGTCTCCATAGTCTTAGATTGTCCCACCCATGGCCGTTAGGTTCTGGATGAGGGACATTCACAGAGCCAAGCTAAGCATGACTCCACTTATGCACGAAAGAACGGAACAGCGCCAGCAAACACGCAAGGCCCCGATGCCGCGCCTCGGCAATTGACATCGTCGGATATTCTCCGATTGCACGCTGTTGTGTGATGCCGGTAACCGAATGGCGGTTGGATGTCAGTTTGGTGCAATAAAGTCTCTGCTCTTATACCAAGTCTCGATGATTAAGGCTCATCTCATGGGGCGTAGCCGCCCTCCGGGTAGGAGCGTTGCGCGGCGCGATGCCCCCCCAAGGCGCCACTGGGCATCGGGCAAGCATCGTGACGCATCCGGAGGACGGCTACGCCCCACCGGAGGCCGCGATATATCGCTCGCTCACCGCCCATTTCGGGCCCATGGGGCGGGTCGCTTGTGGTGGCGGGCACCACGGCGCAACCCGCGCCTAGCGAGCGAGCGATAGATCGCGGTGAGATGGGTCTTTATCATCGAGATTTGGTATCACCAGCAAGGACGACATCGCCATGGCCGAAGCACGCCAAGTCCTCCACAGCGGCGGCTGCCAGTGCGGCGCCGTGCGTTACGCCCTCTATGCCGAACCCTATGGCACGCATATCTGCCACTGCCGTATGTGCCAGAAGGCCTTTGGCGCCTGCTATGCGCCTCTCACCCTGATCCGGTATAAGGATTTCGCCTGGACCCGGGGGGCGCCTGCCATCTTCCAGAGTTCGCCGGATGTCGACCGGGGCTTCTGTTCGGCCTGCGGCACGCCCCTGACCTTCGCCCATAAGGGGTCGGACTACTTCGACATATCCGTCGGCAGCCTGGACCAGCCCGAACGCGTCAAGCCCGAGATCCAGATCGGCATCGAAAGCCGCATCGCCTGGACGGCCGAGATCCCCCAGCTCAAGGAACAGCAGACGGACCGAGTGCTTTCGGCCGATCGCCTGGCGCGGGTCGTGAGCTACCAGCACCCCGATCACGATACGGATGCCTGGCCAGTCAAGGATTGAGCGTGGGCTTGAGGGGCCCGGGAATGGTCCATCGCAGGCCGCTTCAGCAGCATGGATTCTCCCGCCCGCGTTACGCCGCCCTCCTGGCCGGCCTCGGCTTCTTGGGAGCGCAAGAGGAGGCTGGGCGGGTCCTCGGCGGGCGTCTCGACCAGCGGTCGGATTTTTCCGTTTCCATGGTTCGCGACGGCCATCTCTACACCGATGCGGCGGCGCTCGACCACTACCTGGAGGGCCTCCGCAAAGCCGGGGTAGCGGAATAGAGCGGATCCTCGATTGCCGACGGTAGGGCGGCGCGTCGGAAACCCCGTCACACCGCCTGTTCAGGGTCATGTCCGGACGTAAATCCGGCCCATCGACCCTCTATTCGATCACGACGATGTGCGGCAGTTCCCTAAATTTCTCGGCATAATCAATGCCGTAGCCGGCGACGAAGACATCGTCGATGGTGAAGCCCACGAAGTCGACATCGACATCGACTTCGCGGCGGCTGGGTTTGTCCAGCAAGACGCAGCTCCACAGCTTCGCGACCTCTCGCTGTTCGAGGATCGCACGCGCGTAGGCAATGGACCGGCCTGTGTCCGCGATATCGTCGACGAGCAAAATGTGGCGCCCGGATAAGTCCGTTGGACAATCGCCAAGCAGGTGAACCTCGCCGGCACTCGACTTTTCCAATCCATAGCTGCTCAATCGCATGAACTCGATCTCCGGATGTCGATCGACACGATAGAGCGCCCGCGCCAGATCGGCGATGAATACGAAACTGCCCTTGAGCAACCCCAGGATCATGAATTCATCGGGAACGCTTCGAGAGATTTCCTGCGCGAGTTCCTCGATCCTCGTTTGAATCTCCTGCTCGTCGAACAGATTGGCGGGTGAACTCATGCCTTGATCCTCTGCGCGTTGGACTGAGCTCAGTGTGCTCGGTCGGCCTAGCTTTTACGAAACAAATCTCAGACCAAAGGTCCTTGATATTGAGGCCACACTCCCCCCTTTCGCCATCCTATGGTCGAGGCTGGCAGATAGCTATACCATGCGGCCGGCGGTTCGAAGGGCTATGGCTGAGCCTGGCTCGTCCCCACCGAACGCCGATGATACTTAGACCAGTGGCAGGAGGCGCAAAATATGGGTGATACGCGCAGCTTCATCGAGGGGTTGCCGAAAGCGGAGTTGCACCTCCATATCGAAGGGACGCTCGAGCCGGAGATGATGATCGAACTGGCCGAGCGAAATCGGGTGTCCCTCGCCTACCCTTCGCTCGAGGAGCTGCGCAACGCCTACGAATTCGAAAACTTGCAGTCTTTCTTGGATCTCTACTACCAAGGCATGGCCGTATTGCTGCATGAGCGGGACTTCTACGATCTCACCTACGCCTATCTGAAGACGGCACGGGGTGAGAGCGTGCGCCACGCGGAGATCTTTTTCGATCCCCAGGCCCATACCGGCCGAGGCATCGCCTTTGCCACCGTCATCGATGGCATCCACCGCGCCCAGCGCGATGCCGAGAGAGACCTTGGGATCACGTCGAAGCTCATCCTGTGTTTTCTCCGGGATCTCGATGCAGCGAGCGCCATGAAGACCTTGGACGAGGCCTTGGCCTATCGGGACCGGATCGTCGGTGTCGGCCTGGATTCAGCGGAAGTCGGCCATCCACCGAGCAAGTTTGCGGCGGTGTTCGAAACGGCCCGCAGTCACGGGTTTCTGCCGGTGGCGCATGCCGGAGAGGAAGGCCCGGCCTCCTACGTGGCGGAAGCCCTCGACATCTTGCAGGTGGTTCGGATCGACCATGGTATCCGATCGCTCGACGATGCGGCTCTGGTCGAACGCCTGGTCGCGGCGCAAACGCCCTTGACGGTTTGCCCCCTCTCCAACGTGAAGCTTCGCGCCGTGGAAAACATGGCGCTGCATCCGATCAAAGAGATGCTCGCGGCCGGCCTGTTCGTCACGGTCAACTCGGACGATCCACCCTATTTCGGCGGCTATGTGAACGAAAACTATTCCGCGATCCAGGAGGCGCTGGATTTCACCGACGAAGACCTCGCTCAGTTGGCGCGAAACTCCTTCCAGGCCTCCTTCCTCGGCCCCGAGGAAAAGGCACGCCATATCGCCGCCATCGATGCCTATATGAACGACAGAACGGCCGCTTGATCCGCCGGACGCCCTTTCGGGCCGGCGCTCACGCGCATAGCTGCGGCAGAAAGCGCTCCCTAGGCGTTCAACCCGCTAAAAGTCCGTTTCGGGATATGTGCGGGCTAAGATCCGATCACTGTATTACGTCCGCTCTCGGGGGAAGTGGAGGCATTTCAGTTCAGCCGGCGGCATGACCGCTCTCAGCCATAGGCCGTCATCCACTTCATTAATGTTGGCGGTTGCCATCTATTTGGCCGGCACGATGTTCTGATTGAGGCGGAACATGTTCGCCGGGTCGTATTTGGTCTTGATCTCCACCAGCCGCTCGTAGTTGGCGTCGCCGTAGGACGCGCGCATCAGCTTCTCGCCCTCCTCGCCCTGGCCGGGGAAGTTGAGATAGGTGCCGCCGCGCGAGTAGTCCTGCATTTCGGCCCAGGCCTCACGCGTCCAGGCGATCGCGCGCGCGTCGTCCGCGTGGTCGGTCCAGGACGTGTCCAGGCTGTACAGATACGCAGCATCGCGCACTCCCAACGCGGTCGCTGCTGGCTCGACGCGGCTCATGGCGCCGCCTAGGTGCCAAAATGCGATCAGCGCCCAGGGGTTGGGCCGGTCCTGTGCACGCGCCACGATGCGTCGGATCGCCTCGTCGTCGAGCCTGTCGAGATAGAGCGACTTCCAGTAGTTCAGCCGCTCGCCCTTGACGAACAAGGGATCGAATGCGGTTTGCACGCCGTTGTAGGGAATCGGCCCGCTGAGGTCCAGCACGGGCTCGCCGAGGCCGCGCAAGGGCTGCATCAGCCGCTCACCATCTTCGAGCGCGCCCGAGTGGACGGCGGCGGTGATGACCACGGGCGTACCCTGCAATTCTTCGGGGAAGTTGGGGTGGGCCGGGATGCTCCAGAACAGGCAGCTCGACGATATATCCTCGGGCGCCTCGGCCATGAAGTCGCGCCAGCGGCGCATGATGTCGCCAGCGCCATCGGTCAGGGGATAGAAGGGCGCGCAAAGCGTCACCGTTGGCCCAACCGGGTAAAGCTCGTATTCGAAGGATGTCACCACGCCGAAGTTCCCGCCGCCGCCGCGCACGGCCCAAAATAGATCGGGGTTCTCGGTCTCGCTGGCAGTGAGAAACTTGCCATCGGCGGTGACCACGTCGACAGAGACCAGCGCGTCACAGGCCATGCCATGCTTCCGGCGCAGCCAGCCAAGCCCGCCGCACAGCGTCAACCCGGCGATGCCGGTGAGCGAGACGATGCCCAAGGGCGTTGCAAGGCCGAAAGCCTGCGTCTCGCGATCGACGTCGCCGAGGGTACATCCCCCCTCGGCACGCACCCTCTGTGCTGTCAGATCGACGCGCACCCCGTTCATCGACGACAGGTCGATGACGATGCCACCGTCGCAGATCGCGTTGCCGGCGACATTGTGGCCGCCGCCGCGCACGGCAACCAGGAGGTCGTGTTGGCGGGCGAAGTCGACCGCGTCGATGACATCGGCCGTGCCCGAGCACTGCACGATGATCGCCGGGCGCTTGTCGGTCGAGCCATTCCAGATAACTCGGGCCTCATCATAACCAGCGTCGCCGGCCAGCAGCGATTGGCCACGCAGGGCGCCCCTGAATTCCTCTACCGCAGCACCTTCGAGCAAGGCCTCCGATCCACTCAATGTCACTGCCTGTAAATCACTCATGAGCTGGCCCCTTAGATGGCGGCGGTCGATTTCTCGGCCCCGACAATCTTCTGCCGTTCGGTGAAGAACTTATTGGCGATGCGCCACTCGCCGTCGAGTTTGACCAACTGATAGGTATCTATATAGAGCCCGGCACAGTCGAACGTCGCCGTGGCCCCGACGTCGCTGAAGATATTGACCGAGAGAATCTTGCCGTAGGTCAACCATGCCGTTTCGAACTCGTCGGAGGTCCATTTATCGATGGTTTCCCGCATCGGGCGACACCACAATACGCGGCCGCCGTCGGCGTTTCTGTCATCATAGCCGATGATGTTGGCGACATCCAAGGCGAAGGCCCTCTCCAGCCGCGCTCGGTCTTTGTTTTTAACGCCTTCGAAATAGTGAAAGATTGTCTCTTTGATCTCGTCATAGTCACTCATCACTCACCTCCTTGTCTTAGAGTATGAATCTTAGGCTATGAGGTTTCCGGTTGACCGCAAAGAGGCAAAACCACCAGAATAGAGGCAAATTCACCATACCGGCCGCAAGGGAGGACAAGGCGATGCCCGAGCAACGACCGATCTCGGTTAGCATTCTTGCAACCCCCGACACTTCGCCGTCGACGCTGTTCGGGTTGTCGGACTTGTTCTCGTCAGTCGGCATCGGCTGGGAGTCTTACGTCACCGGCAAGCCGGAGGCGCCGCGTTTCGATGTCCGCATAGTCGCGGCGACTGGCGATCCTTTCGGGTGCTCCGGCAATGTCACGGTCACGCCGCATGCCGCACTCGACGACGTAGACCAGACCGATATCGCGCTGGTCGCGGGACTGATCGTGCCGGCCTTCGCGCCCTTCAGGGAGCAGTACGACAGGGAATTCGAATGGTTGGCACGACAGCACCGACGAGGCGCGATCACGGCTTCGGCCTGTACCGGCGCGCTCATGCTGGCCGAATCGGGAATACTGGACGGCTGGGAAGCCACGACGCATTGGGCCTATCGCGATCTCTTCCGCATCCACTATCCGAGGATCCGGCTCCGCTTGGAGCGAAACCTATGTGGATCGGGACACGAGAACCAAATCGTGACATCGGGTGGCGTAACGGCCTGGCAAGAGTTGGCCCTGCATTTCATCACACGCTTCTGTGGGGTCGAGTATTCCTCGCGTACCGCCAAATTCTGGTTGATCCCGGATCGTCAGGAAGGCCAAGCGCCCTTTGAATCCATGCCCAAGAGTATTCAACACGACGATGCCGTCGTGCATGACTGCCAGGAATGGGCCGCCGACAATTATGCCGTTCTGGACCCGGTCTCCACGATGATCGAACGCTCGGGCCTTCCATCAACGACCTTTGCCCGACGGTTCAGGCGCGCGACCGGATACCGACCCATAGATTATGTACACACACTGAGGGTCGAGGAAGCCAAGGAGATGCTTGAGAGAAGCGATGCCTCCATCGACCGGATTGGGCACGATGTGGGTTACGAGGATCCGGCGTCATTCCGGCGCCTTTTCAAACGCAAGGCGGGCGTGACACCGAGCAACTATCGACGCCGTTTTGGCCGCCGCCGTTTTGATCGCTATGACCTGCTACAGTAAACCGTCGATTCGGGTTTCCCCCATCCTGGCCCAATTCGGTCGGCCCCGGCTCTGAGTCATGTGCGGGCGAAGATCCGTTCACTAAATCAGGTCCACTCCTTGGGCGCGTGCGTCGGTTTCATCTCTGCTAGGGTCTGGCTTTTGCCTCCTTGCCAGAGAGTTCCATGTCATTCCTTCTTGCGGCCTGCGGCGCGGCCGCCACCCGGACCCCTTGCCGTTCCCCGGCGCCGTCCGAGATCAGCTGCCCGCTGATCTCGCGGACCAGCTTCCGCACGATGGCTTCGTAGAACTCGTCATAGCCGTTGGCCGCGAGGACGAAGGCTCCTGGGCCGCCGATGACGTAGTTCCGGTAGTAGACCTCGAGGATGGGGTCCTCGTTCAGGATCGCGAGGCCGTTCACGGTGACGCCGGTCTTGACGACGAAATCGCGCACCATCTGCGGTGCGCTGCTGCGGTTGTCCGGGCCGTCGCCGGAGATGTCGATGGTCCTTCGACGGCCTTTGTACGGGTTGGCCTCGAAGAGCGGCAGGGAGAACAGCATCACGTCCGCGATCGCCGTTCCGGATCCCGCAAAGCTGCGTGGCGTCGCTCCGATCGCTTGCGACATCGCCAGGGCCGAGACGCGGTCCTTGACCGGCCGCCAGCCGATGGCGACCTTTTGCCGGCCGACGTTGCCCCACTGGACCAGCGAAACGGAAATTCCCGCGTCCCCGAGCCCTTCAATCGCCGCGATCACCGAATCGTGGCGGAAGGCGCGCGCCAACCCGTCCATCTGCAGCGCATACTCCTGCGAGCTGACACTCAGTGAAACATCGACCGCGAGGATCAGCTCCAGCTCAACCGCCTCGGCCCGCAAGGGGGCGGAAACGGCCGACAAGGGGCCGAGCAGCGCACAGCACGCGGCGATCACCGAGGACCGCGCGCGCGTTCGGCAAGCTGACAGAAGATGGGCAAGACAGGACATGGTGAAACGCCAGAGGCCTCCGATGTGGAGGGCGCATTTGACGCCACTTCGAGGCCGAAGGCCAGCGGCAGGCTGCGTGCCTGGCCGGCTCCGTAAAGGCGCGTTATTAGCCTGCCGCGAAAGAATCGTCGGGTCGGCCTACACATCGACCTTTTCGAGGCTTGCTCGGCATTCACTCGCGGCGCGGCTTCGCCTATGATGGCGCGCGCACCCTGGCGAACACCCTGACGAGCGACCGAGCCCCATGAGCAAGGCCTTCACCAAGGAGACCGAGACCGAGGAGGCGGAGCCGGAGGCCCCGGACCCGCTGCCCAAGGACCTCAAGAACTACGTGACGCCGAACGGCCTGCGCCTGCTGCGCGACGAGCTCGACGGCCTGCGCCGGGTCGAGCGCCCCAAGGTGGTCGAGGTGGTGGCCTGGGCGGCGGGCAACGGCGACCGCTCGGAGAACGGCGATTACATCTACGGCAAGAAGCGCCTGCGCGAGATCGACCGGCGCCTGCGCTTTCTCCTGAAGCGCATCGAGAGCGCCGAAGTGGTCGACCCGACGCGCCAGAAGAACCTCGACCGGGTGTTCTTCGGCGCCACCGTCACCTATGTGGACGCCGACGGCGGTCTGGACGACGAAGAAAGCACCCTGCGCATCGTCGGCATCGACGAGGCCAGCGCCGCGCGCGGCGAGGTCAGCTGGGTCTCCCCCATTGCCCGCGCGCTGATGAAGGCCGAGGAAGGCGACGTGGTCGCGCTCACAACCCCCAACGGCGAAAAACGCATCGAGGTGGTGAAAATCTCGTACGAGGAGGGGTAATACCAAGCCTCGGCACCGCACCCGGCGCACGACCAGCCATGATCGAGATCACCCCAACCATCGCCATCGACCCGCGCGAGATCGCCGAGAGCTTCGTCCGCAGCCCCGGCCCCGGCGGCCAGAACGTCAACAAGGTCGCGACCGCGGTGCAGCTGCGCTTCGACGTACGCCATTCGCCCTCCCTGCCCGAGGCGGTCCGGGCCCGGGCCGAGGGTCTGGCCGGCCGGCGCCTGACCAAGGCGGGCGTGCTGGTCATCAACGCGGCCCGCTTCCGCAGCCAGGAGCGCAACCGCGAGGACGCGCTGGCGCGCCTCGTCGAGCTGCTGCGCGAGGCGGCCCGGCGCCCGACCCCGCGCAAGCCGACCCGGCCGGGTGCGGGCGCGAAGCGCCGTCGCCTGGACGACAAGACCCGGCGCGGCGCGATCAAGAAGCTGCGCCGAACCAAGCCCGCCGACGGGTGAGAGAAGTTTCTGAAAATGTTTCCGCTTGCGTGCCGTGAGGCTTGTGTCCCCTACGCGCGCCGCCACATTTCAGCGATGGCATTTTGCGCCCGTGACGGCTTCTCCTTCGTGAGCTTGGATTTGTGAATCGGTGTCGGTGCCAAACCTCACGAATGTCCTCTCGGGGGGGCTTTCGAGCCGGTGTTCGAAGGCCGGCCCGGTTATTTCATCTTCATAACCCGGGCGCGCGCCCAGGCGGACACGACCTCTGAAATCAGCACCAGGGCGAGAATGGAGAGCAGGATCGCGGCGACCCGTTCGGTCTCGATCTGGAGGATGTT
>Ga0255058_10001449_pt1 | contig 13387 bp, 29 predicted proteins | sample Cases_109_9_MG_FD_188637 | JGI IMG/M metagenome (GOLD analysis project Ga0255058, IMG submission 188637) | Seawater microbial communities from Amundsen Gulf, Northwest Territories, Canada - Cases_109_9 | ecosystem: Environmental > Aquatic > Marine > Gulf | place: Canada: Northwest Territories... | reverse complement strand
TTGTTGTAGGGCGGTTTTAACCCCTCGATCATACGCATCCTCAGAATCCGTCATTATATCCACTCCGCTTGATTGTCGCAATCCACGAGGCCGGTATCTTGGAGTCGGTCGGGATATGGGATCTCGACGGGATCGTTCCACGCCCGAGCCGGCGTTGAAATTCCGTCCGTCCAATACCCCGGAGGGCGTTCTTTTACCTCATCTTTCATCGGTTTTGAAGTATAGATCCCAAAGCCCCAATGTTCCTTCTCCGCCTCCTCCCATCTGTTTAACCAATTCGGATCAAAATTTACCAGATTTCACCCACTCCTTGATTTTTCCCTTGGCTTTCAATCGACAACTCGGACACAGGATATAATGATCCTCGCTATTTAGCGTTCGGATGTAGAGCGGGAGTATCATTGTAGTGTAGGTCGTCATAGCTTTCGTGGTGACGTGCTCGAAGAAGTCGCATCGATCGCAATCAATCCGGGTGTAGCCTTCTGGGATAGTGCTCACTGTGTCCCCTCTCAACTCAAAATTCCGCTCGTAGTATTTATATGTTCTCTCGTGGAGGGGAAACGTTTCTGAAAAGTCGTGACCGCTCATCCTTATTCACTCACGAGACAATCGAAAATTCTCCATATGATAACATAATTGGCGTTCCCATTCTGATCGGTGTGGGTAACGTCCCAATCATACGGAATTCCGAGCTTATGGGAGAGTGTGCATAAATAAAGGATCTTCCTCGCACATTCCGGGAGATCCTTAAATACGTAACACGTGGTTCGATTCCCTACTTTAAAGAATAGTTCATACATGTTTTTAGCCTCCTTTCTTTTAATAGAGCCGGGTTTTCAACCATTCGATTTCTTTCTGCAGGCGTTGCACTTTCTTTTCCAAAATCCGGATTTTCTCCGCGTCCGTATCATGTAACATAAATAAACTCTTCATTCACTCATCTCCGTCTTTTCCTACTTTGTAGCCTTCATTAACAAGGCGGCTAGTTCCATCCCTTCACTATTAGTTAGATATAATACATTAACACCTTTTATATCAGTCCAAATGAGAGCTATATGTTTTTCAAGATCATTTGGGTAAGGTAGTCCCATTATTTCAAATTGCATTTACTCATCAGCTCCAAAAGTGTTCATTTTGAATGGCTTATCAAAGCCAATATAGTCTTTTCCGAGACTCCGTAAACCTCACAAGCAATCATAATTCCAGCGTTGAGTTTTGCTGCCTTCTCTTTGATTTCTTTATCAAGATACGCTAATTGTGTTATTACGAGATCTAAAGAGCCTTTTAACATTGTAATACCTCTAATTCTTTTTCTGCCTTGTCGATCATATTTATTAGCTTATACCGCCTGATCTCCTTATCTATTGTTTGATTTAATGTGGTTTGTTTCCTACCTATTTCTACTAAAGCGTCGTGATCTTGTTTCATCGCTTTTCCTATTTCCTCCAGCCCTCGTTCCATTCGTTCCATTCGTATCCAATGATTTATAAAGGAGGTGTTACGGTTCAAGCAGATTTCTTTGAAGATAAGATCCTTCGCCTGTTCATTAGGATTCATTAAAAGTGTTTTGTCGGGGTTATACAAAGTCGTCCCAAAATAGTCTACATCCTCTTTACTTTGCTGAAATGACTGCACTATTTTCATCATCCTTTATTATTATATAGGGGAATGAGGAAAAAATCCTCCCCGCGTCAAAAGCTCAGGATCCGCTCCCGTTCACTTTCGCCCATAACCGGATTGGAGGGCCGAAGGTTTTCGGTTTAAACGACTCGACGAGACCCCGTTTCTCTAACCGACGGAGGGCCTTGTATATGACAACGCGGTTCCCTTCATGTGACAACATGCCTTCCGCCACCAATATCGTTCTGATCTGGGAGGGTTCCCACCATTCATTATCTTCCAAAAGTTCCATAATCCGGTGTTGTCTTTTTCCTAACCCTTTCATCATTCAGGCTCCTTTTGGCTCCGGCGGACACGCCTGGAAGCCGTGCTCGTACTCACAAAAAACACACCGATACCCGACCTCCGTGACAAAAATCTCCCCCATTCGCGTATATGTGAAACATTGGCGAATGGCCGTGTCGTTGGGACCCTCTTTGTAACATCTCGGACAGAGGATTACCTCGACATTTCGGGCGGTCATTCTGCAGGATCCTCCGGTTTGACCTCGGCGAGAGCCGTGCGGGTTTCGTGGTAGAGATCGAGGATTTTCTGCGTATCCTCCTTGCGGATCACTTCAATGCGTCCGATTTGGTCATAGAAATAGAGGACGTTGACCGCTTCGGGATCGATGTCGTACGTGTCGAGCATATTGCTCCACGTCCCCCACACCATGATATTAAACCGATCATTGATTTTATGGCGGTCCATAATGCCGACCGAACAATTGAATAACCCGGTCACATAATCGACTATTTGCTCCTTCGTTAATTTCCAGATATTTAGCGGTTTCTTTGACATTCTTTAATCCTCTCCGTTGTTTTCCGCCATCACCGCGAGGAAAAACCCGCGGGATAAGAAGTAAATACTCGTGAGGCCTCCGACGGCGAGAAGACTCACAATGATCATGGCCAGGGCGGAATGATCGATGTTACTCATTGGTCTCACCTTTTGGCGGATCAATCGCCTCTAACGTTAGGCGGACCCGTTTGTTGCCTGCCCAATGTTCTTCATCATTTTGGAAGAGCTCGTCGAGCAAAGGGTATAATTGCTCGCCCCCGACGGAGCCCCAAAAGTACCAATCTTCGGTATAGTCTGCAACGCCCTCGATCACGATTTTACCCGGTGTGACCCTCTTCACGACATCTGACTCAGACATTTTTACGCACTCGCTCCTTGAAATCTAAATGTCCGAGGATGGTTTGTACCTCGAGGAGACATTGATTGATGGTGCCCCGATGCGAGCTCCCCGTCAACATCATGAAGATGGCCCGGATGGTATCCCCTTTGACGTCGACTTCGACCGCGATCTCCCGTCCCTTCCGCAGATTCCGCGAAATCACCAGGGTTTTCGGTTTTTTGGGCGAGCCGTTGTTCCCATTGAGCCCTTTCATCACCTTGAGGATCAGAGCCTTCGAGACCGAGAAGTGTTGGGCGATCTTTCCGAACGACATGTTGTCTTTCCGGAGGCGTTCGATCTCGACAATATCCGCCACGCTCAGTTTCTTAGGGGCTCCCATCAGCATCAGTCTCCTCGGGTGTGATCGTCTCATACCATTTCGTATAAAGCCCCATTTGGAACAGGACGGTTTTCGCGTAGCCTCTCGCCGTCTTGGGCGAGACGCCATACTTCCGTTGAGCTTCGGCGAGGACGATCCCCTTCACGACTTCCGCGTCGGTGGATCGGGGTTCGACGTACGCTTTCAGTTCCTTAATCCGCTTGATTCTGGTTTGTGTTACGTTCATCACTTTCACCTGAATTATAGATTTTGAAGTATTTAGAGTTCGACTTCTTCCTCAATAAGGGGACCACAACAGACGAGTGGGGTGCTCCGATAGACAACAGTGATATATTTAGGATTCCACATTGAAATAATATCCCTACAGGTCGAACATTTAATCTGTATTATTTTCGTCGGCATTTTCAGTTCCTTCCTCTACTGGGTAGACCCATTCCTCCACTAACACCCGGACCACTTGGGGGCGAAGATACCGAGGGATTCTATGAAGCATCAGAATCATATAGAACCATGATAGTTTTCTGTGAAACCTGGCTGTCTTTCGGATACTGGTCTTGTGTTGCAAAATGATAGAGCCATCGTCAGGGCGTCCGATCCGGTAATATTTGTTCAATGAGGTCATGTGTACCACTCTCTCCCTTGTGGGAGGGGGCGAGCCGAAGCTCTTATTCCATTTTATGTGCTTCTTTATCACATTCCACGTAAAACGTAGGGTTCATCGTGTTTCGGTCGTCGAGGATCTTCCTAATTTTCTTATGACAATAGAGTAACATCGTGAGAGGCATAATCTCGAATTCGCGAACCATTTCTTCAAACATTTCATTTACACCTACACACCTATAGGGGCAATTGGTATAAAAACTCACCGGAATATGATTTCTGGGTGGTTCGGGAAAACTCCTGAAATCGGAAAATATCGGTTAGTAACCGGTCATAAATTCACCATGAATTCACTCGGGGATGATAACAAATCGTTGTGAATATCATCAAATATTTACTATAGCAAACTTCCGTGGTTTTTATATCTTCAAAAGAGTGATAATCTATCATGAATTCTCACACTCCACCGGAAATGAAGGTTCTTCCGATGGAGGCAGGAGGAAAGCCGATTATTTCAGTTTAACTCAGCGGAAAACAAATATTGAACGACTTGAACGGGTTGAATAGTAGAATATCCCTTCTCCATAAAATGTTGTGGCTGCAAAATTAGAGCCTCGCCCCCGCATGTCCTCCAAATTCTGATATTTTTTTATGAATATCTGGACAGGAAATCGAGGTCGTCGAGTGGAAACGAAGGTTAGCATTCTTGCTTTCGCTTCAACTCCGCAGAGAAGTAAGAACTAACAACTCGACCCTCTCGGGTATGTAAACATGCGTTTATCAAAAAATGCAGTGGCTGCAAAATTAGAGCCTCGCCCCCGCATGTCATCCGGATCGTGCTATTTTCTTTACACACACCGCCCACCCGCACGCTTCCGATGGAACTCTAATAATAATAATAATGATATATTGTGTATTCTTACCATATGTGTTACTCTGATTCGTGACAAATCGTGACAACTTCTCATTTTCGAAAAAGGGGTGAGTTAATTCTCCAGTGGAAACATTGGTCTGTGTGTTATACATACTAAAGAAAAAAGAATGAAACCGAGGAGGATTCGAACCTCCGACGCCCCATTATTACCTGTATACAGCCGGTTTCATGAAAAGTAGAAGGGGGGAGACCCCATCTATAAAGTGTCATCTCCCGACGGATCGGGATCGCGTAGACGGAGGAAGGGGGGACCGGTCTCAGGCGGAACGACTCCGAGCCGGTCCCGGTAGATCAGCGTGAATAAAGGGAGGTCGCCCGGATAAATGGTGGATATATGCTCCATTGATAACAAACATGTGCGTGTGTTATCGCCGGCTTTATTATCCGGTTGACAGGGGATAATTGGTGACCTGGGTAATTAACTTTTCGGTTTTTCCTTCTGGAAGACCTCCCCCAGTTTTTCCACGGCTCGCAGGATAAAGGTCTCTCGGGGTTCAGGGGGGGGTTGAGGGGATTTCGAAGACATTAACATCCTTCCTGATCTGTTCTTTATTGATAATGAGATCCACGCGGGATTGTTCCATCCCTTCCGCGAGCAGAAAGTTCGCATATTCGGTGACGGTGATCATATCCTTCCGATAGCCGTCTCGATAGATGGAGACCCGTTCCGTTCGTTCGGACAGATCCCGGTCATTGATCGCGTCCGCCGTGCGAAAGGCGACCTCTCGCTCCGGAATCCCTAACAAGTCCAATCCGGCCACATATTCGAGATCGGTGATCCACCCTTTCACGAGATCATTCTTCAAGTTCGTGAGGGCGAGTCCGACCTCTTCGGTCATGGCTTGGGCGATTTGGGCGTCCGCCACAAGGGTGGCATCGGGGAGATTGAAGCCGGTGAATTCCATCCGTCGGATCATCTCGGTTCGATTGATCTCGCCCGCTTGATATAATCGCCGGAGATCGACCCGCGTGATGACGTTAAAACTGGTTAACGCGAGGGGTTGCCGCCAGGGTTCGAGGAAATCCGCGACTTTCAAATATTCGAGGACCGCTCGCTCCCGGCCCGCGTCGTCGGTCACAATTTCGACGGATTGATTCCCCTCCGAATCGAGGGTGATGATGGGCATCGGAACCTTGCGGTCTCTCATGGCATAGACTTGATTTGCTGACGGGAGCACCCAATGGGAATCCCAGTACGCTTCTTGAAATTCGGTATCAAAGCCCTGGAAGGCCAACAGTTCATTATAGCGATTGCGGGTTATGACTTCTCGCACGAGGAATTGCGTTAAATCACTCTGTCCGGGGATGGAGGGCGTGTCTCGCTGGTTTAAGTAATATTGATACGGAATGAATAATTTCGTTTCATATTGCATCGTGGCGATTTGTTGAGCGGCTCCCGTCCATCCGAGGGCGGAGAACATCTCCGTCGCCACGGTCGTCACGCCTTCAAGTTGGCCGAGACTGGCGAGTTCCACCCCAATTCCCAGAGCTCCGAACCCTAACATCGCGAGGATGATCTGTTTGCGTCGGAGATCGAGTTCCTCCGCCGCAGCCGCCGGGTCGGTCATACTCGCGGAGAGAATCCCGCTGAAATCGAGGAATCCGAATTTATCCTCGAATTTGTTAATGAAACCTTCGAACATCCCGACGAGGTCGGCTTTTTCCGTAATCGCTTCCAACGAGCCGAATTCCTTTAACCAGCGGAAGAATTCCGGTAAGACCTCGCCCAACACATCCCCGATCGGACCCAACAACCCTTTTAACGCATCCCCGAACCCGTCGGGAATGGCATTCAGAGCATCGGACACGGTCGTCGAGATTCCCCCCACGGCGGTTTTGAATTCATCGGAGAGTCTCCCCGTGGTGTCTTTCACCACATCGCCAATCGTTTGTTTAACCTCGTCGGCCGTGGACAGGACCGACACGGCCACATCTCCGAGGGATGAACCAATGAGCGGGAGATCCTTCTCGGCGATATTCTGAGCAAATTGTTGGACGTTGGCTAACGTGGGTTTAATGGATTCACGAAGTTCGCCGAGCGTTTCAAATAATAATTGAGCATTCCCCGCGATATTATCCCACATCGGCCCGAGGATATCATCGATGATCGTGTCCTTGACTTGAAATAAGACATCGTCGAGGGTGGGCACGAATTTATCGATCGTTCTACCCGTCACGTTGACCACGAGCTGGATTTCGGCGATCGCCAATTTCAGCGGGAGGAGAATGGCGTCTTTTATATCATCGGACACCAAATCGAGGATATCATCGATCCCGTTCGAGAGCACGCTGAGTCGGGTAAAAATCGTGGTGAGGCTCAGTTACTCCACCTCGATCTCTGCCCCGACGAGAGGGTCGACTTCTTTCGCGAGCTCGGCTTGGATCGCTTCGATCGCGGTTTCTTCGGTGAATTCCTCTTCCGGTACTCGGACCGTGCCCGCTCGTCCGTCGTCGGTTCCAAATCGGATCAGTTTAAAGAGTTGCGACTTCCCGTTGCCGATGGGGAGCCGGAAATCCACGACCTCACGAATTTTAATCTTCACCACTAGGGGTTGTACCTCCTGTTACGGTCGGTGTTTCGGCTGCCTCCAACCCTCCGAATAATAATTTTATGGTGTCGGGATTTCCTTTAAAAACCACTAACGAGATAATGCGTACCGTAAACGGAAGGAGATGTTTCCCTCCGTAGACGAGTAAGAACATCTTCGTTAATTCCCATAAGTACTGGGCATGTAATAAATTGTAGGGGATGGACACCCCATTCACCCAGACGTGCACGATATCCGCACTCCCGATCCCAATAAAGATCGTGATAATGCCGACACAAAACGCCCCCGAAACTCTCTTCCATCCTTCTTTCTCGATGATGTCAAAGATCTTCTTCGCTAATAATACCGCTTTTGCAGTTGCTGCCATGGGTTTCACCGTTTATATTTATTATATAACATAATATTGTACTGTAACATCAAAATCGACCGTTCCGGCCGTTCGGACTAATCTTAGGGCAATATCTCCATCTCCCGACATGGTAGTGTATGCGGCGACTGAGTCAAACGGGCTAGAAAGGGCTACATCTGTCTGGAACGCTGTATCATCAAGAGAAATATCATTCGTTAAATGATTTACAGAACTGCACACGAACGGATTCAATACTTTATCGATCTCGGCATCGATTTCCGCTCCTTGCTGATCATCGTGCCACCCGATTAATGTATGAAAATCGCCATCAGTTCCGTTCACGTTTTCCAGAAATCCAATATGAAGATCTCCCCGAAACGCCGTCGTAGGATTTAGATTTACGTGTATACCGGCAATATATATCGTTCCTGTTCCAAGTGTATGAGGAAAATTGACTATATCACTCAAATCTATAAGAATATAATCTTGAGATCCTGCAAGAGCTTCAATATGAAGATTGACGCTATATAATGCATGCTTATAGGTAAATACTCCATCTGTAATTTTTACACCTTCAACACCTTCTGTAGTAAAAGGAGGAGGTGTTCTAGGTGATAAAGGATTAAACCGATAAACCGTGACTTCACTTATTCTTAGTGATCCTCCTGCACCTTCTTTAAAGACTAAAGGCATAGCTTGATTAGGTGGATTTCTGCTTTCACAATCACTGATTAACACTCCTGCTGGTGTATAAACTGAAATCCTCGCATATTCTGGCGACCATAAAATCACATATTTATAAACAGTATTTGTTGATAACCCATGAACTTTCTGAACCGCTCCTGTATGTGCCGTTTTAATATCAAAGTTATTTCCTTGAATTCCCAGATAATTTGAACTATCTAGATAGAACCCAATAATCGAACTCCCGAAGTTGAGACAATTCGCTGAAAAAGTGAGTACTGCATATTGATACGTGGCTATAGAGGTAATTGTTTCGACGACTAAATTCACATAGTCCTCAGCCGTCCAATCCGGCGTTCCTGTTTCCGTCCACTCGCTATTATTATCCTCCATAGCCGACGCAAAGAGAATATTCGTCTTTAGAATATCTATATCGGTTTTAATGGTTGCTAAATTTCCACCAGCTTCAAGAGCAAGCGTAGTTTTCAAGTCGTCGGTGTTCGTCTTAATCGTGGCGAGGTTCCCGTCCTCTTTTGCCGGGTTGATTTTGTCCCCGGCCGAATCGCCGAGTTGTGTTAGGCTACCTATGAGGTTCTCCTCCGGTTTCGTTAAAGTCCCACGGGGTCGGTTCTTTCGGGATTTTCTCTCGTCTCATCAACGCCTCTCGCTCCGATATCCATTCTCCGAGCGTTTCCATCCGTTGATTAAAAGTCGTCGCTTTCACCTTCATTTTAACTGTCCTCCGTGAAATAGAGAATTCCGTTTCGCACATCTATTGTCTGGCCGGAATAATTCCGAGCTTCCGCTCTTAGCGTGTCTGTGGATGCAACACGGATCGGGACTGTGAGCCATTTCATAAGTAATAATTGGTATTCCGTCGCCGTCTTAAATGGACGTTGAAAAAAGGATTCCGTCCATATAAAATCACTATCAGACGTCCGTTGAAAAAAATATAAGACGGCCTCATCAACGTTTTTGTTCCACTCACTTGTGGATTCAAAAAAGATTTTGACCCCGAAAATATACATGTTCAGCCCAACCCCCCAATCGGTGGCGGTGAAACTTGCCTGGTGAGCCGCTTCATCTGCTAAGCCGGTTTTTGTATGGTCTAATAAATCGAAACTCGGAGGAAACGGATAATTCGCGTGGGTAATCGTGAGATTCACGTCGGTTCGAAACCGCACCGTTCCATCGGGCTCTCCTGATACCATTTAGTCCACTCCGAGAATTTGCCGTTGTTGCCCGATCAAGGCATCCATGCGGGATAACAGCCCGATTTCCGCAAAGTAGAACTCCGGATCTGAGACCTGCACCGCTACCCGAATCTCGTGGGTTTTAGAATCATCGGTGTTGTAGCCTTCGAGGACGAGCTCACTTTCGCCATCCAGAAGGGGCCAGAAGTCTTGAATTTCCAGCGTATAATTTTCATAGGCATAAAACGCTCCTTGATTGCGGGGCCAGATGCTTGTTGCTCCGCGTAGGATCCGAGCGTTCGTGAGATATTGACAGCCGGCGGGAAATGCGAGGGATACGTTGTGCACGATCCCCGACGTAATTTCCATTTCGAGCCGTTCGGGGGTGTCCTTGGTCTTCCCCGCACTAAACTCCTTTGCAAAAAAGAAATGCCCGGTCATCGTAGGTGCCTTCCGTCTAGGGGATCCGAGCGGTGTTGTCCTTGATCTCGCGGAGCTCTTCCTTGAGTTCGTTCAGGACGGTCTTGAGTTCCCCGAGGAGGTCTCGGATTTCTTTCGTGTGTTCGATGTGCTTGGCTTCGCGTTCCGCACTGGATAATAGAACATTCGCATCGCTCATCAGTTCGGCCTCCGGAGGATTCCCCAAATCGCCCACGCCGCTTGCAGGTTCACCGCGGAGGTGGTGTCATTGATTAAATTCACGTCACAGCGGGTTTTAAAATCGAGCTTGATGAGATGGGCCATAAAGGTCAGGGCGTAGTTGGTCGAGGCGGATTTCGTGGTGCGTAACAGGGAATCGAAGGCGTTGGGAATCTCTAACGCGAGATCCCCCGCTCCCGTATCTTCCACATCCTCACTCGTGTGATTGACCAACCGGGCTCCATCCACGTCCACTACCAACCGCACGGCGGTTTGCGACGCGAGATTCACGGAGACTTGCCCGAGCCGGCCGTCTTGGCCGTTGATGCTGATCAGTTTATAGGATCCGTTCGCCGCGATCGCGGTCTGGGTTTTGATAATATTGGCATCCCAGCGATATTTATCATCTGCGAAAAAAGGATAGGGGCAGAGTTTAGGTACCATCGTGGTATAACTCCTTAGGTTGAAGGTGAAGACCCGTTAGTTGGTCATCAACTCATCTTTCACGAGGCGGAAGGCGTGATCGGCGGTCGTCGGTTTCCATTTGGATTGGACGAGGCCTTTGGCGGAGGTATCGAGGTAGCCTTGAATGCCGGCGTAGTCGAACTCGATCGGCCAGCTGGACATAAACCCGGATCCTCGGAACATTGTCGCTGAATGGTCACTGGTGCCCGCAAACTTGGGCTTCTGGTACCGGCTGTTCTCATCACCCCAGCTCACCAGCGTGGTGTCTGCTCCGGACCCTTCCTCGACGGGACTGGAGACCGCACTTTCGACGTAGCCACACAAACTATCGATGGCGTTCGAGGTATTTAACCCGAACCGGCCATGAGAGAGCACGTGGCCGTATCGGGCCACCTGTTCCCGCCAGATCGACTTGATCTGGGCCTTGTCGTAGAGCTTAATGCTGCCGTCTTTCAACGTAAACGTAAACTCGTTGGAGTCGGTGGTCGGGTAGTTGGTCGGCACGTTGGTTGAGCTGGACAGGTCCGCATCGATCAGGAACAAGAGCCGCCGTAGTTTCATTTTTTCGGCGACGGTGTAGTTCACTTCCTGATTCGCCGCACTCGGTTTCGAATCATTCAACTCGATCTTGCGGAGGTAGTTCTTCGGTTTCCCGGACATATCCTCCATGAGGACTTTGGAGACCCGAGCGGTCATAGTCGTACTCTGAAACACCGTGCTGAAGTCGTCGAACGTCAAACTCAGGATGATATTCCGCCATTTGCTGAAATCGACCCCGAAGCGGGCATCCTTAAAGAACTCCCCGAAGTTGAGATTCAGCTGCACCCAGTTGGACTTGTTCCCATACGCCACCCGTTGGGTGTCGGGAATGGCATGTTGATCGTAGAACCACAGAGCCGCCAACTCGTCGCCGGTGAGACTGATCAACTCGTGGTCGGAATCCCCGATGAGCGTCACCTTGGTGAGATGTTCAATAATGGTCGTGAGCACGTCCGCCTGCATATTGGACGTCCCGGTCACTCGCAAAAACATCTTGATGGCGTTCACCATATGGGAGCCGTCCATATCGATCGTAGTGGTGCCGTTGTTGCTAATGGTTTTGTCATCGGCCACTAGCAAATCTCGGTAGTACATTTTTCTTCTACTCCTTGTACTCCGGGCCCTTTATTGTCCGATCCGTTGTTTGTGCAGAGCGTCACCAATAGCCGAGACACGTTGGTAATTCTGAGGATCTCCACGAGCCCCACGGGATGGAAGCTCGAGCGAGGCAATGGTTTCCCGGTAGGGAGCGAAGCCTTTCTCGAAGTCGGGGGCGGCGGCTTGGACACCAGGTCCGAACCTGCCAGCTCCCACCTCAGAGGATTTCCGCTTCCATTTTTCCTGTCCGGCCGCTTGGACTCCTCGCGAAAAGCGATCTTCCGCGATTGCTTGGGTCACGCCTGAATTGTAGGCGTCGGTCGCGTTGACCGTGTTCTCTTCCCACTGCACCCCAGAGGCTTCGACCCCTTGTTTATAAAATTGGGCTCGCCCCGGGGTGACTTCCTTCCATTTCTTAGCGATATCCGCCGTTGATTTAATGCGTACCATAAAATTCACTCAAACCCTAAAATTATACATAGGATATAGCCGGGTAGGCAGCCGATATACTTAAGTGAGTTACCAAGCCCTCCCTCTAGCGTGTGATCCCATGCCGGAAATACGAATTTACGTCCGCAATGCGATTTGGCAAAACCTCCTCCATCAAGTGGGGGGCGATATTAAACTCGCGAAACAACGATGCAAGCAACTGGTGGAGAGGACTTATGGCGAAACGCCCACAACAAAAAGTAGAACGTAAATATATCGTGGAGTGGGTCGAGCGGAATTATCCTCGCCCTCTCGCGAAGCTCTACAACGTTCGCCTGGGGACCGTACCGCAGGCGATTCGAGCGTCCGCTCCGGGGCAACCGGCGTCTTTCTTCCGAACTTCCCTCTCCTATGCCGATGCCGTCGTCGTCACCGAGGACGAGATCCTCGTCATCGAGGCCAAGATCTATGAGCCCGAGAAAGGGATCGGGCAACTCAACCGCTACGCTCGTCTCATTCCCACCTCGCCCGACCTGCAAATCTGGGGCTCCCGGCCGGTGAAGAAAATCCTCGTCACCTGGCGGTCTACGTTTCCGATCGTCGACGAGGCGAACCATAACGGGGTGTCGATCGTGATCTTCCGCCCCCCCTGGATCGAACCCATTCTTAGGAGTCGAAACCTCTTATGATTACCATTCGTGATGAATTTATTAAATTACAGACCAACCAGCCCGTGACCTTCGAATTTGACACCCTCACCGATACCGACGCGTTTGTGACGGATCCCAAGACGAAGGTTCAGAAGACCATCCAACGCTTTATCCTCCACGCCACGTCCGCCAACGGCCGGCAGGTTGACAATTTCGTTTCCTTCCTCTCCAAGAAGGCCATGGAGATGCTCAACGAGTTAAATGCTCGCGGTGTGCTCCTCACCCGGCCGATAAAGATCACCCGTTCGGGTAGTGGTTTTAACACCCAATACGGGTTTGAAGTTCTCTAGGCGTTTGCCACGGGTTTTACCCCTTTCTCCCTCTTTTTTACAACATGTTTAACCAAATAGTTAATTGTTAACGGACGGTTTTCCCACCTTTCCAGCCGGTTTAAGTCGCCGTCCGAGCCCTAGAGATTTCACCGGAATGTCCTCTAAACCCCCGAAACGTGTCCACTCGACGAGCGGGGGCGTTCCCACGTTGTAGGCGTCAAACTGGGGTGTTGTCAGCCTTGACATG
>Ga0255058_10001448_pt1 | contig 13389 bp, 11 predicted proteins | sample Cases_109_9_MG_FD_188637 | JGI IMG/M metagenome (GOLD analysis project Ga0255058, IMG submission 188637) | Seawater microbial communities from Amundsen Gulf, Northwest Territories, Canada - Cases_109_9 | ecosystem: Environmental > Aquatic > Marine > Gulf | place: Canada: Northwest Territories... | reverse complement strand
AACCTGGCGAAGACTCGCCGCATCGGCGCCGATGCGGCGAGTCTTCGCCAGGTTCTTCAGGTCTTCGACCCACTTGTTGATCTCGTAAGCGTTCTTGTCGTGATACCAGAGGATGAAGCAGGGAGCCGTCTGCATCTGCTGATACCCCAGTGGCGGCGTGATAGCCTTGATCAGCTCCGGTGACGCCTCCTCCTTCCAGATCACCACCGCCCGAGCAGAGTTGACGTTGCCGACGCAGGACGAAAGACGTCCCGCCTCCAGCATCTTCTGGATCTTTTCCCGCTCGACGGAACGATGCGGCAAAAAGAACCGGATCGTGCGCCTGTGGCCGATAACCTCTGCGAACTCCATGAGCTGTTTCCTCCTGTTCCCGATCCGTTTCGTTTAGGCGGGACCCACCGCAGCCCCGTGCTCCGCACGCAGCGTACGAAAGCCCGCTAGCGCCAGCACATCGTTGGCTCCGTCCTCAATGAGAGAGGAGCGAGCGTCCCTGAATAGCATCTCCGGCAACATTCCCTTGACAAGCCCCATGCCTCCGAAGATCTGGACCGCATCCGAGGCGATCTCGAACGCCGTCTCGGTGCAGAACACCTTCGCGGCGATCGAGAAGTGGAGCGTCGGCCGGCCGAGCGCGAGGCGGCTGTTGGCAAGCCGTGATAGCGACCGTGCCGCCTGAAGCTTCGTGAACATATCGAATAGGCGGCGCTGTACTAGCTGGTGCTCTACGATCGCCACGCCTCCTTGCACCCTGTCCTGTGCGTAGGCGAAGGCCTCCTCAAAGGCAGCCCGGGCAACGCCGCAGAAGGTTGTGCTCATTCCCGCGTTCGCCGCAGCGAGGATCGTGTCTGTGCCTGCGTCGAAGCCACCGGGCTCGAGGAGCATGTAGTGCCGAGGGATCCGAACGTTGTCGAAGAAGATCTCCCCCTGGTTCAAGGCTCGCTGACCGAGCTTGTCGAGCGGCTTACCCTTGGTCACACCGGGCAAGTTCAGGGGCACCACCGCCACACCGTTGCCGGACATCCCTTTGCTGGGGTCGACGCAGAGGAAGGCCAGCGTATGCGTGGCGATGGTACCGTTGGAGACCCACGCTGACTTCTGACCGTTGATCACCCACTCGTCGCCATCCAGCCGCGCGTTGCATTCGAAGTGGATGTCCGGGCGGGAATGCTCGCCGGAGTAAAGTATGGCGTCCGAACCATGCTCGGGCTCGGTGGCGCACCAACAGCCGATGTACTTACCTTCGGTGTCCTCCACGTACGGCATCACAACTTCCCGCATCAGGTCCTGATTACCCGTCATAGCTGCGAATCGGAACGGCATCGAAGTGACACCTATGCTGATGGAAAGGCCAGCGTTTCCCCAGCCGAAAGCCTCGCCAACTACCCAGGCATCCATCTCGGTGAGACCGGAGCCACCGAGCTCCGGCGGAAAGGCTCGCAGATGATATCCAGCCTTATACGCCTCGCTAAAGACATCCCGCAGGCGAGAGTCTGGACCGATCACCTGCTCTGGCGAGAGTCCGTCCAGCTCGATGCTTGCGGGGCGGAGCACCTCAGCGGCGAAGCGTTGCGCCTGCTCTCCTAGCTGCCTCTGATCGGGAGAAAGGTCGTCGTTGAAGTCGATGGCGCGCATGGTCCCTCCCGGGCTTTCTAGATACCTGTTACGAGTCAGCGTTCGTCCGCTGACCGAGTGCATTCTAGAAGCACGCCGGAGGAAAATCAGTCGGGCAGCGACCGAGTGAGAGCGTCGGGCATTACCCCTCGCCACGTCCCAAACATAGCGTTATCGCGGTTCTCATAACACGCATCGAGCGCCGCAAGTCGGCGTGGATGCGGTGCAGGCCAGCGTAGGCGTTGTGGACCGGACGAAGTCAATGGCGCCAGACCGGGTCATCACTACGTTAGTCATGAGTCCCCGAGTTTCTGCCGTTGCAGGGCGCGCCAAGGCGGACGGTAGCTCGTCGCCAGATCCAGTTCGGATACGCGAGATCTAGCTCGTAGTCGCGGTCTTAATGTCAGACGCTGACCGAGACCGTCACGCAGGTGCCGTGCTCCGGGTCGGACTGGAGATCGAATGTGCCGCCTACCAGTTCACAACGCTCTTTCATGCCCAGCAGTCCAAGCTTTCCACCGCGAGCCAGACCGGGGAGTTCCTTTGGAGGCTGAAAGCCGACGCCATCGTCCGCGATCGATAACCTGAGCCGATCGGGAGTGAAGTCGAGTTCGACGATCGCAGATGTCGCCCCCGCATGCTTTTGGACGTTGCGTAGAGACTCTTGCGCGATCCGAAAAAGCGTCAACTCAACAACCTCAGCCACTCGGTATGACTGCCCCGTCACACGCAAAGAAGCGCCCTCCTCAAGCCCGGAGTTCACATCGTCGACGAGAACCTCGAGGGCAGGTATGAGACCCAGATCATCTAGAACCGAGGGGCGCAGGTCACGGCTGTAGCGGCGCACGGACCGAAGCGTGGATCGCGCCTGGCTCATCAGCTCATCGATGGGCTCCGTCAAGTCAGCGTCGGCCATGTCGCCGAGTCGCTCAAGCCCACGAACGAAGCCCACGAGTTCCTGAGCGGTATCATCGTGGAGATCACGTGCGATCCGCAACCGCTCGTCCTCTTGGGCCTGGGTGATTTGCCGCGCGTAGGACTGAATACTCTCCTGTCTTTCGCGATAGAGACGCGCCTTTTCCACCGCAGCGCAGATCTGCTGGCCGACGGTTACGAGCAGATCTCGCATCTCCTCAGGTAACGAGACCTCGCCATCAAGCTTCACGACGAGAGATCCGATTGGCGCCGACTCTCCGAACATAGGCACGACGAGAGTAGAATCAACGGTTACGACGTCGCGGCCTAACCCTACGGCTCGTTCGTGAAGCTGCACTATCGCCTGCCTATCACGGACCTCTGCCTTCAATGGATCATCGGCGATCAACATTGCGTCTTCGTCCGCAGATGACGATGCAAGGTAAAGCCACGCCGACTGAACGGACGGTTCTGACACAAGGCGCCTGAGGACTTGGGGTAGCTGCTCTTCTACCTGTAGTGTCTCACCAAGATTTTGTGCGACCTGGTTGAGGAGATTGAGGCGCGCACTGGTCTTCTCAGCACGGAGTCGTTCCGTTGTCTCTATATCGACACGCCACGCCACGAGGAGCCCGACGCCAAGCATCACCGCCAATTGTGCTATCTCGGTAAGCAGGTGAGCCTCTGCTCGCTCCCAGAACCACATACTTGGAGAAGTAAGCACCGCGGCCCAAAGGCCTGTTAGCAGAGCTCCCTCCCACCTGTAGCTCAAAGCCGCGTACAGAAGAGGCAGGATGTAGAGGCTGATAGCCAGGCTATTGAGCTGCCAGTCTTCAAATGTGCCGATCACACCGCTGGATTCGATTGCATAATGCGGCACCGTTGCTAAAACGACCAAGGCCTGGATGTACCAGAACCGTGCCTCCCGCATCCTGAGACGCAAACGCCCAAGCGGACTCACCGCATCTTGCCAACGCCAGTGCCCGAGAGGTTGGTCCGGTATCGCGGAAGGCCTTGATGCCCCCGCTTCAGCTTTCATTGAGGTCCTCGAGGTGAAGCACACCGAGCCTCAGGCCTGTGATAACGGCTTCGGTACGGGAGCCCACACCAAGTTTGCGAAAGATGTGACTGAGGTGCGCCTGAACAGTCCGAACGCTAACGCCGTCATGATCGGCGATGCGGCTGTTGCTCATGCCGCAGGCCGCTAGCCGAAGGATGTCGCGCTCCTTCTCCGTCAGGCCACTGTCGGAGCCCGGCGAGCTCGCCTCGCCACCGGCTGCGTCGATGAACCGCGCAAGCACCTTCTTGGCGATCGTAGGATGAAGAACCGGTTCGCCCGCGTATACCGATCGCACGGCTCTCACGACCTCCGCAGCCGGAACGTCTTTCAAGAGATACCCCGCTGCTCCCGCGGACAGGAGAGCGAAGACGTATTGGTCGTCATCGTATGCCGTCAGGATCAGCACCGCAGTTTCGGATCGGGAGGACTTGATGGATTGCGTCGCCTCGATCCCGCTCATTACGGGCATCGAGATATCCATGAGAACCACATCCGGCTTCAACTGCTCAACAAGCGTGACTGCCTCTTCACCATTGGCCGCCTCACCGACGACGTCGATGTCATCGTGGCTGCTTAGGAGCTGCCGTGTTCCTTCGCGAACGACTGCGTGGTCCTCAGCTATGACGACGCGAATCTTATCCATGTAACGAGTCCTTGACTAGCACAGCGATTGTATCAACGCCCCACCGATCGCCCATCGGCCCGAATGGCCCATATACGTAGGCGTTTTGCGCTATTTCCGCAGGCGCTTAGTACCTATGCTCCTCAAGCCAAAAGTCACTCGCCGGGCCGCACGGTTGGCACATGGCCCAAGCCGCGGTTCAAGCGACCCTATGAGTATCTGGATTACCAGGCCGCATATGGAGACGAGGCGAGGTCTGTGAGATGAGCGAGAGAGAAGATGCGACGCCATCGCCGTCCCGTGAATCTAAAACGGTTAATCGGCGGGGCCTGCTGAGGCTCCTTGGCCTCGGTGCTGTAAGTAGCGCACCGCTGCTCTTGCTACCGCCGGTGCTGCGAAAGGCGTCACAGCAGGGACACACGGAATCACCCCAGCAACCGGCTACCGGCCCCAGCGGTCGCACCCGCCAGTGGACGATGATCATCGATCTTCGTAAGTGCGATGGCTGTCAGAGTCAAGGCACCCCACCCCAGTGCACGACCGCCTGCATCGAAGGGCACTTCGCGCCCGAGCCGATGCAGTGGATCGAGGTCTACGAGGATGAACTCCCGGGCGGAGGAACGCAGTTCATCCCAACGCCTTGCCAGCAATGCCAGAACGCACCGTGCGTAAACGTCTGTCCCGTCGGCGCGACTTTCTCGACGCCGGAAGGGACTGTCTTAGTCGATCAGGACCGATGCATTGGCTGCCGGATCTGCATGGCGGCCTGTCCATACGACCGAAGGTTCTTCAACTGGGGCGATCCACCGATTCCGCCCGAGGCGCTGTTGGCGGACTACTCATCGGAGCACGAGATTCCGGCGAAGAAGGGCACGGTCATGAAGTGCGACTTCTGTCCGGACTTGCCACGCTCTGGGGCCCTTCCGCACTGCATTCAGGCTTGCCCAAACGGGGCTATCTACTTTGGAGACCTTGAAGAGGACGTTGCGACCAATGGGAAGGACATAGTTGCAGCATCACGCTTCCTTTCAGAGAACCAGGCATATCGGTTAAAGGAGGACAAGGGCACCAAGCCGCGAGTTCAGTACATTCCGGGGCACGGCGAGGAAGTAGGCCGAGACTCCTCGGAAGAGGGCCGGTTGCCGACGGAGTGGCCCTGGGAAGAGCGGGCAAAGGGGTCGAAGACGTGGCAGCGGTGAACGACTGGCGACAGCGCCTCGAGCACACGGTTTTAGCTCCCGTACTGAAGACGAGCCCTCTCTATTATCTGTGGTTGGCGCTCCTTCTGGCGGTGATCGGCTGGGCAGTTTACGCGTACAGCCGCCAGCTTGACGATGGTCTGATCGTGACCGGCATGAGGGACCGGATTTCATGGGGTCTCTACATCTCCACTTTCGTGTTCTTCATCGGCATCAGCCACGCCGGGACGCTGATATCGGCGATCCTCCGTATAACCCATGCCGGCTGGCGGACCCCCGTCACCCGCATGGCGGAGTTCATCACGGTGGTGGCGCTCATGTGCGGCGCACTGTTCGTCATCATCGACCTGGGCCGCCCGGACCGCGTTCTGAACGTGATCCTGTACGGCCGCTGGCAGTCTCCAATTGTCTGGGACGTGCTGGCGATCACAACCTACCTGACCGGCAGCATCGCTTACTTGTTCCTGCCAATGATCCCAGACATGGCTCTGTTCCGTGATAGGCTGGCCGGGCGCGTTTCCCGATGGCGAATCCGCCTATACAGCCTTCTCTCCGTTGGTTGGGAGGGCAACCCCACTCAGAAGCGGCACATAGGCTCCGCCATAACGGTGGCAATGCTGCTCATCCTCCCTATCGCTGTCTCCGTCCACACAGTTGTGTCGTGGATCTTCGGAATGACATTGCGGGAGCCCTGGAACAGTACGATCTTCGGTGCCTTCTTCGTGGCGGGCGCCATCTTCTCAGGCATCGCCACCTTGATCATCGTAATGGCGGTCCTTCGCAAGGTGTATCACCTGGAGGAGTACATCACGGAGAAACACTTCGTGTACCTCGGATACATGATGGCGGCGTTCGCCCTGATCATGATCTACGCCAACCTGTCCGAGTTCATAACGACCGGCTACAAGCTGGAGGAGGGGCAGGAGTTCCACTTCAACCAGCTCTTCAGAGAAGAGTACGCCGGATTCTACTGGTTCTACGCGTTGGGTGGGCTGGTGCTGCCAGCCTTGATACTGCTGATCCCGTGGACGAGGAACATCTGGGGCATCGTCGTCGCATCGATATTCGTCGACCTTGGCATGTGGGTGGAGCGCTACTTCATTGTGGTGACTGGGCTGCGTGTCCCTCTGATGCCATACGAGCCTGCCAGCTACACGCCATCGTGGGTTGAGTTCTCCGTCATGGCCGGAGGGTTCGCGCTCTTCGCTCTACTGATCAGTCTATTCATCAAGATATTTCCGGTGATGTCGTTTTGGGAGGTGGCGGAATCCTATGAAGAGGAAGAGGCGGCGGCAACCATCGTCACCTCCCCCGGCGTCGCCACGGAGCCGGCCGGGGGCGCCAGGTAATGCGAATCGCACTCGCGTCCCTCCTTTGCAGTGTGCTGGCCGCGTTAGTTGTGTCGTTTGGGCATGGCAATAGCACGGCCAGCGCCGACCTGTCGCTCCCGGCAGCGTTCGCAACCATCACGGTGGATGGCGATGACTCGGATTGGGACAGCATTGAAGGTCTGTCCGTGACGCTGAAACAGTTTGAGATCCCGTCCGGATCTGAGTGGGAATACGATCCGTTGGACCCCGTCGAGGCGCAGGTTAAGGCAGCGACAGACGGCGATAGGTTCTATCTGCTCTTCAAGGTCTTCGACGACTACGACTGGGACCCCGACGACTCAAACCTGTCCGGCTCGCCCAACGTCATGTTCCTCATCGACCAGCTGGCGGGGCCCCACATGGGCTCAGGCGACGAGGATTTCGAAGAGAGCCTAGGCATGGTCGATATATGGCACTGGGAGCTGGAATGTGGTCCCGGTGTGATGTCGGGCGGCGGCGATGCCGGAACCGGCAACGATCCAGACTGCAACCTCGACGACGAGTTCGCAACCGACCCCGAGGAACGCGATGACGATGGCAAAGGCGATGCGCCTAACACGAACGGCGAAAACAGCCTGGCCGGTTCGTGGGATCACACGGGTCGCGCGGGCGGCACCGGATCTGAGGGCGCCTGGGTCTTCGAGTACTCAAGGCCCCTCCAGACCGGAGACCCGGAGGACGCTCAGTTTGGACTGGGGTCATCGACGTTCCTGGCCCTCGCATACTTTGACGCCGACGAAAGCAGGACCGGCTGGTCCGATGCCGGCCATCTCACGAGCGCGGACGCCGGCTGGCTCGAGGTCTTGTTGCCCAGCGGTCAGCCGACAGCGACGCCCGTTCCGACTGGAAGCCAGGACCCCACCGCTACGCCGGAACCGACTGCTTCGCCGGAGTCAACTCCCACTCCGGCTGCGCCTGGGCCGGACGATTCCGAGATCGAGGCGGAGGTGACAGTTTCGGACGAGCCTCGCGTGGGCGAGCCCTCTGAAATACGCGTCGTGCTTCGCCACGCTGAGGATGGATCGCCGGTACCGGACGTGAAGGTAAGGGTGCTTCAAGACAAGTCCTTCATGGACGTCGAGGGGGTGGTGGAGTTGATCGGCGCCAGGACCGACGAAGACGGTGTGGCAGTCATGACGTTCATACCGCGGCGTCCGGGCGAGCAGGAGCTCCTGATTGAATACCTGCTGCCAGAAGCGATCGAGCCCGCCTCCACTACCGCCTCGCTGATGGTCGCAGATGGTGGACAGATATTTCAGTCGGAGGCTGGAGTGAATATTCCGGGCCTGGGGGTCTGGGCAATCTTCGCGGTCATAACGACCGTGTGGGCACTCCTACTCCTCATCGCGGCTCGCGTCATCGCAGTCGCGCGAGCGGGAGGCGTCCCGCCGCCGGGCGCCCCGGGCTACGAAGGGCGGCTCACCGGCGGTGGTCTGTTGGAGGGGACGGACGAACTCACGGAACCCGGTCCCCTTGACGAAGCGGACAGGCTCGATGAGCCCGGGACCCTGGGGGACGACTGATGCGTTTAGTTCGCCGATCATTTCCGCCCGGCCCCATCTTGGGCGCCATCGTCATGAGCGCTCTTGCGTTCACCCTCATCGGCGTTATCCTCGCGCGGAGCCCCTACACCCACCACAACCTTGAACCTGGGGGCTATGACCGGACGGAACTCGCGAATTTCGACGGACCGAACGTGCCCTACAAAGGTCCGGGACTGGCCGACAACGATCTGGCCCACACCGGCGATCCCGTGCGAGACGGTGAAGCGTTGTTCTTTGGAAACGGCTGCGCGAGTTGTCACGGTCTGGGCGGCAGAGGAGCGGTCCTAGGCGGCGAGTTGGACATCGATGAGTTTGCAGATCTGCTGAAGGATGTGCGCCGCGGCCCGAAGGGTATGCCCGGCTTCGCAGAAGAAGTGCTGAGTGACGAGGACGTGGAGAAGTTATTCGCATTCCTGGAGGCGAGCGCGGCGGAGGCATCGAACGGGCCGGACGCTGAGGTGAGCACGCAATGAGAAGTGGAACTGGGACTTCGCTCAGGCCCGGGAAGGAGGCCATCACGCGACGAGTATTCTCTGGCGGCGACTGCCGCGACGCCGAATCTCTAGTGATACACAAGGAGGTATCCAGATATGAAAAGTTGGACTAGCACGCTTAGTACATTAAGGTGGGCAACCGCCTTCGTTGCAGCGTTCGCTCTGATCCTCGTCGTCGGTGCCGCCGGCACCGCAAGCGCGGACCTAAGTGTCGACGCAGCCGAGGCGACGATCACGGTGGACGGCGACACGTCCGATTGGGATGACATTACCGGCCTGGACGTCACTCTGGCTCAGCCGGACTACACCGGCTATGACGATTGGGATGAGCCCAATCCATTGACGGACGTGAGCTCCACGGTCAAGGTCGCGGCCGACGACGACAACCTCTACGTGCTGTTCGAAGTCGATGATGACTACGACTTCAACATTGACGACCACAGCTTCTCCGCCGCTCTTGCCGTGATGTTCCTGATCGATGCGGAGGCGGGCCCGCACATGGGCTCCGAGGATGACGACTTCGAGGCCGGTCTCGGCATGGTCGACATCTGGCACTGGGAGTTGGATTGTGCTGCCGGCGAGATGTCTGGTGGCGGTGACGCCGGGAGTGGCAACGACCCGGACTGCAACTTGGACGACGAGTTCGCTACCGATCCCGAGGAGCGTGAGGACGACGGTGATGACCCCGTCGCCAACCCGAACGGCGAGAACAGCCTGGCAGGCGTCTGGGAGCACACCAACAGCGCTGGCGGCGCAGGTGCGGACGGCACCTGGATATTCGAGATGTCGCGGCCTCTGCAGACGGGTGATTCTGAGGACGCCCAGTTCACCGCCGGCGGCACCGCCCAGCTGGCGCTGGCCTACTGGGACGCCGACGAAGGCGCTGAGGGCTGGACGGACACCGGCCACCAGACCAGCGCTGAAGAGGGCTGGATCACCGTGAACCTCCCGGGCGGTGCTCAGGAGACGCCGACCACTGCACCGACTGACGGGCCGACTGCCGCGCCGACCGCGACTCCGGGGGACCTTCCGCCAACCGGTAGCTCGCCAGATGGCGGCGGTCTAGCGACAGGCATCGTGCTGCTGATCGCCATCGGCGCCGTCGCGGTCATCTCCGGAGCCTCAGTCGTGTTCATGAGGGCCCGGAACCGCGTGGCGTGACTCTTTGGGGTTGTCCGGGCTGGCCCCGGGCAACCCCAGGGACGTCAGACCGGGATACCGCCGACCGGTGGCAGCGAGTTAGGAGAGAGAGATGACGACGGATAGCAGATCAGCGACGGGGATCGGACTCAGCGAGGCCAGTGTGTCGTCGGCAGGTGTTCTGGCTGACGTGACACACGAAGAAAGGATGTACACGCCGGGGAGAAGGTCCATGAGCGGCGCGCCGGCTGTTCGCAGCGACACGCGCTCACCGCGCAGTCGGAAACGCGCGGTGCGATTCGTGATGAGGTTTGTCATGCCCCTGGTAATGCTCGGCTTCGGAACGTACACCGTGGTGAACGGAGGTCTCCAGGGGTTGGTGGTCCTCCTCCCGATACTCGCAGCGCATCTCGTCGGCTTCATGGTGATTTATCCGGTGTGGGTTCTATACCGGCGGCGACGCCGTGCTAGGACAGGTGCCTGATGTCAGCCGTGAACGCTAGCAAGCGATCGCTGCTGAAGCCATTTGGCATCGGCCTCGCGGGCACGCTCGTTGTGCTGGTACTGATGGCCAGCGCCTGGATGCTCTGGGTCTTCGTACTTCAACCCCCACCCACCGGCTTCGCTCCCACCACTGGTGAAGCCTCCGGTATTAGCGACCAGCAGACGCCAGCACTTCAGTTCACGATCGACGCGAGGAGTCGACAGGACTGGGTGTATTTCAGCTTCGAGAAAGGGATTGCGGTACCCACTTCGCAAGACGCGCCCGATTGGGATCTCGGGTTCCGCCGCAACGACTTGCTCACTAACGGTGGCGAGACCAACCCACTCGGCATCGGTGGGGCCGTAGACCTTGGAGACGTTCCACTTGCTGAGGCTGTAGCACCCAGCAACGACTTTCTCCTGGACGCGACCCACGAAGAGCGCGGCCTTGAGAACCCCGCCTTGCACAAATGGTACAAATACAACTGGACCACGCATATTGTAACGAGCAAGAACCACACCTACGCCTTGCGCACTCCAGCGGGTGACGTAGTACTGCTGACCTTCGTGTCGTACTACTGCGAAGACGGATCGTCGGGCTGTGTCACGTTCCAGTACCGGCGGACCGTGGTCTAAGGACCGGCTAGAAGGGCACTGCCGAATGGACGGCCTGTCACAGCTCGCTTTTAGGTTAGCGCTGATCGCTTCCGCGGGTGCGGCCTTGTTCTACTGGGTTGGCATTGTTACTCCAGCGCGAAGGCTGATCAGCGAAGGCAGCGGCGCGGGCTCGATCTGGCAGAACGTGGGACACCGTGTGAACGGCCTCGGCCGGGTTTGGGCCCTGGCGGCGGCCATGTTGCTACTGATCACGGTGGTGGCGAGGTGGCAGGCGGTAGACCGGGCCCCCTGGTCCAACATGTGGGAATTCACAGTGGCTTTTGCCGCGGCCGTGGCGGTTTCGTACGTGTTGTTCGAACGATACGTGAAAGCGACGTCGATAGTGGGCGCCGTCGTTCAGCCGGTAGTGGTGGCGCTACTGGCTGCGGCGGTCCTACTCTTCCCCTCGCGCATCGAGCCGCTAGTACCGGCGCTTCAGAGTCAGGGAATTCTCGCCGCCCATGTGGGATTCATGGTGGTGAGCTACGGCGCGCTAACGGTTTCGTTCGGCGCATCCGTGCTAAGGCTGGCGCAGGGCACAAAAGGTCGATTCGCACAACTACCGAAGGCAAAGGTGCTGGACGATATCGCTCACGCATCAGTGATCGTAGGCTTTCCGTTGCTGACACTCGGGATCGCGCTAGGGGCGTACTGGGCAAACTCGGCGTGGGGCCGGTACTGGGATTGGGACCCAAAGGAAACGGCGTCGCTCGTAACCTGGCTGATCTACGGAGGCTACCTGCATATGCGAGTTCAGCGGTCCTGGCGGGGCACGCGGGCCTCCGTCATGCTATTGGTCGGATATGTAGCTATCCTGTTCACATATTTTGGTGTGAACCTCTGGATCAGCGGGTTGCACAGCTATGCCTGACGGAGGCCGTAGATGGCAACGGCTCTGAATCTCGGGCAAAAGAACAGACCTTCATTTCGGGCGGTAGAGACCGCTCTGCGGTTGCTGTGGAGCTTGCTGACATCGGTACGCGCCGGAATTTTACTGGTACTCGCGCTGGGGACGACGATGGCTGTGGGCGTCCTGGTACCCCAAGTACCGCCTGCCGCCAGCGGCAACCCGGAGGTCACCGCAGCGTGGATACGGCTGCAGGAAGAGCAGTTCGGGATTCTGACCGATGTGTTCCTGAGGCTGGGGTTCTTCGACGTGTTCCACACATGGTGGTTCATCGGTCTCCTCTCCTGGTTGGTGTGCGCGTTGGGCGCTTGCACGATCAACCGGCTTCCCGGGCTGTGGAGGCAGACGTTTCAGCCGCCACAGCGCGTGTCCGATGGATTGTTCGAGAGGTCGACCGTCGAGACCGTACACGAGGCGCCCGACCCGGCGGTGGTTGAGATGGCGCTGCGCCGGCAGTGGTTCAAGGTGCGTACTGAGAACAGGGGAGACGCAACGTATCTCTTTGCCGACCGATTCGCGTGGACGTCGCTGGGGACCCTGCTTTCGCACGCAGCGCTGATTCTGTTTCTTGTGGCTGTCCTGGTGACGAAACTGGATGGCTTCAGCACGAACCTGACGGTCGCCCAGGGGGGGACGGCGCCAGTATTCCCTCTGGGACAAGACGAGCAAATCACAGTGGAAGTGGAAGACGTCGTGGGCATCTTCGACGCGCGAGGACGGCCGCTGGACTACCACTCGGACCTGGTGCTGTATCGCAACGGCGAAGAGGTCAAGGCCTGCACCATCACGGTCAACGGCCCTTGTAGTCTCGACGGCTACCGGTTCCATCAAGCTGGTTTCTTCGGCTACGGCGCTCAACTGAGCGTGCGCGATATTGAAAGCGGAAATGTGGTGTACAGCGAGATTCTTGCCTTGCAACAGCCGCTCCCATCGCCGGACATCACGGTCCTGGACCGATCCGGCGCATCGCTCTACGAGGGGACGCTGGCGCTGACCGACCTGGTGGACGGAGCGGTGGGATCGCTATTGACGCTGCCGGACCACGAGAACGCTTTCTGGGTGGGGCTCAAAGCGGGCGCAGACGGGGTCTGGACTCTGGTCGTTTTCGACCCGACGCAGGGCGCGGCCGGAGATCGGGCACTCGTGCCGGAGGGGTCAGACGCATCGGTGTCAGGGCTGACGTTCCACTTCAAAGGGGTGAGCAGCATACCATCACTGCTCGCAAGTGGTGTGCCCCTGGCGGTGGGCGGCGAGGTTGCCAACGACGGCGGTCAGGTGCTGTTGGCACTTGAGAACGCCGTTTACGGTACCCAAGAGGTGTCAGCTGGAGACGGGCGGCTCGGCGGCGACACCGATGGGCCACCAACACTCCACCTAGTGGGTATTG
>Ga0255058_10001447_pt1 | contig 13390 bp, 12 predicted proteins | sample Cases_109_9_MG_FD_188637 | JGI IMG/M metagenome (GOLD analysis project Ga0255058, IMG submission 188637) | Seawater microbial communities from Amundsen Gulf, Northwest Territories, Canada - Cases_109_9 | ecosystem: Environmental > Aquatic > Marine > Gulf | place: Canada: Northwest Territories... | reverse complement strand
TTCTCTGATTTGCTGAGAATGTTATCAAACCATGATGAAGAAGTATTTGATAAATATCCATGGTATAAAGGAAAAGACATAGATCTTCCGGTTGCGTCAAATGTATCTGCAATCCTGAATTATGCTGATCTTGTTAAGCACACTATAAATTCGCAAGATGCAAATATCCTTGATGTTAAAAGTATTTTTCTTTGTGCAAAGGAGATAAACACACAGATAGAGCTTAAGGGTAATAAATCTTTGCTCCTCTTTGATAACAGTGCAAAGCTTCTCAGCGAGATATTTGAGTGTTTTGGAGAGAGTGAGCCAAAAGTCTTGATCGATAAACATGGTGGAAGGAATTATTACCATAAATTACTGGCAGAGAGTTTTGAAGGATGTGAAGTAAACTCGGTTTCGGAAGGGAATACGATATCAACGTATAAGATTGGTAATGGAAGAAGAAAGATGAATGTATCATTTGTAGAAAAAGCAGACTCAAAGTATTTCCCACCGGCACTTGCATCGATGTTCAGTAAATATATTAGAGAGCTATTTGTAAGATTGTTCAACGCATACTGGCAGGAGAAGGTGCAGGATATAAAGCCAACGGCAGGTTATCCGGAGGATGCGAAAAGGTTTTTGGGTCAGATTCAGAATACGAAGAATAAATTGGGAATCAGTGATGATATCTTAATCAGGGTTAAATAAACAGTGCGGCACAGCTACAATAAAAATAGTTCTAATGTCAAAGCTCAAAGTTCAAATGACAAGAAAGAGTTTTGTACCCCCTTCGGGGGCTTTTTTAAATTTCCCCTTAAAAAAGGGGGATTAAGGGGGTTATATGAACGACAATGAAAATATACTATAACCCAAAATTAAAAAACCTTGCCAGGAAACTAAGAAAAAAAGGTGTCCTTTCAGAAGTCTTGTTGTGGAATTGTTTAAAAGGGAAGCAAGTGAAAGGATACCGATTCATGCGGCAAAAGCCGATTGATAATTTCATAGTAGATTTTTGTTGCAGTAAATTATGTTTGATTATTGAAATAGATGGTGCCAGCCATGAGGAAAGATTCGAAGCCGACAAATCCAGACAAGAAAAGCTTGAACGCATGGGATTTGCATTTTTACGCTTCCATGATCTAGATGTTAAGAAGAATATAGATGGAGTTTTAAAACGTATTGAGTGTTGGATAAATGAATTTGAGGGGAGACACAACCCCCTGACCCCCTTTATTAAGGGGGAATAAGGCCTAGTTTTTTGATATTTAGTCGTTTTGACATTCATTAAAAGACTTTTGTTAAAAAAACCATGTTTGCCCGACAGGCTATCGTGGTAATCTAATATAAAAGGAGTGTGTAAAGTATGGGAGTTAATGTTGCTGTAGTTGGGGTTACCGGGGCAGTAGGGACGGAAATGCTCAAGGTACTTGAAAGAAGGGATTTCCCCGTTGATGAACTCCGGCCGCTGGCCTCAGGTCGTTCAGCAGGAAAGGAGATAACCTTCCGTGGGAAAGAGATACGAATACGGGAATTAACCGAGGATTCCTTTGAAGGCATAAATATTGCCCTATTTAGTGCAGGAGGTGACATAAGCAGGGAATTCGTACCTTATGCGATAGAGAAAAACTGTGTTGTTGTAGATAACACAAGTGCCTTCAGAATGGACAACGATGTGCCGCTGGTTGTGCCGGAGGTAAATGCAAATAAGATAGCAGAGCATAATGGTGTAATTGCAAATCCAAACTGTTCAACTATCCAGCTTGTTCTTGTTCTGAAACCGATACACGATGCTGCAAAGATAAAGAGGGTAGTGGTATCAACTTACCAGGCAGTATCAGGGGCCGGGCTTAAAGCGTCGGATGAATTAAGGAAGGAAACTGAATATGTACTTTCTAACAAGGGCGAATATGCCAGAAGCATATTCCCCCATCAAATAGCATTTAACGTCCTGCCGCAGATACCACAGAGCGATGCCTTCTTGCAAAATGGTTATACCAGTGAGGAAATGAAGATGATTGATGAAACAAAGAAGATTATGGATGACGATTCTTTGCGTATAACCACAACAACCGTAAGGGTGCCGGTTTTCAGGGGACATAGTGAGTCGGTTAATATAGAAACCCGTGAGAAGATAAATGCCGATGAAGCAAGGGATCTGCTAAGTAAGGCAGAGGGGGTAGTGGTTCTCGATGATCCGTCTAAGCAATTATATCCACTGGCAACTGAGGCAGCTGGTAAGGATGAGACATTTGTTGGAAGAATAAGGGAAGATAATTCTGTTGAGAACGGATTAAATCTGTGGGTTGTGAGTGATAATTTACTAAAGGGCGCTGCCTTGAATGCAGTACAGATTGCTGAAAGATTATTATAAGAATATAGTGCGATTTACCACTTGCCACAGAGGACACAGAAATCACAGAGAAATTAACACATTAAAAATAAAAGGTTCAGCCTGCCTGCCGTGAGTGGATAGGAATAACATGCATGGACAACCATTATAAAACCCTAAAGGGTAAATTCCTCTTTTAGGAATTAAGGCTTTAGCCTTTTATTTTATCATTCTGGATGTAGTGAAGAATCTCTTATGAGATTCCCAATTTGATTTATGAATTACGATTTACCATAGAGAACGTAAACGTTTGACATACTTTTTTTATGAGAAGCGTAATCATCATGACTGTCTTCTTCATCTGTTCCTGTGCCTCTGCTTCTGAAATATCACCTCAGTCATCTTTTCCTATAACTACCTTCAGCAAGGAAGAGCTGGCGAAGGGGGAGCCTATAGGCTGGAAGACGCATAAAGGTATTTGCAGGGAGATTAAGAATCGAATTATGCTCAGGATAGTGAAGACGGACGGCAAAAATGTACTCTATGTAAATGCCAATGATAACGGCACAATTCTCTTTAAGCCGGTTCATCTCAATCCTGAAGAATATCCGTTTTTGAGCTGGAACTGGAAGGTCTCTAATATCCTTCCTGAGAGCAGAGAGAAGGAAATCGGTGGTGATGATTACCCTGCTGCCGTGTGTGTGGTTTATGGTAGGACGTTTCTCTCTCTGCTGTTTGGTAGATATAAGATCTTAATCTACACATACGGGAATAATGTACATGTGGGAGAGCGTTACAAAAGCCCATGTGAGGCCAGGGCAAAGATGATAATAGTGCAAAGTGGAGAGAAAGATACGGATAAATGGCTGAGCTACAAGGTGAATCATTACGAGGACTATATTCAGGAATTTGGACAGGAACCGCCCGGGATTATTTATGTGGGGTTTCAGACAAACGCCGACCGCACTCACGGAAAAGTTGAGGCATGGTATTCAGATATTGCGCTGAATAGATTTCCATAGAATATCAAATTCAGAATAATATATACTGATATATGTATTGTCAATACGCCGGATTAGGATAACCATAACATTATGGTTATCCTAATCACTTAATATTTTCTTTGGCTGGATACTCTTCCTGTAGATTTTACGAGGAAATTATTCTTCTATAGTTATACATTCAACAGGACATTCTTCGACTGCCTGTCTACAGGTTTCTTCTGCATCAGCAGGAACTGCATCACCCTTTACAATTGCTATATCGTCTACCATCTCGAAAACCTCAGGGCATGTTTGCGTGCAAAGTTCACAACCTGTACACTCATCTGCATCAACTACCGCTTTCATTGATATTCTCCTTTTAATTTTTAAAGTTATAAATATGCGTCCCCGCCCGAACGTACAGAGCTAAGCTCAGCTTTGCCGTTCGGTACGGGCGGGTATGTCAACAATGTAGCCGTACTGTTTATTATAATGAACTTTTAAGGTTTGTCTAATATAGAAATTCGTTATTAATTGTCAAGTTTTTTTTGGGTAAAGTCTAAAGTGTTGGATTTAGTAATATAGATGTTAATTTAAGGTTTGACTATACGAAACAGAAAAAGGTATTACGATTGAATGTTGGTGATACAATAACTTATACAGGCAAGTTAGTTTCACTGCGTGGTTTGTTTTCACCATATAGGCTTGATGATGTTGATTTTTTTCAAGTAAGATGATTATTTAGTTTGACGTAATTGTCAAATATTAATAAGGTATGGTAAGAAGTTCTTCGGTAAGTTAAGTTAGCGCATACTTAAATTGAGTTGTTTACTCCTGATTGTCCGCCAGTCTTTGTGGTAGGCCAGAAAGAACTTTTGGGTAAGCCTACCAAACAAACCGTAGGGCCAGCCCGCCCGAACGCACAATCCGTACGGGCGGATAGCCACTATCTTTAGTCTACGTTATTTCAAGAAACTATTAGTTAACTTAACAAACGGAGTCTAAAGCCCCTCCTTGCGGCTATAACAAATTTCTAAATTTATGTTATAGCAATAAAAATTACAAAAGCTATGAAAACACAAGCCCCTCCTGCTGCAAATAAAAGCAGAGACCACGTGAGATAAGTTTTCAAAGCACCTATCACGCCCGTGATCTGTCCTGTTGTAAGTTCGTCACCTGGATTCAGTTTGAGTCCACAGAAAGGTTTAGCTCCTACTAAGCCTGCTATGAGTACTAATAAACCACCTAATGCACCGAGTACCTGTACAGTTAATAACATCTCCTTTTCCCCCTCCAAAAAAAAGGTAAAGACTTACACAAAATGCATAAGTCAAAACTAAACTAAAATCCGAATCGTAATAACCGTCATGATGTGTATTAACGTTTATGAAATATGTCCCAGCCCCCTTTCTTTAAACAAAACCCAAATGAGTGATTATTAAAAAACTTTCATTTTACATTGTGGTATCAAGAAGCATGAATATGTGAGTTATTTTATACTGGATTCCCTGCGAAAGCAGGATATTTCATTCTCGCACACACAAGGTCAAGTTTACTGAAAAATTATGAAATAAAATGAATGTGAAAGCAAGTATAAAATTGACAAGATATGATTTAACGTGCGACACATTAGTGGATGGAAGGGTATCGTTGTTTTCTTTTTTTATATCCTGATAATATAATGTAAAATTTACATGGTGAGTGTGAAAGATTTACAATAACCTACACCTTGAATGTTTTTCTTCTGACATAAGTTATACATTCGAGTTTTTTGTAAAGTCTAAAGTGTTAAATTCAGCCTTAATCGTAATTATGCAGGGGTTTTTTGTGCGAGCACTTAGTGCCTGGCGTAGGCCTTTTGGTATTAAGTAAGATTGAACCAGGTTCGTCCATATTCAGGTTTTTTCTTGAAACACAAATTTACTATTGTTAGCATTTGGCATTGATATATAATTGCCGGGAATTCTATAATTTGCATTAAAGGATTTTATTTCGAATCTGATTCTCTGTGTGGTGATTGTTTATGGGGTCGCTTTGTATAAGCATTGTTAATGAAATGGTGGTTGGTTTTAACAATATCCATTTGTGCGAAGGAAGGTAAAAAATGTTCTACAGATTCTCTTGCTTGTCTTTATTATTATTTCTGATACTTAGTTCGAGTGTATACGGAGATACCTTAAGACTGGCAAATATTGATAAAGAAATCGATGCGAAGATAGTTGAAGTCAGTGAAGAGTTTGTTGAAGTTGTCATCCCTCAAAAAGAGATTGGGTCAATAAGTATGAAATCAGAGCTTGATGACAAATTTCCCGATAGTGTTTCCATAAATGTTAATGGTAAAGAAAACAAGGTGGTTTGTAAGATTGTGAAAATAACCAAGAAATCCGGGAGTATTAAGTTGCGAATTCCCAAGCAAAAGGTTTCTGCAATACAAATAACATTTCCCGGCAGTGACCAGGATAAGACCTCGAAGGCAAGGAAAGAAGGTGGAGAAAAAGAATATTCACCTGTAGATCCTGAAATAATGAAAGCGCAAATAATGGAAGCGCTAATGTTGGAGTTTGAGAAGAAAAATAAACAGGAAAAAATAGCGCTTGAAAAAAAGTTAAAAAATGAGTTAAGGCGCGAGCTTGAGAGAAAACAAGAGAGAGAGGATATGGCAGTTGAAGAAATTAAAGAAGATTTAAGGTTAGAGTTTGAGGAAAAGAAACAATTAGAAGAAGAGGCATATGAGGTAGAGAACTTTGGTGTTGTAAGAGGCCGTATGCTTTACAAAGGCAAGCCATTGCCCGGGTGTCAGGTGAAAATAGTAATGTTGGAAAAATGGGGACTTCTTAAATCAGTTAAGGAAGGTGTACGATTTGAAACGGTTACCGCTGATAATGGCCATTATCGCTTCGAGAAAGTGCCTCCCGGAGGATATAAATTATACTGGAAACCACCTGCCGAATCGTCATGGATCAGGAAAATACAGATGGAACCTGATATTTATGTAGAGGCAGGAGAAACTGCTTATTTTCCTGACAGGGAAACAAATGTACGAACGATAAATTAGTAATTTTGAATTACCAATTGAAAACTTAAATGTTCTACTGCAAGGTAGATGTTGTGGATTTGTTTCCTGTTTCAGAGTTGTGTAAAGTAGGTGTACTGCACTCATTAAGCAAGAAGGTGTAAATTAGAGTGTTTTTGATATATCGTATAGTCTTAACTTAAGAAGGAGAACATTATTGAAATACCGTAAGTGGGATTCAAGGACTAAAACTGAGAATGTTCTGGGGAGACTCCAGAACAAAATTCCACTCGCCGAGCTTTGCCATTGATATCAGATATATCAAGAGTAACCGGTTATGATACTTATAGATGTGTTTAGGTGGTTCAATAACCTGTTAACTTTGATTTGTCGCCAAGACAGGCAGCGTCTAAATATGTGAAAGTTAAGAAAACCAAAATGCTTCTTTCCAAAACTGTAATTCCAAAACACCATCTTTTCTATTATGGAGGGCAGTACCTCTATTCTTTAAAAAGATATTATTTAAGTAATCTCAAGATGTTCAAATTGTGTCAAAATTAGTTTCCTGGACTTAGTTTCCTAGACAAAGTTCGCCTGACAAGACTCGATAGAGTTATAGCAGTTAAGGTTTAGTGCCAAGGTACGCGTTGTGTTTTATAATGATTGTTATTTTCAAGACCATTATCATCAATGTGAAACAGTGCACCTGGGTTCTCTGGATGTTGTATTTTTACTGCGAGTCATTATTTTGGATACCTACTTTTCTTGAGATTTTCCTTGTGAGTAGAGATAGTAATGGTTAATATATTGATTTCTTCGCATGTAAGGTGCTTATGGGTTGTTTTCATAACGTAATCAAATTATGAAAGAGATATATCTTGACAATAACGCTACCAGCAGGATACATCCTGATGTAGCAGAAGCAATCTTGGAGTGCCAAAGAGAGTGTTACGGAAATCCATCGAGTATACATGATATTGGACTCAAGGCGCAGGCTGCTGTGAATCAGGCTATGGAGAAAATTTCAGATTTCCTTGGATGCAAGCCCGGGGAAATCATCTTTACAAGTGGCGGAACAGAATCGAATAATCTTTCCATTAAAGGTCTGGCACTTGCCCATCGGGAGAAAGGCAATCACATTATTACCAGCCAGATTGAACATCCCTCAATATTGACAACGTGCAAGTATCTAGAGAGTCAGGGGTTTGAAGTTACTTACTTGCCGGTAGATCATTATGGATTGATAGATTGCAGGGAGCTGGAAAAGGCCATAAACAACAAAACAATCCTGATCTCTATTATGCATGCGAACAATGAGGTGGGGACTATTCAACCTATTAATGAGATAGGTGATATTGCCAGGTCTAAAGATGTCTTGTTTCATACTGATGCCGTTCAAAGCTTCGGCAAGATACCAATTAATGTAAACGAGCCAAAGATTGACCTTCTTACAATATCTGCTCATAAGAGTAATGGGCCAAAAGGCATTGGGCTTCTATACGTTAGAGAAGGAATAAAGTTAACTCCACTTCTTCATGGAGGAGAACAGGAAGGGGGTCGTAGAGCGGGAACAGAAAATGTTCCTAATATAGTTGGTTTGGAAAAGCTGGTGGAATTGTTTAAGCAAGATATGGACCGGAGAAATCAACTATTAACGAGATTAAGAGACAGGCTTTTCCAGGGTATAAAGGACAAGGGAATCAGTATCGAACTAAATGGGCATCCTACCAGCAGACTGCCTAATACCCTGAATATCAGCTTTGACAAAATTGAAGGAAGGACGCTCATCATAAGCTTGAATCTTGAGGGTATTGCTGCTTCACAGGGTTCTGCCTGTACAATCGGGACCATGAAGGCATCTCATGTACTTACGGCTATGGGGAAGACTCCTGAGGAGATACAGGGTTCTATACGGTTCAGCTTAGGATATGACAATACAGAAGAGGAGATAGATCATGTCGTAAACCTGATGCCAAAGATAATTGAATATGCGAGGGAATATGGTTCAATTTGCTATTTAACAGGTGAGTTTAAATATACAGCCGAAGAGAGCTGCTGTTCTCAACCACTGTTTAAGGCATAGAAAATAGGGACACATCCCATTTTCTTATATATCTCACAGAAAATGGGATGTGTCCCTATTATTATTAAACAATTAATAAAAACGAGGTGTTTAAATGAAAACAGAAAAAATAGAAAATACAGAAAATAATGGTAATGAAGAATACAGTTTAAATGATCTGATCAATATGGCTATAGAATTTCACGGTTTTCCAGTACCCGGAGCGGTAATAGGAGTTTTTATGGCTGACTGGGCGCTGGAGTTGCTTAAAGATGTGCCGAAAGTAGATGCTATTATTGAAACATGGTTATGTCTCCCCAGTGGCGTACATACAGTGTTGCGTTACAGGCGAAATAAGACACAGTTCAGGGTTGTAGACTTTCATAAATGTGCGGCTACCTTCTATGACAAAAAGACGGGTGAAGGGATTCGCTTCTGGCTGGATACTGAAAAAACAAAGGATTTTCCCAATATTCATGGTTGGTACTTGCGAACTTTAGACCATGATTTGGGAAAGGGAGAGCGTTGGGCGCCTGTAACAGAAGAGTTCTTACTGGCACGCCGAAGAGTACTGTCTTATGAATATGTAAAGATCGTCGTTCCAAAGGCTACCCTGTCAACACCCGTTGTTGCCTGCAAGGAATGTAACGAACTATTCCTCTCTGTTGAAGGGCAGGTAAAGTGTGAAGCATGTTCGGGTAAGGCGTATTATAAAAGGTTAAAGGAAGAGGAATTTTCGCTTTTAGAAAAATAAAAATGTTTAAGTGGATTATATTGGTATGCCTCTCTCTTGACGTGGGTGCATGTGCTGTAACAAAATCTTATTCACAAGGGGATTCGGACAGGGATATGGTACTTGTTCCGGCAGGTGAATTCATGATGGGTACTAGTGAAGAAGAAATACCTTACCTGGTAAAATTGTATGACGAAAGGGCAAAGTGGTTTAAGCGTGAAGTCCCCAAGCACAAAGTTTATGTGGATGCCTTTTACATTGATAAGTATGAAGTCACAAACTCTGATTTTGAGAAATTTATTAAAGCAGGAGGATATAACAAGAAGGAATACTGGACTGATGAAGGATGGGAATGGAATAAAATAGAAAACGTTACCAGGCCAGCCTTCTGGGAAAACAGTAATTATAATAAACCTGACCAGCCGGTCATAGGCATCAGTTGGTATGAAGCCTATGCGTATTCTAAATGGAGAGGTGGCAGATTGCCTACCGAGGCGGAATGGGAAAAAGCTGCAAGGGGTACTGACGGAAGGTTGTATCCCTGGGGTGAGGCCCCTGCCGATGAGGGAGGTATTTACAGGGCTAATTATAAGTCTGCCAAAAGTTATGTCGAAGATGGGTTCTATCATCCCTCTCCTGTAGGAAGCTTTCCCAAAGGCGCAAGCCCATATGGTTGTCAAGATATGGCTGGTAATGCGTGGGAGTGGTGTTCAGACTGGTTTGGTTTTGAATATTATAAGCAGAGTCCCGGTACAAATCCAAAAGGACCTCCCGCTGCTCCTGGCAGGGTAGTACGGGGAGGATCATGGAGATATCTAATGGTTGACCTGCGATGTACCTTTCGATTTGCAGTTTTCCCGGATGTTCGTTTGAACTTTGGTGGGTTTCGTTCCGTTAAGGAGGCAAAATAGTCAAAATGAAGATATTTGGTATATACGGTCTTAGAAATGCAGGTAAAACAACTTTGCTTGAAAGCCTGACCAGAGGATTAGTAAATGATGGTTACAAAGTTGCAACTGTGAAATACGCTACCGTGAACATTTCTGTAGATAAAAAGGGAAAGGATAGTTGGCGGCATAAGGAGGCAGGGGCGGTTAGTGTCTGTGTATCCGGAAAGAATGAGACGGCATTTATTATGGAATCAGTTAGCGGATTTGGCGATATCATATCTACGTTACAAAACCTTTCTCATCCGGACGTCATCCTTGTGGAAGGATGTGAGATTAAAGGTGTGCCTAAGATAGCGATAGGAGATGTCGAAGAAAGAGAAGGAACCCTCTTCAGATATAAAAGAGACAATGATAACTTGCCAGAAATAAAGACGTATATTAAAGAGTCTATCGATGTCGAAAAAATATACAGCAAACTCCCAAAGACAAATTGTGAAAAATGTGGATATAATTGTGAGGAAATGTCAAAATTGATCATGCAGGGACATAAGACGCTGAAAGATTGTAAATCTTTATCAGATAAACCCATTTACGTTACGGTTAATGGCGAGGAGGTTGTAATGGCAAAATTTGCAAAGGACCTCATGGCACACACGATTTTTGGCACGTTATCAGCGCTTAAGGGTATTAACGAGATAGACGAGGTCAGAATAATGATAAAAAAACACGAGGCATGGAGTGAAGATAAGGTAGTATCGTTCAAACCAGTAGATACAGGATTGACTCATTGAGAAAATTAGTAAAAACTGCCCTACTTTGCCCGCCCGGCCAAATTGCTCGCCAGCCCAGGCTACCCGACTAACAGACTGTGTCACAATTATATCTAAATTGAGCGATTTTATTTTATATGCCATTGTAGCCTAAGGCTTTAGCCTGCGTTTTTCAACATTTGATGGGGCTACGTAAGTTTCGCAACCTCAAGGTTACGGCTACAAAATCGTTCAATTTAGGCTATAAAAAACTATTGCCGGTTTAATCTTGCCCGCCTGAATGACGCCCGCCCGTCCAGACCGTTCGGACAGGGAGGATTCCAGTACTGGATTCCTTGCGAAAGCAAGGTTTGTCATGTGCATGAATGTTTGATTTCCACAAGTTATTGAGCAATTACAATATAAGTTTTATTTTGCGAAGCAAAACCAAAAAGTTAGCGACTGGAAGGAGCTAAATTCTGAGTATAAAAGCGATATTATTTGACATTGGTGGGACCATTTTAAAACAAGGAAAGAATACGCCTAAAGAATTGACTTACGCAGGCGCACGAAATGCCTATGAATTTTTAAGCAAACAAGATGTAGATATGCCTCCATACGAGGCTTTTTTTCAAAAGGTTCAAGCGTTATTCTCAGACATTGGTAATTCTAAAAAGGGTGATATAAAAGATGGTATAAAGACTGGGAATATGAAAGATAAAGTACAGACGCTGCTTGAAGAAATTAAGGTTAAAATATCTGCTGAGATGTTCAAGAAATTAATTAATGCATGGTACCAGCCTTTTGCTGAGGAGTTTGGTATTTACGAAGATACTGAGAGAACGCTAATAGCCTTAAGGCATAAAGGTTTCAGGCTCGCCACCATTACAAATACTGCATGGAGTGGTGAGTTGATAGAGGGGGATTTGGAAAGATTCAACATCGCACATTTTTTTGAAACTGTGAATGTATCGTCTGAAATTGGTCACAGGAAGCCTGGCCCCGTTATCTTCGAGAGGGCATTAAGGGAATTAGGCCTGGATGCATCAGAATGTATATTTGTAGGTGATAGACTTATTGAAGATATTCAGGGAGCTCAACAGGTGGGAATGATGGCGGTTCTGAAAGGGAAAAATCATCAGAAAACGGCAGGAATAATACCTGATGCAGAGATTATTAATCTTTATGAAATAATAGAAGTTTTAGAGAAAGAAAAACAGACGCATTGTAAGGTTGGTAAAGAGTGAAAAAGGTTTTTCATATGAAAAGGGCATAAAAAACCCCCCATAGCTTAAAGTATAAGCTATGGGGGGTTTATGTTAGTGTAAAAATTTTTCCAGACTTAATTCAGGATCAAGTTACTGCGTTATTTTTTCTCCTTTACATCTTTTTCCTCTTCATAGAAGGAAGTTTTAACTCAACAACCTTGCCCGCTTCTACTGTTACCTCCTGGCTCACACCTTTATACCCCTCATGCCATGTCTTTAACGTATATGTGCCTGGCGGGACATTGTCTATAGTAAAATTACCCTTTCTATCAGTCACCGTAAAGTATGGATTATCCAACGACACTATAAATCCTGACATCTCCGAGTGAACATTGCAAAGAAGATCCATCGAACCGGTTCCTGTAACATTAACGGCCTTTATGGTACCTGTAGGATATGTTCCCAGGTTTATTTTTACATCACTGCCGGGAGTTTTATCAGGAGAAAATACATTATGCCTCACGGTATCACTGTTAGGAAAATCCACAACAGACCCCTTTAATACAGGAAGGACATGCGGTGTAAACGCTATATTCAACTGATCCATAACAGGATATTCTCTTGAGGAACCGGCAGCCTTTGTTCCAACCGAACCTGGTTTTATTTCGGGGACCTGTTCCTTTTTCACAGGCGTAAAGTTGTTGTCACCCACCTTTTCTATATAAATGATAGCATCTCCGGATGTCCTCGCGAAAACCTTTATCTTACCCTTAATCGTCCCCGGATTCTCAGTAGCAAGCTTAACCTTATTCGCTGCTTCAAGGTTGGCTTGTACAAGTTCCTCCAGCTTCTTTTTCACCTCTTCGCGCGTAAAGGTCATTCGACGTGTTGTAGTTGCAACTATCTTTTTTGCAGTTGTTCCATCTTTTGACTCAATCACGGCCGTATCCGCCTTGTCAGCACCCTCCTTTTCCTCACTCAAGATCGAACCAATATCGGCCTTAGTTGACGCCGCGTCTATGTCTATTATCTTAACCTTCGTCTTGTCCGTAACATTGAAGGTCATATCACCCGCTTCAGTGGCAATGGTTATCTTGCCAGTCTTGGGTTTGTCGCCTAATTCAATCTTTTTTACCTTGCCCTCATATTTCTTGGCCTTGGCGCTGTATGCATCCTGGGTATAAGATGCCAATGCACCTATAAACAATGTTACTAAAACTATTGCCAGCAATTTTGATATTTTTACCATTTTCTAATCTCCTTTCCTAAACGACAAAAACCCAGTTCAAAATGGGGAGGCTTAATTTGACCTGGATTTTCGTCTAGCCAATATTTAGTCAATCACAGGTTTATGTCGTTGCCGTAATCACTTATGCTATCTCAGCGGCTAACTATATATCTAATCTTCTCTTTTTCATTTTAGGAAGCGTTACCTCAGGAA
>Ga0255058_10001446_pt1 | contig 13391 bp, 12 predicted proteins | sample Cases_109_9_MG_FD_188637 | JGI IMG/M metagenome (GOLD analysis project Ga0255058, IMG submission 188637) | Seawater microbial communities from Amundsen Gulf, Northwest Territories, Canada - Cases_109_9 | ecosystem: Environmental > Aquatic > Marine > Gulf | place: Canada: Northwest Territories... | reverse complement strand
GTAGAAGTAAAGAACAGACATTATCTCTACCGACGAGAGACTGCCTCCCGGATGACCCGAACCGGCCAAACTGATCATCTTTACTATATCCCGCCTGATATCTAAGGCTTTTTCTTCAATTAACCCTGTAAGATCATCTTTTGATATCTTATCAACAGTCTTCATCATCGCTTCATTTCGTTGTCTTCCACCTGAGATATGAGTGGATAAATTTATCTAGATCACCGTCGAGAACCGACTGTGCGTTTCCTTTTTCAGTATTTGTCCGATGATCTTTTACCATTGCATAGGGATGAAGTACGTATGATCTTATCTGGCTGCCCCAGGCAATCTCCTGTTTCTCTCCGCGAAGAGTTGCCAGCTCCTTCTCCCTTTCCTCAAGCTCTCGCTCATACATACGACTCTTAAGGATCTTTAAAGCGGTCTCCTTATTTTGCATCTGTGATCGCTCATTTTGACACTGTACCACAATTCTACTGGGTAGATGAGTAATTCTTACGGCGGAATCTGTTACATTCACATGTTGGCCGCCAGCCCCGCTAGATCGATAAGTCTCGATCCGAAGATCCTTTGATTCGATTGTAATAGATATCTCTTCATCAACTACGGGAAGTGAGTCCACTGAAGCAAATGAAGTATGCCTTCTTTTAGCAGAATCAAAAGGCGATATCCTTACCAGGCGGTGAACGCCCTTTTCCGCCGATAACAGACCGTATGCGTACTTTCCTTTGACTGTTACGGTCGCGCTTTTTATGCCCGCTTCTTCTTCGGAGGAGACCTCATTTAAGATAACTTTAAAACCTCTATTATCTGCCCATCTAAGATACATCCTAAGAAGCATGTTGGCCCAATCTTGAGACTCAGTCCCACCGGCACCAGGGTGGATGATGAGTATCGCATCGTTATCGTCTATCTCATTATCGAACCATTGGCTCTCTTCAAGCTTATTCAGATCGCTATCAAGTTCTCCGACAGATGACCCTATTTCTTCGGAAAGATCCTCATCTGATTCACTGATCGCTAATTCATTTAGGATCGAGAGATTGCTTAACTCTTCTTCGACTTTTTCATAGAGTTCCAGTTCTTTTTTTAACTCGGAAAGTTTGCTCATTAACTTCTGGGCACGACCAGCGTCCTCCCAGAATCCACTCTTAGAGACCTCTTTTTCTATTCTTTCTATTTCAATTTTTTTATTATCGGGGTCAAAGATACCCCTTAATTATAGAAAGTTTTTCCTCTAAATTTTCTATTGATTCCTGATGGTCTATCATTAACATTCTTCCATTTTGCTTACTGGCCGTGGCACTTTTTATATTTTTTTCCGCTCCCGCAGGGACATAAATCATTCCTGCCTATCTTTTCCCCTTCGCTCACTCTCTGGTGTGGAGTTTCATTACCTGAGGCCGCAGCCTTATTTTCGATTTTTTTAGGCGCCTCCGGTTGTTGTTCCTCGACTGCTTTTACATGAAATATATACCTGAGGTAATCTTCGTGAATGCTTACCGTCATCTCTTGAAACATCCCATATCCCTCTGATTTATATTCTATAAGTGGATTTCTCTGGCCGATGGCTCTTAGTCCAATACCTTCCTTTAGATAATCCATCTCATAGAGATGTTCGCGCCACTTCATATCTACGACTTGAAGCATTACAAGCCGCTGTATCTCCTGAAAGGCCTCCTCGCCGAATTCAGCGTTTCTTTCATTAAATAGTTTGCTTACTTTTTCAATTATCTCTTCTTTTAAAATATCTACATTTGTTTTCTCATGGTCGAAGTCTTCTTTTTTTAGATCTAACGGGAAAAGCTGGTTTAAGTAGGCTATCAAGCCCTCCCAATCCCATTCCTCTGAAAAATCATTCGCGTTTGTAAAAGTCTCAATCGAACCTTCGACTGCCGAGCCGATTATCTCAAGAGATATCTCATTAAAATTCTCGCCGCCAAATATCTGTCTTCTCTGATCATAGATGATCTGGCGCTGTTGATTCATAACATCATCATATTCAAGAACACGCTTTCTTACTTCAAAATTTTGAGACTCAACTTGTCGTTGCGCCGTTTCGATAGATCTTGAAATAAGCGGATGCTCGATCGGATGATCATCTGGAAGCCCCAACCTCTCCATAATCGATTTGACCCTTTCTGAACCAAATAGTCTCATCAGATCGTCATCGAGTGAGAGATAGAATCTTGAAAGGCCCGGGTCACCTTGTCTGCCCGAGCGTCCTCTTAATTGATTATCGATCCGCCTCGATTCATGCCGCTCTGTCCCTAAAACATATAGACCGCCGGCCTTTAATACTTGCTTAGCGCTATCCTTATCTTGAGGGCTGCCCCCCAGGACTATGTCTACTCCCCGGCCGGCCATATTCGTTGCTACGGTCACCGCTCCCGTTCTGCCCGCTTGGGCAATGATATCCGCTTCTCGCTCATGATTCTTAGCGTTTAGTACCTCATGAGCTATGCCTTTCTTTTTTAACATCTTGCTTAGCTTCTCTGATTTTTCAATCGATATTGTTCCCAGCAAAATAGGTTGGCCGCTCTTATTTTTCTCGATTATATCCTCGACTACCGCCTTAAATTTGGCATCTTCGTTCTTATAGATCATGTCAGGTCGATCATCTCTTACCATATCTCTATTAGTAGGTATGACCACTGTCTCGAGCTTGTATATCTTGCTGAACTCTTCGGCTTCCGTTACAGCCGTACCGGTCATCCCAGCCAATTTTTCATACATGCGAAAATAATTTTGAAGTGTGATTGTCGCTAGTGTCTGATTCTCCTCACGAATGGCGACTCGTTCTTTAGCTTCTATAGCTTGATGCAGGCCCTCCGAGTACCTTCTTCCCTCCATCATTCTTCCGGTAAATTCATCGACTATCATGACCTCGCCATCTCTTAACACATAGTCCACATCTCGCTTAAATAACGCATGTGCCCGAAGAGCTTGATTTAGATGGTTCACTAATTGGCTGTTGACATGATCATAGAGATTTTCTATTCCAAGAGCCCTCTCGACTTTAGTGATGCCCGACTCGGTTATAGCCACTGTTTTGGCCTTCTCATCAACTTCAAAGTCGTCAGAATCCTTTAACCTGGGAACGATCTTGGCAAAATTCTTGTAAATATCTGCGGCCTTCTCCGGCTCGCCGGAGATAATCAGAGGCGTTCTGGCTTCATCTATTAATATACTGTCGATCTCATCGACGATGGCGTATTTATGGTCTTTTTGGAGGATCTCTGCCGAATTGGTGGCCATATTATCTCGAAGATAATCAAAACCGAATTCACTGTTTGTACCGTAAACCACATCAGATTCGTAAGCGTTGCGACGCTCAGCGGATGGCATCATCGCCTGAATTGTTCCGACTTTTAGACCCAGAAAATCATAGACCTGTCCCATCCAATCACTATCGCGCTTTGCTAGATAATCATTTACAGTTATCAAGTGGGTCGATTTTCCTGAAAGCGCTTCCAAATAGACAGGAAGTGTGGCAACAAGAGTCTTTCCCTCACCAGTCTTCATCTCAGCTATCTTGCCCTCAGAAAGGACTATTCCACCCATGATCTGGACATCAAAATGCCTCATGTTCACTGTTCTTTTCGCGGCCTCGCGAACGACTGCAAAAGCTTCGGGCAATAGGTGTTCTAGGGACTCACCGTCGTTAAAACGTGTCCTAAATTCTTCCGTTTTTTTCTTTATCTCGCCATCACTAAGAGCGGATATGGGTCCCTCAAAATCGTTTACCGTGGCTACCTTTTCTTCTAGCACTCTTAGTTTTTTTCCTTCACCCATTCGAAGGACTTTGGATAGTAAGTTTTGCATTAGGTAGAATAACCTCGCCGTTTAAGAATAAGTAATAAGTCTATCATAATCTTAACTCTCGTTAACCGGTACTTTCTTCTTTCTTCTCTTTCCGATATAGACCATATTCATCTGAATGATAATAAACATACCTACCCCAAGGATTACATCTCCAATACTGGCGAGTCCGCCAAATGGACTTGGAAGCGGCACTTGGATAACATCTGCGAGCCAAGGAAGCCTTGTGGCACCATCTAGTAAGGTATGAACGCCATCTATTCTCGACTCAAGATGAAATACCTCTGATTCGTTAAAACCTGCAGAGGAAACCGGCATTCCGCCATTTACAGTTATTACAAGGAGATTTAGTAAAATGCCGACTGTCGCCACCATGAATCCGAGCTGCTTTCTGTTTACGATGAGGGCAAAGGTAAGAAGCAGGTATGAAAAGACAAGCAGAAAAAGACTAAACGGGCTAAAGACAGACGACGTTAGCCAGGGAAGCGCCGCCTGAATAAAGAAAGAGGTGATAATAAGAGCCGGAAAACTGATGACCATACGTGAAAACCTTTCGATGTCCCCGCCTCGTAACCATCCGATTATTAAAGAGAAGATAATGAAAAAAATAATCATATTTACCTAATTGCTATTAATTTGCCTTGTCGTTTGAGGACATTGATGAGAGACCTTACCACTTTTGGATCGAATTGAAAAGATTCTTTTTTTATTCTAGCCACTGCCTGGTTTGGCGTAAGCCGAGATGAGATGTCCGAATCATTTGTCAACTTATCATAGTAATTGCCCACCGCAATTATCCTTGACTCGATTGGATGTTCACTCTCGATAAGCCTCGTATTAGGAGAGTAGGGGATATGGTGTTTTGCCACTATCGAAGCAAACGGTGCAAGAAACTCTACCTGTTCCAATATCTCAGCGCCTATCAAGGCATGGGGGATCTGGTCATCAGTGATCTCATCAGTATCAAGATACGAATCGAATGAATCTTCATCCAGTCCAAGTCTTCCGATATCATGAAGTAGAGCGGAATAACTTACTGCCTCTAACCTGTCTCCAATCAGGCCAAGTTCTTTGGCGATATTAGTCGATAGATCGGCAACTCGCTCACTGTGGCTCCTTTGCTGCGGGTCTTCTGCTTCTATTACTCTCGATAGAGCGGCAATAGTATGATGGTATGTATCTTTTATATCGATAAGTAGTTTAAATGAATATCTGACCGCCAATAATGGAATCGTAAAGAGGATTAAGGTATAAACTCCCATCGAGAAATACATTAGAGCGGTAATGACTCCGATAGATGACAGCGCAAAAAACATATAGACTTGAGATTGAAGGCGGCTGATATATGAAGACCAAAAAGGCGTTGCCTTTACTAAAGAAGTATTCAATTCTTTTATAAATAGCCCGAACAAGAAAAATATGGCACAGAGCGCGATGACCGAAAGCGATCCGGTACTAAAAAAATTTAACCCGCTGGCTCCTTGGCCGATCATATATTTTCCCCCAAGCATCAGTCCTGAAGAAAAGATTATTAGTGACTTTTCAGCTATTTGATATATGGGGCCGCCAAGAGAAACCTTCTCCTGCGAGATAAGGCTGGCAACCAGCATGCTTCCCAAAACTATGACATAAGCTTCAGATAGCGGTAGAAGCAGTATGGCCGCTATTACAAAAGGAGCGTCGAACGATATTTGAAATGAAGGATTCCTGCTGTCCACGACTCGAAATAGGATAATTGCAGCCGCAAAGACAAGGGCGTCTATGATAGAGCGGGCCTCAAATTGCCTAGCATAATACAAGAAAGAAACGAACCCTACTAATGTGATCGATAACCTAACTAATACTATTCTTAACTTCAACAAATTCATCTAATTGTAATTGCTCCGTTCCCCCATGTTTATTACCGCTCCCGTAGTCTATTTTCAATGAATCTACAAAGATCTCCACTATCTTGGGATCGAACTGGGTCCCACTGCAAGAGAGAAGTTCTTGGCTCGCTAACTCATTTGTCATCGCCGGACGATATGGCCTTGGAGAAGTCATAGCATCATAAGAATCGGCTACCGAGAGTATTCTAGCTAAAAGAGGTATCTCTTCCCCGCTAAAACCATCAGCGTATCCACTACCGTCATATTGTTCGTGGTGATGAAAGACTGCCGGAATGACATTTTCCAGCAATTTTATCTCTCTTAGTATTAGGGCGCCGGTCTCAGGATGCCTCTTAACTCTCGAGTATTCTTCTTCACTCAGTTTTCCCGGTTTTCTCAAAATATACTTTGCCGTACCGATCTTACCTATATCGTGAAGCACTCCCGCATATCTCAGTTTTTCGAGATCTTCTTCTCCTAGTTTTAATAGTCTTCCGATCTTTTCAGATAATTGCGATACGCGTTCGGAGTGACCTTTTGTATACGGGTCTTTAGCTTCGAGTGCTACAACCAGCGCTTTAACCGTTTCCATGTAAGTATTTTTAAGCTTTCCGTATACTTGAAAGGTCTGCCTTGCCACTAGAAGCGGTATGAACATGAGTACTAGTCCGATCATCCCAGTAGACATATATATCTGGGCAAAAGCTAAGGCCAAGGGCATAAGAGAAAAATAATTCGGTATCGCCCAAACAGTGTTCGCTCTCCATATTGCTATTGGGGATATTGATTCCGCTAAACTAATGGTGATTGAAACTAAGCTGGTGTTAACAATAAAAAAAGTTAGGGCAACAAGAAAAATTGGCAGCAGCATTGACGGGAAATCACTTCTTACGAAACCTTCCGAACCATGAAGCAATCTACCGAACTGAATATAAACAAGACCCGCAACGCCGGCGGAAAGAGAGCCCTGACTACCATTAAATAGCCACCAGTAGGTTGGGGTCCTATCCTTAATATCCCTCCAGACTATTGCATTAAAAAGAGCCGTAGTCGCACCTATTAAGGGACCAAAAATTATTAGGCTGGAAATAGTTATAGTCGAACTCACGGAGACTGAGCTACCTCTGTGGGGAAGTTTAATATAGAAATTCTCAGCTAAGAAAGTTAAAAAACTAAAAGCTAAGAAAATCTTATAATCAAAGTAGTAGTTGGCATAGCTTAGGTAAGTGATAAAAATGATAGCCGTAATGGCGACTACGATAATAAAGATCTTTTCCTGAATAGCGATCTTAATCGACATAAATCAATTATACATAAAAAAATGACCGGCGCTTAAGAATTACTTAGCGACGGCCCCAAAAAGCTCCACCGCTTAATGCAAGTGCTGCAAGTGTAGTCAAGAGTACAGTGATCCTGGCTTTCATGAAAAGAGTCCCCCTTTATAAGTGGTCTCTTTTCGTCCGCTAATTAGAAAAGGAATCCGCTTCGCTTATTACGTATTCCAAGATTCGTCGTTTGATAAAAGCGCCGGTCAAATTATTAAGTTTTCAAATACCAAAACGCCGGTTTATCGCTGCCAGCGTTGCTCTTACGATTGAATCCATCTCGCTATTTTTAACTATAACCGATCCGCAGTATCTCCTCTCCTCTCCCGAAGAGACCATAGTGACGCATGAAACAGCTACTACTTCGTTTCCCAGCTGTACTATCACCGCATCTTCCAGTATAAATCTGGAATCATTAATCTTACAGTTTTCAACCGCCTCTAAGGTGGCTTCCGCTGCCAACCGTAACCTTCCCGTTTGTGAAGCGATGCCCTCGGCCTTGCCAAGAATATCTCTGTTACCGATCCTAAGCTCTACTTTGATGCCAACACTTAAATCGGTGATCTCCGTATTAATGGATATCACTTTGGGACGATGAAATGCAGCTTTCGCTCCATTACCGTTAGAACCTAATTGAGCTACACTTATTTTCCTATGATCGACATCAAGACCAAAACGAGCCATCAAAGCGGATTCGACATCTCTTAATATCTGTTTTGGGCCTTTGTTTGGGAGGGCTAAGATATGAAGCTCTTCGACCGTATTAGATCCGTTAAATACGATCCTAGCCGCTTCAATGTCCGCGATCAGACAAAGCTCTTTTTCAATAGTATCGCTATCAAATTCTACTTGGCTCACAAATCAGACCTCATTGGTCTTGCCAACGACTAGACTTAACTTAGTTAACTTACAAGGGCTTGTCAATAAAAAAAAGTTTTTATAAAAAAAATCCCCACCTTTTGTAAGGTGAGGATCATTTAATAATCGTGACATTTAATGCTCTAGCCAGATGTTATTAAGCCATAATCATCGTCTTTTCTTCTGTATACGACATTTACCTCTTCAGTGTCTGAGTTGGTAAAAACAAAAAACTCGTGACCCAACAGATCGAGTTGCATGGTCGCTTCTTCCGGTGTCATGGGTTTCATTACGACTTGCTTTACCTTTACTATCCTATTCTTTTCGATCTGATCCGGTGTCCAACTCTCTTCTTTTACCGGTGATCTCCTTTGTGATGATTTGTACATTTTCTCCTTGTACTTTTTAAGCTGCCTTTCAAGTTTAGAACCAACGAGGTCTATTGAAGCAAAGATATCGGATGAAGACTCTTTTGCTCGCAAGACATGTCCTTTGGTAAATAGCGTTACTTCTGCGGTTTGGCTATCCGATATACTTGGATTCTTTTCGGCTATCAACTCTATCTCCGCTTCGATGATATGATCGAAGTACTTCGTAAGTTTATTCATCCTCTCTTTAGAGTGACTTTTTATTTTATCCGTTAGCTCTAAATTCTGTCCTCGAATCTTTATCTCCATGGTCCCTCCTCATAGCTTCTTTCCTAAATGAAAATATAGATTGTCAAAGCATTACTGAATTCCATTTTAAGTCAATTAGCTGTGACAACTACTACACATATTCACTACTCGCTAAATTATCATACCCAAAATCTAATTGCAAAACTCTAGATGTATTTACCCAATTTTCACAGTTATTAAGCGATTGACAAAGTTTTGAGGGGATTAAAGTTTTAAAGGATAATCAAGTAGAGCCAATGTTCTTTCAAAAATTCTAAAGCGACATTGTTACTGTTTACACGGTATTTACCAGAACTTACTAATGCCCTAAGAAGTTCGATCTCGTGCTTACTTTTAAGATCTATCATCTCTGTTTCTATCAGGTTCGCGACTCTTGCTTCCTTCATATTTAACTCCGTTGATTAAGCTCTATGTACGATTTATCGGTGCTCTGAAAGATAAAATATACTATCTCTTGGTACAGTGTTGGAGCGATTTTTTTAAATAATCGTTTTGGCCGCCACGGCGACATATACTTTTCTGGCCCCTTCGGCTTTTAATATCTTTGCACATTCACTGATCGTACGTCCGGTGGTATAAACATCGTCCACTAGTAATATGCTCTTACCCAAAACAGAGTAACGATCTGTGCTTGAAAAAGCACCATCAACGTTTTTTCTTCGCTCCAAGAGATCCAACTTATTTTGTTCTTTTGTATTTCGATCTCTTTTAAGGAGTCTTGCAGTTTGAGTACCGCTTTGCCTGCCGATCTCTTTAGCAATCAACTCAGCTTGATCATAACCTCTTTCGATCTTTTTTCTATTAAAAAGTGGTACAAAGGTCACCAGATCAAGATCGATGTACCAATTTCTATCAATGATCTGCTCGGCGATTATCGGAGCTAACCTGGTCTCGCGATCATACTTAAACGAGTGAATGACATCTTTCCCGACGCCTTCGAACACAAAGAGCGCTCTTGCCTTGTCAAAATATAACTTTTTACCACGGCAATCACGGCATTCCTCAACTTCATATTCTGTCGGTCTTCCGCAGTATCGACATGACGTCTCATCCACCATCTCCATTTTCGAAAGACATTCCTTACAAATCGGCGCGGTGGACGCACCCTTGCAGCCGGCACAAAGTCTCGGGTAGACCAACTCTAAAAAAGCCTCGAAAAACTTACTTATTTTTAACAATACATCTTCCTTAAAACACCATCTTGGAGATCTCCTGCCAAAACGGAATCGTGATCAGACTTATTAATGTAGTCAAAAAGATAGCCGTAGAGATAAACTCTTCTTTTAATTTATATTGTATGGCCAGGATCAATGTTAGCATCGCAATCGGCATGGAAGCCTCAAGTACCAGTATCCGAAATCCTGTTGGATCAGATATAAACATCCTTCCTAAAAAGATCGCGATCGCCGGGGCTGCGATCATTTTTATTATTATTACACCGATAAGGGGCCTGATATACTTTGTTTTTATACTGACCTTTAAAGACAAGCCGATAGAAAACATAATAAGCGGGATAGTCGGTGCCGCTAGAAACGAGATCATTACTCTTATAAGTTCGGGAAAACGGATATTTTGAAAAAGAAGACCGATCACTATCGCGATCAGCGGCGGAAAACTGATTATCTCCTTTAGCTTGCTTCTTTTGATCTCGCTTTCACCGTAAGTCTCCGAGATATATAATCCGATCGTAAATATAAATAGAACCGTTCCGAAAATATCATAAAAGACCGCCTTTACAACATTTTCCGATCCAAATAATTGTTGGGTAAGAGGAAATCCGAGATAACCTGTATTACCGACAGTGGCCGCAAGAAGAAATACTCCGAAGATTCCTTTTTCAAAATTTATCGCCTTACCGACCAGATAGGCAATGAATAAGGAAAGCAAAGTTACAATAAAAGCCAGTAAGGCTAGATTAAAGATGCTAATTGAGAGATCAGCGCCTTTTACCGCCCGAAATATGAAAGCAGGCAAAAAGAAGTAGACGATCATCTTGTTTAGGATACTGGCATCTTCAGATCTTAAAATATCGACTGCCTTGGAAAGGTAGCCGATGACGATCAAGATCAAGACCGTAAAAATAGGTGCGAACAATCGGATAGTGTCGTTACTGATAAGTTCCTGAAGGCCGGCGTCCATTATGCCAAAGTTGTTTTTTCTCGACAGACGTCTCTGATCGATTTATTATAAGGTTCTCTTAAGATTCCCTTTTCGGTTACTATCGCAGAGACTAAGTGATTAGGCGTAACATCAAATGCCGGATTAGCAATACTTGTATCGTCTCTTGCCCAATTATTACCCTTGTAGCCGAGTACTTCCTCAGCTGCTCTCTCCTCTATCGGTATCATCTCACCGGTATCGATAGCGATATCGATGGTCGAGGTAGGCGCGGCTACATAGAATGGGATTTTATGTATGCTTGCCATTGTGGCTACCGTATAGGTACCAATCTTATTAACTACATCGCCATTGGCAGCAATCCTATCGGCACCAACTACTACTTTTTGCACTTTTCCCATCTGCATCATGTGGCCGGCCATATTATCAGTGATAAGCGTCATCGGGATATCCTCGTGTATAAGTTCCCAAGCCGTAAGCCGCGCTCCCTGTAGAAGCGGCCTGGTTTCATCGACAAATACGTGTATTTTTTTTCCACTCTTCCACGCTGACCGAATAACACCAAGCGCCGTTCCATACCCGGCACAGGCAAGCGCACCGGCGTTGCAATGAGTAAGAATGCAGTCACCATCATCAATAAGCTCGTTGCCAAAACCGCCCAGCGCCTTATTTCTTGTGACATCCTCGGACTGAATCGAGTCAGCCTCCTTGATAATGGCGTTCTTAAGATTTTCAATATCCATATTTCTATTAGATCTAATAAAATCATTCATTCTATTGATCGCCCAGAAAAGGTTGACGGCTGTCGGCCTTGTAGCTGCCAATTCATCGCCAACCTCAGTCAGGTATCTGATAAGCTTCTCCGTATCGCTAGATTCGAACCTGCTAGCAGCAAGGGCTATACCTAAAGCAGCAGTCACCCCAATGGCCGGGGCTCCCCTTACCTGCATCGTACGGATCGCCTCTGCTACATCCCTATAATCGTCAAATTCAATCCATACCTCTTCAAGTGGTAGCTTGGTCTGGTCGATCATTTTTACTTTTCCATTATGCCAGTATACTGTCTTAAATTCGGTATCCATCATCATCCATACTTCTATTGGTCCAATAAAACGTAAGTGCGTTAGAGCGTAAGGCGTAAAAACATAAAGCAGAGCAAAGTCACAGCTACAAGTATACGTTTTCTTCTATCTGCTTACTCCTTACGATTTACGCCTTACGATCGAACCTTCGAACTGCTTTCTATCCTTTAAGTGTTACTTTTTTTGGATCATCCCTTAAAGCAATAAACAATTCATGTGCCTGTTCAGGAGAGGCGTTTTCATGGACGATGGCCCGGACAGCTTTGATCATCGCTTCCGAATACTTTGATTGCCAGATATTTCTTCCCATATCGACTCCGACAGCTCCTCTTTGGACGGCATTATAAGCAAGCTTTAAGGCATCAAGCTCATTATCTAACTTCGGGCCGCCAGCAATGACTACCGGAACCGGACAGCCTTCAACGACTTTTTCGAACTCGTCACAGTAATAAGTCTTTACAAAATGTGCTCCCAATTCGGCCGCAATGCGGCAACAAAGCGCCAAATATCTGGCATCCCTCTTTTCTAGCTCCTTACCGACGGCGGTCACGGCAAGGACGGGCATCCCGTATCTCTCTCCCTGATTTACCAGTTCTGAGAGGCTATCTAGTGTCTGACGTTCGTGTTTAGAACCGATAAAGACCGATAGAGCTATCGCTGAAGCATTTAACCTGACGGCCTCTTCCATTGAAGTAGTGATCACCTCGTTCTCCAGCGACGGCCCGACAATACTAGTGCCGCCCGATACTCTTAGTACGATCGGAGTTGAAGTATTATTATCAACTGAAGTCCTAAGGACTCCCCTTGTAAGCATTAATGAATCAGCATCATTCAATATCGGCTCGATGGTCTTTCTAGGATTCTCGAGGCTGTTAGTCGGGCCGAGAAAATATCCGTGATCGACAGCTAGCATTACGGTTCTGCCAGTATCCGGCTTGATTATCTTTGATAAGCGATTCTGTAATCCCCAACTCATAGCATCCTCCTGATTATCTTTTTTCTTTTTATTATTATTCAAAGAACCCATTATATATGCAAGTCATCTATATCTAGATTTCTGGATCGACGATGATCTTTACAGATCTGTCAGCCTCCAAAACCTGTCTAAATCCGTCCTCGATCTCTTCTAATGCGATCCTTTTAGTTATCAGGTCTTTTAAGTCTAGACGACCTGATCTTATTAGTTCCAAGGCGATCTCGTGATCGCTCTGACTTCCAGCATATGAAGAGGTCAGCGTTACCTCGTTTCTCCAAAAGATTTCATTTATAGGGGTGTCGATCTTTGCATCAGGTGCACCGGCAGCAAAAAAAAGAACGGTGCCGCCTCTTTCGACCAGACTTAAAGCCTGAGCGGTTACAGATGGGGCTCCGGCGCAGATAATGACGATATCGGCAAGCCGTCCATTATTTACCTTGCGGATATTATCCGGCGTACATTCATCCGGTTTAAAAACCTTTTCAGCACCAAAATCGATAGCTTTTTTCAGCCGGTAATCGGAAATGTCTGAAGCCATGATCATACCCGAACCAAGAGCGGCAGCCAGCTTGACGTGTAAAAGACCGGAGATACCACTGCCAATCACAAAGATACTCTTTCCCGGTCCCTGTCCCGCCAACCTCTGTCCCCGAAGGACGCAGGCG
>Ga0255058_10001445_pt1 | contig 13393 bp, 11 predicted proteins | sample Cases_109_9_MG_FD_188637 | JGI IMG/M metagenome (GOLD analysis project Ga0255058, IMG submission 188637) | Seawater microbial communities from Amundsen Gulf, Northwest Territories, Canada - Cases_109_9 | ecosystem: Environmental > Aquatic > Marine > Gulf | place: Canada: Northwest Territories... | reverse complement strand
GATAACATAATAAAACTATGGAGAATAGATTTAAATCGGCTTTTAGTTTTTTACAATGAGAAAAAAGCACAAACTGAAAACTTCTTCATTTTCTTATTTATCTTTTTCGTAGTGGTAAATGTGAGCTGTTACTGGATGGCAATGCTTACTGCGTTTCCTGACCTTGTTTTTGCAAGTACCTTCGGCTATTATTTTAAGGTTCAGTTCCCCGTTGGAATTTTAGGCTCTTTGTTTGATAGCTTATCTTTTTTCATTACCATATTTATTATCCAAAGAGCATTGAATACAGAAAACAATAAGGTCTATATTGCCCATCTTTCAATTGATTTGTTGATTGCTATTCTGGCAACATTTTGGGTTATTTTTGTATTTGTAGTGTCTGGTTGGATAGTCAGTTTTTTTGAAACCCTTAACCAGCCGATTGAAATAATTAAACAATACGATCATGAAACCAATATTTACCAGAGAGCTGAGGGATATAAAGGTAAGGTCAATGATGCCATTCAGAATCCTACAAAAAATTTAAAGAATATATATTTTGGAATTATCATAGGTATATCGGCCATGATCCCCACCTTGATTCATTTATCATTGTTTAGTAAATCGATAATCGAACAACTACGAATAGTAAACCCAAAATTGAAAAGTTGAAAATTATTACCTCTTATTAATCCTCCAGTAAAATCCTACGCAAAGGGGTAAAATCTTCTGTTGACTTATAGAATAGACGCCATTCCTGTCCTCTAAATCCCTTCTTGATAGAGGGGAATGCGTCAGAACTGCTTTGCATCCAATCCTTAAGAGAGGACAATACTTCACCAAGTTGTCTCTATCAGGGGGATTTTCTCGAAATCTTAAATTCCTGACATTTTCATGTCTGGTAATACGGGGAACTCCTCCACAAAATCGTTGCAGTCCATTTTCGGACAACTGGCAGTGTTCTAAAACCCTGAGTCCAATCTTGAAAAGTAAACCCCGTTAGAGATAGGGAACGCCCCAAGATAGTTTTAAAAGTAGACACATTATTTTACCAGTCATTTCCGTAATCTCTAACGGGGTAAAAATCCCTTGATTTTGAAACTCTTCTCCATTAACCTGAAGAATTCAAGCGGGGGTGAAACAATGATAAAAATTCAAAAAGAAGATTTCCAGGTGGACAAAGAGGTTATGAGAACAAGGTCTTCCTTTAAAAACACCGGAGGCGTGGTGGTTTTTATTGGAACGGCAAGAGAATTTTCAAAGGGAAAAGAAATTAAAGAATTGTTTTTTGAAGCCTACGAGGATATGGCCGTCAAAAAGCTTCATTCTCTCAGGGAAGAAGCCCTGAAAAAATTCGATATTTTAGACCTTTCTATTACACATCGCTTAGGCCCTATCTCCATCGCCGAAAATATTGTTTTGATAATCGCAATTGCGGAACATAGAAAAGCCGCATTTGAAGCATGCAGCTGGGCAATTGACGAATTGAAAAGAACGGTCCCTATCTGGAAAAAAGAGATTACCACGAGTGGAGATATCTGGGTGGAGCCGCACCCATGATATTAGTAAAAGAAGCCCAAAAAATAATTTTAGAAAAACTCCAGCCTCTTGAATCGCAAAAAATCCCAATTTTAGAAACCCTGGGGCATGTTCTTGATGAGGATATTTTCGCCCAAAGGGACAACCCTCCCGCCGACAATTCCGCTATGGACGGCTATGCCCTCCGTTATGAAGATATTTCGACCATTGTTCAGGGCAAACCCGCCTTATTAAAAATAATTGAAGATATCCCCGCCGGTAAACCGCCTATTAAAACAATTCATGCCGGTGAAGCAGCCAGAATTATGACGGGGGCTTTAGCGCCTGAGGGGGCTGACACTGTGGTTATGCAAGAAGATACCAAAAGAGAAAATGGTTCTGTTTGCATATTAAAACCCCAGAAAATCGGAAGCAATATACGAAAACAGGGAGAAGACTTTAAAAAGGGAGATCTGCTTGTTTCCAGGGGAGAGGTTATAAAATCCACTAACCTTGGAATTATGGTTACCGCTGGTTTTTCTAGCCTGTCCGTTCACAGGAGGCCCGTGATTGCCATTTTATCCACAGGCGATGAACTGGTGGATATAGATTCCAAGGTAGAAAACCATCAAATAATAAACAGTAATAGCTATATTTTGGCCTCTCAAGTTATTCAGTGCGGCGGAAAACCAATTCTTCTGGGAATCGTTCCTGATCAAAAAGAAGTTATAAAAGAAAAACTTCTTCAAGCTGAAAAAGCGGACATAATTATCACTTCCGGAGGCGTGTCCGTTGGAGATTATGACTTTGTAAAAGACGCTATCAAAGAATTGGGAAGTGAACTGGTAATATGGAAGATTGCCATGAAGCCGGGAAAACCGCTAACTTTTTCTATGCTGGGGAACCGTCCTGTTTTTGGTTTGCCCGGCAATCCGGTTTCTTCCTTTGTTTCTTTTGAACAGTTTGTCAGGCCTGCTATTTTAAAGCTAAGCGGGCATAAGGAACTATTCCGTAAAATAATCCGCGCAACCCTTTCTGAGGATGTTAAGAAAAAAAACGATGGTCGAAAACATTTTCTGAGGGCCGTTTTAAGTTATAAAAAAGAGGGTTGCTTTGTGGCGCCTTTGAGTGGACAGGGCTCTGGCATGATGGCTTCATTGGCCGCCGCGAATTCTTTTCTTATTGTCCCTGAAGAAACAACAGAATTAAAGGCAGGGCAGCAAGTTGATGTCCAGCTTTTGAACAGCCTGGAAGTTTAGTGATTCATAAAAACTGCTCTTGCTCCTGAACTTTGCGGTATAAAGCGGCCAAGAGGCCGCAACCAAAAGGAGCTGTCGCTCCGGTGAACAAACAGAAAAAACGCGTCAAAAAAGAAGTTTTTACAGTGTAATATTATATAAGGCCTCAAAAGTCATATTCGCAAAAAGCAATCCGCGGTTATTGGATTCGCAACACCTTGAAAATGAAAAACATGCTTTTTAATAATAATAAGCTCTTCAGGTATTGCAACATTAAGGTTAAGGCGTCACAGTCACATAATAACCGTAACGCCCCCTTTGAATTAAAAACAGCACAGAATTTCTTTTCATAGCTTCAACAATCGCTTTTCTGAAATCGGGAATCCCGTCAATGGATTGTTTATTAATTTGTCTGATAATATCTCCTTGAGATATCCCGATTCTTGCCATAGCGCTGGTCCGGTTCAAATTAGTAATAACCACGCCACTTCTGGTAAAAAGGTTATATTTTCTTGCTATTTTTTCAGTTATTTCTGATACTTTTACGCCCAACCAACTTTTTGCCAATTCTTCAGCCAACCTCTCTGGAATTGGGGTTGTGATTAGTTGAATAGTTTTCTTCTCCCCATTTCTGATAAATTCTATCGCAATTTTATTTCCAGCAGAATAGGACGATGTCTGATTATGAAAATCTTTTGGGCTGTTAATTTTTTGCCCATCCATGGCATGAATGATATCTCCCCTTTTCAGGCCGGCTTTTTCAGAGGGGCTGTCTTTAAATATTCTTGATACCAACACCCCTTTGTAATCAGGAATCCCAAAAATATCAGCCAACTCCGGAGTTAAAGGTTGAACAATAAATCCCAACCATCCCTGATGAACTTCTCCATAACGAATAAGATCATCAACAATCGGTTTAGCTTTATTTATGGGAATGGCAAAACCTATACCCTTTCCCTTTTGGTATATGGCTGTGTTTATTCCAATTAATTCACCAGTAATATTTAAAAGCGGGCCACCACTGTTTCCCGGGTTAATCGATGCATCCAATTGAATAAAATTTGTGTAAACCCTATTTCGCCCGGCTTGGATATTCCGATTAAGAGAGCTAATTACTCCGGTAGTTACTGTATGGGACAAACCAAAGGGATTTCCGATGGCTACTACAGATTCTCCGATTAAAAGATTATCCGACCGGCCCATTTCAATAAAAGGCAATGCCTCTTTGGCATCAATTTTAATAACAGCCACATCTGTTCTTGGATCAGCGCCTATAAGTTTTGCATTGAATTCCCGCTTATCGATAAGGGTGACCGTTATACTTGTGGCATGAGATATTACATGCTCATTCGTTAGAATATAGCCAGAAGAATTAATAATGACTCCAGAGCCCAAACTTTGCCTGCGATAGTCTCTTGGCGGTCTAAAAAGATTGAAAAAATCATCAAAAAAAGGATCTCCAAAACCGTAAAACGGGTTGGGTCTCTGAGACACGATTTCTTCCGTATTGATGTTGACCACAGCGGGTCCCGCATGTTCCACTACTTTTACAACCGCATTTCGCCTGGAGACTGCTTCATGACCATAAGCTGAAGCAAGGAAAGAAAAAAATAAATACGATAGAAAAGGAAAAAAATGAAAAAATAATCGTTTGGATGTTTTCCTGCCCAGGCTATTGAATGGTTCCTGCACTTATTTTCGTCCAAAAAAAAATTCTAATTAAAATGCTGAGAGCTGATTTTCAAAAAGTAATTATGCGGATCAAACTGGGATTTAGAATAAATTTGCGGCAACTTATTGAAACCTAAATTGAGCGATTTTTTTAAGCCAATATTCTCTAGGGATTGTTATGCCAGCGCCAGGCGCCTTGTTGCTTCAAAATATAAAATCACTTATTAAGGGTTCGCGAAAAAATAACTCCCGCAATTACCTAATAAGTTGTGGTAAAAAAAAACACACCCCGTCTCCTTCGGAGCCACCCCTCTTTTTAGAGGGGAATAATAGGAATAAACTTTAAAAAAATAACTTCCTTCCAACCCCCTTAATAAGAGGGGATTCAGAGGTGTGTTAAGGGAAACTTAAAAAAAATCGCTCAATTTAGGTAAAACTTTAACCATTGCACAATAGCTTTAAGGATTTTCTGACCTGAGTTTGCATAGAATTGAGCTTAAACACCCCCTTTTTAGGGGGGATTTAGGGAGTTGTAACTATTTATCTGCCTGTGCGGATCCTTACGCAGACAGGTTTGATTTATTTGAAGTAAAAATGGAAATTCCTAATATCTCAAATGGGAGCTTGACCTAAGCCATAATAAAAAAACAAAACCCTAGGACTTGGTTTTCATGGCTATATATACGGTGCTACCGCCTCTTTTAATAAGGAACAGCACAGTTTTTTCCTTACTTATATTTCCCATCTTTTCTCGAAAGTCTTTCAAAGCAGCCACCTTTTCTCTATTAACTTCCGTAATAATATCTCCACGCCGTATACCGGCATCACTGGCTGGGCTTTCAAACTGAACATCGGCGACCAAAACACCATCTGTGGATTCAAGCTCTAAACTTTTCATTAAATCTGGCGTAATACTCTGAACATGAAGGCCAAATTTTTCAATATTAGCCGAAGCCAAAGTTTTTTTATCTTCCAGTTTATCAATTACCGTTTTGATTACTTTCCTTTTGCCATTGCGGATCACAACGACTTCCACTTCCTCGCCCGGTCTTGTTTGAGCCACAATTTGAGGCAGTTGTTCCATTGCTTTGATGGATTTCCCATCAAATTCTATAATAACATCCCCTCTTTTGATACCTCCTTTTTCTGCCGGACTCCCAGGCAGAACATCTCCAACGAGCGCCCCCTCATTTACCGAAAGATCAAAGGATTTTGCCAGCTCAGGGGTAATTTTTTGGATCATAACACCTAATCGACCTCGGGTAACGGTCCCTTTAGACTTCAAGTCATCCAATATCCCCTTTGCCAAATTAATTGGGATAGCAAAACCGATGCCGATATTGCCGCCAGCCCTTCCAGAGTAAATGGCGGAATTTATTCCAATAACTTCTCCTTTTGTGTTAATCAAAGGGCCTCCGCTATTCCCGGGGTTTATAGAAGCATCGGTCTGAATATAATCGTCATAGGGACCCGACCCAATGACCCTTCCTTTTGCGCTAACCACTCCAACAGTAACGGTATGACTCAAACCAAAGGGATTGCCAATAGCCATTACCCATTCTCCCACTCTCAATGCATCGGAATCTCCAAAAACAACAGTGGGCAAGTCTTTATCTGAATCAATCTTAATGAGGGCAATATCTGTTTTCGGATCGGAGCCTATAACTTTGGCAGTATATTCCTCCCCATTTTCCAGAGAGACTTTAATCTCATCTGCGCCGCTAACAACATGGTTGTTTGTAAAAACATAGCCTTCTTTGTCTATGATAAAGCCTGAGCCCAAACTTCTGCGCGGAACATTTCTTCGTGGCCCAAAAAACCTTTCAAAAAAATCTTTAAATTGTTCCTCGCCACCGCCAAAAGGCTTTTCTTTAAATTGCCTTCGCGGAGTTGGCTCGACCTTGGCTTTAGTGCTAATATGGACTACGGCAGGGTTTTCTTTTTTGGCAATATCAACAAAAATATTGGAACCGACTAAAGTTTCAGGATTCTTTTTTGCCCATAAAGCGTTTGGAGAGAACACAAGATAAACAGATAAAATCGTTATCGTTATGCTTAGAAAAATGATCTTTTTGGTAAACAATTTTCTCATCTAAACCCCCATTTTTTAGGAATAAATAAATAATAGACCGCCTCTTTTAAAAGTTTATCATAATATATATACTATTTACACGGTAAAAACTTGTTTTTTTGGTAAGTTTTTTTTCGTTAGTTCACCGGAGCGGCAGCTCCTTTTGGTTGCGGCCCCCTGGCCGCTTTGGATATTCTATAATTTTTATAAGCTTTTATTTTCAAACAATTTAAAAAAGGAGAATAAAAATCATGAGTTTCTTTCTAGCTGTTTTTGGGCTCGTAATGGTGGTGGAAGGCTTTCCATATTTTTGTTTTCCAGGCCATATCAAGATCTTGGCTCAAAAAATTCATGAAATTGATGATTCATTATTGAGGCTTTTAGGGTTGGCGCTAATGTTATCCGGTTTGGTGATAATTTATATAAGCAAAACAATCTAATACCCTAAACAAGATAGCTGTTTTGCTGTAGCTTAAAACTGTCAAAAAATATTTATCAAATTTTATTTTTATTAACTGCTGAACGGAAATCTGCTATAATTTGTTTTCATTGGGTTCCGTGCGGGCGTTAAATCGCTCTAAGCATAAATTACAAAAAGGGAGATTTCATGAAAAACAATATAAATAAAAAGCTTCAGTTTTTTGTTTTATTGATATGGGCGCCTATTCTGTGGAGTGGTTGCGCTATCTTTAATTCCCAAAATGCTTTAGATTCGCCCAAAAACGAAACAGGCTCTACAGTCCCGGCGGAAGGCGCTTATCGATTTACCGATATTCCTGTCCCTACAAATTTTAAACTCGATCGAAAAAAATCTTTTATCTATCAATCTGGTTTAATTAAAGCAGGTATTTTAACTTATTCAGGCTGGTCGAAATTGGAAACAATAATAGATTTTTACAAAGAAGAAATGCCTAATTTGGATTGGGAAATAATTAATACATTTGAGCACAATAGTGTCATAATGCATTATCGTAAAGATGGGTGGAATTGCGTCATTAAGTTGGATTCAAAAAAACTTGGAGGAAGTAAAATAGAAATTCAAATAGGTCCAATTAATAAGCTGTAGCTCCAGGAAACTCGATACATAAGAATTTCATTAAGATCAAAATTTTGGTTTCTAACTAGAGCCTCTTCTGTGCCCCAGGCCCCTTGCTAACTCAATTGGATGATAAAATTAGCATTATTTATTCTTTTTCTATATTTGCTTGTAGCCTATTCTCTCAGATGGTTTGTTGTTAGCAACTCCGCTGAATTTATTAAACAACATAAAGAGATAAATCCTTTTGCTGGATCTTCACATAGGGCATTTCCCGCTATCTTTGACTTTTCCCTGGAGTATTGTTCATATCTATTATCGTTCGTTCTTTTATTGGCTGATTACTTCTATCATTATGTTATTGTCTACTTTAAATCCGCAAAAAACTCCAAACTAGAACCAAATAACCAACCTCCCATCTTGCTTCTTCATGGGTGCATGATGCGAGGTGGAACTCTTTTATATATCCAAAAGCGGTTGCAAAAAGATGGTTGGAATCAAGTTTTTACCTGGAATTACATGCCGCCATTTAAAAATATTCCATATTATGCTGAAAAATTAAAAGATAAAGTGGATGAAATTCTTAGAAGAACAACTCACACCAAAATCATCTTAGTATGTCACTCAATGGGCGGACTGATTGCTAGATATTATATAAATTGCTTAAAAGGAAAATCTTCTGTTGATAAATTGATCACCCTAGGAACGCCACACAAAGGAACCCAATTGTGGTCTTTTTCTTGTAACCCATGCGTTCTTGACATGAGACCGGGAAGCGATTTTTTAAAAAGATTAAGAGCAATACCGCTAAATATTAAAGTCCTCTCCATTTACTCTTCCTTTGACGCAATAGTTTTGCCTTATCACAACAGCATTCTGAAACGTAAAAATGTGGTAAACAAAGAATTTGATAATTTAGGACACATGAGATTGATTTTTAGCCCTAAGGTATATGAGGAAGTTCGATCTTTTCTTGTAAAAGATGGTCCTTTTGATCTGTGATTTCACAGCCAAGAAATTGGAGCCTCATTTCCAGGTTAAGATTTCTCAAAACTATATCGTCCCCTAAAAACTAAGATCACAACTAATGATAAATCCGGAAAGCTCAGGTCAAGGTGGCGGGTAGCAAAATAGACAGAAACAAGATATTTCTAAGGATGAAGATTTTGGAGAGATAATCCAATGGGGCGGCAACCTTTAGGAGATAACCCGAAGGGTTAATACAGGAAGGCTGGCATCAATGGCCTGTTACAAAACCCATTTTTATTATCTACCTCAGGTTTGGATTTTGCTTTTAATTTAATATAGATTTTAGATAAACTTAATGATATTCTGCAGCATCAAAGGGAATATCCCTTTTTTTCAATGATTGTGTGCGATTATTATAATCCCTGGATAATTTCCGAGGCACATATGCTTGCTGAATTCAGCATCACCCCAATAGATAAAGAAGGAAAAAGCCTTAGCGAATATATTGCAAAGACTATAAGTATTGTCAAAGAAAGTGGTTTGCAATATGAACTTCATGCAATGGGAACAATTATTGAGGGAGAGGCTGATGAAATATTTGAACTTATTAAAAAATGCCATATAAATATGACCAATTTTAGCGAGAGAGTTTCTACTTCCATCAAAATCGATGATAGAAAGGGAACCAGGGGGCGCTTAAAGGGGAAGGTTCTTTCCGTTGAAAAAAAACTAAAACAGGGCCATAATTTATCTTAAGGTTTAACCAATATAAAAAAAACCAATGATGCTTACAGCTAAAAACAATTCGAAAATAAGCAGAAATGATGTAAAAGATTTTTATTCCCAGGCTGCTTTATCTCCCCAATCCTCTTTATGCTGTCCTACCAACTACCAGCCTGAAGATATTTCCCATATTCCGGAAGAAGTCCTTAAAATATCTTATGGGTGTGGAAGCCCGGTCAAAAAAGCTTCTATTAAAAAAGGGGATACAGTCGTAGATTTAGGGTCCGGGGGCGGCATAGATTGCTTTATAGCCGCAAAAATAGCCGGAAAAACAGGAAGGGTTATTGGCATTGATATGACTGATGAAATGCTTTGCAAGGCTAATAAGCACAAAAAGCAAGTTGCCTGCAATCTTGGATATTCGAACATTGAATTCAGAAAGGGACATTTAGAAGATATTCAGGTTGCATCTGATTCTGTGGATATTGTTATTTCCAATTGCGTCATTAACTTATCAACAACAAAGGAAAAAGTATTTGAAGAAATATTTAGGATACTTAATAATCAAGGTCGTTTTGTTATTTCTGATATCGTTTCAGATAATAAGGTCCCTGAAAAAATACACTCTGACAAAAAATTATGGGGAGAATGCATAGCCGGCGCAATAAGGCAAAAGAGTTTAATTGAAATAGCCCAAACCGCTAAATTTTACGGTGTTTCTATTGAACATGATTATGTTTGGAAGGTCATTAATGGCATAACTTTTTCTTCAATAACATTGCGGGGATGGAAATTCATGAATAATAGCAAATGCGTTTATAAAGGGCAGTATGCCATTTATAAGGGGCCTTTCCAAAGCGTATCCGATGATGAAAATCATACATACACCATAGGAGAACCGGTGGAGATTTGCGCCGATACAATGGAAAAATTAATCAAACCGCCTTATGAGGGAAATTTTATAATTGTAGACGCCGCCAACAATAATATTAACGCCAAAGAATGCGGCCCTAAATGCTGCTGACCGCTCCAATGCCACTTTGTTTCAAAAGCCAAAATATTTCCGGCAAATCTAAAGCATAAAATTGCCCCCATCCACAATCAAATAACTTCCCGTAATAAAACTAGAAAGGTTTGAAGAAAAAAAGAGCGTTGCATTTGCAATATCTTCCGGAGTGGCTAATCTATTAAGGGAAGTGCGTGCTTTAATCGCTTCCTGAATATCCTTAGAAGCATGTGGCGTTTTTTTTGTGACTGTAAAACCCGGCGCTATCATATTAACGCGCACCCCTTTGTCTCCAACTTCCAGGGCCAAATTCCTGGTCATTCCAATCATGGAGGAAATAGCTGTTGTGAAACTACTATAACCCTTTACAGGCATATCAATTTGTGCGTTTAAAATATTAATAATTGATCCGCAATGTTTTTTCAACATCACCTTCAAGCATTCCTGAATGCAAAAATAGCTGCCTTTGGTTATTACATCCAACTGATCCTGGTGCTCCTTCCATGTTGTCTTTATAAAAGAATTTCTTAAAATATTTGGATGAGCATTGTTGACCAGCACATCCACAGTGCCAGCTTGTTTCACCACATCATGAAACAAATTTATAACCTCTTTTTGGTTTCTAATATCAGCCTGCACAACAAAGGCCATTCCCCCTCTTCCTTGAATATCTTTCATGAGAGACATCGCTATTTCTTTGTTTTTATAGCAATGGATTGCTACTTTTGCCTTGCTATCGGCAAGAGCTAAGCAAATAGCCCTCCCTTTTTCACTACTGGCTCCTGTTACAATAGCTACTTTATCTTTAAGATTTATCATTATTAATCAATAAACCCCGTTAGAGATAGGGAACGATGCAAGATAGTTTTAAAGATAGATACATAATTTTACCAGTCGTTTCCGTAATCTCTAACGAGGTAAAATTTATCTCCAAAAATTTTTGACTTCAAATTTATATTCTTTTATTTCAAATGAAGGGGGTAAATAACTGGTTAGGACAAACTTTAAAAACAGGGGCAGAGGAAGAATTGCCCATTTGAGAAACCATAATAAAACGGAAAAAACTCGAATGCAATTTCTAAAGGCTATGGAAAATAGTATGCTCTAATTCCTTTTCTATTGCATCATTTTTTGCAATATTCAGGTATATTTTAAGTATTTCTTGCTTTTTCTATCAAAAATTTTGTCCATTATAACATAAAGCGACCAGGGGGCCGCAACCAAAAGGGCTACCGCCGGAGAACTAACTAAATCTTCCTATAAAAAGAATATTTTATAGTGTAATAGCATAAGGGTTTTAAAATTGAATTTATTTAATTTTGAAAAATGGTATCCTGAAAATGAGATTTAACGATTTATTTAAGGGCAATTTACAATATAACATTCGAAAACCTTTTTTTTGAGAAAGTTTTTTTGTTTGCTCTCCAGGGCGGCAGCCCTATCTGGTTGCGGCCCCCTGGCCGCTTTATGTTATGAAAATATTATTGGTTAAACCATATTCCTTTGGAGATCACATTCAGCCGCCTCTGGGGTTAGGATATTTAGCGACAGCTCTGCGCAAAGAAAATGATGTCAAAATTATAGATTGTTTAAAAGAAGGGTTAGATAACAATGGTCTCTTAGAGGAAATCCTTCGATTTCGTCCCAACCTTCTGGGCGTTCAATTGTACACTTCAAACATAAAAACCGTTAAAGATATCCTATCTAAAACAAAAAACCTGAACCAAAACATTATTACCGTGGTGGGTGGGCCCCATCCCTCGTCATGTTCGGAGAGCATTCTGACATTATTTGAAAATCTTTTAGACTATGCCTTTTCTGGGGAAGCTGAAAAAGGGTTCCCTCTGCTTATCAAAAAGATTGAAAATAAAATACAAAATTTGGATGACATCCCTGGTTTGGTCTGGAGAAATAATGGCAAAACCGTAACCAATGAGAAATACTTAGAAAAAAATCTTGATAGCTTGGGCATGGTTGCATGGGATTTAATAAAACCAGAAGAATATCCGGAATCCCAGCATGGAGCATTTTATAAAAATTTTCCTATTGCCCCTATAATAGCAACCAGGGGGTGTCCCTATAAATGTTCTTTTTGCGCTGGCTTTAATATTACAGGCAGAAAGATAAGATCCCGAGGCATTGAACATGTCTTATCGGAAATTAAATTTCTTTATTACAATCATTCTATTCGAGAGATACATATTGTTGATGATAATTTCACATTGAACAAAAAATATGCCAAAAAGTTTTGTGAAGAACTTATCGCTTTGGGCCTTGATTTGAGTTGGGCTACTCCTAATGGAGTGAGGCTGGATTCTTTGGATACGGAACTTTTAAGACTTATGAAAAAATCAGGGCTTTACATTATTTCTCTGGGGATTGAATCTGGCTCTGAAAGAATATTGCAAAGCACAATCAAACATCTAAACTTAGCCAAGATAAAAGAAAAAGTAAAATTGATACGGAAAGAAGGAATTGATATAGCGGCGTTTTTTGTTCTTGGTTTCCCTGGAGAGTCTAAAGAAGAGATAAAAAAAACAATCGATCTTTCTCTGGAATTGGACCTAATTCGGGCCAACTATTTTACCTTTTTACCATTTCCAGGAACAAAAAGTTATAGCGATCTGTTAGAATCAGACGAACTTAAAAGCGTTGATTGGGACCATTTTTACTTTACAAGCGCGCCCTATTCCCCAAAAAATATTTCTCAGAAAGAATTAAGACATTGTCAAAAAATGGCCTTTATGAAATTTTATTTGAGGCCTAAAATAATTTTCAAAAATTTAATTCAAATCAAATCAATGAAACATTTCAAGTTTTTGTGTAAACGTTTCTATCGCTGGCTCGTAAGGACAACATAAATTGTTTTTGTATAATCTAACGGATAACCCTTTTAATTCCTTACCTCACCTTAATTCACAATATCTCCGGTAACTATATTCAAAAATTTGGGGACATTTGGGGCGTGTGGAGACAAAAAACTTTCTAAACCCGGTAGCATTTTGGAACTATTATACGCAAATTGAGCGCCATCAAAATCATAGACCCATAGGAATACTAAAAAATCTTCTACATCTCCATCATTAGAGTCATCAGAACCATCACCATTTAAATTTCCTGTTCCTCTTACTTTAAAATATCCAACAGCAGTTATTTGGTTTTCGTTAAAAGACTTTCCTGTG
>Ga0255058_10001444_pt1 | contig 13397 bp, 10 predicted proteins | sample Cases_109_9_MG_FD_188637 | JGI IMG/M metagenome (GOLD analysis project Ga0255058, IMG submission 188637) | Seawater microbial communities from Amundsen Gulf, Northwest Territories, Canada - Cases_109_9 | ecosystem: Environmental > Aquatic > Marine > Gulf | place: Canada: Northwest Territories... | reverse complement strand
GGTAGATTCGGGCAGACGTTCTCTCTGTTCGACACAAGCCAGCGTCAGTTCTCTTTCGCGATCCGTCGAACCCTCGCTGCGACTCCACCGGCTAGTTGGGTCGTCCACGTCGAAATCTACGACGGCCCGCAGAACATCGACAGTCCCGACCCTGGGGACTTGCTGTCATCGACTACCTTCGCATCAGACTCCAGTACCGACTGGGTTGAGTTCTCATCCATCTCGGTCAACCCCCCTACGACCACCGCGACGATCATCTGCAGATCCGAGTTCATTGGTGGGGGCGTTGAGATCGGTACGGGACGGTGGGAACTCGACACATTCGACTTCCCCGACCCGTTCGAGGTTCTGACCGTGGCGAAGCGTAGAGACATCCTCGCGGCGATCCTCGCACGACTGGCGACGATCACAACAGTCGGCGGATTCAACACTGACGTCGGCGACGTGATCGAGGGTGAGAGGAAGCACAGCGACATCGGGAACCTCCCGGCGATCATCGTGACCTACGGACAAGAGACCAAGAGCGTCCCGCGTTATCACCGGAAGACAGCCAACATCGACTTCGCTCTGTTCCTGGTGTGCAAGGAGACCGCTACGAAGACCGGCGCACAGGTCGCAGACGACCTCGCCGAGGACGTCGAGAAGGCGCTCGAGGACAAGGCGATCTCCGGCGACAACCAGTTCCTAGCACTTGGTTACATCGAGGACGTGGTCGTCACGGAGATCACGCCGGTGGAGACGACACCAGAAATCCATCTGGACATGCGGACATGGGGTGTAGTCGTCGAAGTGACCTACCGACACGACCGACTCAGCCCGTAGGAGGAGCGATGCAAAAGGTTAAGTACAACGGAGGTCCGCCGATCAAGCTGGACGGACGGCGTGTTGAGAGTGGCGATGTCGTTGAAGTAAGCGACGTGTCCGCGAAAGAACTGCTGGCCTATCCAGATGCGATCTGGACAGCCATAGAGAAGAAGAAGGCAACGAGGGAACGAAGTAGCTAGAAGCGTGACGACATAACCCGACGGTTTAGCTGACCGCTCGGGACCACCAACGGCCTCCCCCTTGAACCTGCCGGCAGGGGGTTCAGGGGGGTAGGCCGTTTTTTTTGGAGGCGGCCATGTATGACGGATATTTTAGCTGGGGCGTGGAGACCGTCTGGGGTACGGCCGTCGCACGAACGCAGCACGCTCGCGCCTACGCGGGCACGAACCTGAAGCACGAGAAGCCTAGCCAGCCGCTCTCGTTTCTCGCAGACCGCGACGCAGATGCGCCGTTCTTCTTGGCAGAGCGCGGCGTCGGGACGTTCGAGGTCCCGCTGGTGTACGACGGCAACGGTCTGCTGCTAGAGCACGCCATGGGTGCTGCGACGGTTGACGCTGGAGCGTCACCGTTCACGCACACACACTCTCTCGACAACAACCCGTACACACGCGCTGCGGCACCGCATATCGGTCTGACGTTCGAGCACCACGTCGCAGCACCGGACGCCGCTCTTGAGTCGTTCGTCTTGCACGGCGGCCGAGTCGCATCGTTCGGGATGTCGTTCAGTCGAAATGAAGAAGTGAGGATGACTGGCGCGCTGATCGGGCAAAAGGTTCTGCAGGCAGCGAAGACAGCGTCTCCCACCTACCCGGACTACGACAGCGCAGCCGCTAGCCCGCTGGTCAAGCCTACGCAAATCGCCCTGACGATCGGAGGCTCGGGCTCGACGGTCGTTAACAGTGCCGACTTCACTTGCAACAACGGCCTGAACGACAGCCGGGCACACATTGGTAGCCAGTTCATCTCGGAGCCCCGCGCGGTCGGCAAGCGAGACATCACTGGCACGATCAACCTCGAGTGGCTGACGAAGACAGAGTACGACAAGTTCGTCGCCGGAACGGCCTCGGCGCTCATCATCACATGCACGGGCACAGGAACGGACACCCTCGTCATCACCCTCGCGAACATCTTTTACAACGGAGAAACACCGTCCGGCGAAGAGGGCGAGACGCTCGACTACAACCTGCCATTCAAGGCGTACGACGACGACACCACCGGAGCGCTTCACATCGTCGAGACGAACTTAACGGCGGTCACATAGACGCCGCAACAGGGGGACCACATGGAACCGATGACGTTCACGGTGGGGGGTGAGGAATACGTTTTCCGCCTCCCACTCATGAAGGACTACGTCAGGATCAACAAGCAGCTCCCGCTGCTGGTCACTGACGACACCGACGACACTGACGACGAACGCGACGCATTTACGAAGATGGCGGAAGACCCCGACAGGCTTGTCCGGTTCCTCGAGCGCGTCGACGCGATGCTCTGCGTGGTGTCTCTGAAGCCGAAGCTGGTCGAGGCTTACGACCTGGAGCCCGCCGACGGCGTCCGATCAGTGCAGTCGATACGCGATCAGGACAAGACCCACATCTACCTCTGCCTGATCGGTGAGTCCGGCTACAACGACGCAGCCGCGGTCGAGATAGGCCCTTTATCCGAAGCCGACCCACGCTCCTCTGGCTCGACGCCCTCGGTCAACGGTACGGCCAGCGCCCCAGCGGGTTCGTCGGCGGGTTGAACGAGTACCAGGAGATCACCGTGGACGTCCGAGCGTGCAACGCGGGGATGAAGGCCGAGAAGAAGGCAACCGAGGACGCGATAAGAAAGGCGAAGCGTGGCCGCAGGTAGGAACAACTCAGCGCGGATCATCCTGAAGGCGCGGGATGATGCTTCGGCGAAGATCCGCGTGGTGCGCGGCGTGCTCGGCGCACTCGGCGTTACCGCTGTCTTCGTCGGGTCCGTTCAGCTTGGACGGGTGCTCGTCCGTGGGGTGAAGGCCGCAGTTGAGGTCTTCAAAGAGTTCGACGCCAAAATGGCCGGCACGGCGGCGATCCTTCGTAAAACCAAAGACAACATCAGGGAGCTGACCGACCAGGCGAAACTGCTGGGCCGGACCACGCAGTTTACCGCACGTCAGGTTGCAGATGGGCAGTTCACTCTCGCGAAGGCCGGGTTTGAAGTCAACGAAATATTCTCGGCAACGCCCGGCGTCATCAACCTCGCCGCCGCTGCCGAGGTCTCCGTCGGCCAGGCCGCGGACATAGCCGCTGGACTGGTACGGGGATTCGGTCTAGAGGCGAATCAGACGGCTGACATCGCCGACCTGTTGGCAATAGCGGCGACCTCTGCGAAGACGGACATCTCGGAACTCGCTGATGGTTTCAAGTTCGCCGTGGCTCCCGCTCGGTCGCTGGGCGTGTCAGCGACCGAACTGGCTGCCTCAATGGCTGTCCTCTCCGACAACATGCTCGGCGGGTCCATCGGCGGTACGGGCCTTAAGCGTGCCTTCGCGACGATGCTGGGCCAGGTCAACAAGCTTGAAGGGGCGACGGGGCTGCAGGGCCTAGAGCAACGCCTATTCACTGTCAACGAAGAAGGCGAGCGGATCTTCATCGGGCTCGTCCCGGCGCTCCGCCTACTGAAAGACGCTGGCATAGACGCCGGTGAAGCCTATAGGACGTTCGGTCTTCGGTCCGGCGCCATCGTTGATGTACTGCTGAAGAACATCGACGTTCTTGAGGAAACCGGACAAGCGTTCGAGGGCAGGCTCGGAGCTGCAGCGGATCTAGCAGCCGGGAAGCTCGATAGCCTGGCAGGCGACACGATCAAGCTGGATTCTGCGCTGGAGGGATTACAGGAAGTTATCGGGGAGAAGCTGAACCCAGGGCTCCGAGCACTAACGCAAGACTTCACAGTCATAACCAACGCGATGACGGACGCGGGCAGCGAGGGCGACTCGTTCCTTAGGATACTGGAAGACGTTTCAGACGGTCTATTCAGCACCGCAGAGTTCGCGCTGAAGTTTGCCGACATCATACAGATCGCCTTCCGATCCAACGTGGCCGTCATCAAGTTGTTCGTCGGATTCCTGTTAGAGCAGAACACGAAGCTCGCCGGGATTATGACCACCATGTCTGGCCTGGCGTTGATGCTCGCGAAGACCAGCGGACTACCAACTAAACCTCTGGCGCTGGTCAACGCGACACTCGCAGAGGCGCTCATAGGCTCCGAGAAGTGGGCCGATTCTATGGTCAAGGGTGCTGGCGATAGCACCCAGGCAATGTTCGACGTTTCGCTGAGCATCAGGCAAACCATCAAGGACATGGAGGACGCGCGGGAACTGGCAGCCGCGCTCCGCTTCGAGCGCTCTGACGAGTTCGTCGGACCTCCTCGTCGGTTGATGAACCCCCCGGGGTCGGACGGTGCTACCGCAGACACGCCGGACGCGCTGGGACCGCAGACGTTCGACTTCGTCGGCCCGCCGGCGCTCACATTCGACCAGCAGCGTACCGAAGATCGCTCCCAGCAGGACTTCGTCGACGAGTTCTTCGGGGGTAGTCAGGAAGAGGCCGCGAGCACCATCGCATCGGTGTTCGAGGAGATCGCCTCCGAGGAACTGCGCCAGCGCGAAGAACTGATCGAGCTGCGAATCGGCCTCGAGGAGGAGTGGTCAGAGCGGAAGCAGGAGCTTGAGATCATTCGCATGGACGCAGAGTTCGCCGCCGAGATCGAGAACGCAGAGAGCATCGGTGCGGAGACCTTCCTAATCGATCAACGCTGGAAAAAGGAGTCCGATGCACTAGACAGGGAATTTTCAGATCGGAGAGAAGCACGCGCCGAGAGAGACGCAGAGAAAGAGCAGACCCGGCAACGCAGGTTAATTTCCCAGAATCTCAGGGGTGCCGCGCAGATAGCTGGGGGGATGACAGCATTGTTCGGCGTGAAGAAGGAAGTCCTAATAGCAGAGACGATCGTCAACACCGCCGCCGCGGTTGTTGAGGCACTACCGAACTATGCGCTTGCTATTGCTGTCGCTCTGACCGGAGCCGCTGAGCTCGCAGTGATCCAGTCGACGAACGTCAACAACCAAGCCTTCGCCCGTGGCGGGATCGTCAGCGGACCCCCTGGAATCGACCGCGTGTCCGCGCAACTCACGGCCGGCGAGACGGTCCTTGACACGACCCCCTCAGAGGCGCGTGAGTTGCTCGAAGGTCGGCTCGCAATCGGTGCTCCTGGTGCCGGCGGCATCGTACAGAACATAACCGTTCAGGGCGACGTGCTCGACGCGGACGAGTTCTTCATGAAGCACGCCCAGTCGCTTGGACGTGGCCTTGAGACCCTCGCCGACGACGGCGGGGTTGTCTGATGGCCGCCGACTGGACGTTCCTCCCCGAGGACCCATACAAGATCAAGCCCCGTGTCGAGCGACCGCTGATAAACGAGATCGAGGATATGTCCGAGATCCGAGCGACTCGTGGGCTCACGATCGGCGGAACCTACACCGAGTCATACACCTTCAGCGGCAATGAGATGCAGACTGCGCTGGCCTTCTTCGCGTCGAAGCTTCTCACAACGTCATTCACGAAGCTGAGTTACGACCCTCGCGACGTAGCCTGGGACCCCGACAACCCCACCATTTCCACGGGTCCCCTGGAAACCGTTCGCTTCGTGCGAGAGCCCACCGTCTCGTTCTCAGGCCCGGACAAGTTCACAGTCAAGTTCACGTTCAAAATTCTCTCGAACGAATGAACACCCACACCAAGGCGATCAGCGAGGCCCTGGCAAGGCGAGCGACCCAGTTTGCTCAGGTGTTCGAGGTGATCCCCGCTGCGGGGGACTCAAGCGAAACTCTCGGCGACGGCGGTATGGAGGACTGGGCATCCTCTACGGACCTGACCAACTGGACGGAATTCCCCGACCTCGGAAGCACCATTAACCAGGACAGTACTAACCAGCGGAGCGGAGCGTTTTGTTGTAGGTTCGACAACACCTCTCCCGGTGTTACACAAATCCAGTCGTTTTCGATAAACTGGAGGCCCGGTGCCTGGTTTCACCTGAACGGGTGGTGTAAACAGACGAGCGATGGGATGGTTGACCCGGACCTGTTTATCCGGGACACAACTAACCTAAAATATCTAAAAGATGACGGAACGTGGGATCTAGTCGCCGATTCGCCTGCCGTTCCTACGTCCTCGAAGTGGACTCGTTACTCTCGTTGGTTCCAGGTTCCAACGACCCACGACGAGGACGATCTCTACTCCCTGTTTCTGAGAGACAACACGTCTAACGGGGCTGGAACCTCAACCTTCTGGGACGACTGGAGCATCCGCGGTCCATACGATCGCCGTGGTCTGTACTACTCCAACCGTGCGATCACGTTCGCAGGAGACACTTACACCGCCGCGGCCCTGAAGACTGGTAACACGCGAGACGCGATGCGACTCGTGCAGGGTCGCATGGAACTCACCATCGGGAACGCAGATCGGGACTTCCGGCAGTACATGGAGCCAGCGGACCTGATAAGCGGCGGGTCGCTCAGGTGTCGACTCGTCACCCTGGACGCCACCATACTGTTGCCGGTAGACGACGACGAGAGCTTCGTATACTGGCAGGGCACGCTGCGGCGTGCTAAGCGCGGACGCCAGGGGGAGATCACCCTGCCGGCCGTCACACGAACGAACCCGCGAAAGGTTCCGGCACCTGGCCGAAGGTTCGCTGCTTGGTGCCAGGTACGAGAGTTCGCGGACGGAGTCGACTGCAACTATGTTTCGAGCACGACAGCCGTAGGGGCTGGGTCGGACTCGACCGCGCTGACACTTGCGGCAGCATCCAACTTCGCCAACGGGGACTCGATCCTCATCGGGCCAAGGGGGGCGGCCGTTGCTGTCGACATACTCAGCGGCGGCGGTACGACGTCTCTGGTTCTGTCAGCTCCGCGCAGCTGGCTGAGTGGCGCGATTGTCGGGTTCGCAGTTTGTCCACGGGAGCGCGGCGATTGCGACGCACGCCAGAGAACGCACGAGTTCCAGGGGTTCGAGGCTTCCAAGCGGGCCTACCGGGCCATCGTCCAGGGAGACCTATTCCTGAACCCACCCGATCGCCCCCCTGGAGAGGATGGCATCCACACTGAGCCGATCCGTTCTCGTCTCGTCGTGATAGCACACGAGGCGATCCGGTTCGACACACTCGTCGCAGATCCGTCTGGTGTGGTCCCCCTTCTAGTCGGCAGGCGGTGGCTCAGGGGAACGATCGTCGAAACCGGCGAGGCCGTCGTCACCGACCTGGGCGGCCAGCAGACCATGAATATCAAGTTCATTGTCCTGGGCGAGGGTGAGATCAACGACATTGTTGACAGCAAACTCGGATCCGAAGCGTTCACCCACGAGGTTGTGGCCGGCGAGGTCCTGTGGGGTTGGTACTGGCGCCCCGGATCAATCGGTATCACCGGGAACGAAGATACGGCAGCGTACGCAGCAACGCCGACGGTCCAAAAGCGTGTCCAGAACACCGACCACCGGACGATCACCGGAACGACGCTCTCGAGAACCGCGTACATCATTACTCTCTTCGACGACTCGAACGACGCCGCCCAAGGCGACGATATTATCTGGGACGTCGAGGGTATGCTCCTGCAGAAGTACACCGCTGCCGGGGCCGCGGACGGCTCCCCGGTGTTCACGGCGAATCCGATCTGGGCCGCCACCGAGGTCGCCTCTAACAAACGATACGCGCTGAACCTTGACCCGCTGCTCGAGGTTGACCACGCTGTCGGGAAGGTCGAGGCTGACTTCTGCGACTTCGTCATCGCGTCGACGCTTGCCCTGACGACTACGACCGCAGCGGGGTCTTCCGTCGACCTGGTCCCCGTCGTGAACTCCGAGGGGTTCGCCCGCGGCATGACGATAGACGTGGGCGCCGCCACCGGAAAAACGGTCAAGAAGATCGTCGACGAGAAGACTATCCAACTTACAGCTGTGACGTCGTGGGGCAACGGTGACACAGTAACCGGAAAACTCCCGCGCTTCGAGTCCCACCTATACGCCGACAATCAGGGCGACGCACTGGGGTTGCTGAAAAAGATATTCCTGTCCTGCCGCGGATACCTCACCCACGACCACCACGCCGGCAAGGTTCAGTTCCGCGTCGAGCGGGCGCACGCCATAGACCACCTACTGAACGGCAACCTCGACGCCTGGACGACAGGCGCCCCCGACAGCTGGACGGAGGGCCAGCTCGGCGGGACGATCAACGAGGAGACGACGATCGTCAAGACTGCCGGGGGAAGTTCGGCGGCGTTTGTGAGGACTGGAGCCGGGAACATACGCCTCCAGCAGAACGTCACCGGGTTAGACCCAAGCCAGTGGTATCTGCTGTCGCTGTGGGTTCGGACGAACATCACCGCCACCTCGGCCCTCGAACTGCACGTCACGAACACCACGAAAAGCGAAGCCTGGGAAGCCAAAGTCGGCACGTTCGACCCGGTGCCTCAGTGGGTCTCGGCATCCGGGCCGACGCTGACTAACTGGACAAGCAAACTCTACGACCTCGCTCCGATCGACACATGGATGAAGGTACTCCTCGCCTTCCGCACGAACGACACGCACGCCTCGACCGACAACTACAGGATACGCATCGAGCAGGCCGCTGCGCCGAATATCACGATGTACGTCGACGACATCAAACTAGAAGGTCCGCTCGGTGGTTACTACCGTGACACCGACGACTTCCAGCCTAACGTCGAGGTCATGAACAACGGCGACCTCGAGACGTGGGCTGCTGGGCTTCCGAGCGGGTGGACGAAACTCGAAACGGGTGGGACTGTCACCGAGGAAACGGCGAACGTCAAGAAGACGACGAGCGCGGTCAAGATCGTCCGCTCGGGAGCGGGTGATCTGTGGCTAACACAGTCCCTTCGACGGATGCTGCCAAACCGCCTGTATGAACTCAGCGGGTGGGTTCGGATTGAGACTGGCGTCGACGTTCCTCGGCTGCGTTTCCGCCGGGGCGGGTCGCCGTCAATGTACCTGAAGGAAGACGGGACTTGGACGTCGACTGTCACGTCGTTCGACCTCCGGTGGGGCGAGCGTCACTCTCCTGCAACCGGACTCTGGCGCTTCTTCGCGATGCAGTTCCTCGCGGACCCCACGGCTCTGACTGAGAGTGCGTACGACGTCTACCTGATCGGCTCAGACACCAACCCGTCGACGGTGTACTACGACGACGTTTCCATCAAGGGACCGATCGACCGTGTGCCAATGACCCAGCCGGGAATGGGGGTGCTCGCAGGCGGATTCTCGTGGCTAAACGACGAGGAAGACCGGAGAGACGTCAATCAGGCCCGAGTGGATTATGTCAACGAAGGCGAAGACGGCATCGCCGACACCGAGGTAGAGAACGACTTCGCAGCCCAGCGCAGAATGGGCTTCGTCAAGGAGGACTCCCTCGCAGGCGACGCAGTCGCCCACGCAGACCACGCCTCCCGGTTGGCTAAGTGGTGGCTCGGAAGAAATAGAGACCTCGGGTCGGGGGCCAAACTACGAGTCGGCTGGCACGGCCTACTGAACCAGCCCGGCGAGGTTATCGCCGTCCGCCACGAGAATCCGGACTGGGACGGGAACCTCAAGCGCATCGTCAGCCGATCGGTCGGCGGGATGGGTGGCCGGAGCGACATGGTTCCCACGCTCACCGTCGAAGACTACAACACGGCAATTTACACCGACGCTGCACGGGGGCAGGGCACGGCGATAGCGCGCCCCACGCTAACGCTGACGCTGGCCTCTGACGCCGTACTACTCGGCCCAGCCGGGGGGCAAGTCAGCACCTCTCCGACTCGTGGGATCACGTTCACATGGTCCTACACCGCAGGAGTCAAGATCCCCGGGATCATCGGGTACACACTGTTCAAGAGCACGACTGCAGCGTTCACACCGAACGCCTCGAACAAGGTCGCTGACATATTCAGCACGAAGACCTATCACTACGACCCGAAGGAGAGCGAGGCACACGCGACCCTACACTTCAAGATGAAGGCGAGGCTGGACCGCGGTACTGTCACATCGAACGAACTAGCCATCCTGATCGGTCGCCAGGTTGCCCACGAGCACGACCCCGGGAGCTTGGCAGATCACGATCCGTCGAACCTCGTATTCGACGGGGACTTCAACCAGGCAGCCGAGTGGAGCAACAACAATTCCACGACCACCGCAGACATCGACCCGCTGTCGGACTCTGGCGACTTCGCCACTGGATCCCAGGGCTACGACAACAACACAACCACCTCGGCTACAGCAACCTGCACACGAACCTGGACTCCGAGCGTTGTCACGGACAAGACCCACACGTTCTCGTGGGCGACCAGCGTGGCGGGCGCGAAGACTGGGTTCCTTTCGGTACTCGTCGCGATGGACGACGACGCGGGGGGATTCCACGGAACGCTGACGCTGTCGTACTCAGTGAACGCAGGCTCCACGTTCGCGCCGATGGGGACGTACACGTCATCCGCTGCCACTGGGGTGAACCAGACGTTTATAACCCCGGTGCTCAACGTCGCCGACGTGGCTGACCTGCGCTTCAAGGTCATCGGACGCGCAGCGATCGAGTTTGGGACCAACACGTCCCACGCTTGCCGGGTCGTCGAGGTCGACTTCAAGGAACTCGTCACCGCCACGATCATCGCGACTGTGGGAGGCGGCAGGGCAACCCTCAAGTCTGACGGTGTGACCGCCGCCCAGGTCTGGCGCGCCTTCCCCGGCCGCGACCCTGCGGCTAACCCAGGAGACCAACTCGACACAGGAGAGAGCGTGGTTACCAGGCTGCGCGCGGCCCACAACGGCACGGCGCCCACGGCCGACGTTCTGGTGATACTACGGAGCGCAGTCGACACCACGCTCCTGACGATCCCCTCGGGATCCATCGGGACAGCGATTGCCGACTGGGCCGACGAACTCATCCTATCCGGTAAGATCGGCGGCAACCTCCAGATCGTCGTGTCAACTCTCTCGACCGAGACCGTCCAGGTAGACCACCTGGGTGTTGCGGCTACCACGATAATCGGCGCCCGGTACAGGCTCAGCGCTGAAGAGGAGATACTCGGAATCACCCCCAGCAAGGACGACGGGATAACAGGAGTGTTCACCCCCGGCGACTGGGGCGCGGCGGCCAAGAAGGCGGACGTATCGTGAAGCGTCTAGCTGCACCGTTCGTCGAGGATCGGGACCTGAACCTCGGACAGATCGTCATATACGACTCCACGAAGAGCGAGTGGGTCACTCTTTCGGCGGGTGCTGACGACACGGTCCTGACAGCAGACAAAGGGACTGACCCGGGCCTCAAGTACGTCACGCGGAACACGATCCTCGACTTCGCCAGCCTGCCGGAGCTTGTGATTAGCGACCCGGCCAAGGCGGGCGGCCCGGACAAGATACCGATCTACGACAACACCGGGTCCGCGTACGACTGGATCGCGAGAGACAACGTGACGGGCGGTCAGATCGTCTGGCCTGGGTCGACTCTGCTCGCCAATGAAGCCGCACTAAAAGTCGACACCGACAACGCCCTCGGGTCTGCGAACGACAGATACCTAGTCGAGGCCAAAGTCGCGGGTGTCTCGAAGCTGCAACTCTGGGAAGGTGGCGACTATCTCTACCTGGCCGGCGGAATCTTCACCGGGGGCACGGCGAAGTCCAGCGCACCGGATTACAAGAACTACCTCGACGGAATCTCCTCGGGCGTCATCACCACGGTCCAGCGCGGCGCGGCGGTCACGTTCAGGTTCAGGCCCGATGCCACGTCTAGCGATATCACCCACAAGGGTCTGCAGCTTCAGGCGTTCTGGGAGGCGAGCGGGACCTACACCGGATCGGCGTCGCTCACCGGTGCTGAGTTTGAGGCGAACGTCAAGCAGGACAACGTCACCGTCCCGGCACTGATCGCTGGCGACTTCTTCACCAGCGCAGAGGTGACGTACGCGACGGGAACGACTGTCACGGCCCCAGTCGCCGGAAGGTTCCAACAGAAGCTCAGCGGAACTGGGCTCACCGTCACAGCGGCAGAGTGTTTACAAGTCCTCTCCCCGGTCAGGGGCTCTATCACGTTCCCCAATACCGGCTTGCGGATCTACGACCAATATGCAGGCACGACCAGCGGCTCGGCGCTGCGTATCGACTCTCAGGGGTACAACAACATCCTGACGGGAAACCTGAAATTCCTGGGTGCGGATTGGAAGAATGGTCACCTGCAGCTAAACCTAGCCCACGTCTGGACCGACGGCACGGATGTGTTCTGCAACGAGACCACACCTTCTACGCAGACCGACGGGCACAACCTGAACCAGCTTCGAGAGTACGCCTCGTTCTACGAGGCTGGGACTACGGTCCTGTCGGGAACCGCGGCGACCATAGACCTCGACACGACAATGAAGAACAGCAACACGAGCGTGTTCGCCCTAGCTACCGGAGAGGTCACGGTGAGCCAGACTGCGGACTTCGCCATCCAGTACGACTTCACGGCAGACGAGACAGGAAACAACCGAGACCTAGTCGACGTCTGGCTCGAGGAGAACACGGGCGCCGGGTTCGTCACGGTCCCCGGCACGTCTCGGCGCTGTTACATCCGAGTCACGAACGACGGAAACAGTTGCTCCGCGCGGATCATCCGAGCCGTGGCTTCGGGAAACATATACCGCATACGGGCCCAGCGTCAGGGGGCTATCGGAGTGTCTTCGCTGGCCGATGGTTCGACGCTCACGTTCGAGCAGAAGGAGAGGTAATAGTGGCGACGATCACGTTCACAATCCCGGCAGCGCAAATCGGTCGAGTCCTGCACGGACTCGCGGTAACCCTCGGCGTTCGCAATGCAGACGGAACGCTCAACGAGACCCCGGCAGACGTGAAGGGCGCCCTGCGCGACTGGATTAAGAACAACGTGCGGGCGGTCGAGGCCGAGGAGCAGCGAGCCACGGACGGCGAGACGTTCAACAGCGGGTTTACGCCGCCTGACGTCACTTCATAGGAGGGGCAGTCGTGGAAAAGGAAATGGAAGTTGTCCTTGGCGGAGGGGCAGTTGTCGCCGTCGGAGAGAAAACAGTGGACGGGAACGTCGTAACTCGGATGCTCCTCGTAGAGCCAGGCGCCTCCGCCGCAACCATCTGCGGGTGGTACGACAGGTTGCCGGGAGAGCCGCTGCGGCTGTCGCTGTGTAGTCCTGCAGTCCTGCCGGAAACCATCCGTGTTCGCGAGGCGAAGGAGCCAGGGTGCAATCTCAGAGCGGTCGACGAGGGTGAGGCCAACTAATGGCAGCCTCACCCGAAGCGGCCCACAACGAACTCGGCGACGGGATGGTCGTCGCGACGCTGACGTTCACGACCGACTCGGATGACGGGAAGTACACGGATACCCAGGTGTTGAACGACCTGGATTGTGACATCGCGTTCCACTACGAGACGGCCTCGCCGGTTTCGACGATCTCGTGAGAATCAAGAACAAGCCGGACAACAGGCGCTGCAAGATCAGGCACCTAGAAAGCGCATCCGCGGCTGTGTTCACCATCGTGGAGCAGGTGTATCAAGCCCG
>Ga0255058_10001443_pt1 | contig 13400 bp, 9 predicted proteins | sample Cases_109_9_MG_FD_188637 | JGI IMG/M metagenome (GOLD analysis project Ga0255058, IMG submission 188637) | Seawater microbial communities from Amundsen Gulf, Northwest Territories, Canada - Cases_109_9 | ecosystem: Environmental > Aquatic > Marine > Gulf | place: Canada: Northwest Territories... | reverse complement strand
ATAACCGGCCGATTCAAGCGCGCGATGAGTCAATTCATTATCGCCATCCAACCTATCGAGAATGGACAATCCCTTTGTCACGTTATCCCTTTTGCGCGCATCTCATCCAACCGGTTCAGTCGCATATTGCTGCAACCGATCGACTTGTGGATTCGACGGCTGTTTACCGGCGCCTACCTGATCGCGGAGGTGAATTCCTTGGGAAATCCTCGATACAACCCCACCAATCTCATCGAGGCGGATGAAGAGATGATTGAGTACTTTCAATGGGCCGCGGCTTTGCCAAGTCCGATCTATAGCATGTCCGAAAAAGGTTTGATCTGATCAAAGGGTGGTGTGCAGCAGTTAAATGGGGGACAAAGAAATGAAGGCAATTGGCACGTGCTCAATGGGGCTGGCAATCTCGCTGTTGATAATCCTGAACGCAATGGCACTCGCGCAGGATACACAGCCGAATACGTCTCCAGAGGATATCGAGGCAACTCACGAGGCGCTCAGGGCGCTGAAACAGGAGGCCGAGCAAGCCTTCAACGACCTGGGACAATCTGGCGAAATGGACGACCTCGAGCGGCTATTGAATTTAGTGGATGAGAACATTGTACTGGCAGCGATGAATGGAAAGTTCGCCATCGGAAAAAGCGGCATCATCGAGTACTTCAACAAAACGATGACGGGCCCCGATCGAACTGTGCAATCGGTTCATCACACTTTCGAGGTGGCTGACCTGACGACGCTCTATGGTGGCGACACGGGTGTAGCCTATGGCACCTCGATTGGAACGTATGAGCTCACACAGGGGATGACCATCGTCGCAGATACGAACTGGACCGCGACGATGGTCAATCAAGACGGGACTTGGCTGTTGGCGAGTTTTCAGTTTGCGCCGAGTATCTTCGATAACCCGGTTCTGAATCGGGCGGTCAACGCCTTGTACTGGGGTGTAGGTATCGCAGGCTTCGCCGGTATTGTTCTCGGCTTTCTTGTCGGAAGGCGTACTGGTCGAAAATCGAAGGTCGCGTAGCGGTGAAAACCCGGACTCGATCGTACGGACACTGTCAGGCTTCATCGGAACTGACTGGCGGGCGACGGGCATGAGCTGCCGGTGAGGTGTTAAAATTGGGACAGGCAGAAAGCGACCCGAAGCGGACGTCTGGACACGTATCCATAGGTAGCATTCCGGGCTACAAAATATTGTCTCATTGGATACGATGAACTGGTCGGGCCTGTGGGGAGAGTGAAATGTTGAAGATTGCGTTGCTGTCACCGAAAGGTCCACTGTACCGTCATCGGGGAGGCATCTTTCGGAAGTCCTTGCGCTATTCTCCTTTGACGCTGCCTACGCTTGCCGCGCTGATTCCTGACGACATCGAGCACGAACTGGCATTATTTGACGAGGGCATCGAAGATATCCCGCCCGACCTTGATGCCGACATCATCGGCATTACAGTAATTACAGGCACAGCCAAGCGATCCTATGAGCTTGCGCGACAGTTTCGAAACCGCGGCATAACCGTCGTGCTGGGTGGGCCGCACGTCACATTGGTACCTGACGATGCCGAGTCGCATGCCGACGTGATAGTCGTTGGCTATGCGGAGGATACCTGGCCACAATTACTACGAGATTTTCTGGCCGGTCGACTGCAGTCACGATACGTGCAATCTCCGGATCTCAGTTTAGCCGGCCGACCCCGCGCACGTCGCGATCTGATCAAAAGCGGCAGATACGTGAAGACTCATGTTTTCGAAGCGACGCGTGGCTGCGTGCATCGCTGCGATTTCTGCGTTGTACCGTTCGCCTGGGGTCGTAGGCCGTACCAAAAACCAGTCGCCGAGGTCATTGACGAAATTCGTTCAACAGGTGCACGTCGGGCAATATTTGTTGATCTCAACCTGATCGCCGACAAAGACTATGCAGCAGAACTGTTCGAAGCGATGGTCCCCTTGGAGCTCAAGTGGGCAGGTTTGGCAACGAGCTTGCTTGCACGAGACGATCAGCTGCTCGATCTTTGTTCCCGAAGTGGTTGCATAGGTCTGTTGGTTGGATTCGAGTCGATCTCACATTCAGGCCTCAAAGACATGCATAAGGGCTTCAATACTCCGGAGCTGTATGCCGGTTGGATAGATAAGTTTCACGCACATGGAATCGCTATCAACGGTACTTTTGTATTTGGCATCGACAATGACGCCCCTGATGTATTTGAGAAAACCGCGCAATTCGTGACGGATACCGGCATCGACTTGCCCCGTTTCGCTATTCTGACACCGTTTCCCGGTACGGAACTGTACCGCCGGCTTGAGTCGGAAGGTCGCATCACCACCAGGAACTGGGAACTCTACGACGGTCAGCACGTTGTATTTGAACCAGCGCAGATGAGCGCCGACATGTTGCAACAGGGTAATATTGCTGCCTGGCGCCGCGTGTACAGTTATGGCTCGATAGCACGGCGCATGCGTCATACTCCGGTCGCAAAGATGATGTTTCTTGGCGCGAATATGGGATATCGTTTTTATGCCAACAGGCTGGATCAGTTCTATACCTGTGATTGGCGCTTGATGACACCTCCTGTGTCACTTCGATCACAGGAGAGCCTTTAATAATGCCCGATGCAAAGTTCAAGGTGACTCTGATTCACCCCTGCGTCGGGCGCTGGGCAGGCGACAGTAACTATATTCGCAGCTGGCAGATGGAACCGCTGGCACCCGCAGTACTGGCAGGCCTGACACCGAGTGATATCAGTGTGAGTTTTTACGATGACAGGCTGGAGAAAATTCCAACCGGGGAGCCTACAGATCTCGTTGCCATCAGTATCGAAACCTATACAGCCCGCCGCGCATATCAGATTGCAACCGAGTACCGTAGCAAGGGCGTGCCGGTCGTGTTTGGTGGCTTCCACGCAACGCTATGCCCTGAGGAAGCATCGTTGTACGCCGATGCCGTGATCATTGGCGAAGCCGAGGGTCAATGGGCAGGAGTAATTGACGATGCCCGGCATGGCACACTGCAGCGTTTCTATCGACAACCCGAACGACCGTCATTGAGTAACACCCGGTTGGACAGAAGCATCTTCCAGGGCAAGCGTTACTTGCCAATTACACTGATAGAAGCCGGCCGTGGTTGTCATTTCCGTTGTGAATTCTGCGCAGTGCAATCCTATTTCAACGCGACTCAGGCGCGCCGCCCCATAGATCACATCCTCGACGAAGTGCAAAACACAAGGAAACGAGGAAGCTTCTATTTCTTTGTCGACGATAACATCACTTCTAATTTCGAAGAGGCCAAGGAACTGTATCGGCAACTCGCGCGCTACAAAATTCGCTGGGTCTCGCAAGCGAGCATCAATGCCGCACACGACGAGGAATTTCTTGAGCTGATATCAAGAAGCGGCTGCGAGGGTTTGCTAATTGGTTTCGAAAGCCTCGACCGTGAAACACTTCGGCAAATGAAAAAGAAATTCAACACGATGGGCGGCGGTTACGAGGTTGCTCTCCAGAACCTTCGTCGCTACAACATCAGACTCTATTCGACATTTGTATTTGGCTACGATCGCGACACGGCAGAGACATTCGACAACACATTGGAATTTGCCAACCACCACCGTTTCTACATGGCCGCGTTCAATCACCTCACACCGTTTCCAGGCACTCCGCTCTATCAGCGCCTGCAAGACAGGGGCCAGCTCCTGTACGACGCCTGGTGGATGGATCCCGCGTATTCATATAACAAGATCCCATTCAGACCTCTGTTACTCGAACCGGAGGAGTTGCAGCAGCTCTGCATCGAGGCGCGGGCGAAATTTTACTCGGCCGGGAATATTCTGCGGCGCTTCGCCGACCCGGTGAACCGCTCCAATTTCTTCATGGCGCGCCACTATCCGCTGATAAACTGGATGATGCGACGTGAGGTCTTCCAGCGGAACGATCTGCCGCTCGGCGATGAGGCCTGGCGCGGCTCCCTGCAGCCAGTGCAGGAGCATGCCTGACGGGAATCGTATGATGTCAGCAAATCTCGTGTTCGAACTGGCGACACCACAAACCGAGGGCCACTTTCGTCAGCTACTAAGGGACAACGCGCTCGCCGGCAATATCAATGTATTGCTCACCAGGGAGCCGAACGCCCTCCACGCAGCGGCGATTTCCGGCGATGTATACGAACTGATGCTCGCCTACCGGGAAGTGCCCCGCCAACTGGTTGGAGGCGGCGCCCGATTTGAACTTGAGGCATACGTTAACGGAGACATCACGCGCATCGGATATCTGGGGGAACTCCGTATCCAAGGCGGCTTCAAGCAGCGGAGGACGTTGCTACTTGAAGCGTACCGGGCAATGCGTAAACGCCATGACGCGGGTGGTACACGCTTCTACATCACGACGATCATCGCCGATAACACATCGACACGTCGTCTGCTAGAGGCCGGGCTCGCCGATATGCCCACCTACCAGCCACTGGAGGAGATGGTGACACTGACCATCCCGGCAAGGCAGGCGGCGAAACTTCGTGCTCCACGAACCCGGGTTGAGCAGAATCCGCAAATCCAGTTTGATGAGCTTGCGGAGCGCTTGCGCAGGACCGGACGCAACTATCAGTTCCATCCGGTCTGGAGTGCCGACACATTGCTTTCCGGCGCGCGCAGCCGCGGTATTTCTTCTTCGGACTTCTGCGTCGTCAGAGATGAGAACGTAATCCGAGGCACGCTATGTTTATGGGATCAACGTGCTTTCAAGCAAACCGTCGTAGCGGGCTATTCGAAACAGCTGGCGAGAGCCCGGCCATTATTTAATCTCGCAGCACCATTGCTACGACAGCCACGCTTGCCGTCGGTTGGGCAGCATATCCAAAGCGCGTTCCTGTCGCATTTGTCAGTCGATCCGGATGATGAGGCGACATTCATGGCTTTGCTTCGGCACGCAGCTCGGCAAGCGGTCAGTCGCGGAATTGATTATCTGATGCTCGGCCTGGCCGAGAGAAATACACTGTGCAAAGTTGTTCAAAAGCGTCTTTCGTGCCACCGTTATGTGAGCATACTCTATCTGGTGTACTGGAAAGACGGCTGCGAATATGCCAGCAAGCTCGACGAGCGCTTACCACATCCGGAGATGGCGATCTTGTGAATGGTCAAATCTTACGGCGTAGCGATCTGAACGACGTGACGATGGCACCGATGTATCGTCTGTTCTGTTCGCAATTCGCTAACGTGTCGATGGAACAGTTTGTCCTCGATCTGGATGAAAAGAACTGGGTACTACTGCTGCACAATAACGCAGGCGAGCTGACCGGTTTCTCCAGCATGATGGTATACGAAGCCAGCTTTGATAATCAGAACATTACTCTCGTCTACTCTGGCGATACGGTGGTTGATAGGAGCACTTCGGGCGACTCGGCACTTAGTTATTATTGGATGGGCGCTATCGATTGGCTACGGCGTCGCTACAAAAAGGATAGGTTCTACTGGTTTCTGCTGGTATCAGGGTACCGTACATACCGATTTTTGCCGGTGTACAGCCGCTTATTTTACCCCCGTTTTGATGAGCCAACGCCAAATGATATTCAAGCGTTAATGCATTCGATGGCATGCGAGCGCTTCAACAGTCAGTACGATGCCAATACGGGTATTGTGCGTCTGAATGCGCCATCAGTATTGAAAGGAGAGTACAGTGGCATCCCGGAACACCGTCTGAGCGACCCGCATATTGCCTATTTTGCCGAGCGAAATCCTGGCCATGAGCGGGGCGATGAACTGGTTTGTTTTTGTGAACTTTCGGAAGCAAAGCTTACAAGGCTCGGCCAACGTATGTGGCGCAAGGGGCAGAAACTATTCCCCGATGATGTATGAACGCAGGTGCCCTCATTGGAAACCTCAGTTGGCTCGCTGCCAGCTTGCCAGAGTATCGATGTTTCAGACGCGACGCTCACAATCTTGAGGTCACACAACGAAAGCAACTTGAGTTTTATCTTAAGCGAAACGCGGATTCCGAATTTGGCCTGGACCACAACTTTGCAGACATAGATAGCTGGGAAGAGTTTTCAGAGAGAGTGCCGGTCCGAAACTACGACGAATATGAATCATGGATATCCAGGATCGCCGCCGGAGAACCCCGGGTACTAACCACTGACACGGTACGGCTTTTCGAGCCGTCCAGCGGCTCTTCGGGGCCGGCCAAGTTGATCCCTTATACGCGGCCGTTACAAGCAGAGATTCGCCGCGCGGTTGCTGTCTGGTCTGCGCATACCTTTCTGTCACAGCCCGGACTTTTGGCCGGGCGCGCCTACTGGTCGCTGACACCGCAAATGGCAGTTTCGCAACCGGCAAGTTCCGCAATACCGGTCGGTTTCGACGAAGACAGTGCCTATCTTGGTGGCGTAGTGCAGTACATGATTAACCGTACACTGGCAACGCCCTCGGCGTTACGTCAGGTCAGCGATATGGAGATGTTTTGGCGCTTGACTCTGCTCATGCTGTTGCAGTGTTCGGACTTGCGGCTGATATCTGTCTGGCACCCGTCTTACCTAAGCTTGTTAATGCAACGGCTACATAAGCATTGGGCCTCGCTGTTACAGGATCTCGAATCCGGTCTGACGCTTACCAGACCCGCGTTGCAGATTCCCGCGAATCCCTCCCTGGCGCACAATCTTGCGAAACTGGGTTGCGATAATTTGCATCTTATATGGCGCAAACTTCGTTTGATCAGTTGCTGGGCGGATGGCCACGCTGCTGCGTTTATTCCGCAACTTGTAACGCTTTTTCCTGAAGCAGACATTCAGGCAAAGGGCCTGATCGCGACAGAAGCATTTATCACTGTGCCTCTCGGCAAGCTAAAGCCGTTGGCCATACGCAGCCACATATTCGAGTTTCTGGACGATGACGACAGGGCGTATGCGCCATGGAGCATTGAAAAGGGAGGAATATATTCCGTCGTGGTCACGACCGGCGGTGGACTCTATCGCTACCGGCTCGGAGACAGGGTTGAGGTTGAAGCTTTCTATTGTGATGTGCCCTGCTTGCGATTTCTTGGCAAGGAAAATCAGGTGTCCGACTACTATGGAGAAAAGCTGAATGAGAGTTTTGTCGCGACGGTTTTAGGCAGATTATTTGCACAATTTGATTTGTGCCCTCGATTCGCGCTGCTCGCTATTGAGGAATCTATGCCAACACCGGCGTATGTTCTGTATGTTGACACCGAAAAGGGCGTACCGGACTCCTTCGAGCAGCAACTCGATCACGAATTGCGCGACAATCCACATTACGATCTGTGCGTTCGCCTCGGCCAGCTAGGAACGGTACAAATCGCTAAAGTTCGCAACAATGCTTTTGAAATCTACGCAGAAAGATTGTCAGAACTGGGTGTCCGTATCGGTGACATTAAGCCGACACCACTGAGTCGATACGGTGGCTGGAATCGATATTTCCACTTAATCGGCTAGGCAGGCGATTTAAATCCTGACCGAGCAACACCGGACTGGCTCAGACAAGCAGGCGCACAGGCAAATGACGCAGCGCCACCGGTAGCAAAATCAGATCGGCAAACAACGCCACAACTATGATGAGTGCCAATATTCCTCCGAGTTGCTGAAGTGGCAAAAAGCTGCCGAGGAGCAGTACCGAAAATCCCAATACGAGTAGAACGGACGTAACAACGATCGGCCGCCCAACTTCAGTAACTGCTCGCTCTGTGGCCAACGAAACGTTGCTGGTGTGTCGCAGCTCGCGCCGCACAGCGGTCATGAAATGGACCGTATCGTCGACCACAATCCCCAGCGCGACAGCCGTAATCATTACTGTACCGGGATTCAAGTCGACACCGAAAATGGTCATGGCACTTAGCCCCACAATGATGGGAACCAGATTCGGAATCATTGCCAACAGGCCCAGCGACAGTGACCGCATTATCACAAACATAAGTAGCGAAATGGCGATGATCGCGACGGAAAAGCTTAAAAGCTGACTCTCGACGACGTAATTCTGCATTCGGCCGACAAGAACAGCGTGCCCTGTCATCTGTACCTGTAGGTCGTCCTCTGCAAAATCCGCCTGCAGGTGTTCTAGAATTATGGGCGCCTGTCGAACAATGTTCCGCGAATGTGTGAGAGGAATACGCGCGGATATTCTTGCGCTGGAAAAATCAGGCTGGACCCATCCATCCAGTTGTCCCGACCGCTGTAGGCTGCCCAGCAGAGCGTCATTGACGAGTCGCGTGCGCGGTAGCGCGTAGCCAGCGGCGCCTTCATCGCGGGCAACACGGGCTGCCTCCTTCACCATGTCGACAATCGAAAACGTTCGCGTGATGTCAGTGTTTTCGTGCAACCAGGTCTCAAAGCGTTCCAGGCGTCTGAGTACGACCGGTTCGTTCAGATTCTTGTCTGTGGACGTCACCAGAAATTCCATTGTCAGGCTACCACCAAAAGTCCGATCGATTTTTTCGCTGCCGATACGAAACGGGTCCCTTTCCGGAAACCACGTCATCGGGTCGAGTCCAACGGTCACGCGCGTTGCCAACCAGGTGCAGGCAACGACGACAACCAGCGTAAGCGAAATAAGAAATCTACCGTGGTGCCGGGACTGCTGATTGACCCAGCTTAAGAAGCGGCCTAGCGTACCGCCATTGTGCGCCGGATCATCATGCTCGACCGTCGGAATCATAATCAGTAATACTGGCACCGAGGTGATACTGGCCAGGAACGCAACCATAACGCCGACAGCCGCTACAACACCAAACTGCCGTACTGGTTCGATGTCGCTGACCAAAAGCGCCAGTAGTCCGATCATGGTTGTACATGTTGTAAAGAAACAAGGTTTCAATAAGCGCGAAAGACTGATTTTGACCGAACTTACCCGATCATTGCCCCTCGTGACTTGATCTCGAAATCGAGTGATAACGTGAATGGAATCGGCAACACCTACAGCTAGAATCAGCGGCATCAGCATTGTCGATAACATGGTCATATTCCAGCCGACTATGCCCATGAAGCCAATGCTCCAAATAACGGCAATGCCAACGACCACTATTGGCACCAAGGACAGCCACATACTGCGAAACACAGCGAAAGAAATAAGAAGAATTATCAGGATCATTATCGGCACTAATATTCGGATGTCCCGCTCATTCCTAGCCTGACCCACCTTGGCGATGACCGGTGCACCGGTCAGTGCGAAATTTGCGGTCGTGCCTTCGGTTTCGCCGATCGCTATTTCCTCCAGAGCTGCAGCAAAATGGTGCCTGTCTTCAAACGCCGCACCGGTACGAGAGTAATACACAATGATTGCGGCGGCAGTGCCATCCGGCGAGACCAGAGTGCCGTTCATTGGCGGGCTAGCCAGCACTTCGTCGCGAAACGTCGGACCGCGAAATTCGTCGTCAAGACGTTGTGTTACCTCAGAGTTCGTGATGGAAAGTACGCGAAAGACATTATCGAGTTTTGCCGCGGCATTTGTAATTCGGTCAATAAGAGACAGATTAGAAAGATCGAATATATCGTCGTGGAAAATCGCGAGAACAGCGATTTCGTTGGCCTGAAACTGCTCTGAAAATCGATTATAAATGGCGAGTTCCGGATCATCTTCCAGAAACCAGGCTTCGATGGAATTATCAAATTGAACTTGACGGGCAGGAATTATCGCGAAGATTGTGAGGAAAGCGATTGTTGCGAGCAACAAATGTCGTCGCTCAATGATCAATGAAATGATAGTTCCAGTCACCAGGGATTGACTCCAATGTGCAATCGGGCTACAGCCTCGCTGTGTGCACCCGGTAGGCGCCAAGATTACCATATGGTTTCAGGCCATGAATAAGGACCCGCGCTGCGCAGTTCACAATCATTTGACTCACATCGCCGGCGGCAGCGAGCAGTTGTATGAGGAATTGATTAGCTGATTTTGCGTGACATTTGCGTGTTTGCGTGATGCATTGTCCTGCAAAAGGGGCAACGGACGTCCCAACGGCTTCTCTTTTATTACAACAAGTTACAGTTCAGCAACCTAACTTCGAACCAGGTGGTCGGGAGTTCGACAAAACGCGCCAGCGTTTTGGGCGGAGGAGCGCTAGCTCCGACGGGTCGCAGACCCCAGAATCGCTTAGGAGGGATTCTGGCCAATCTCTCCGGGCGCGCCAAGCCATCGTGGATGCCTTTCTGGGTTGTGGTGCTCGGATGCCCGATGAGAACCTCTGTTCGATAAATCGGCGCAGCCGGTCTGGATCCACGAAGTGCGCCCCGGAATAATGACGAGCGATCCGAGGCCGACACAGTCGGCCCACGGCGGAACTTCGAAGCAGCGACCAGGCAGCGAAGCTGCCATCCAACCGAGGTATTTATCCTGACGGGTACGCCAAGAAACGAATAGAGTGTATTTCGTAGTAGTTTCCAAGGTGTCGAAATGAAGAAAAACAGCAAAATCAGCCGGCGCGACTTTATCAACGGCGTGGCGCTCAGCCTCGCTGCAGGTACAACGCTGTCGCCGATGGAGATTCTCGCCCAGTCATCCGGGCGACGGTCTCCTTACTATCCGCCCGCTCTGACCGGGATGCGCGGTAGTCACGATGGGTCTTTCGAGATCGCGCATGCCCTCGCCAGGGCTGGCCAGAAATTTTCGCGCCCGCATAAGCAAACCGAAAGTACCTATGACCTGATCGTCGTTGGAGGCGGTATATCCGGGCTATCCGCGGCGAAGTTTTTCCGTGACCGCAGGGACGGACGCAGCAAGATTCTTGTTCTCGACAACCATGACGACTTTGGTGGTCACGCGAGCCGCAATGAGTTCGATGTTGATGGCAAGACGCTGCTCTGTTATGGCGGTAGCCAGACGATTGATGGTCCCGCACAGTATTCGAAAGTCGCAGGTCAACTGCTGCGAGACCTGTCGATCGATACGCAGCGCTTTTACGACTACTACGACCAGGAATATTTCAGCAGCAGGGGGCTGAAGAACGGAATTTACTTCGATCGGCCAACGTATGGTGTTGATCGGATGTTAGCGAATCCGATACCGGGCTTTCTCGGAGGCGAACTGAGCGCGGCCGAAACGAGATCGGCAGTTGATGGTATTCCGATCAGCGAACAAGACCGGGCAAAGTTTCTTGGATTGTTGATCGGTGGTGTCGACTACCTGGAGGGTATGCCGACTAAAGAAAAGGTCGCGTACCTTCGCAACACAAGCTATCTGGAGTTCCTCGAAAAATATGCAGGGATGCCGGAGTCAGTCACAGGTATACTGCAAGATACATTCTTGGTGATGAACTCCGTCGGCTGGGAGGCCGATTCGGCGTTAAAAGCGACACATTATTACTTTCCGGGCACCTGGGAACTGGGAGTTCAGAAAGATACCGGGGAAGGGGAACCGTACATCTTCCATTTTCCGGACGGCAATGCGGGTGTCGCACGATCGTTGGTTCGCGATCTTATCCCGCAAGCGATGCCTGGCAGGACGATGGAAGACCTTGTCACAGCCAGGGCCGACTATTCCTTATTGGACCGCCCCGATTCCGTCACCCGGATACGTCTTAACAGTACGGTCGTCAATGCGGTTAATACGCCTGATGGGAAATATGTTGATATCACCTACGTCAAAAACGGTGAGATTTACCGGGCGCGAACACTTCACGCAGTTCTAGCCTGCTACAACAACATCATTCCTCATATTTGCCCGGAGGTTCCAGAAAAGCAGGCCGAAGCCATTCAGTACGCCACCAAAATTCCGTTTGTCATTGGGAGCTTCGCGATTCGCAACTGGCAGGCGTTCGTTAACGCAGGGGTTCACTGGGTTTATTCACCTGGAGACGTTTACTTCAAACACCAGTTCCTGGATTTCCCTGTCAGCATGGGCGATTACCATTATTCCAAAGGCCCGGACGAGCCGATCGTAATTTCCGCCTGGTTTTCGCCAACCACTCGTGGCTTGCCGGCAAAGGATCAATATCGCGCCGGCCGTGCCAAGCTCATGCAGATGAGCTACGACGATTTCGAGCAAGACATTTATGCGCACCTCGACGGCATGCTCGGTCCGTACGGATTCGACGCGGAGCGGGAGATTGCGGCGATAACGCTGAACCGTTGGCCACACGGCTACGCTTACGAATACGAAGGCGTTGGCGTTCCAGGAGAATACGATCGGCAAAACGGCCCTCACATCAACGGTCGCGCGAAAATCGGCAGAATTTCGATAGCAAACTCGGACTCTGAAGCCTATGCCTATGTTGACGGGGCCATCGACGCGGCCGACAGGGCCGTTAACGAGCAACTGAATTGATTACAATGGGAAACGATGAAACAAGAGCGTCCAATAAACTGTCGTCTATCTACGTGGTTGAGGGGCATTTCCGAGTGTTTGTCGGATTATTATGGACAGTCGATCACCGGTTTCTTATTAAATATCAGTTATATAAGGAGTTTTGAGCACATAACTTCGAACCAGGTGGTCGGGAGTTCGAATCTCTCCGGGCGCGCAACTCATAAAATAGGGGTCCCTTTGGGACCCCTATTTTATGAGCAGTGTTCCGGATGAAGATGAGAACTCCGGTTCGACAAAACGCGCCAGCGTTTTGGGCGGAGGAGCGCTAGCTCCGACGGGTCGCAGACCCCAGAATCGCTTAGGAGCGATTCTGGCCAATCTCTCCGGGCGCGCCATTTTTCAATGGGTGACATCAGCCGTAATCACATTTCTTGAGTCACCAATAAGTCACCATGTCCACGGGACTGTCGCAGATAAGAGCGACAGGAACGGCGCCCATTGATTTTCGTCAAAATGCGCACGATTCACGTCCGCTATGCGCCCGAAAGCGGCCGTTAGGATGGTAGAGTTCTGAAGGGCGGCAAACGGTAGAGTCGAGATGTGGCGCGGTGGCATTAGGTTCGGCGTTGTCTGTTGCCGCTCCTTTCGTCTGGCGGTGCCCTAGTAGCCGATCCATCACTCCGTTTCCACATCGCGCTCATCGAACCGGACATGCAGATTTCCCGCATCCGGCTCTCGGACAAGACACATACTTTCGCACACGAAAGGTCAATCGCAGTGCACCGGCCCACCGCACAGAGCTGTGTGACTCCAACGTATAACGAACCGGCGTTCCGCTGATAACCGCTAATGCCACCGCCTGGGCGGTCATTCGCTGCCCGGATCAAAATCCGAGTGCTTCCTTCGCTTCAGTATGTGGCGCCTGCCGTAGCTCCCGCACATTACGGAGTTTCCTAGGGTTGCCCCAATCTCCCGTGCTTCACCACTTTCAGTGCCAGTCTTGAATCAAGGCCCCTTTCCTCCACCAGCATTACCCGGCTTCCTCAGTACTACGGGCCTTTCCGCCACCCCATAGCGCCCTTTCTGACCGTCACCGACCTCAGGTTGGTCGTCACAACCGACCACGCCATCGGGCTTCCCGTGTTGCCTGCGTTTTCCTTGTGTACATGCTGTCGTCGCCAC
>Ga0255058_10001441_pt1 | contig 13402 bp, 12 predicted proteins | sample Cases_109_9_MG_FD_188637 | JGI IMG/M metagenome (GOLD analysis project Ga0255058, IMG submission 188637) | Seawater microbial communities from Amundsen Gulf, Northwest Territories, Canada - Cases_109_9 | ecosystem: Environmental > Aquatic > Marine > Gulf | place: Canada: Northwest Territories... | reverse complement strand
GCAAATGTCGACGCGCAGCGGCGAGTTCGACACACTGCGGAAATTACGTGCCGAAGTCGGCAACGATGCGGCGCGCTTCTACTACGTTTCCCGATCCAACGATCAGCACCTCGACTTCGACCTCGACGTCGCAAAATCGCAGTCCAACGACAATCCGGTGTTTTACATCCAGTATGCGCATGCGCGAATCGCCAGCGTCTTCCGCCAACTGGCCGAGAAGTCGCTCACCTGGGACCAAGAAAACGGCCGCGAAAACATGACTGCGCTCGGCGAGCCACAGGAAAAAGCGCTCATGACGTCACTGAGCCGTTACCCCGAAATCCTCGAGTTGTCGGCGAACAATCGCGCACCGCAGCACCTGGTGCACTTTCTTCGCGACCTCGCGAATGACTTTCACAGCTGGTACAACGCGCAGGTGTTTATTGTCAATGACGCCAATGTGCGTGATGCGCGACTGAGCTTGTGCACTGCAACCCGCATCGTGATTGCGAACGGCCTCACGATACTCGGCGTCTCTGCACCGGAGTCCATGTAATGGCACAACGTCGCAAGCGCCGCTCAAGCCGGAAAAAACGGTCTTCCCGATCACGGAAGAAGCAGGAGTATCCGGGTTGGGCCTGGGGAATCTGGGGTCTCGCCATCGGCTTGTCGGTCGCAGCGGCAGTATGGGTCAGCGACCGCAGAGCGCAACCGGTCCCCAGTCAGGTCGCGGCACAAGAAAGTAGGCTCGACAACAATGGCGAAAATGCGGTGCCTGGCGAAACGCAGGCTGAATCGAAGACCAAGCGCTTCGAGTTCTACGACATATTGCCTCTCTTCGAGGTCATTATTCCCGAAGAAGACCCCGAGGTAGCAGCCGATACTGAACCTAAAGCCGTTGCAGTTCCCGGGACCTATGTGTTGCAGGCCGGATCGTTCACGACCTTTGAAGACGCCGACCGGCGTCGTGCCCAACTGGCCCTGCAGGGCATCGAATCTGCTATCCAACGCGTTACAATTGACGACAAGACCTATCATCGTGTGCGCATCGGACCGATTGATGACCTCGACGAGCTGAACATGCTCAGAAGTCGACTGCGGGCGGCAAAGATCGACGTGCTTATCATTCGTCTACGTGCCTGACACAAACAAATTTCTCGCTACTTGCCTGTTGCTGATCCTCGCAGCCTGCTCCACGACGCCACCGCCGTCCGACACCGGGGCGGTTACGGAGCCCGTGGAAGCACCGCCCGCCGATGCCGTTGCGCCGCCCGTTGAGCCCATAGCACCGACGTCGCCCGACAAATCTACGCTCAGAATTACCATCGCCTCTGTCGGCGACATGATGATTGGTACCGACTACCCGGAAAACCACCTTCCCGATGATGACGGCGTTGGCTTTCTCACCGACGTTACGCCCTGGCTGTCATCGGCAGACATCGCATTCGGCAATCTCGAAGGCGTCCTCATCGACGGTGGCGAACCCGGTAAGAAATGCAGTAACCCGAACGCCTGTTACCTGTTTCGCTCGCCGACCCGCTACGCGGATCACTTTCGCAACGCCGGTTTTGATGTCCTGAGCCTGGCTAATAATCACGCCCGCGACTTCGGTGAAGAAGGCCGTACCGCGTCGATGCAGGCGATCGCTGCCGCCGGGATGCTGCACACCGGGCGCGAGGGTGATTTCGCATCGTTTGAGCAAAACGGTATCCGTATCGCCGTGCTTGGCTACGCTGTTACCAAGAACTCCAACATGCTGCTCGACTACGACCTCGCCGAGCAGACCGTAACGGAATTCGCCGCGTCGCACGATATCGTAATCGTTTCCTTTCACGGCGGCGCCGAAGGTCAGGACGTAATGCATCTGCCTTTCGGGGAAGAGGAATACTACGGCGAGCCGCGTGGCGATGTGGTTCGCTTTTCGCGCATGCTCGTCGAGTCCGGCGCCGACCTCGTAATCGGCCATGGTCCGCATGTCGTGCGCGGCATGGAGCGTTACAAAGAGCGGCTGATCGCCTATAGCCTCGGCAATTTCGCGACTTACTACGGCATCAGCGTCGCCGGTGTAAAGGGCGTCGCACCGATACTTCTTACAACTCTGGACGGTGACGGCCGATTCATCGACGGCAGGATCATCTCGGCCGTGCAGCTTCGCCCGGCCGGCCCATCCATTGACGAGAAACAGCGTGCTCTCAATTTGATTCGCGGATTAAGCGCGCAGGACTTCGGCCAAAGCGGCCTGAGCTTTGCTCCGGATGGCAGGATCGACTCAACCCCGCGCCCTGCGGTTTCGGCACCCTGCTCAAACAGGCTGTACACGTGGATCGAGTCCCGCATTCGAAGTGGCGACGGCATGGGCCATGGCCCGGACATCGGTTCGACGGAATGGAAGTCTGTTATCGAGTTCAAACTGGGACTTCGAGGCGATCCTGCATTGCCGGACATCGACTCGAATGCCTGGTGCGGTTTTATTGCCGAGCGCGTGTAGGAGCGAGCCCCAGCTCGCGACCCCCAGACCGCGATCGCGAGCTGGCGCTCGCTCCTACCACTTTTGCATGTTCCTCTTTTCAAGCACCAGGTAAATTGCGGCTGCGATCCCGGCCGCCCCAAACAGCATTGTCATTACGACTATTTGGTATCTCGCAGCGATTAGCGGTGATACGCCGGACAAGACCTGCCCTGTCATCATGCCGGGCAAGGAAACGAGCCCAACGGCGAAGAGCGAGTTCATGACGGGTATCATCGCCGCGTCGAACGCCGTGCGCCGGGAATCAATCCAGCTTCGTCCTGACCCAAGTTCCGATGCGAGCCGTTCGGCCGCGATGCTTATCGCGGTCATTGAGCCGGAGAAAATCATCCCGGCCAATGGCACAACGTAACGAGGTTTGAACCAGGGCTCGACGTCGATGACCGCTTGTGTAACCAGCGCCAGAACCGGTACGCCGCTGACGCTTACAGCGATTAATGCCGACAGGTAAGTTCGCGGCCCCGGCGACTTCACTGTCCTGACGGCGATCCAGCTCGCCGCGATAAGCATTACGATGAGGACGCCGGCAACTACTCCCCAGTGATCGGTGTCGAATATATAAACAAGGACGTAGCCGACCAACAACAGCTGCACGAGCATCCGCAATGTTGCGTAGATTGCCGTGCCGCCACCCGCACGCCAGTTATACATTATTGCGATAACGATCAGTGCCGGCAGGAAGGCAAGTGCCAGAGAGGGTATTGAAATGGCCGAAATAGCTGCGCTCCTACGGCCTAGTCGTCGGCGGTGATCGATTTGAAGTCGACGCCGAGCGAGCGCAGCTTGCGATACAAGTGTGTGCGCTCCATGCCGACTCGCTTGGCCAATTGCCCGACCTTGCCGTCACACAAAACGAGTTGCTGCTGCAGGTAGGCACGCTCGAACTGCTCGCGCGCTTCACGCAAAGGCAGTGCCAGCAGATCTTGCTTCACGAGCGGCTCATCACTATGCGCGGCGCCACTGATTTCGGCCTCCACCTCCTCAAGCGAAATATTTTCATCGGTACCCGTAAGCAGCAGACGGCGGACAAGATTTTTGAGCTCGCGGACATTGTCCGGCCATGGGTAATTGCGCAAGCGGTTTTGTGCGGCGACACCGAAGCGTCTAAACGTCAGGCTTTCGGAGTCCACCAGTTTGTCGACGTAGTAGGTCAACAACTCCGGCACATCTTCCGAGTAATTTCTGAGCGGTGGCACATTCAGGCTAAGTATCTGCAAATGCGACAACAGGTCGCGCCGCAGGTCACCGGCGTCAACCTTCGCATCATAGTCCGCGCTAACGGTCGCAACCACGCGCGCCTCCAGGCGCAAAGTGGCGCTGCCACCGACTCGCGAGAAAACCTCGTCTTCCAGGACACCCAATAATATTTTCTGTCCAGCCGCGCTCAGGTCGGCCAGCTCATCAATGATCAGCGTACCGCGGCCCGCGCGCTCAAACGCGCCGGCGTGAATCTGTCCGTCCTTTTCACTGCCGAGCAATTGCTCCTCTACACTACTATCCGTGAGTGACGCTGCCGTAACGTTTATGAGCGGCTCTTCGGCGCGACGGCTTAGAGCATGCAGATATCGCGCGAACGCGCCACGCCCGGTTCCGGGCTCACCGCTTATCAAGACGCTCGCATCATGGCGCGCGTATTGCTGTACTTTTTCGCGTAACGCCTGCATGAGTTCACTGCGGCCCACCGGCGGCAGCAGCGAAGGCAGCATGCTGCGCGCCTGCGTCGATTGTTTACCGGCGGACTCAATCGCACCTTCGACTGTGCGTAGCAATTTTGCGAGCGACAGCGGCTTCTCGACAAAATCGAACGCTCCCAGGCGAGTCGCTTCGACCGCCGTATCGACCGTCCCATGTCCCGACATGATCACCACCGGGCAATTCAGGTCACCGGCTTCATTCCACTCCCGCAACAAGGTGATGCCATCGGTGTCGGGCATCCAGATATCGAGCAGGATCAGATCAAACCTGGATGCGTCGCGCGACGCCCGCGCCTCCTCCGCATTGCCTGCAACCGTAACGCCATAACCTTCATCACTCAGGATCTCCGATATCAACGCACGGATGTCCGCTTCGTCATCTACAACGAGTACCTGGCTCACACTTTCTCCCTCCTGATTTCGGAACGCCCCGGGGCTTTGGAGATCATCGCCTCGCGTGCCGATTCATTCATTGGCAGGCGAATACTGATCAACGCGCCACCTTCCTTGCGGTTCTCCGCCCGGATCGTTCCCAAGTGTTCTTCCACGAGTTTTTTCACAATTGCCAGGCCGAGACCGGTGCCTTTCGGCTTGGTCGTAACGTACGGATCAAATACCTGGCTGACTGAGCCGGTATGAAATCCCGGCCCGTTATCTTCGACTTTTATCTGTGCTATCTCGATGCCACCAACCTCTGCGGCGCAAACATGCACCTCAACGCGGCCTTCCGTAGTGTTCTCGAGCGCCTCTGTCGCATTACGGAGGAGGTTGTGCAGAATCTGACGAACGCGGCCAATGTCCGCATCGATAAGCGGCATTGTTGGGTCCGAGGTAACCACGATGTCAACGCCGCTGGTCTGTGCCCGATACAGGTCGACGACTTCGTGAACGAGGCTGTCGAGGCTGAAGCGGCCGATCTCCATGTCCGGTGCCCGCGCGTAATCGCTGAACGCGTTGACCATTTCCTTCATGGCCTCAACCTGTTGCACGATCGTATGCGTCGCACGGTCCAGGATCTGAGCTTCGTCTGCGCTCATCGAGTCGAGGTACTTGCGTCGCATTCGCTCCGCAGACAACTGGATCGGCGTTAACGGATTCTTGATCTCATGTGCGAGTCGCCGGGCAACTTCGCCCCAGGCGGCATCGCGTTGCGCCTGAAGCAGCGCTGTAATGTCATCAAATACAACCACGTATCCCGCCGGGCTGTCTCCATCCGACGGCAGGGTCGTACACGCACAGCTCAGCACGCGGCGGCCAACCTCTCCGCGCAGGACGATTTGCTCGCGCCATTCGGTCTCGCCAGCATCGAGGTGTACTCGTGCAACGTCCACGAATTGCCCAAGGAGCGGCTCTTTTTTTGCGATATCGGTAAGGTATTCGCCGGCACGGTTCTCGAGGTCGACATTGAGAATCGCCCCCGATGCCTGGTTCGCGGTACGAATCCTGAGGTCAGCGTCCAGGGCAACGACACCGGTCGACAGCCGGGCGAGAATAACCTCGAGGTTAGTGCGCTCGGCCTCGACGAGCGCCTGACTCAAACTCGTCTCACGCCGGGCCGTTGCGAGCCGTTGCGTCATGTCATTGAACGAGTTGATCAGGAAACCGATTTCATCCTTCGACGGTGTCGGCAGTATCGTATCGTAGTCACCTTGTGCGACAGCTCGTGTGCCCGCGACGAGATCCTGAATCGGTGCCACAAGGCGGCGGGACAATACGAACGCGCCGTAGATTGCAGCGAGCAGGCTGAGCATCAATACGACCGTAAGCGTCAGGGTCAGGGTGCTCTTCAACGGCTCCCGCAGGAACACCATCTGCTGATAGCCACGCAGTGAATTTTCGACACTGTTCGTCATGCGGCCGAGGCGTTCTGTCACTGGAAAATACGCCTGGATCACGCCGACCGGTACTGCACGCCCGCGAATGGTAACCAAGGCTGCCGTGCGAATCTCGTAATTGCCGTTCTCGAGCGGATCGAGGCTGACGAACGGTCTGTTTTGTTGCGCCTGCATCGCCACCTCTTCTGTGAGCGGTCTCGGCAACCTGGCCGATGCATTTTCCGAGCTTGTCGCGATGATTTGCGCATTGGTGCCGAACAGCGTCATCTCACTCGCGCCGCTTTCGCGCCTGAGCATGCTCAGCTCGAATACGAACTGGCGTTCGTGTACCAGGCCAAGCCGGCGTGCAACCTGCTGGGTCGCGAAGAGTTGCTCCCGTTTTTGAATTTCGAGTACGGCCCGACTCAGCTCCAGTGCGCTATCGAGCCCTTCCTCTACTTCCACGTTAAACCACGAGTCGATGCCACGATTTATGAACTGCACAGAAAAGTAGAATACAACCAGCAACGGCAGCACCGCGAGGCCGACGAACATACCGACGATGCGTGCCTTAAGCCTGGCCCCCGGAACGTTGGTGCGATATTCGCGCAGCAAGCGAGCGAGGTTGCCGACCAGTAACATGAATAACACGAGCACGCCAATCACGTTGATCGACAGAATGACAATATGCAGACGATTGAAGTCGTCGGAATTCTGCGCCGAGCGACTTAGCAAAAACAGGGCGACGAGTCCCAGCCCGACACCGGTCGCGGCAAGCAGCACATAAAAACCTCGTTTTATCGATCTAGCATCCATTCTAACCATTCACTTTGCAGTTGCCATTGGCTGCGCCAGAAGAACAACAGCCTTAGCGGCGCCGCATATTGCTGCGTTTGCAACATCGCGCGGACGCGCACCCGATATGATTTGCCGGACGCGAGCAACGCGTCGTCAATAACTGGCAGGCTCTCAACGCGGCCCAGATTGTTCAGGGCCGAGTACAATGTTGCGAAGGATTCCTGGTTGCCGCTATTGAGATTGCGGACGATGTAACGCTGGCTTAGCGGCCGGTATTCCAGCTCGAAGCGAGCCGTAAGCTCGGCGTCAAGCGCATCCATGTACAAACGTCGCACACGTATGACCTGCAGTTGCAGCTCGATCGTTAACGGGACGCCGCTATTCAGTGCCTCGAGTGCCTCGCTCGAGAGCACCAGTTGCAGGCGCGCGTCGAGTAAGTGCACACCGTCAATCAGTTCGGATGAGGCAGAGCGCACTTCGAAATAGCCTTCGCGCACGATCTCATCCTGCGCCACGACCACAGCACCCGTCAGCACAGCGAGCGTCGCGGCAAGCGCGATTGCCGCGCGACGCGTTACTGGCTGCTTCTTAATAGCTGTTGCTGACATTGCTCAGGAAACCTTTTCAAGGCAGGCGAAGTAAAATCCATCCAGACCGGCTGTGCCGGGCAGGACCTGGTAACCGCGTGCCCTCCGTCGCATTACATCGCGGATGTTGTTATTTGGCAACATATCGTTTTCCCTTGCGTCCGCCGTGGCGTCCAGAAAACGGCCCACGACGGCGTCATTTTCGGCCGCCAGCACCGAGCAGGTCACATACAACAAGCGCCCGCCTGGCTTCAACAGGGACCAAAGCGCTGTCAGCATCGCGCCTTGAAGCCGCGACAACTCGGCAATATCCGTCTTGCGACGCAGCAACTTGATGTCCGGATGGCGCCGAATGACGCCACTGGCCGAGCACGGCGCATCCAGCAGGATCCCGTCGAACGGCTGCCCGTCCCACCACTCACAGGGATTCGATGCGTCACCGACCAGAACGGTTGCAATGAGGCCGAGTCGATCCAGATTGCCGGATACGTTCTCAAGTCGCTGCGGGTCCCTGTCGACGCTGGTCAGCGCCATTTTCGGCCCGCCACACTCCAGCAGGTGGCCGCTCTTGCCGCCTGGCGCAGCACAAGCGTCGAGAATGCGCTCACCGCCACCGGCAAGCAGCCAGGGCGCGGCGATCTGGGCCGCGGCGTCCTGCACTGAGACCCGGCCCTCTGCAAATCCCGGGAGCTCTGTGACGGGCATGGCTTGCGCAAGCTTCAGCGCCTGCGTCATGCCGGCCATCGCGGTCACATCAATGCCGCCGGAGCGCAATTCCTCTGCGTAAGCGTCGGCGTCGGCCTGCTGCTGATTAACGCGCAGCCACATCGGCGCGCGGTCATTATTCGCCGCCAGGATCGCCTGCCAGTCATCGGGCCAGTCCTGCCTGGTGGCATCGATCAACCAGCGCGGATGATCATGACGTGCTTCGTCGCTCTTCGGTTCCGCGTCCGCAGTCGCTTCGCGACCGAAGCGGCGGAATATCGCGTTCAACAGGCCGACGTGTTTGGGCCGCCTGAGTACTCGGGCAGCCTCGACGGTTTGTGATACCGCCGCATGATCCGGTATGCGCGTATCGGTCAACTGGAACAGGCCGACGGCGATCAGTGCATTGATAACGCTATCGCGTTTTTTCAGCGGCCGGTCGAGCAGATCATCGATCCATTCCTGCAAGCGCCAATGATGCCGTAGCGTGCCGAAACAGAGCATGCGCAGCAGCGATCGATCATCGGTGGCAACCCGGGACTCGGCCGCCGCGAGGGCCACATCGAGTGAACGACCCTTGCTCACGACGTCGTTGATCGCTTCCGCGGCGGCCGCCCGTACTCGTGCGCCTTGCTGGTTAACTGACACGTCCGAATCGCCCTCTGCTTACGCGAGACTTCGCCCGCGCAACTCTGTCGTCGCTGCAAACTCCCGCGCCGACACAGGACTCTTGCCGGGACGCTGAAGCGTCGTGAGCGAAATAGCGCCGCGGCCGCACGCGATCACGATGCCCTCATGATCGGCGGACAGGACGGTTCCGGCCGCAGCGCCTGTTGCATCGACGGTCGTGTCGGCAACAGTCGCGCGCCAGCATTTCACGCGCTCATCACCCAGCATGAACCAGGCGCCCGGTGCCGGGTTGTATGCGCGAACGCTGCGGCCGATTTCTTCGGCAGACAGGCTCCAATCCAACAGGGCATCCGCCGTCCTGATCTTTGCGGCATAGCTTGCAAGTGATTCGTCCTGGTCAGCGGCCACAAGCTTCCCGGTCAGAATCGCATCGAGATTGTCACTCAGCAATCGCCCGCCGAGTGCCGCAAGCCGGTCGTGCAAACCGCCGGCCGTCTCCTCACAAGCAATGTCGATGGCCTCGGTGAGGAAGACCGGTCCGCAGTCGAGGCCGGCCGTCATGGACATCAGGCTGATGCCGGTCGTCTTGTCGGCATTGAGTATCGCGGCCTGAATGGGCGCTGCACCACGCCAGCGAGGCAATAATGATGCATGCACGTTCAGACATCCGTGTGTCGGCAGATCGAGTACGTCCTGCGGCAGAATTAACCCGTAGGCTGCGACGATCATGACGTCCGGCTTTAGCGCCGCCAGTTCCGCGAGGACGGATTCGTTGCGTAATGTCGTCGGCTGTAATACCGGGATGCCTGCGCTAATCGCGTATTTCTTCACAGGGCTTGCCGTCAGCTTTTTTCCCCGTCCGGCAGGACGGTCCGGCTGTGTCAGCACGGCAATCGGGGCCATGCCTCCTGCGACTAACGTCTCGAGCGACGCAAGTGCAAACTCCGGCGTGCCAGCAAACAGCACTCTTGGTCTATTCATGGGCTTTGAGTCGTTGTGATTTGCGGTCCCGGGTTCCGCGCGTCAGGCAACCGGAACAGACTGGTGGCGGCGATCCCGTTCGAGGCGGTTGCGAATACGTTGCCGTTTTGCTTCGGACAGGTAATCGACGAACAGCTTGCCATCGAGATGATCCATCTCGTGCTGAATACAGACCGCGAGCACGTCCTCGGCCTCCATCTCGATCTCGTCGCCATTGCGATCCAGGAACCGCACACGAATATGTTCGGCGCGTTCGACCTCTTCGTAATAACCGGGCACCGACAAACATCCCTCCTCGGTCACGATCACACCGTCCTTTTCCAGCAATTGCGGGTTGATGAGAACGTAGGGATCCGTTTTTTCGCTCGAGACATCGGCGACCAGCAGTCGCTTGTGCACGTCGACCTGCGTAGCCGCGAGCCCGATGCCGGGCGCCTCGTACATTGTCTCAAACATGTTGTCGATCAACGTGCGCACGGCATCGTCAACGACCTCCACAGGGGTCGCTTTTTTCCTGAGCCGGGGATCCGGAAACTCCAAAATTCGTAGTTTTGCCATAATATGCTTGCGGCCTGTTTCGACTCAGTCGGAGGAAAATACTGTCCAGCCAACATAATGAAACCAGCCTTTTCTCGTGTAAAAACCCTCAAAAACCACCTAAATGATTGACTTTATTGAATAAGATGTCAGACAATGCCGCCAGAAATCTCGCCCATGGAACAGCTTTCTGGGCCGGAAATGTGACGCAATTGGCAGCCCTGAGCACCCCGGGACGACATATTATAGCAACGCGAAATTAGCATCCGAACGAATACTACGACTTGGAGCGCCCCAGACATCATGTTCCTGCATAAACAAAGCCTTACCAGCAGCCTTCGGCTGACCGCAGTCACCCTGGCGACTGCCCTGGTCACGACCGCAGCCGGGTGTTCCATGAACCCGTTTTCCGGCGACGACGATCGGACCCCGATTCCCGTCGCACAATCCACACCTGAACCATCAGCGGCATCATCAATCTCGAGTTCATCGATGGCGAGCAGCAATGGGCCCAATCTTGTTCGCATTAACGAACCTGTGCCACTCGCGGAAGGCCACCCGAACGAATACGTCGTCCAGGTCGGCGACACGCTTTGGGACATCGCCGCAACCTTCCTAAAGGATCCCTGGTATTGGCCCGAAATCTGGTATGTCAATCCCGAGATTGAGAATCCGCACCTGATTTACCCGGGCGACCTGCTCGGCCTCGTTTACATCGATGGTTCACCGCGTGTTACCCCCATTCGAGCGTCAACGTATCGTATGTCGCCGCAGGCTCGTGTAACGCCACTGACAGAGGCCGTATCGAGTATTCCTTATGAGTCTGTTGCGGCGTTCCTGACGAGTGGCCTTGTACTTGAAAAGAAACAGGCCGAGGCGATGCCGTACATCGTCGACACGCGCGGCGATCACCTTCTGGCCGCCACGGGCAATGACGTTTACGTGCGTGACATTGGCGGCGAAGTACCCGGCAGCCGATTCAGTGTCATACGTGTTGGCGAACCATTGATCGATCCCGACGATAACAAGCTTGTCGGCTACCAGGGCATATTTGTCGGCGAAGGCACAATGCGCCGCAGTGGCGAACCCGCGACGGTCAAGCTGACGATTACGACGCAGGAAGTAAGATATGGCGACCGCCTGATGCCGGAGAGCGTCGACCTTCCGCTGAATTTTTTCCCCAGTACCCCGAAAAGTGTTATCGACGGCCGCATCATGTCGGTTGTAAACGGGGTCACACAGATTGGTCAATACCAGGTTATCGTGCTCAACCGCGGCGCCCGTGACGGGCTCGCCGTTGGTGACGTCCTGACTGTTTACCAGGCCGGCAAAACCATCAAGGATCGTGTCAAGGGTGGCCGCCTCAGACTACCGGATGAGCCGGCCGGCACAACCATGGTCTTCAAAGTCTATGAAGGCATTTCCTACGCCTTAGTCATGGAAGCGACGCAGGCGATTCACATTCATGACGCCGTAAGGAATCCGACCTGACGCAAGGTATCTGATTTCGAAATCAGGAACAAAACGGCGCCCTGGGCGCCGTTTTTTTGGCGCGACTACGACTCCATAAATTGGCAACGTCCATCAAGATTCAGGCCCACAGCGCGATCAGGGCGCGGGTATGATGCAGCAGTGGCCACACACTCCAAAACGCATTCGACTGCTCACTCTACAATAGCACTTGGTGATGACGACTATCCGGAGCTGCTTACGCAGCTCAACGACCCGCCGCCACTTCTCTATGTCAGGGGTAACAAAGACGCATTGCATCTGCCTGCGCTCGCAATCGTCGGCAGCCGCAACCCAACCAGTGGTGGTGCACGCAATGCGTTCGAGTTCTCACGCCACCTGGCGAAGTGCGGTTTCTGCATCGTCAGCGGCCTTGCACAGGGCATTGATGCCGCAGCTCATCGCGGTGCACTCGAGGCCGGGGCAGCAACCGTTGCCTTCCTTGGCAATGGCATCGATATCGTTTATCCGCCATCGAACCGGGAGCTCGCGGATGCGATCGTCGCTAACGGCGCGCTGGTTAGCGAGTACCCGCCCGGCACGCCACCTTTGCGAGCTTATTTTCCGCAACGCAACCGGCTCATCAGCGGCCTTAGCCTCGGCACGCTCGTCGTGGAAGCCGCCCGACGCAGTGGCTCCCTGATTACGGCCAGGCTCGCATCCGAGCAGGGCAGAGAGGTATTCGCTCTGCCGGGGTCTATCCATAATCCTCTGGCACGCGGTTGTCACCAGTTGCTCCGGGACGGCGCAAAGCTCGTCGAGTCGGTCGACGACATAATGACCGAACTCGCACCGCTCGCGGGTCACCTCAAGTTAATCACAACGGAATCAACGCAGAAGGAAGTCGGCACCGCAACCGAGGACCAAGAGTATGTAAAATTGCGAAAAAATCTCGGGCACGACCCGATCGGGTTTGACGAACTCGTGGCGCGCTCCGGTTTGACGATTGATCAGGTTTCCTCCATGCTTCTTATCCTGGAGTTAGACGGAAAGATCGAGAAGTTATCCGGCGGACGATACACTCTGCTCCATTGAGCCGATTGTCGATGGACGCGGGCCAACCGACATTAAATAGGGAGCCGCTCCAGGCATGAAAGAAAACGTACTCGACGTACTGATGTACCTGTTTGACGCCTACGTCGACACCGAAGAAGATCCCGAGCCGGATCAGCATGAGCTGCGCCTCGAGCTGTCGAAAGCCGGTTTTGGCGACGCGGAAATTGATCGCGCGCTGGAATGGCTTGATGGCCTCACCGAGCACCAGGACAATCTGGCCTTCAACGCGCAAACTGCGCACGGAACTCGTATCTACAACGACATCGAGCTCCTGCGCCTCGACTCGGGCTGTCGCGGCTTTATTATCTACCTCGAGCAAATCGGAATTCTGTCACCACCACAGCGGGAAATCCTTGTTGATCGGCTACTTGCGCTTGAGACGACGGATATCGATGTCGAGCAAATCAAGTGGGTTGTGCTCATGGTCCTGTTCAGCCAGCCCGGGCAGGAAATCGCCTACGCACGCATGGAAGACCTCGTATTTGACGAGAACAGCGGAGTCCTCCATTAGCGCCTGAATATCAGCCTTAGCCGCCGGTCGCGATACAGAATTTCTTGACACACCGCGGCCAAGCAAGTAATAGA
>Ga0255058_10001439_pt1 | contig 13407 bp, 18 predicted proteins | sample Cases_109_9_MG_FD_188637 | JGI IMG/M metagenome (GOLD analysis project Ga0255058, IMG submission 188637) | Seawater microbial communities from Amundsen Gulf, Northwest Territories, Canada - Cases_109_9 | ecosystem: Environmental > Aquatic > Marine > Gulf | place: Canada: Northwest Territories... | reverse complement strand
TTCTCTCGTCGACGAGGCAGCAGAGCAACGCCGCCGCCTAGACGAGGCCATCGAGGATCAACCCCAGGGGCAAGCAATCGTCAAACAACTCGAAGAGCTCGCCGACCGCGAGGGTGACGTATCAAGTTCAGAGCTTGCAGCAGAAATCGAACACTATCTCGAACAACACAGCGACGACGGCGGCTTCCCGGACGACATCGCTTGAATCATGGCCGACTGTGTGCGTCCGGCGCCGTTCACCATGTCCGGTCGGCGCAGCGAATGTCAACGGGACAGTGGCTGCACCGGGACTTAGAGAGCCGCCCATATCGGCGCATATGCGCTAGCTGAGAGAGTGGATGAGGGAGCGCATATTGCAGCCGATATGCGCTACCTATTCGTCCCCCGCGGATTGCTCCACGACCTACCCGTCCGGCGACCACGCCGGGCCAAAATCGAACGCGGGGTTGTTGGTGAGCCGGGTCTGGTTCGATCCGTCGGCGTCCATCACATACACGTCGCCGTTGCCGTCCCGGTCCGAGTCGAAGGCGATCTGGCCAACGGAATCCTTGAGTTCGGTGGTGGGAGTGCTTGTGGTGGAGCAGGCGACTGCTACTAGACCAATGAGAACCGCTACCGCCACTGATTCAGTCCGTCGCATCATGGGCGCTCCCACTCGCTCCATAGGCAACGATAGCGAGCGCCCCAAGCAGCGGGCCTCTGCAGGGCCGACTGCCAAGTCCACCTAGACCGACTGCAGCTAGCGCATATCCGGCAATATGCGCTCCCTGATTCTCTCAGCCGGCGATGCCAAAACACCGCACCATCACCAGCCACCCCGGCCTCGGGTTGGGCCGGAAACACAAGGCGAACAGCGTCATCGGACCGCAGACGGTGCAGCGGATCAGAGGACCCCACGGTGAGGTCAGATATCGACAGGGCCGGTCTGCTCCTGTCGATCAGTTGGCCAGCTCGGCTGACGGGGACCGCGCTCCTGCGCAAGGGAGCGCATTGACCAGCGGCCCAGTGCGAGAGCGGTTGCGGCTACGAGTACGTAGACGAGGGTCCATTCAAGGAAGAACCTGGCGCCGTATTGGTCGAGTGAGCGGTCGTCGGTGAGGCGGAGAAAGACCAGTCCCGGCACCAGGGTGAGCACGCCGATGCACCATGTGACGAGCGCGAGAAACGAGGCGATCCAGAGATCGGCCGGCCGCGTGTCCGCATCGACCGCTTGCTGGTAGAGAACAACCCCGGCCGATACCGCGATCACGGTGACAAGGGCCGCCATCACCCACAATCCGAGGGCGCTGAGCTTGCCGAGGCTGCCAGCAGATCGTGCCCAGCCGAGGAATGCGACCGGGACAAGACCGAAGATGAGGGTCAGCGCGAAGCCCACTGCGCTTATCGTCCCAGCTTGGCCACGCTGCGAGCGAGTCACCGGTCCTTCACCAGAGTGAATCCATCGATGATGGCACCGTCGGCGCCGACAGCGCGCAGAGCCAGGGAATCGGTGGTGGCCTCAGCGATCATGAACTGGAGTGTGTTCTCTGACACTGCGGTGAAGTCGCTGGCGCCGGCAGCCCGCAGCTTGCTACCTGCACCGCTGACCACGTAAGTGACCCCATTGAGTGGAACCGTGCGCTCGTAATGGTGGTCGTGTCCGGTCAGCACCAGATCGACGCCGTATTTGATGAAGAGCGGCTTGAGCACCTCCCGCACCTCAACACTCGACCCGCGCCCGCCAGAGGAATACGGGGGATGATGGAACGCCGCCACCTTCCACGGTGCGGTCGAGGAGGAGAGGGCCCCCTCAAGCCAGGCGAGCTGCTCGGGCCCGGCGGCTCCGGTGATCTGCGGTGTGCTGGAGTCGAGAATGAAGATCTCAACAGGGCCATGCACGACGGAATAGAAGGACCCTTCGGCCCCGACTTCTTCGATCCTGCGAACAATCTCCTGGTTCGCCTCGCTGCTCGGCACGTACTCCAGCTCGTGGTTGCCGACCGCCAGCTCGAAGGTCACACCGGCGTCTAGCAGCGGGCCGAGCGGTTCGAGGAACACCTCTTCGTACCGGTCGGCGATGCTGCCGTAATAAGAGATGTCGCCGAGCAGGACGACCAGGCCATAGGGCGTCTCCTCATAGGTGTGAGCCATCTGTCTGGCAATGTCCATCGCATTGCGTCCACCGGTGCCGTTGTCACCGAGGACAGCGAAGGTGGCCGAGTCCTCGGTCACGGACCACGCCTCGGGCTGGAGCGCGACGTTGGGGGGATCACCAGGAACGAGGTCCATCTTCCATCTCATCGTCGGATAGATGACCGCGATCACAATCAGTGTCCCTGCCACGAGAATGGCGATGCCGAGCGACAGGTGAAACCAGTGCCGACGCGTGACGACCGGCTCTCGGAGTGTCATCGTGAGACGCTTCGCATGTTGTCTCCCATAGCCCGCCGGTCATGACCATCTCCGGCCGCATGAGTCACAGTATCGAGGACTCGACGGAGGGGATACGTCCAGGCCCCCCTAAGTCGCCACCCACCAACGATCAACGAAGCAACCCCTCGGAACCGAGCCTGGCCCCCAATGTGGGAAAGCGGGCCGCCCCAGGTAGCGCATATCCGGCTGGGAGGGATGATGTGGCTGGTGTGGCACGCACCGGTCGGGCGGTGGAACACCGGTTGAGCTGATGACACCAGCTCGGTTGGGTCCGATCCGCCGTCGCGGTGGTGCTGCCACCCCTTTGCTGTTAAGCGAGTGAAAGGGGCGGCTGATGTCGATAGTACGGACTGTGATTGGTGGGGTGGATACTCACGCTGATTTCCATGTGGCGGCGGCGATCGATGGCAACGGTGCGATGTTGGGGGTCGAGTCGTTTCCCGCCGATGCTGCGGGTTATGAAGAACTGTTGGGTTGGCTGGTCAGCTTCGGTGCAGTGTCGTTGGTGGGGGTGGAGGGCACTGGGTCGTGGGGTGTGGGGTTGGCCCGGTTCCTCCACGACCAGGAGGTCGAGACCGTGGAGGTGGATCGACCCAACCGCCAGAAGCGCCGCAAGGTCGGCAAGTCGGATCCCATCGATGCCGAAGCGGCGGCTCGGGCCGCCCTGTCGGGGGAAGCCTCGGTGACCCCGAAGACCCGCAACGGTGCGGTAGAACAGATGCGGGTGTTGTTGGTGGCGCGTCGTTCCGCACGCCAGCAACGGATCCAGACCCTGAACCAGCTCCGCCACCTGGTCTTCTGTGGCCCAGAGCCGATCCGGGTCCGGTTCAAGGATCGGTACCAGACCGGCCTGGTCACCGAAGCCGCCAAGATGCGGCCCCGTAACGGTTCTGACCCCGTCACGTTCACCACCAACACGGTGATCCGGAGCCTGGCCCGGCGGATACAAGGCCTCAACACCGAGATGGCAAGCATCGACCAGATGCTCAGCGACCTCGTCGCCGCCACCGCGCCGTCGCTGCTCGCCCTCCACGGCGTCGGCGTCGATAGCGCCGCCAGCCTGTTGGTCACCGCTGGAGACAACCCGGACCGGTTGACCTCGGAAGGCTCCTGGGCGCATCTGTGTGGCGTCGCTCCGCTGCCGGCCTCAACGGGAAAGACCCCCCCATCGACTCAACCGCGGCGGAGACCGTCAAGCCAACGCGGCGCTGTATCGCATCGTGTTGACCCGGATGTCCAACCACCCAGAAACCCGCCGCTACGTGACCCGTCGCCGAGACCAAGGACGCAACACCACCGAGATCATGCGCAGCCTGAAACGCTACGTCGCCCGCCACGTCTTCAAACAGCTACCCCGAGCGGCTTGAGATCGTGGGTGGGGTCTGACCCAATATCCGGCTGACTCGCCACCAGGCGATGTCCTCATAATGACCTATCGACCCTACCCAACCAATCCCTCTCCGGACGGTGTGACCTAATACGAGCCTGCCCACCACCAGGTGTGGCCCATCCCAGTCCTGTCCACCCAACCCACCCGCTACTTGACATACGAGATTCAATATGCGCTCCCTCGTCCACTCTCGCAGCTAGCGCATATGTGTCGTTGTGGGCGGGCTATCTCAAGTCTCGAAGCGGGACAGATCATGGGAGATTCGCTTGTTGTCATCAAACCGTTCATTCTCGCGACGCCGTCGCGGCCGATGTGGCATGCAAGACGGTCATCTGCTGGGATACCGGTATGGAGACACTCGAGTTGGCAGAGGGCACGCTCGGCTTCGATGACACCGGAGGTGACGGTCGGCTGGTAGTTGCTGCTCCTGGGATGGGTGACACGAGGCAGGTGTATCGCCACCTCATCCCCGAAATGGTGGCCCGCGGCATACGAATAGCGACCTTGGACTTGCGCGGGATGGGCGACTCCTCTGTGAGTTGGCCGGACTATTCGGATGCGGTTCTCGGTAGCGACATGTTGGCTCTGGTGCACCATCTTGACGCCGGGCCTGCGGTGCTGGTTGGCAACTCCTTGACTGCCGCCTCAGCGGTGATTGCCGCGGTCGAGGAGCCGGAGGCACTCGCTGGGCTTGTCCTCATTGGTCCGTTCGCTAGGAATGTCCCTCAGCCTGGGTGGCAGAAGGTGTTGTTCCGAGCAACGCTCTCGCCACCCTGGGGAAGGTCGGCGTGGACGTCGTACTACCGCAAGCAGATGTATCCGGGTACCAAGCCGCCGGACCACGACAGCTACGTGGCCGCGCTCGACACCAATCTGTCCGAACCGGGTCGATACAAGGCGTTCCACGCCCTGGCTTTCAACTCTCACGCCGAGAGCGAGGCGAAGCTGGAATCGGTGGGCTGCCCCTCCCTAGTCGTGATGGGTACCGCCGACCCCGACTTTCCCGATCCCGAAGCTGAGGCGAGGGATCTAAGCCAAATCCTCGGCGGCGACTTGCTGTTGGTCGAGGGAGCCGGTCACTATCCGCAGGCACAGAACCCCGTCGAGGTTGCCGAAGCTATCGCCTCCTTCATCGCTGCCTTCGACGCCTAGTTGAGGCGCTGAGGTTCGGTGTTCTGCTGACCCGACAAGAACCGCAAAATGCGAGTTCGGTAGCGCCTACTGGTAGCGCATGTGTGCCGGCGGCTGCGGAGGGGATCATCTCGCCGCCGTTGTACTTGGGTTCGGAGTGTCAGGGGTTGCCCTGTCGATTCGCCGGGGCGTGACGAAGGTAACCATTCGCTACGATGCCACACTGTTTCCTGGAGTCGAATGACGGCTTCCGAGTAGGGGGTTCGAAATGCATGTCGAAATGGCTGTTGATATCGAGGCACCGCCGGCCAAGGTTTGGCCTTATCTGGTTGAGCCAGACAAGGCCATGGAGTGGTACACGATGCTCAAGAAATTCGAGTACACCAGCGATGAGCCGGGACCGGACTCAACCTTCTATTGGGAGGAGGATGTTCGAGGCAAGATCTACTCGAATCACTTCCGAACCACCGAATGGGTGGAGAATCAAGTCTTCGCCTACGAGATGACGTCGGGCAACTTCTTCAAGTCTTACACCGAGCGATGGGGAATCGAAGAGACGCCCAGCGGCTCCCGATTCTCGTTTAACGACACCTTGGAGTTCCCTTACGGACCCTTTGGCAAGATCATGGGGTGGTTCGGGGAACGCATGGCGAAGAAGTCAAGCCAGGAAATCCTCCAGAATCTCAAACGTCTGGCAGAGGCGTCGGCATCCGAAGACTGAGAGGTCGCGCCACCGGACCACGGGCGGTTCGTCGCCGGTCCATTCATGGGCCGCCCTTCGCGCGGTTTGAGCGTCCACCACGAGGGCTGAATGCTCGGGTTAGTCGAGCTGGGAGGGCAGCTCGTAGCCGACCAGAGCGCCGCCGAAGGTCGTTGCCAGGTGGACCGTCACTTTCGGTTGATCCGAGGACGCCTCGGTTCTCGAGTCGAGTCTGACTTCGACAGAAGCCGATCGTGTCGTCTCCTCAACCTCGACATCCCAGTCTTTGCTCACCAGCACCGCCGTGCCACCCATCAGAGTGCCGATCTCGACGGTAAGGCCGTCGGGCGACGGGAGAGCCTCACGGAGATCAACGGTGGCACCCCCCATCAAAACCCGAGCTTTCACGTGACGTAGCGACGACGACTGAGGAACAAACTCTGTTCCGTTCCAGAACGTGTAGAACTCCAACTCATCGCCAGACAGATCGCGGCTCGTCCGTGAACGCGTAATGGCCTGGCCCACCGCCCACACCACCGTGTTGGCCACCAAAAAGCTCAGAAACCACTTGAAGATACGTCGCACGTGCCCAACCTACCTACATGCCCGTCTTCATGGCGCAGCCCCTCACCGTGCAGGTGTTGCCGTCTAACCGGTCTCGATGCCGCCACAACCGACTGCGGCTTGCACGGCCAGGCCCAGACCGGAAACCCACGGCACTTCAGCGAACGCCTCGCCTCTGGCGGCGAGGTCATCAAGTTTCGCCTGCACTTCGAGACAGACGCGGGCACCATCGGCATTAGCGGCGAGGTACTCAGCGAACTCCGGCGTCTGTTCCGCTTCTTCCAAGCTGTTGACAGTGCCCGAGGATGCAGCCAAGCCCTCAGCGGCTGCGGTGAGCCGGACAAACGCATCCCCGAGGAGCTGGTGTACTTCAGCAATCGACTCAGGCGGGTCGAGCGCCTCGAACCCATCGAGAAACTCGTGCCTGATTGCGATCTCTTCGTCAAGGAAAGCAACCTCGTCCGCAATTCGGTCATCGACAATTCGCCACCGCCACATCCAAAGAGCAGCAACGTCAGACACAACACCAGCGAAACGAATCGGGCGACAACCATCGGCGACCGGTCAAGCAGTGCCCGCCCCGAGCGTGTCGTCCGCCGTCACAGAAGACACCACCCGAAGGCGCCGATATGGGCGGTCTAGTGCCCGGGGCGTTCTACACCGAGATCCAGGTGACTGAGCGGTGGCCGGCACTTCACACAGTGACGATGGTCTTTCCTTGAGCATGTCCCTCCCCGACATGAGCCATAGCCTCGGGCGTCTGGCTCAGCGGGTACGTTTGGTCGATGACCGGTGTGATCTTCTCGGTCTCAGCGAGCTCTTTGAGGGTGGCCAGGTCCTCTCGGTTTGGCAGCGAAACGAACGGGCGGCCCTGTTGGGGTACGAACAGTGACGACACCAACGCCGCGGCAGGGCGACCAAGGCCTCGGACCCAGCCGCTGATGGGTGCTCCGTTGGCTAGCAGAGTCCCGTCCGGGGTGAGCGCGGCTCTCATGTCTGACAGCGAATGGTTCCCGACGTTGTCCAGGATGAGGTCGTAACGCTGCTCGCCTTTGGTGAAGTCGTCTTGGGTGTAGTCGATGACCTGGTCGGCGCCGATCGATCGGACCATGTCCACATTCCTGGTGCTGCAGACGCCGGTCACCTCGGCACCCAAGGATTTGGCGATCTGCACCGCAAATGTGCCCACGCCGCCCGACGCACCGGTGATCAAAACCTTGTGCCCGGGCTGGACCTTCCCTTGATCGCGAAGCGCCTGGAGGGCGGCAAACGCGGACACGCCAACAGCGGCGGCCTGCTCGAACGTGAAGTTGGCCGGCTTCAGCGCTAGCGCATCCTCGGAAACAGACACATACTCGGCGAAGGCACCCTTGCACCAGCCAAAAACCTCATCACCCGGTCCGAACTGGGTAACGCCCTCGCCGACCGCCTCAACTGTCCCTGCCATGTCGGTTCCCGGGACACGATTCTTTGCCCTGCTTAGCGAGAACACCGGGCGCATGATGTACGGCACGCCTCTCATCGCGTACGAATCACCGATGTGAATGGAAGCCGCGTGAACTCGAACCAGCACCTCATCATCCTCGACAACCGGCTGGTCGATTTCCTTGAATTCCAGGACATCGCTAGGTGAGCCAAACTTGTCTTGGACAATCGCCTTCATCGCACTCTCCTTCGCCGCCGCGGGCTTGCCAGGGCCGAAGCATTCTCACCCACCCAGATCAGCAACCAATAGCGGCCGACGGCCAACGGGTTGGAGAGGCTAACCCTCGCCCACAATCGGCATGATGCAGCTTGGCGCTTATTGGTAACGCATATGTGCCGATATGGGCGGGTAGGTTCGGTCTCGCCTCGCCACCAACGACTGACGTTCCGCTGCTAGCTAGCGACCCATGCTTTGGCGTCGTCGAGGTCCGCGACGGAGAACACTTTGATCTCGCCTGGCACCATCCATGAGAACGCCTTGACGCCGTCTTCGTAGGCCGTGTGGTCCGTGACGAGCGCGATCTTTTCCCACTTGGACCAATGGGACACACCGACTTTGGTGTCTTCCCACATCGCCCCGCCCGAGTAACCGTCGAAGTCGTCGCCGAGGACGTACAGGAACCGGATCTTGTCGTGGGTTGCGAGGACTGCGTCCACGGCGGGGTCGAGGACCGACTTGTAATCCCCGGCTCGGACTTCGCCGACTGCCTCGAAACCGATGACGTTGTGGGGCAGGCCGTCGATTAAGCGAATCATGATGCATTCCTTGTGATAGAACCGAGGCCGCGACTCTACCTGTCGGTGAGACGCCCACATGTGTCGCTAGCGACCGATCTAGCTGGGCCTTGACTCGATCTCAGCTAGCGCATGAGCCGCGAGTATGGGCGCTCCTATTGGGCGTACCCGTCGGGCCTCTAGCCTCCGTCGGAGTCGAGTGTCACCTGGAATGTGGCAGGCCGGTTGCTGAAGAGCAGGGCGGCACCGATGAGGACCAATGCGAGCCCGATCCCGCCCGCCATGAGGGCTATACCGAAGGCCACGACCGAGGTGTAGAGCGAGGCCCTGAGGAAAGACGCAGTCATCGCGGTCTGCCGCGCTGGATCATCGCTGGCGAGCTGCGCGTAGGTGAGCCCCCCAGTGGCTTCCAAGGCGTGCTTGTTGATGACGGCCGCCTGCTCGTAGGCGGTCAGCGGGCCCTCAACGGCTTCGTCGCTGAATCGCTCGGCGTCGCCTGCGACGGTGATGTTCTCGTCGGCGAGCTGATTCGACACGTTGAACCAGGTGAAGATGCCGGTGACGATGAGGAGCGCGCCTGCAACGATGACCAGAATCGCCAGGACGCGCACCGTGCCCGATGATTCCTGTTGAACAGTTGCGGTGGTCATGAATACCTCCCTAGGCGAGCGGGCATCGTACCTGCACCCCGGTTCTCGAAAGTCCCTGAGTCCGACATGACCCGCAACTACCTGATCAACCTGTTGCGCAACCGCTACTCAAGTCCTCGACCGAAGCACCGCTCCGCCTGTCTACGCGGAGCTCGCAGACCGCGGATCTCGCGACCCGAGCCTCTCCACCCAGGAAGCGCATAACCGGCAATATGCGCCCCCTGGACTCTCAACCGAGGTAGCGCATATGTGCCGATATGGGCGGATACCCGCGTAGCATCGCCGGATGGTGATTGCAGGCATAGCAATGATGGTGGGAGGAACTGTCCTCGTTGTTTTGGGTGCGTTCGCAGGGACAGGGAAGCTCACTCGTCAGTCGTTCGTGGGTCTGAGAACCAAAGCGACGTTGGCCTCTGATGAGGCGTGGGAGGCTGCCCACGAAGCCGCAGCGAACTGGGTGGTCGGCGCAGGTGCAGTCCTGTTTGCCGGTGGCGTCTTGGTGGAGTTGACGGATTCCGAAACCACGGGGGATGTTGTTGCACTCATCGCTACTGCCTTGATGCTGATTCCTCTCGCGGTGGCCTACCGGAGAGGTCAAGCTGCGGCTCAGTCCGTGTGACTCGACGGACGGAACCAACCCAATCGCTGCCGGTGGATTCACAAGTGCCGATGTGCGCGGCGTTGCCTCCTGTTGTCGGCTAGTTTTTCGCTCCGCTGCCAGGCGTTTGTGATTATTGGGGGGGCCGCTACTCGTGGGTGAGACCAAACAAAGCTTCCGGCCGCTGGTTGTGTTCCTCGGCTTGGTTAGCGTGTTGGCCGCCTTTTCTTACGTTCTGATTTTCACTGCAGGCAATGACGACGACCGTACGGGTGGGTTTGCCCTGTTGCAGTTCTCACCGGCGATCTCAGCGATTGTCACAAAGCTGGGCTACCAGCGAAATTTGCGTGGTCTTGGATGGGGGTGGGGTAAGACTCGCTATCAGCTTGCAGCTGTGCTGCTTCCTTTGGCTCTTGGCTTGGTTGGTTTCGGCCTGGCCTGGTTGACGGTAGGGGGCTTCTATGACGGTTCCTTCATCGCCGAACTACAGAGTGCCATGGCTGAAACTCTCGGTTTCGACGTGACGTCGCCCTATATCGCGATGCTGATCCTCCTGGTGGTGAGCGGCACCGTCGGGCTTCTACTACCCGGGTTCTTTGCGTTCGGGGAGGAATTGGGTTGGCGTGGGTTCCTTGTCCCTGAGCTTTACAAACACGCCAACTTCACGAAGACGGCTCTGATCAGCGGTCTGATCTGGTCCATATATCACTATCCCTTGGTGATCGGGTTGGAAGCCGACGAGTTGGGTGTGAATACCGCATATCTGTTGATCACGGCAACGGTGGGCGGGATAGGACTAAGCACCATCATGGCGTGGCTTCGTTTGAAGTCTGGAAGTGTGTGGACAGCGGTGTTCTTTCATGCCGCGTTGAACTCCTACAACCAGGGATTCTTTGAGAGCCTGACTGAAACGACCTCGAATCTCACCAACTACATCTCGGGCGAGTTCGGATTGATGATGTCTCTGGTTGCCGCTTCTACTGGTTACCTGTTCTGGCGGAAGAGAGATGCTCTGCCACCGCCTCAACCATGAGCAATCACTAACTTGCCCGCCCATAACAGGCATTCTGTTCGCCCAAGATGAGTCGCGGCCGGATCTCAGGTAGCGCATAACCGGGCCGGTTATGCGCTACCTGAGGCGCGTCTGGGGATGGTGATCCGTTCGAAGAGCTCCTTCATTGCATGGTGCGTAGCATGCGAACGTGACGAAACGTGCTCCTGAGGTGAGGTACATCACTTCGAGTGACGGTGTGTCAATCGCCTGCTGGTCTGTGGGTGAGGGACCGCCGATCATTATCAGTCACAACTTCTCGTTGAGCCACGCCGAGCTGGAATGGGAGATCCCATTGCTGCGCGGTTTCTATACCGCACTCGGCGCCCATCACCAAGTGATCCGGTTCGACCCGCGTATGGGAGGCGTCTCCGATCAAACCGTTCCGTCTCTAACGCTCGATGCCATGTGCCTCGATGTCGATGCGGTCGCAGCCGAGTTTGGGTACGACGTTTTTTCATTGATGGGAGTCAGTGTTATGGGGGCGGTGGCAATCGAGTACGCCGCCACGCGGCCCGAGCGTGTGTCTGCCCTCATCCTCTGCGACCCGCTCATCGCCGTCGGCGACAGCCTTGCTGGCGAGGTCCTGCGAGGGTCGGCTGCGCTGACCGAGGCAACAAGCGCCGACTACTCGACGGAGGTTTTTGCCTCTATGTGGTACGGGGAGGACGAGACGGACATCACCAAGAGGATCACTGCAGCGGCGTACGAGCGCGTAGATGCGATCCTCCCTGCTGTGCTGAGTTGGGATGCTTCGGCCCGCTTGGACGAGGTTCGAGCGCCGACGCTGGTCATTGCCGCGACATCGACGGTGGCCGGCGACCCCGAACACGCGCGACGGATCGCGGCGACACTTCCCGATACGCGCCTGGTTCGGCTTGAGGGCCGTCACGCCCCCTACTACGTCGATCAGATGGCAGCTATCGACGCGATCACAAGGCACCTTGGCGGGTCTGGCTTCGAACCACCTCTGACCGGCGGAGTCCAAGCCGTCGTGTTCACAGATATTGTGGGCTCGACCGAACATACCAACGTTGTTGGTGATGCCGTAGCGCGCGAAGAAGCTCGCGGGATCGAGGTCCTGATCCACGAAAAGGCAAAGGCAAACAACGGCCGGTTGGTCAAGCACCTCGGCGATGGGTCCCTGCTGGTCTTCGACTCCCCAACCTCTGCTGTCGCATTTGCTGTCGATCTGCAGACGGAAATGCGGAAGACAGAGCTGGCCCTTCGTGTCGGGTTAGCCGTTGGCGAACCCATCGAGGAAGACGAAGACCTTCACGGAGCTGTCGTGAACTTGGCAGCACGAATCGTCGCCGAAGCTGAGCCCGGACAGGTACTCGTGAGTGACGCTGCCCGGCAACTGCTGGTGGGCAAGCCATACACCTTCGAGCCTGTAGGGAGTCGGTACGTCAAGGGATTCGACGACGCCATCGCCCTATACGAAGTGGCGAGGCGCAGCTGACGAAATTTCGACCTACCCCAGAAGCAACTAGAACCATGGCTGACCCCACCACTGGCGCCCGCCCATTTCGGCACATATGCGCTAGCTGCCCGGCCCTCTTGATGAGCGCAAGCTTCAATCATGGATTCGTCAATCCTGACGATGACCGCCGGGCACTGGTTCGCGATCATCCAAGCGGGAAGGTGACTGAGCGAGCCTGGAGTTGGGGGAATGCGTCGCTTGCGGATGGCCATCCGAAGCCGGCAAGGCATTGGGGAGCAACGCGCCAGCCTGGCGGAGTATGCAGTGACGATCGCGCTGGTCGCTGTGCTGGTTAGTGCGAGTGTGTTGTGGCTCGTCGCCCAATTCGGCGGCTGATAGGTCGAACTCGGTAGCACCTCGGTTCAGCTTCCCGGGACCAAGGTGCTACCCGCCGCGCTAAGGCGTCGTGGAGATATTCGTGCGACCTCGCATCTCAGCGTCATGGGGTCGCGGTGCCTGCTCGTGGGTGCCGCCCGGTCCCCGGGGGAGGGGGGATCACCCCTGCGAAGGTGGGTATCCACTACGGAGGGGATCAATGGGGCCCCCGGGTGACCGGCGACGTCGCGGAGGCTAGAAGTGGTCTCTGGTGGCGAGCTGCATTTCCCAAACGCATTTCCCGGCCAAACCTCGGAGGGGTCCCCTGTGTCCGCGGCCAGGCAGACGCCAGGAACCCCTCCGTGGAGCGAACGTATCGACAAACAAGGCTCGGTGGAATGCACAAACCGGATTGGTTGGACGGACTAGCACGGAGTCTCCAGACCCGCCCATATCGGCACATATGCGCTAGCTGGAATGAGGCTCTGGGTTTCGCACGAGCTACCAAACTGACCTGAGCAGCGTGCTGGGGCGTAGGTTTGGGGTGATGCAGGAGTGGCTTCGAGACTTGTGGCAGAAGGTGACGACCAGACCGTGTCGGGCCTGCGGTGAGCCGGTGCTGGTTACTGCTTACCGCAAGACCGCAAGGATTCGGAAGGGAAGCTGGTGGGCTGGTGATGAGGTGGAACTGGAGTGCCCGAACTGCGGCGACACCTTCTGGGCCAAAAAGTAGCCGGTCCGCGAAGGCTGACCTGCATCCGGCTACCGGACGCGATGCCTTCAAACTCGCATCAACACCCGCCCATATCGGCACGTATGGGCTAGCTGAGAGAGTGGACGAGGTAGCGCATATTGCCGGTTATGCGCTACCGCGATACGGCGCATCCCTCCCT
>Ga0255058_10001438_pt1 | contig 13411 bp, 13 predicted proteins | sample Cases_109_9_MG_FD_188637 | JGI IMG/M metagenome (GOLD analysis project Ga0255058, IMG submission 188637) | Seawater microbial communities from Amundsen Gulf, Northwest Territories, Canada - Cases_109_9 | ecosystem: Environmental > Aquatic > Marine > Gulf | place: Canada: Northwest Territories... | reverse complement strand
CCATATCCTCCACCTGGTCGTTTATGGCTCTTGGGCTTTGGACGCGCTTCATTGACGGAAATGGTCTTTCCACTCAGGTCAGTACCGTTAAGCCCTTCAATGGCTTTCAAAGCCTCTCCCTTTTCAGACATCTCCACAAAACCAAAACCCTTGGAGCGGCCGCTATCTCGATCCACAATAATAGTTGCAGATTCAACTTCTCCAAAAGCTTCAAAAGCGACTTTGAGCTCGTCGTCTGTCAAATCGTAGCTAAGACCACCAACAAATATTTTCACTATTTCCCTCCCTTTTTTGCCATAGTTTAGAATTGAATCGAAAGTCTGCCCATGGCATTGAAACATATCTCGATAGTATATTTTTTATAGGGGATACCATCCCTTAAGTATTTTTGCATCCTATCAGATACGGGGTCTGAAATCAAAATGGTTGGGGCTGTGACCTGCCCCTCGAAAGTTGATCCACTCGTAAAGTTAGTATTATAGTAAAAGATTAAACAAAAAAGGAAATATTTTCATTTATAGGGAAGCGAATTAAAACGGAGAAGAATTTGTCTGATTTTTTCACATAACTTCAACTGGCGGCATAGAAAAAATACCACTACGCAGGTGGTACTAATAATAGGGGCAGGTCAGTCCATTAGATCCATTTGATATGTTATTGCTCAAACTTATTCTTAACAACCACATCATTAAAACTGAGTTGTCCTGGTCGTGGCCATGCCTCCTTCGTGCCTTTTCCAATTGCGACAAACATGGCAATAACATGATCATCTGGAAGACGAATCAGCTGTGCAACCTTTTCAAAATCAAAACCATCCATAGGACAGGAGTCATACCCCAATGATTTTGCGGCAAGCATTATCGTTTGAGCAACAATGCCACAGGAGCGCATAGCTTCGTCTCTTTGAACCTGCTCTTTTCCCCTATAGTAATTATCTATAGCTGGAAGCACAAATTCCTGAGCTTCCTTTGACGCTTTTGCCCAATAACGCCCCGGTTCCTTTTCCCATGACTTCAAGTCCGCGCAAAGTATGATAAACAAAGATGCATCAGTCACTTGTGCTTGGCCCCAAGATACCTCTCTGATTTTCCGCCTCAAGTCAGGATCTTCAACTACAACAAAACGCCAGTTCTGAATATTAAAAGCTGTGGGTGAAAGAATAGCTAAAGATAAAATCTCCTTTACTTCTTCAGCGGTCATACTGTGGTTTGCATCATAATGTTTGACAGATCGACGAGCTCGTATCGCTTCTATCGTTTTCATATTTTCTCCTTTCTTGCAATTATTCAGTTTCTGTATAGCTCCCGATAAAACTTAGAGGCAAATTGTAAAATATTAAACTAAACCTCACAAGATTTTATTTTGCGCAAAGAGTTAGGGGTATTGCAAAGAATGGTTCAGATTGGATGGCAAGGGAATGAAAGATCATCAAGCTGGCCTGACTATACTACATAATAATGCTTATATAATATATTGTACTATATAATACTTTTAAAATCTAGGGTTATTTTGGATATTTTAGGAGTTAATTAGAAGACAGAAATAATAGGGACAGGTCAGGATCGCCTTTTATTGACAGTTCGCCTGACTCACATAGGTGAATGAATTACCCCGAGGGTCAACCACCACGCCGTCATTGCGGGTGTATATCGCAAAGCTACCAGGACCATAGGAATTAGACGTCCACTGCAAAATCGCTTGATTACCTTGATAAGATAACTGCCAACGCCCGGCGTCTTCATAGGGCGAACATTGATATCCCTTAGCAATGATGTTTGGTCGGCAAGAACGGCCTATGCTATAGTAGTAGCCGGAAGCACAATAATGAGTGACCGCCTCAACTCGCGGGTTATTTGACGATGTGCCGCTGCCAAATCCGTATTGCAAAGCCATCCCGGTAAAATACCTATCCATATAAGTTCTGATATCTGCAGTGGCTGTCGGTACAGCGTAGAATAAAATGACACTAATAAAAACCAAGTAGTAACGAGATATAACCATTTTGAACTCTCCATTTCACAAAACGATTTAAGTATACCAGCTGAGTTGCGCCCAACAAAAGGAGCAATCAGCTTGGAATAATATTAATTGTGTATGCTTAACAGCTGTTTGAATGGAGACTTGCTGCTTGGGTGTCAATCATAGCGACTGGCTATGCAATATCCTTATTGTATAGGTATATCTGGACCGAGGACTGAATCCTCTGCTTCTTTTTGCAATGAATCATCTACATTTTCTCTAAGATAGTTTATGGTTGATTTCATTTTTTCAACGTCAACTTGCTGAAGATTCGCAGCTTTTTTCCATTCAGAAAGACCAAGTTCTTTGAATCCTAACTTTTCCATTAGAAAGGCCAAATGTCCTCTTTGAACTCCTTCAGCGCGCTTTATACCTTTACCTTCTGAATCTACTGATTTTGACATATCTGCCAAAATAATATAAGCAATAGATGCAAACCATCCTGTATCAGATTCATCGGACTTGTTTTTAGAAAAAGTGTAGGTAGCTTCAGGATTATATAAGGAAACAGCATTCCATCGATGCAAGAGTGCTTGAAGATTATTTCCTTTTCGCTCTTCTCTACTAGCCTTTATTTCCTGTTCAATTATCATCTCACTTCTAATTATTTGCCTATGCGATGAAAGAACCTTTGGTATAAAAAATTTGGACTCTATAATGCCTATGATTATTCCACAAAATAAAATAGCAATAACAACAATCTTATTCTTCATAAGCATTTAATCTTTTGACCAACAAAACAGCTGAGTTGCGCCCAAATAAATGGAGCTACAAGTTTAGAATTGTTTGATAAGCTAACTTCTATAATTAGTCGCCAGCACAGCAAAATCCACCTTATCCTCAATATTTCAGCCTGTTTTGGTAATCCGACCCCAAATCCAAATCTCCAAAACCGTTACAACTGATCGGCAATACCTATATGTTAGAATGTACGAGCTGACACCAGATGCCGCGAATAGGGTCACTCTCGGGACCCGCCTGAGGCTTCCCTTCGACACGTTCTTATGCGGCAGGCGCGGCTCCTCGCCACCGGGGGCAGGATAACTTTGTCCTCTGAAGCGACCCATACAAAACGTGACCGCGATTTACTCCCCTTGTAGGTGGGAACTCGGAAACAACGCACATGAAAGCTGCAACTTATCAAGAGCTTCTCGAATTTTTTACTCGGCTCAACCGACCACACAGAGAGACACCCCTGGTCGCGCAGCATACGGCGACAGGCCAGAATTCCCTCACGACAATACAGGCGGTGGTTCCCTTTATCGGTCATCGCGCTGGGACCATTATCGATATCCAGAAGGATCGCATCGAATCTGCTCTTGGAACGCAAGATAAGGTCAACGATATTACCTGCCTTGAGGTTCACTCGTTTGTCCTCCAGCGGCTGGCCGTTGAGATTCCCGAGGAACTCGCGATTCCATTCGACTACAGCCCCCAACAGTTCACCTAAAACAATTTGGGCGTGGGGGCTGAGCATATCGAGAGCCTGGCGCAAGGTATAGCCCATACCCAAGCCACCGATGAGTACGCTGGGAGCCTTGCGATCAACCAGGTGGGCACAACCCAGCCGCGCCAGCTCCAGTTCCGACTCATGTTCTCGACTGTGCATCAAATTCTGACCATTGATCCTGATAGAGAAATCACGGTCATGCTGATAAAGCGACATCTCGCCGCCGTCCGGGGTCCGGGCTGTAGCTATTCTTGCTCTCAGTTTCATAGTGGCATCCTATTTGTTCCGTTAACCTAAACATAAGAAATTTGGATGCGGTGTAGGATTTATAGAAATTAGACAAGTTTGGTTTATCCTTTCCGCAACGAAAAATAATAAAATTTTTTCGATCAGGAGAATTTTGCCCTTAACAGCGGGCCTTCAAATTGATGACCCCGTTACCGTTCTTGCAGCCCGAATGGTGGCCGTTGTTCTCCGAGCCCGCTCCACTAACTGGTTCGGCGATTATTTTGACGATTGATTTGAGTATTGCCCATTTTGGCATTAAAAACGGCGTTACAGGGTAATAAACAGACCATTTCTATAAAAAATATTTTTAAAAATTGGCTGAAGCGGCCTGACCTTGGTTTGGATTTTGAGCGGCTGCCGGGCGCCGCTCAGGAAAACCGGGTCCGCAGATTCAGGGTTTCGGTCTTCTTTCTGCCCCACGGCGTCTTGCGCAGGAACTTGAGGCTCGTTTTGATGCTGGGGGTCTTGGTGAAGTAGTTGATCGTGATCATCCCGCCCAGTCTTTCCCAGCCGTAGCGATCCACTAACTGGGAGAGGATCATCTCCAGAGTAATGCCATGAAGAGGATTGTTAGCCTGGGCCACGCCCATTTCGCCTCCCGCCCAGGGCCAGGTAGATCCTGCGCCCCACCCAAGCATCGGTGGCCGCATACTGAATCTGCTGAGGGGCGAGCACATCCTTGCTCCAGTTGGAGGTCTTAGCCCTTTTGGAGATGCGAAAGCCCAGGAACACTGCGGCTAAGCCTCTCAGACCGTGGTTCTTGACGCCAGCCTTCTTGGCCAGATTGCCAAGGTCCGTAAAACCCTTCGCCTCGAAAGGGGCCAGCTTTTGGAGCTCGCGGATATCGTAATCCAGGCTCACCCCGACCTTGAGAATGGCCGGATCTGCAAGGATATCGTGCAGCGGCTTGACCAGACCAAGGTGTTTGAGTTGGAAGATGAAAACCTCGTCATCGCTGGCAAGTTGTAAGAGCGAAGGCGGGTAGTTCTCCCCCTTTTTAAAGGTGGGCCGCGTTTCTGTATCAAAACCTAGAAGGGTGTGGCCCGCAAGCTTGCGCATTGCCGCTGCCAAATCGTCCCTAGTTCGGACTACGCTTATCGGCCCAGTCCAGCGCCCCATGGGGCAGGCATTTATCTCATGCTGGCTCATCCGCCGGTCAAAACCAGGTTGGTCTGTATCGCTGTGAGTCATATGTTTATAGAGCCTACGAATAAAATTAAAGACTATTTGATTTAATTGATGTTAGCTTAAAGACCTGATTGTATATTTTGAAAAATAGACAATGTTTCGATTAAAAAATGCAAAATTATGAAGCAATATCGGGCTAACTATCTATTTATTATAAAGATTTTGCAAATTAAAAAAGAATATTTAGGAACCACAAAGTTCACAAAGAGCACGAAGGAATTTAATCTATTTGTTTTATAAATTTTTTCTTCGTGACCTTCATGTGCTTCGTGGTTAAATTTAAGTTTATACGCCAGCTCTATAAGTCAGTTCATAATTGCACATTTTATCCCCGGCTTAAAATCATCTCACAATCTCTACCCTGATCATATTTGTTGTTCCTGAAACTCTCATAGGCAGTCCTGAGGTGAGTATGATACGGTCCCCTTTTTTAATAAGTCCTTCATCCTTTAAAACAGAAAATATATGTCTCAGGGGCTTTTTGATATCAATTTCCTTGTTCATAACATAGGGATAAGCGCCTCTTACAATGGTCATTTGCCTTGCTACAGATACATGGGGAGTAAAACCAAAGACCGGGATATTCGGTTTTGGTCTGGACACATGTCTTATCGTCCCTCCTGATTCGGTAAAAGCAACAATGGCCTTTCCCTCCAGGAGTTCCGACATCTGGTTAGCCGCGTAAGTGATCCCACTGGTAATGGGCGCAATTTCACCTTCTGGGAACCACCAGGGCATAATTTTATTATTTTCTTTTTGATATTTCTCCATCCGCCTGGCAGATTTGGACATTACTTCCACTGCTTTCACAGGAAATTTACCTACCGCTGTTTCCGCTGATAACATGAGGGCATCGGCATAAGAGGCAACGGAGTTGGCTACGTCTGAAACCTCAGCCCGGGTAGGTCTGTGGTTATGCACCATAGATTCAAGCATTTGAGTCGCTATTATTACCGGTTTCCCATATTTCCCGGCTATTTTTAGGATATCCATTTGCACAATAGGGACCATTTCATAAGAAATCTCCACTCCCATATCCCCTCTGGCCACCATAACGGCATCGGTTTCCTTTACTATTTCCTCAAGATTACCGATAGCCTCCTTCCGTTCTATTTTAGCAATCACTTCCGCTGTGGCCCCTGCTTTTTTAATCAGATTTTTAAGACTTTTTATTTCCCGGGCATTTTTCACAAAAGAAAGGGCCACAAAATCCACTCCTGCTTTAAGGCCTACCTGCAAATCCGCCCTGTCTTTCTTTGTTATGGGGGATATGGACAAATTGGATTCCGGTAAATTCAATCCTTTATAGTTTGACAGGATACCTCCGTTTTCCACCTTCACTATAACTTTTTTCTCATTTACCTCTCTTACCCTCACTGATAGGTTACCATCATCAAGAAAGATAAGGTTGCCAGGTTTAACTTCAAGGTGAAATTTTTCATATTGAATAGGCACATTTTTTTCGTCACCTTCTATCTTTTCCGTAGTGAAAACAAGCTGGTCATTTCTGTGGATTTCAATAAAGCCCTTTTTAAATTCACCTACCCTGATTTTAGGCCCCTGCAGGTCCAACAGGATACCCAGGAAAGTATTTAACTTCTCTTCCACTTGGCGGACTTTTTTAACTAATTCTTTAATACTGAAATGGTCTCCGTGAGACGTGTTGATTCGGAAAACATTTACACCCGCCACAACCATTCTCTCTATAATTTCAATAGACCCGGATGCCGGACCTAAAGTCGCGATTATTTTAGTTTTTTTCAGATTCATGATGTTATGTATGGGTTGATTGCTTTAAGAGCATCTATATTAATAGATATTCCTTTTTCTGAAAGATTGTTTAATACTTTGCTTATGGAGGCAACATTATAGAAACAAATGCAATTTGCTACAAGAGGGTTATATTTAATAACTTTCCGCTGTTCATCACGTGTGCTGGCGACTAATTCTAATTGTTTGATAAACTTACTTCTATAATTAGTCGCCAGGACAGGGAAATTTTACGGCTAAATGGTCACAGCAAATCAAATTGATTTTAAGATTTTTCCAGGTATCATATAGTCGGGCTTCAACAAAATGGATTATTTTGAGAAGGGGATCATTAGATAATGAGCAAAATAAAATACTTATTGGTTTTGCTGCTGTTGGCAGGCTGCGTGAGCGTCATACCCGTAGCCAACCAACAAATAGCGCCCAGTTTCACCCCAAGGCGTTTTTAACCTAAGCATAGGACACATCTGGAATTTCAATAAGGCTATACTTACTGGCAGGTCATCACTTAATTTGTACTTCTACATAATACTTACTATATTAATGTTCCTGTTACATCACCAAATAAGATTATATCCTTGACGATTCCTCGTACAGGAAGATGCTTTCGGTTCATGTGGATTTCGATCTTTCCAGTACTTGAATCAATAAGTTCTTTACTTACTTTAAGGTCAACAAGGTAAGCTACATTCTCAGAGTCGCGCTTGCCTCGAAGTCGTTTTTTCTTTTCCTGATCTGTAGCTACCCTTAAAGAGATATATGCAGGTCCCTTTTCAATTTTGAAGAAGGTCTGTAAAGAAAGCTCTTTACCCTTCTTCAAGTTTCCATAAGAACCATATCTTAAATTGTAGACTGTTACAAGGGGATCATTATATGTTACTCCAAATGGTATTTCTTTGGCCCCTTTTGTTTTAGATCTGGCAGTACCCCATTTCCCCCACGTTATAAGTCTGTTGTTATAATCAACTGTGATGTCATGTCGTCTGATCTTCTTCCCGATAGTAACTTTTTTCTCAAAAAAGTATGTCTTCAGTCTTTTCCCATCATTTGACTCTCTCATATGAGCCTGATAGGTATCTTTTCTGTATTTAAGAAGCCAGCCTATAAATCCGGAGGTTTCAGCCTCTACTTTTCCTATATAGTTTTTCTCACCTTTCTTCTTAAAGGAGAAGCTTGCTGTTCCTGCCTCTTTGAACCATAAGAAACCTACCTTGTATTTAAGCTCTTCACCATCAAATCTTTTACCTATAGAGATACCATTAGATAAGCTTTTTATATCTATAAGGGAAGTATCTATACTAGCAAATGCGGATTTTAAAAACCTCGAAAATTTCCACTTGTCAGGTAAAAAACCTTGAAATAATAATATTATTAAAAAACCGGATGATTTTCTTAATAATGACCTTCTGTCAACAAGGCTGTCAAATATATAGTTAAGTAACTTCATGATGAATATTAGTCCTTTTTAAAGTTTATCCCTTTGAGATAATTTTTTTTACAAAATTATTAACCGGACGTCTATCAACTCCCTTCATATCAATAAATAGTCAGCGAGTTTGAATTTTTTTATCGCCGTTTGTAATTAAATATGCATTATTATATATGTCAATGTTTTCTAATGTCCAATTCTTGCTCAAACCCTGATCAGTCCTCCTGGCAAAGAATCTAAAAAAGTTTAGGATACCTATAAGCATACCCTGATAATTTTAACTTGTAGAATCACTGTTGTAGAAAGGGTTATTTACCAAAAACCTGGGATTATGAACAGGGCTAGCAACAATTGGCCAGCCATCCTTTCTTATCCATTCATCCTATATCCCCAGCTCAATGACTATATCAGCTTTTTGGTATTTGCATAAAATTAAATCTTGTGGAATATAGGTTAGTATTTTACAATTTGTCAGTGATTATATTTATTGAATTTTATTCGGAGTTATACAAAACCGGTATAATTGTTTGTTAGGTTTTAAGAAGGTGTAAAATATAGTTGATAGGCAAATTAATGCTATTTAGGGGAAATAACCGGATATATTGGATATCTTTGCAATTTGGCAAAGGAATAAATTGTTAGCTTTAACGAAAAAGATAATATAATAAAATTTACCTCAAAAAAAAGCCCAAATGAATTCTTATTTAATAAAACAAATTAATAGCATGAGCAGGATTTATCTGCAAAACAGAATTATTTTTGACCAGCTCAATAAGGATAAACAATACAACTCGGATGGCCATTTGAATGATGTCGGACATTTTATAAATGAAAATACAGTAACCAGATTGGCATCATCCATGGAAGAACATGGATATAAAAACAAGTTATTGGAAAAAGGAAACAGCAAAATAACTTTGGAAGAAGCCGCGGTAGGAACAACAATATTATTTAAAAATTGTATTCTCCATTATGGGGGTAAATTATGGTACAACCCTACTACTTTTTATGTGCCTCATTACGATTTGTTTTGTCAAAGCGTTAAAGCAGCAAAGGTTAATATAGGAGATAGATTATGTCTCTCTATTGGTGATGTAGTCGTTAAACTTATTGAAGGGTGCCAAAAATACATTAAATAAAAAATGGAACTTATACCGATAGCGCCCGCTTTAAGTAATCGCGAATGTGGGTTCGACGAATACTGGTTACAAGATCAAACGTATAATAATCTGTCCTGAACGAGAGTTGATTTTACAGTAGCCATGCCTCCAATAATGTCACTTACGGTAATCCCATTTGTAATCATTTCAATTTGAAAAAATCTTAAAACCAAAATGAAAGGTCTTTTCTATGGACCATAACCCCCTCCTCTTTTTAAAAATAATTAAGTTTTATTTTTGATTGTTCTAAGAACCTTGACCACTACTTCTGGCTCTAAACGTTTAGTATAGTCAGCATCAACAAAAGTGAGGACGATAGCTCCATCAGAATTTAATACATAAGTAGCTGGAAATGGCAGCTCATAGCTGTCATCGCCATTGTCCTCCGATATATTTATTCCAAATTGCTTGTAAATTGGAAGAAGTTCCTCATCAAGAGTAAATACCAATCCGAAGTCTCCGGCAGCTTTGTTTCCCACATCGCTAAGCACATAAAAATCCAGTGAATTTTTTTCAACGGTAGAAAGCGATTTATCAGGTAGGTTAGGTGAAATAGCAACCAATTGCGCTCCCAGCCCCTTAATTTCAGGCAATATCTGTTGGTAAGCTTTAAGTTCCAAATTACAGTATGGACACCAGCCACCGCGATAAAAGTTTATAACAAGAGGCCCTTTTTGCAATAACTCAGTTGAAGATATGGACTTATTATTGGCGTTAGGGAGAGAAAAAAAGGGCGCTTTATCTCCGACTTTTAGAGCATTATTTATGACGCCGGACTGAACCAACTTTTCGGTTGCGGCTAACATTGCTTTCAAACTATCCTCCGGTACTTTCGGTAGAAATTCTTTCTGGAACTCTTTGATTTGATCATGTAATTTCATCTTAACTCTCCTTTTTTGGGGAATGCTGCAACTGTTCAAATAATAATACCTGCATCTTTCTTCATTAGGAAAAGGTGACCTTCCTCCCGAAAATTGGTCCACTCTTTAGGAAAATTCTACCATAGGAGGTGGAACTAAATCTTGTGGGAGTTCAACACTCAGTGACCTGCCCCTATTATTTGTGCCACCTGCATTGTGGTATTTTTTCTATGCCCTCAGTTTCCGCTACGCTCCAACTGAGGGCATAGGTTCAACGCAAAAGGGTAAATTGTAAAATATTAAAATAATTTCCACAAGATTTAATTTAATGCAATTCCAAAAAAGCTGATAGGGTCATCGAGTTAGGAATACGGTAAAAAATGGATAAGAAAAGATGGCCACCCAGAAGTAGCTTCAACCCTGCTCATATTTCCTGCTTTTAGCTGAAAACCCTTACTTATATGGTGATTCTCAAGTTAAAACAATTAGGGTATGCTTAGTATGCCTAAAATTTTTTAGATGTCCAGCCAATGTTGGTACTTTGGGTTTAGAGGTAGAATGGGATATTAGGATGCAGGCGGCACAAATAATAGGGGAAGGCCACACCAAGGTATCAATGGAGTAATATCTTCAAAAATCAAGCAGAGGAAACCAATTGATAAGATGCTTTTTAGAAAAATAAAACATCTCAGCGGAAAAATTACTTCATTCGAACCTGTAATTGTTGTAGCGGTCAAAGTTTCCATTTCAGGCAATTTTTAAGCGTTATTAAAAAGCCTTTTCACCTGTTGTCTCTATATTTAAAATTAATTTCAGATAGTCTTTTGGCAAGAATAGAACCGATATTTCTCATCATCAAATATCCCAAACGATAATTTTTACGGAATAGCGCATAAAGCTTGACGCCATCAATATTCATCAGCCGAACATTCTCCATAGAGGTAACACCAGCAGTTCTTCGGCCTCCTCCCAAAAAAGTTATTTCGCCAAAAACTTCTCCCCGTCCCAATGTTGTCAGATGCCTTTTATCACCCCGATATAAGTGAAATGAGTAGTTTTGAATTTCAACTTTAACACTTCCCTCTAAAACTATATAAAGATTATTCCCTGTGGCATCTTCTTTAAAAATGGAATCATCCTCTTTAAAAGTTTCTTCTTGGCTAATTGAGATAATTTCATCCACATCTTCGGCGCTTAAACCATCCATTATTTTAGCTTCTGCAACGATATCTTTAATTGACATCTATGTCTCCCCTAAGCTCCATAGTCCATAGAAAAATCAAAATTTAAAGCTAATTATAAGACACCCATCTTCGTGATGTCAAAAAGATTTCAGGGCGAAGAGGAGGTTTTTGAGAAATTGGCGAAAGAGATAGAAGGGTTTTTTTAATTTTTGGAAATTAGGATGCAGGGGGAAGTTTATAATTGAGCTCAAATATTCTCTTGGCGCAAATTAACCTTTTCACCTACTCTGGTTTATAGACTCAACTTGCAAAAAATGTTACTATTTAACAGTAATTCAGGGTTATTAGGAATGGTTTGCCGGAGAAGGAAGCAAAGAATATCTCATGAATCAAAATAATAGGGTTGAAGAAAGACTCCCTTCGCAAAAAAAATGCCTTCTGGTTAATGAATTAGGGCATATAGAAGCGCAAACAGTTGATATGTCAAAAATGGGATTAAGGGTAAAGACTGATAGCACATTGCCATTCAAATTTAAAAATGGTGGTTGCGAACTGGCTGTCTTTATTCAAAGTATGGGTGATCTCCCTCAGGCAAAAATAATGTGGGTAAAGAAGGATTTTAATAATACAACCAGATTAGGATTAAAATTTCTACGCCCTTTAAAAATGGTTGTAAGCTAACTGTCTTTTTTTTGAGTATGGAACTCCCTCAGGCAGAATTAATGTGGACAAAGAAGAATTTTAATAATACGATACGATTAGGATTAGAATTTCTACTAGCATAATAGGTTAACTGCCTTTTCCTCACTTCTTTTGCTTCCAAGCTAGTTAATAGCCTTACACACTCTCATTAAATCACAATTATTTCAAAAGAATCTCCCTCATTGGAACAAGATAGCGTAGCGGTCAATTCTGATCCGTTATCAGATCGAATTTAATCAGGAGTCCTTCGCTTCATGAATAGCTCCGCTAATATAAATAAAACATCATCGGAACGAATCCGCCTTTCCACCCCAATCGCTAAGCGCTCTCTGGTAAACCCATCAATAATGGTTAGAAGCCGAATGGCTCGCCTATCATGAGTCCGGCTCATCACAAAGTCATAACTCCATACATGATTGGAATATGAGGGCCTGTGTCTAACACAGGACCCGCCATTCAGCCATAATCGCTTCCGTTTTGGCTTCCTGGATGGAACTTTCAGTCCCTCACGTCTCCATATCCGCTCTATACGCTCATGATTAACTTGCCAACCTTCCCGCCTTAATAATGCTGTAATCCTGCGGTACCTATAACGACCATAATCCTTTGCAAGCTCAGTTACTCGATGAGCCAATCTGGATTTATAATCAGAAGTTCTCGGATGATACGGAGTTTGCGACTCACTTGAACCACTGTTTGACCTTTGGAAAGCTCCACCTCCGCCTTTCTTAGCATTCTTATGATCTGCTCTGCTTTAAATCGCTTCTGACACATAATTTTGCCCCCCTTTATGAAAAACTTTTACCATAATTATCACTTTCGGGTTAGACTAGTTTCTAGGGTGCAGGTCAATTAACGCTTTCGGGGTCGCCTGGTTTTGAGGGCGCAGGCCAATAATGCGCATTATCAAAAATTTCAAATTTGATTGTTTTTAAAATCCTTCAAGAAGAGGTTACGAATGGAGATAGAGTGGTCTAAAAAAATATAATATTGGTAACAATATAATACATTATTTACTCTTCCATATTCATTTTAGCTCCGTCTATAGAGTTTTTCAGATTACTAAATCAATAAGTTATTTGTTTATTTTTAATCTTTAAGCTTTTTGGCATGATTATAGCTTTAGCTATGTTCTGAACCTCAGTGGTAAGTAAAAATGTTTATACCCTTTAACAATATTAGTAGTTTGCCAATGGTATTTTTAAACCATTTTAAAAAGAATTTGGGGAAAATAGTTTTGAAGATTATGTTGCGCTGCCTAGTTGTATTTTTCCCCTTAATATTTTTCGGTGGAATAACCCCATCTTATGCTGCCATTCTTCTCTTCAATGGAATACTAATCCTGCTAATGCCAACTTGAA
>Ga0255058_10001437_pt1 | contig 13413 bp, 15 predicted proteins | sample Cases_109_9_MG_FD_188637 | JGI IMG/M metagenome (GOLD analysis project Ga0255058, IMG submission 188637) | Seawater microbial communities from Amundsen Gulf, Northwest Territories, Canada - Cases_109_9 | ecosystem: Environmental > Aquatic > Marine > Gulf | place: Canada: Northwest Territories... | reverse complement strand
AAGCAGACTCAGGTCGCTCCGATATTTTCTCCATAGCCGAAACAGGAAACGGGAAGTGACGACCATCAAAACCACATGCACAGCCTGCGGAGACGTCGAGCTCAGCTCAGACGAGCTAACGCTGGAGCTGGCACCAGCCATGGCGACGGGACGTTACGGGTTCGTATGTCCCTTCTGCACCGTCACGCAACACCGGCCGGCAAATGAGCGAGTGGTCGCCATTTTACTTGCCATCGGCGTTGCATACTCTGTGAGCGATGACATGGTCTCCGAACTGGAGATAAAAGAATTCGTTGATTCGCTCGACGACTGGCTTGGGGAAATTAGCGCCGCTTAGTCGGACCTTCAAGAAGCCAGCTCCAATCGCCCCTCGGGGGCGGTTTGTGTGTTGCAAACACCGTTGTGGGCGTAGCATCGGTCCGTGTTCGGAATCTCGACCTCGGAGCTGGTGGTAATCGCCTTCATCGCCATCCTCATATTCGGCCCGGAACGCGTGCCGGAGTTCTTCCACCGCGCCGGCAAGCTCATTCGCGGCCTGCAGGACACGGCAGAAGATGTGTGGACGTCGCTCCAGACCGAGATCAACGAGGTGACCGAGCCGCTCAGGGAAGCCGAAAGTGATATCAAGAAACTCGGAGGCCAAATAGTTTCCGGCTTGTCCGACCCTCGCGAGTCCGACGAAAAGCCCGGCGAAAAGCCCGGCGAAAAGCCCGGCGAAAAGCCCGACGAAAAGCCCGACGGAGATGACGAAGCGGGCGTGGACGATGGTGGTGACTCGTGACTCGCGACGCCCGGATGCCCATGCTCGAGCACTTGTACGAACTGCGTCGCCGGATGGCCATCGCCGCGATCGCAGTGGTACTGGGTGCCATCGTCGCTTTCATTTTCCGCGGCTGGATTCTCGACGTGCTGGTGCGGCCCTACGAGCGGGCCACCGGAGAGGAAACACTGGCGTTCTTCGAAGTGGGTGAAGCTTTTTCGGTGAGCATGAAGGTGGGCCTGTTCGGAGGGGTGGTCCTGACAGCTCCGATCTGGCTATATCAGCTTTGGGCTTTTGTGGTCCCGGCTCTTTCCAAGCGGGAAAAGCGTTGGGCGATCCCAATCGTGGTTTCCCTGGCGATCCTCTTCATCGGCGGGGTCCTGTTCGCTTACTGGACGATGGAGAGGGCCTACGACTGGCTGATCGGTTTCGGGGGAGACAGGTTGACTCCGGTCATCGGGGTCAACCAATACCTGACATTCACGTTCCGTTACCTGCTGGTCTTTGGCATCGCGTTCTTGTTCCCGGTGTTTGTATTTGCCGCGGGGGCTTCCGGCGTAGTTGGATCGCGGCAGCTCAAACGTGGTCGAAGATGGGCGGTGCTAATCATTGTGGTGGTGGCCGCGGTGCTGACCCCGACCGGCGACCCCGGCACTCTCATGCTGTTGTCGGTCCCGCTTTACCTTCTATACGAAGCCACAATCTGGCTCGTGCGCTTCCTGCTCAAGAAGTGACAACCGCCCGGGCTGCGATCGAGGACTTCGTTGCTCGTCTCGATTTCGAACCGGACCGCTTTCAGCGTGAGGCTTTCGAGATAATTGCCGACGGCGAATCGGTCCTGGTCACCGCGCCAACGTCGGCCGGAAAAACCCTTGTTGCCGAAGCCGCAGTCGCCGCGGCAGTGGCCACCGGGAAGCGAGCCTTTTACACAACTCCCATCAAGGCACTTTCCAACCAGAAGCACGCAGATTTCTCGGCACAATATGGAGCCGACAACACCGGGCTTCTCACGGGCGACAACTCGATCAACGCCGATGCTCCGGTGATCGTCATGACCACTGAAGTCCTGCGCAACATGATCTACACGGATTCGCGCGCCCTCGTGGGACTCGGAGTCGTAGTCATGGATGAGATCCACTACCTCCAGGATCCTGCGCGGGGCCCTGTGTGGGAGGAGATAATTATTCATCTTCCCCTTGAAATTCCCCTCGTAGGGCTCTCGGCAACTGTTGCCAATGCAGGGGAGTTCACAGCCTGGATCAATAGCCGGCGGGGTTCGACACATTTAGTCCTGGAAGAGAACCGCCCTGTGCCCTTGACCAGCCTGTATCTGATTCATGACCGCAACACCGGTGAGAAGCTCATGCCCGTCTTTCGGACCAATAACGGTCGGCGGACTCTCAACTCGAAGGTCGTCAGGTTGCTCAGCCAGGGGGGTGGGCGCCGCCGGCGCTTTCACACGCCGCGCCGCACCCCGACGGTCGAAGTCTTGAAAGAGCACGACCTGCTTCCCGCCATCTATTTCATCTTTTCCCGAGCAGGCTGTGGGGCCGCGGCCGAGCAAGTGGCGTCAGAGTTGAGACTGACCACGGACGCCGAGTCTGTCGAGATCCGTCGACGGGCCGAGGCGAGGACCAGTCACCTGAGTGAAGACGATCTAATGATGCTGGGCTTCAGCAGCTGGCTGAGCCAGCTGGAACGAGGCACTGCTCCCCACCATGCCGGAATGGTGCCGGCGTTCAAGGAAGTTGTGGAGGAACTCTTCTCAGATGGTCTCGTAAAGGTGGTGTTTGCGACCGAGACTCTGGCGTTGGGCATCAACATGCCGGCTCGTTCGGTGGTGATTGAGAGCCTCTCCAAGTTCAACGGCGAAACCCACGAACTGCTTCAGCCCGGCGACTACACCCAACTAACGGGGCGGGCCGGGCGGAGGGGGATCGACACCGAAGGGGTGGCACTCGTGCTGCACTCGCCTTATGTGCCCTTCGAGCGGGTTGCTGCGATTGCCGGAGCCGGGGCCCATCCGCTGCGATCAAGCTTCCGTCCAACGTACAACATGGCGGTGAACCTCATCGCCAACTATCCCCGCCACCAGGCGGAGGATTTGCTGCGGGCCTCCTTCGCTCAATTCCAAAGAGAAGCCGAGATGGGATCAATCCGGTCAACCATCGAACGCAACAATGAGGCCTTGTCCGAATATCGGACAAAGGCAAGATGCGAAAAGGGTGATGTCTTCGAGTTTCTCGGACGGCTCGATGCCGGCCAGGTTGTAATGCCGTCGGTTCGAGATGTCATGCGCCGGTTTGCCGGTGAGACCAACCCCGGGGACATTATCGAAGTGCCGGGCGCCGGCGGGCCCGAGCGCTTTGTTCTCCTCGCTCGCGGGCGAACCAAGCAACCGCGCATGCAACTCCTCTCATCCGACGGTCGCCTCCGGCGCATCCGAGTTGAGGAGCTCCCGGTGGGGGTGACCCGCCTGGGAGCCATCAAGCTCCCGAAGCCATTCCGGCCCAACGAGGAGGCATTCCGGCGCCGGGTGCTGGAGGCCCTGGCGGGGTTTGAACCGTCGAGCAAGCCGGAGCGAGCGATGGTGGATACAGGTGACCAGATGGGGGAGTGTCCCGATCTACACGACCACATTCGCTGGGCCCGCAAAGCCCGCAAATTGCAGAAGGAACTGCGGCGGCAGAAAAAGAAGCTGGACCGTCTGGGGGGAGGTCTGGTCCGTGAACTTGAAGCGACACTCGAACTCTTGGATGAGTGGGGATACGTGCAGGGGTGGAGTCTGACCGATGAGGGCCAGCGCCTACGGACGATCTACAGTCAACTGGACCTGCTGTTGTGCGCAGCAGCGAGCCGCGGGCTCCTCGACGATTTCGACGTTGCTCAACTGGCGGCGTTTGTTTCCCTCTTCGTCTATGAGGCCCGCTCCGAGAGCGAAGCCGGAACCTGGCCGGATCCGCTGGTGGCCGCCCGGGGAGAGGAGCTGCTGAGCCTGTGGCGAAGCCTGGAGGAACGAGAGCGCCGTGCCAAGCTGGCGAAAACCCGAATGCCGGACAACGGATTCACGGTGTTCGCCTTCGGTTGGGCGCGGGGTTTGTCGCTCGAAGAGCTGTTTGCCGATGACGAGCTCGCAGCCGGAGACTTCGTCAGAACTGCCCGCCAGCTTCTCGATGTGCTGCGGCAGGTGCGCGACACCTACCCGCACCTTTCGGCAGTTGCCAGGGAGGCCATCACTGAGATCGACCGAGGAGTAGTTTCCGCCGGTGGAATCGCCTAAGTGGTTCGTAATCGTCAATCCGAACGCCGGCCGCGGAACCGACCTTGTATCCCGAACCGAGGCGTCACTCCGTGAGCAGGAACTGATGGTCGAGGTACGAGCCTCGGGCAGCGCCGAAGACGTTGCCACTCTGGTAGATGAGGCGGTGGTTTCGGGAAGTGATCATTTCGTGGCGGTCGGTGGGGACGGCACCGTGAACCTGGTTGTCGACGCCATGCTGCGGCATGAGTGGGCCGAGCCGCCGACGCTGGGGATCCTCCCGGCGGGGACGGGGTGTGACTTCCTGCGGGTTTTTGGTATACCGCAAGAGCTCGAGGCCGCGGCGTCTCATCTCACCGGCGACTCCACCTACATCTGCGATGTGGGGGTGCTGGAAGGTGACTGGGGAATTCGATACTTTCTGAACGTGGCCCAGGCCGGCATCGGGGCTGCGGCGGTCCCGGCTGCCGAGCGCATGCCGAGGCTCGGCAGGCGCCGCTACGAGGCAGCTTTCTGGCTGACGCTTCCAAGGTTCAAGCGAACTGCTGCCGATCTCCAGGTGGGGAACCGGAGTTATAGTGGACCGGCGATCGCCATCATCTTTGCCAACGGCCAATTCTTCGGCGGCGGGATGAACATCGCTCCCAAAGCCATCCTTACGAGCGGGGAGGCCGACATTCAAGTGATCAGTGCCCCTAAGCGCTCCGCCCCACTTCTCATGGCTAAAGCCAAGCGGGGGCTCCACCTCAGCCATAAAGAAGTGCACCGCTTTCTAGGTGCAGACTGGAGCCTCACCACTGCCGATGCTTGGCCTGTCGAGGTGGACGGCGAGCTTCTCGGCACAACACCCCTTTCGGGGCGGATTCTGCCCGGCGCTCTTTCGCTCAAGATATGAAATATTCAGGACGAAAAACCTCTCCAATGGGGAACAAAAGCATCCTCATCGGTGTCTATACTCCCCGCTCGATTCAGGAAGTTTGACGGGAATGGCGAAGAAAGCTGCGGCAACTGCCGAACCAGAGATCTCTCGGGCCGATCAGGCCAACAATCAAGAGATTGATCCTGAGCCCAGCGATCCCCCCGAGGATGCACTCGTGGCTGAAGAGGATGATCTTGACGACGGCGCCGAAGAGGAGCCAGAGGCTGCCGGCCTCGAAGAGCTTGGTGCTGCCGAGCTCAACATGCTCACCGAGGACGAAGCCGCAGAGGCGCTGCGGGTGGACGAAGCCGCCGAAGTCGAGTCGCTCCGCAAGGCGGAACTTGCTCTTCAGGATGAGGGCGACGAGATTTCGGCAGACGAGTTTGTCTGCACCTCGTGCTTCTTGATGAAGCGCACAAGTCAACTTGCCAACAAGAGCAAGAAGATCTGCAAAGACTGTGCCGCGTGAGGTAGCGGTCGTAATACCTACCTACAACGAGGCAGAGAATCTCGAATTAATTGTCAAAGCGGTAAGGGGCCACGGTTACGGCGTGGTAGTCGTCGACGACAATTCACCGGACGGGACCGGCGACATCGCTGATGGATTGGCTGAGGCCGACGCCGAAGTGATAGTGGTTCACCGACCTCGTAAGGAAGGTCTCGGCCCTGCCTACGCAGAGGGTTTCGCCAAAGCTCAAGTGGGCGGAGCTGCGATCATCTGCGAGATGGATGCCGATTTCAGCCACGATCCGGGCACCCTCCCCGACCTGATCGAGGCGGTCAACGCCGGCGCCGGCCTGGCGATTGGTAGTCGATATGTTCCCGGCGGCTCGGTACCGGGGTGGGCCGTATCCCGCCGGCTCATCTCTCGTGCCGGCAATCGGTATGCCCGCTTCATGCTGCGGACTCCCATCAAGGACATGACGAGTGGATTCCGGGCATATCAGTCCCAGGCACTGCAGAGGCTGGAGCCTGCCACGTGCGAGGCCTCAGGCTATGGCTTTCAGGTCGAGATGGCCCGCCGGGCCCACGAGTCCGGAACCACGGTGGTGGAGGTCCCAATAACGTTTCGTGACCGGCTCAGGGGCGAGTCCAAGATGAGTTGGCGCATCGCCCTCGAGGCAATGAAGCTCGTCACGCTATGGGGGGTCAAGAAACGGCTCGGTCGTTGAAGCCGCTCGATATTTCAGCCCGCCCGGCGACCGCCGACGACCTGGAAACTCTGGTGAGGCTCTATCGCCTCCTCGAGGAAGAAATGGCGGGACTGCGGGGACTGTGGCGCGAGGCTGATGGGCTTCCGGAGCCGGTGAGCCAGGCGCTGGCGGACGCCGTAGCCGATCCTGACGTACTGGTTTACTTCGGCCTTGCCGACGACGTCCCCTTCGGCTTCATCCTCGCCGAGTCGCTGCCGCTACTGCCCCAGGCTGACGGTAAGCGGGTAGGGACCATCAAGCTCGTATTCACCGAGGAGTCGGCTCGAGAGGTGGGAGTTGGCGAAGCAATGCGCGACATCGTCATGAGGGAGTTCCGCAGTTCGGGGCACAAATTGTTTGACGCCCATGTGTTACCGGGACATAGGCTGGCCAAGAACTTCTTCGAGGCCGGGGGATTCTCGGCCCGGTTCATCATCATGAACCACCAGGATGACTGACCACGTCGAAATCGTCGTGGGGGCAGTTGTGGTCGATGACGGTCGGCTGCTTCTAGTAGAGAGGTCGGCTCCGCCGGGCCTTGGTTTGTGGGCGCTGCCCGGCGGACGGGTGGAGCCGGGGGAGACCTTACGAGATGCGGTCGTTCGCGAAACCCGGGAGGAGACAAGTTTGACGGTCGAAGTGGGAGATGTGGCGTGGGCGGGAGATTCCATTGGCCCGGGCCAGCCCCCTGAGTGGCATTTCATGATCGTGGACTTTTGGGCCGAGGGCCGCGGCGAGGCTGTCGCCGGGGACGATGCGGCCGCGGTGGCGTGGGTCCCAATTACCGGGCTCCGCCAACACCCTATGGTTGACACGATGTACGACCTCGTAGACCAGTTGTGGCCGTTATGAAGTCCGATGCCGTAGATCTTCTGGTCGCTTTGATTCGTAATGAATGCGTCAATGACGGCACCGATGATGGTGGTCAAGAGTATCGCTCGGTGGCCACGCTCCAGAGCTTTCTCGGAGCTGAAGGGCAGGTCTTCGAGCCTCACCCCGGCCGTCAGAGCGTGGTGTTTCGGGTACCCGGATCAGGCGTTGCCCCAACACTTGCACTGATGACCCACCTCGATGTGGTGCCCGCCAACGCGGATGGCTGGGAGCACGACCCCTTTGGTGGCAATCGCACGGATGGGTTCATTTGGGGCCGGGGAACGGTGGACATGCTCAACATGGCCGCTGCCATGGCGGCGGCGTTCCGCCCCTACCTCAGTGGTGAACTACCTCCGCTACCCGGCGACCTGATCTATCTAGCCACTGCAGACGAAGAGGCGGGTGGGTTTCTCGGCGCCAAATGGATCCTCGACAACCATCCCGATGCGGTCGACTGCCAATACCTGCTCACCGAAGTGGGGTATCCCCCGATCCCCACCAGCACCGGGCCCGCCTATCCAGTGAGCGTTGCCGAAAAGGGACCCTACTGGCGTCGCCTGACTGCCCGCGGAGTCCCGGGCCACGGCAGCCAACCGTATGGCCAGGAGAACGCTGTTATCGATTTGGGTCTGGCAATTGCCCGCCTTGCTGAAGCCCCCACTCCGGTAGAAATCACATCTGAGTGGCGGTCGATCGTCGAGGCGCTTGGGCTCGGCGACGAGGTCGCAGCGTCCTTGTTGGATCCCGACGAGATCGACGGTGCCATCGAGGCGTTGGCGGCCGTGGACCCATTGATGGCCCGGTTGGCTCACGCACTCACCCACCTTACGGTCAGCCCCAATCTGGTCGACGGCGGCATCAAGGCGAATATGATCGCCGAGTCGGGGGCGGTCGAGGTCGATATTCGCGCTCTTCCCGGCCAGGACGAGACAACAGTCGAGGACCACTTGCGTAAGGTGTTGGGGAGTGATCTCTACGATCGGCTCGAGGTGGAGCCGATCATGGATTACCCGGCGGGCTCGTCTCCGACGGCAGGGCCCCTGTGGGAAGCGGTAGGTGATGGCTTCGAGGAAGTGGCCGGGACCAGGCACCGTTTCGCCAACCTCATCAGTGGCACGACCGACGCACGCTTTTTTCGCTCGAAAGGGGTTGTGGCCTACGGGGCCGCACTGTTCGACAACCGGATTGGCCCCGGGGAGTTCGGCGCCATGTTCCATGGGCATAACGAGAGGATAAGCGAGGATTCCATTGGCTTGACTTGCGACTTCCTGGCGACGACGATCTCCCGATTCGGCGTCCACTCGGTGGAGAAATGAGGGTCCCCAGGAACCTGATATTTGACCTCGACGGAGTCCTTTATCGGGGAGAAGAAGCAGTCCCGGGCGCCGGGGAAACGCTTGCCAGGGTGGCGGTTGCCGGGCTCGAAATCGTTTTTGTCACCAACAACTCCACCAGGACGGTTCATGAGACGGCGAAGAAGATTGCCACACTGACGGGCTTTGAGGCCCAAGCGGAGCAAGTGGTTTCGTCAGCACAAGCCGCCGCGGCCATGGTGACGGTTGAGGAAGGGCCCGTCCTCCTCTTCGGTGCGGCGGGCGCTCAATCTGCCCTTGCCGAGAGAGGCCTGACAATGGTGGAGGATTGGCGAGACGCCGGTGTCGTGATAGTTGGGCTCGATCCGGGACTGTCCTACGAAGGGCTCACTGCGGCGGTTATGGCGGTGTCCAATGGTGCCCGATTCATTGCCACCAACGTCGATGTCACCTACCCAACCCCGGAAGGACTGTGGCCGGGGGCGGGGGCGCTGGTGGCGGCCGTGCAGGCCGCCACCGGAGTGGAGCCCGAGGTGGCCGGCAAGCCCCATGCTGCGATGCGCAAGTTGCTCCGCGACCGTTTGTCGGTGGGAGAGAGTCTCGTTGTGGGTGATCGGCCCGAAACCGATCTGGCACTGGGCGTGGCCGAGGGTTGGACCACGGTGTTGGTACTCAGTGGGGTGACTCCTCCCGAAGCCGAAGTCGTGCCACAACCGGATCACGTTCTCGACACTGTCGCCGACCTACCGTCGTTGCTGGGGATCTAGATCAGTAATCGGCCATCAGCAGTCAGCAAGAATTACTGCCGACTGCCGATTGCCGACTGCCTATCCCACTCAGGGAGCGTGTGGCCAGCGGGTCGTTTGATGAGACTTGACGCGATCCCAGAGCCGGTTGCGGAAAACCAGGGCGAGCAGGGCGCCAAATAGCAGGCCGACGACGTGGGCTTCCCACGCCACGTTCGAAGCCGGGTCGATCCCGAACTGCCCCACCAACCAGATTCCGATAAACAGCGCGGCTGGGACCGGGATAAAGAAGAACCCGAACAGGCTGAGAATGCGATGGGTTGGATAGAGCACCAGGTATGCGCCCATCACGGCCGCGATCGCCCCGGAGGCCCCAACGAGTGGGATGGTCGAGTCGTTGTTCAAGTAGGCGTAACCCAGCGTGGCGACAATCCCGCCGACGAGGTACATGGCTAGGTATCCAGCTCTTCCGAAGGCTTCCTCGACGTTATTCCCAAAGATCCACAACGACCAGAGATTGAAACCGAGGTGAAAGAGGCTTCCGTGCAAGAACATGGAAGCCAGCACACTGAAGACGATGATCTTCTCAGCAAAGAACTCCTCATCGCCGTCGATGCATTCATCGTTGTTGACGCTGTTGATCTCGCGTAGGCTCAGCGACTCATTCGTGGATATTTCGCAAGGTATCGCCGCGTACTCGTAAACGAAATCATGCTCCTCGGCGAGGTCACCATGCGGCTGGATGGAAAAGAAGACGAAAATGTTGACTGCAATGATGGCGAGGGTGAGAACGGGGCGGATAACCGTTGGGTTCACATCTCGGATCGGGATCAAAGCCGGTTTCCTCTCTCGCCGGAGGCGATAATGGCAACTATGGATACTACGCAAACTGACAAGATGCTTTCCGACCTCGCGGCAGCAGATTCCGCCGACGCTCCCGACATCGCGGACGAGCTCGCAGCGGATCTCACGGAGAAGCTGGAGGCCTCGAGCCCCCCGCCGGCCGAGCAGGAAAGCCCGGAGGAGGCTCCCTGAGCCGGGTACGACTCGATAGTGAGTTGGTTAGACGGCGGCTGTTTCGAAGCCGGTCGGCGGCGCGGCTGGCCATAAACGAGGGCCAGGTGCAGGTGGGGGGAATCGTCACTCCGAAGGCGGCCACGCTGGTCGACGCTGAAACTCCATTGGAGGTGCTGGCCGAGTCGTCCCGCTACGTGAGTCGGGGTGGAGAGAAGCTGGCGCACGCTCTCACGGTTTTTGAGATCGACGTGAACGGAGCGCGGGCGATTGATCTCGGCGCCTCGACCGGCGGTTTCACCGACTGTCTGCTCCAGAGCGGCGCTCGTCAGGTGGTTGCCGTCGACGTCGGATACGGTCAGCTCGACTTCCGGCTGCGAGAGGATGAACAGGTAAGGGTTCTCGAGCGAACCAATGTGAGGTTCCTCGACCCCTCCAACGTGGACGCCCCCTTCGATCTGGTCGTCGGCGACCTGTCTTTTATCTCGCTGGAGCTGGTGATGGATGTCATCGCCGGATTAGTCGGAGCGGAAGGTCGAGCCGTGCTTCTCATCAAGCCCCAGTTCGAGGTCGGGAGGGCCCAGGTAGGACGGGGTGGCGTGGTGGAGGATCCCCGCCTCTGGCGACAGGCCATCCAGCGGATTGTTGCAGCCGGGACCGCCTTCGGCCTGCGGACCGGTGGCCTGACATTGAGCCCGCTGCGAGGAGCGTCTTCCGGCAACAGGGAGTTCCTGGTATTACTCCAGCCAGGGCTGGGAACCACTCTCGACCCCGGAGAACTAGACCGGACTCTGGAGGAAGCCGTGCGCCTTGGCGAGCCCTTGCGGGAGAACCAATGATTATCGGGCTCGTCGTTCATCCGACCCGGCCGGAAGCGGCAAAGGTGGGCCAGGAGTTCGTCAGTGCCGCCGACAAGTTGGGGATTGAGGTTGTGGCTGCGGCCGATGATGCCGACCAACTTAAGGGTGTTCAATCTGACGGATCGGCCATATTCGATCTGCTTGTTTCGATCGGGGGGGACGGCACCGTCCTCGAGGCGGTGCAACGAGGGCTGGTGCTCGATGTTCCGATTCTCGGGATCAATCTTGGGCGGGTGGGGTTCCTGGCCGAGATCGAGCAAACGGAAATCCCTTTGATGCTGGAGCGGCTTGTGGCCGGCGACTGGGAGGTCGAGGAACGTATGACCCTGCGAGCGGAGATTGACGATGGCCCCGGGGCGTATGCCCTCAACGATGTCGTCATCTCCAAGCGCGTCAGCCAGAGGCTGGTCGGGCTGGCGGTGGAGGTTGATGGGCAGCCTTTCCGCACGTTTCGGGCAGATGGCATTGTGGTGGCGAGCCCGACCGGATCCACCGCGTATAGCTTCTCGGCAGGCGGCCCGGCGGTAGCACCACAGTTGCAGGCCATCATCATGTCGGCCGTCGCTCCTCACTCGCTGTTCAGCCGCTCGCTCATATTCGAGCCCGACAGGGTCCTGCGCTTCACGGCATCCAGCGACCGGCCGATCGGCGTGGAGGTGGATGCCACTACCCTCGGCGAGCTGGAGAATGGCCAATCGGTAACGGTGGCCCGGGGCAACAAGACGTCCCGATTTGCCACTTTCGGACGGCAACGCTTTCCGCACACTCTGCAGCACAAGCTGGGACTCGACGGAGGGTAAGGGGCCCGGCTGGAGACGATGGACGCATCGGAGCCGCTCGTCGCTGCTATCGTCTCGGAGTCCAAGGAGCATGGTTGGCGAAGTTCGTCTTTGTGACTGGGGGAGTCACATCTAGCCTCGGTAAAGGCATCACCGCCGCTTCGCTTGGCCGACTCCTCAAGGCTCGCGGTCTACGAGTGGTCAATCAGAAACTCGACCCCTACCTCAACGTCGACCCCGGCACCCTGAACCCGTTCGAGCACGGGGAAGTCTTCGTCACCGATGATGGGGGAGAGACCGACCTCGACCTCGGTCATTACGAGCGCTTCACCGGCGAAAACCTGCGGCGGGATTCCAACGTCACCACCGGTTCCGTATATATGTCCGTGATACAGAAGGAACGCCGCGGCAACTTCCTCGGAGCGACCGTTCAGGTGATTCCCCATGTCACGGACGAGATCAAGTCGCGCATTCGCCGGCTCGGTGACAGCCCGGATGTCGATGTGGTCATCACCGAGGTCGGGGGAACCGTCGGCGACATTGAGATCCTGCCCTTCCTCGAAGCCATTCGTCAATTCCGCAAGGACGTCGGATCGGCCAACGTCGCGTATATCCACGTCACTCTGGTCCCATACATTGCCCCCAGCGAGGAGTTGAAGACCAAGCCCACCCAGCATTCGGTAGCCGAGCTGAGGAGCCACGGAATCCTTCCTGATGCGATCGTCGTTCGCTCGGATCGGCCGATCGACGAGGCCGTACGCCGCAAGATCAGCCTGTTCTGCGACGTTGACCCTTCGGCTGTGGTGAGCTGCCCCGACGCCGAGAACATCTATGAGGTGCCGATGGTGTTGCGAGATGGTGGCCTGGACGATGTGATTTGCGACGCTTTGAGCCTCGACGTGCCCGAACCCGATATGTCTGCCTGGGAAGAAATGCTGGCAGGGATTCGCGATGCCACCGAACCGCTGACAATCGGGCTTGTCGGTAAATACGTTGATTTACCAGACGCCTACCTATCGGTGGTGGAAGCGCTCAAACACGGTGCAGTTGCCAATAGCGCCAGCTTGAATCTGCGCTGGATTCCAAGCGACGACATGGACGGTTTGCTGGCAGAGAGCTACCTGGAGGGAGTCGACGGGATCCTGGTTCCTGGCGGGTTCGGAGTACGCGGGATAGAGGGAAAGATCGAAGCGACCCGCCATGCCCGGGAGGACGGGGTTCCTTTCCTGGGTCTGTGCCTCGGGCTCCAGTGTGCGGTGATCGAGTTTTCCAGAGCCCGACTTGGCCTCGCTGAGGCGAATAGCTCGGAGTTTGCTCCTGCGACTCCGCATCCGGTCATCGACCTCATGGACGGACAGCAGGATGTTGAGGACAAGGGTGGCACCATGCGGCTTGGCCTCTATGCGGCCAAGCTGGCGGAGGGCTCTCTCGCTCGGAAGTTATACGGCGAAGAGCTGGTCTACGAGCGCCATCGCCATCGCTACGAAGTCAACAACCACTATCGGGCCGATCTCGAGGCGGCCGGCATGGCTCTGTCCGGCACGTCACCCGACGACCATCTGGTGGAGATAATCGAATTACCGGAGCATCCGTTCTTCGTGGCCTCGCAGTTCCATCCCGAGCTGAAGTCGCGTCCCACCGATCCTCACCCCTTGTTCGTCGGGTTCCTGGCCGCGGCACTCGAATACAGGCGTCGC
>Ga0255058_10001436_pt1 | contig 13414 bp, 12 predicted proteins | sample Cases_109_9_MG_FD_188637 | JGI IMG/M metagenome (GOLD analysis project Ga0255058, IMG submission 188637) | Seawater microbial communities from Amundsen Gulf, Northwest Territories, Canada - Cases_109_9 | ecosystem: Environmental > Aquatic > Marine > Gulf | place: Canada: Northwest Territories... | reverse complement strand
GTAACAGCAGGCCACCGACCACCCGTTTGAACTCAAGGCCAGCCGGCTCCTCCACTCTACGGCTGCCACATTCCAGTACGCGCACCCCCTGCTTGGTCGCCAGCACGTCGCTTGCGTCCTGTTCAACCGCTGGCGCGGCAATCACTTCGACAAACTGTCGTGCGATGATGGCATGCGCCGTCTCTCCATCGAGCGCGCGGTTGAACGCGATAATGCCGCCGAACGCCGACGTGGGGTCGGTCTGGTAAGCCTTATCGTAGGCGTCCTTGATTTCATCGGCACTGGCAACGCCACAGGGATTGGCATGCTTGACAATCACGCAGGCAGGTTCAGCGAACAGGCTGACGCACTCGATCGCGGCATCAGTATCGGCGATGTTGTTGAAGGAAAGCTCTTTACCTTGGAGTTGCCTCGCGGCGGCAACGCTTCCCGCCGGAGTCGGTTGCTCGACATAGAACGCGGCCTTCTGGTGCGGGTTTTCGCCATAGCGCATATCTTGCGCCTTGATAAATTGCACGCTGTAGCTGTGCCCGAACTCAACCTGGGCGGCTTCACCGCGCTCGTCAAGCTGCCAGCGGCTCAAGTAGTTCGCCACGATGCCATCATAACGGGCGGTGTGCTCGAACGCCTTAACCGCCAGGCGAAAACGCTCGGCAGCGTTGAGCCCCCCGTCCCCTTTTTTCATCGCGTCGAGCACGACAGCGTAGTCCGCGTGGTCCACAATCACCGTCACGGCACCGTGATTCTTGGCGGCGGCCCGCAACATTGACGGCCCGCCGATGTCTATATTCTCGATCGCCAGCGCCAGATCACAGTTTTCGCGTGCGATGGTTTGCTCGAACGGGTAGAGGTTGACGACGACCAGATCGATAGGTGCGATACCGTGTTTTTCCAACGCCTCCATGTGGTTTTCAAGATCGCGCCGCGCGAGCAGCCCGCCATGGATCTTCGGGTGTAGAGTCTTCACCCGCCCGTCGAGCATTTCGGGGAAGCCGGTGTAATCCGATACCTCGATCACCGCCACACTGTTATCGGCAAGGAGCTTGGCGGTCCCGCCGGTAGACAGGATTTCGACATTGAGCGCGCGCAACTCTTTGGCGAACTCAACGATCCCACGTTTATCCGAGACACTGATTATGGCGCGCCTGATCAATGACATGGTTCCCTCACGCGGAGACTGTGTAAATATTTTCTGGAAAGGATCATCGCGGCGCCGCCCCAAGAAACCCGCGCGCAGCCGATTATGCGCGCCGCGGCATGCCTATTACCGTATCTTACTTCCGGCGCCTGGGTCTCTTGCGCGGCTTATCATTACTCAAGCCATGCGCTCGCAGCTTCTTGCGCAGGGTATTGCGGTTGATACCCAGTATTTCCGCCGCCTTGCACTGATTGCTTTGCACATGGCTCATCACCATCTCAAGCAATGGCTTCTCGATCTGCGTCAGCACCATGTCGTACAGGTCCGTCGCCTTTTCTCCATCCAGCTGCCGGAAGTAGCGTTCCAGCGCTGTCTTGACGCAAGTTGCTAGCGGTCCCTCGCGCGTCACGCTGCAAGCCCCGTCGCCTGGAGTTGTGTGTCGAAGAAATCACCGATCATCATCAGTTGCTCGGCCGCACTCTCGACGCGATTGACCGCATTGCGAAACACCGCGCCGCCCGCCTGGCCCTTGCTGTACCATGAGATGTGCTTGCGTGCGACGCGCACGCCGGTGTGCTCGCCGTAGAACTCATACACATTGTGTAAATGGACGATGAGGGCGTCGCGGATTTCCTGCGCGGAGGGCGCAGGCAAGCGCCGACCCGTCTTGAGGAAATGGGCGACTTCCCGGAAGACCCACGGGCAGCCCTGCGCAGCACGACCGATCATGATGCCGGCGGCGCCGGTGTAGGCAAGCACCGCTTTGGCCTGCTCCGGTGTGGAGATATCGCCATTGGCGATAACGGGGATGCGCGTAGCGGCATTAATGGCAGCAATGGTGTCGTATTCGGCCTGACCCTGATACAGGCAGGCGCGTGTGCGCCCGTGCACGGCCAGTAGCTGGATGCCGCATGCCTCCGCGATACGGGCGATGCGCACGCCATTGCGATGCGCCCGGTCCCAGCCGGTGCGAATCTTGAGTGTCACGGGCACCTCAACGGCCCGTACTACGGCCTCGAGAATGCGCGCGACCAGTGCCTCGTCCTGTAGCAACGCCGATCCCGCCATCGCGTTGCACACCTTCTTCGCCGGGCATCCCATATTGATGTCGATGATCTGTGCGCCCCGCTCCACGTTAAAGTTGGCGGCGATTGCCATCATTTTGGGATCGGCGCCGGCGATCTGCACGGAGCGCGGTTCCTCTTCGCCCTGATGGTCGGCCCGGCGCAGGGTCTTTTTGCTGCCCCACAGCAACGAGTTTGACGAAACCATCTCCGATGTCGCCATACCGGCACCCAGCTGTTTGCACAGCTGCCGGAATGGCCGGTCCGTCACGCCGGCCATAGGCGCAAGAAACAAATTATTCTTTAATTTATACGAACCGATGTGCATTCGTTTTTTGTTGTCCAGCCTCACCGGAGGAAAGGATCGAATCATAACTAAAAAACGCTGTGACGAAAACGGGAAGTTGAGCAACAGTTGCATACCCCACTTCAGGCCGCTAGAGCACACCGATCCAACCCGATGTGCAGGGCAAAATCTCGACTCCTAGCGGTAGATCGCGACCCGCGCGCGGGCGCGGCTAATGCGGGGGTGGTTCTAGCCCGCAAGTGTTTAGCTGTTTGTTTTCTCTGCGATCTCGGCGGTGAGTTTGTGTGATTCTCCGGCTAACCGGGGAGCAAGCGGATTTCATAGCCCCCCGGACGCGGGTCAGGATTCTTAATATCGAGCAGACCCTCTAGCACCACATGCGGTGCCATACCGCGCGCCACAGCACCAGGCGTTTTTAGGTACTCGCGCGCCGAGTATGTGCGCCGCCCGACGACCGCGCCGGTTTGGTTGGTGAGCGTAACCTCCATGCGCGGATAGGGCTGGGTAAAATCGGCGCGATTGACTAACGATGTGCGGATACGCAATGCACGCGCCTGTGTCGGGTGAGGGGCCACGTTTGTGCGCAGTATGTCTATGAATCCTACGTTTTGTCGCGGGCGGATCTCGCAACCGAGACGCTCGCAGGCCCATATTACCCACGGCCTAAACTGTTGAAAACGCGAGAGCTCGGTGGCGTAAAAGAATACGACCTGGCCCCCCAGCAGCGCGAGCAAAAGCACGACACCCAGGAACCACAGCATGGTTCGCCTGCGCCGGGACCGTCCTCCCGTCAGGGCCTTTGCGAGCGCAGTGGTGACAAACTCGTCCGGCTGAGGCGTACTGTCGCGCTCAAGGCTGATGTCTGCAATCGACTCCGGCGCGGTTTCGCGCCCTTGGTTTTGCTCAGGCTCGCGGCGGTGCGGGCCCGGCGCCGTTGCAAGATCGCCGTTACGGGCACGTCCCTCGCGACTGGCCGGCGGCGGGCGCAGGTATTGGTCAGCACGAAAAACTCCAGAACAGAAACCGCATCGCACCAAGCCCTCGCGGGCCTCAAGTTGCGCAGGCGTGAGGGCGAACGTAGTCTCGCAGCTCGGGCACTGCGTGTAGAGCTTATCGTTCATTTACCTCGGCGACCTGCGAGCATGGCCCAACGACGCCCCTGAGCCGGGTCGTCGCGAACGTGCAACGTCAGCGTGCACGCCTTCGCGTAGTGTGCTAGCACCTGGCCTGCCTGCTCCTCCAGCAAGCCAGACAGGATAAGGGCGGCGCCGGGTTTCATGCGGTTGATTAATGCGGGCGCAAGCTCGATTAATGGTTTTGCGAGAATGTTTGCAAACACGATATCCGCGACCAGCGCATGCGGCAACGACGCCGGTGTGAGCGCACGATAGCGCTCGGCGACACCGTTGTACGCCGCGTTTGCCTCGCTCACCTGCAACGCGCGCAGGTCGTGGTCGACTCCCCACGCGCGTGCTGCACCGAGTTTAAGCGCAGCGATTGCCAGGATGCCCGAGCCGCAACCGTAATCGATCACCTGCCGCCGCTCGCATCCATGTTCGGCGAGCCATGTCAGACAAAGCTGCGTGCTCGGGTGCGCGCCGGAACCAAACGCCAGCCCCGGGTCTATGAAGACATTCACCGTATCAGCTGCGGGCGGCTTGGACCAGGTCGGGCACACCCACAGGTTGGCGCCGAAATGCAAGGGCCCGTGACTGTCGGTGCAAGCGCTCTGCCAGTCCCGCTCCGCCAACGGTTCCACGCGATACGCCAGCGCCGTCTGCGTCGATTGCTCCAGCTGTTGGACCAGCGCTGCGATATCAGCGCCCGCTGGAAACAATCCGCTTACACGATTGTGGGCCCAAAGCGCCGTGGCGTCGACATCGTCCTCAAACAGGGCTTGATCGCGGGCATCACTGATGGTGACAGCGAGCGCACCGCATTCCTCGAGCGCCTGCACGACGTTCGCGACGTCGTTGCAGTCGGTTTCAAGTTCCAGCTTTAGCCAAGGCATATAGTCAGTGTGAAGTAGCAAGGTTCAAGTGGCAAAGGCCTCGGCGCGTGGTACGAGAAGGGCTGTTCCCGCTGCGCCTTGGGAAACAGGTGCCAGACCCGCTAAAGGGTCGGTCGTGCAGTCAACAGAAGGATTATCTTGCAACTTGTTACTTGGCACTCGATTTTACATATTCAGTTTTTTTTCCAGATAGTGAATATTGACCGCGCCGGCCTGGAACGAGGCGTCCGCGAGGATACTCTCATGCATGGGGATATTCGTTTTGATGCCCTCAATCACCATCTCGGAGAGCGCGACGCGCATACGCGCCATGGCCATCTCGCGTGAATCACCGTGTACGATCAGTTTTGCCACCAAGGAGTCGTAATAAGGCGGGACGATGTAGTTGTTGTAAATATGAGAGTCCACGCGCACGCCGGGCCCGCCCGGCTGGTGGTACTGGGTGATGCGGCCCGGGGAGGGGACGAAGGTCTCGGGATCCTCGGCGTTAATGCGACATTCAATGGCATGACCGCGCAGGCTGATGTCTTTTTGTCGATACTCGAGGCGCTCGCCTGCGGCAATGCGCAGCTGCTCCTGTACGATATCGAGCCCCGTTACCATCTCTGTCACCGGGTGCTCGACCTGGATTCGCGCATTCATCTCTATGAAATAGAACTGATCGTCCTGATACAAGAACTCGAACGTGCCGGCGCCGCGGTAACCAATGCGACGACAAGCCTCGGCGCAGCGCTCGCCGATCTTGTTGCGTAGCTTCTCGTCAATGCCGGCGGCCGGCGACTCCTCCAGCACCTTCTGGTGGCGCCTCTGCAACGAGCAGTCACGCTCGCCCAGGTGTATCGCATGCCCGTGCTCGTCGGCAAGCACTTGAAACTCGATGTGGCGCGGGTTATCGAGATACTTTTCCATATACACCGTATCATCGTCGAAGGCCGCGGCGGCCTCGGTGCGGGTCAGTGAGATGGCGTTGGTCAGGGCCGCCTCGGTATGCACCACTCGCATCCCCTTGCCGCCACCGCCGCCCGCGGCTTTGATCAGCACCGGATAACCAATCGCCGCCGCCAGGCGCAGATTCTCTTTGGCGTTGTCGCCCAAGGCGCCGTCCGATCCTGGTACACATGGCACACCCGCTTTCTTCATGGCCTGGATCGCGGAGATCTTGTCCCCCATGAGACGCAGCGTTTCCGGCCGTGGTCCAACAAAAATGAAGCCGCTACGTTCAACGCGTTCGGCAAAGTCGGCGTTTTCAGCTAAAAAACCGTAGCCGGGATGTATGGCCACGGCGTCGGTCACTTCAGCGGCACTAATGACGGCGGGCACGTTGAGATAGCTGTCTATGGCGCTTGGCGGGCCGATACACACCGACTCATCCGAGAGGCGCACGTACTTCGCATCGCGATCTGCCTCGGAATGTAATGCCACTGTCCGCATACCGAGCACCCGACACGCGCGCAGGATGCGCAGCGCGATCTCCCCCCGGTTAGCGATCACGACTTTTTCGATCATTGATACAACGCCAAGGCGGGCGAGTGGCGTTACTGGATCACGAACAGTGACTCGCCATACTCGACCGGCTGGCCGTTTTCTTTGAGGATGGCGCGTACGACACCGGCCTTATCGGCCTCGATCTCATTGAACATTTTCATGGCCTCGATGACGCACAGCGTATCGCCCACATTGACCTGGCTGCCGACCTCGACGAACGGCGTCGCGCCAGGGGAAGAGGCGCGGTAGAACGTACCGACCATGGGGGAGACGATCACATGGCCTGGTGGTGTTGTTTGCTCTTGTGCTCCCGGCGTCGCCGGGAGCGGGTGCGCGGGCGCGAGCACCGGCGCGCTCGCCACGGAAACGGCGGCCGGCGCCGGCAACGAGCTCAGGCGACTGATCCGGATGGACTCCTCGCCCTCGCGAATCTCGATCTCCCCGAGATTGGATTCCTCGAGCATCTCTATGAGCTTCTTGACCTTGCGAATGTCCATCGTTGCGTCCTAGGACCCCAGTTGATCCAGTGCGTATTGCAGCGCGAGCTCATAGCCTTGTGCGCCCAGTCCGGTGATCGCGCCGACGGCGATCTCGGAAAAGTAGGACTGGTGGCGAAACGGTTCGCGCGCATGGATATTCGACAGGTGCACCTCGATGAACGGGATCGCGATCGCCGCCAGTGCGTCACGCAGCGCCACACTGGTGTGGGTGAAGGCGGCCGGGTTCAAGATAATGAACCGCACGTTTTGACTCGCCGCCGCCTGCACCCGCTCGACGAGCTCGTGCTCGGCATTGCTCTGGAAGAACTCGATGTGGTGGCCGGCAGCAGCAGCACGCGTGGCCAGGCGCTGATTGATTTCGTCGAGCGTGACGTGACCGTAGACCTCGGGCTCCCGGGTCCCAAGAAGGTTCAGATTCGGGCCGTTCAGTACCAGCAGCTCGGCCATCGGCGTTCTCCGGTATGGGCTCGGTGCAGGCGACACTGCCTGTGCCTGGGTTTCATCGGTGGTTCAGCGGTGGTTGGCGACGTTATTGGTGATCGAACGCCCGCGAGTGCGTCAAAGTCCGGATTCTGCACGGCCCCGGCATTGTTGTCCAGTTACTCACCAATTAGCCGAAATTAACCCGCATTTCAAGGGAGATCGCCGCAGATGAGCCCTCGGCCGGGTGCGGGGTTGGTGCTCGGGGCGCATGGATTGCAGCCGTGCTGCCAGCTCGGCGGCGCGATAACTACCCGACTTGTGCTCAGCCCGCGCTCGCGGGTGGTCGTCACCACGCGATGCTGGCGCTGCTGGGATCACGCCTGTCTAGCGAGACGCCGTGATTGCCGGCGAGGCCGCCTGGCGCAGGATACGCAGGAACTCCTCGGCCGACCTGAAGCCGTAGAAGCGCAACTCGGTGCGCTCCTCGCCGGCAGCGGAAAAGAACAAGGTGGCCGGCGGGCCGTAGACGCCGAAGCGTTGCTTCATTGCCTTGATACCGGGGTCGAAGGCATCGGTCACGTCGGCCTGCAACAGCACAAATTTCCCGGACAAGGCCTGCCGTACGCGCGGATCGGAGAACGTCAGCCGCTCCATACGCAGGCAGTCGACGCACCAGTCGGCATAGTAATCCAGTAACACCGGCCGTCCCGCCGCACGCGCCGCGGTGAGCCGGCGTTCGAGCGCCTCGGGGCTGGTTATGCGCTCGAACGCCATCCCACCCACCAGCGTCTGCTCGCTTGGTGCGCGCACACCGGCGTCGAAGCTAAGCCCCGCCCCCGTCAGCGACACCGGCAGCGGCCGCAGAATGTCGCGGCCGCCGGCAATGCCACCCAGCAACGCAAGCACACCCCAGATGAGCAGAAACGTGCCGATGCCCTTCCACAGATAACGCCAACCGCCGGCGTTCTTCGGCAGGCTCTGGGTGGCCCCTAGATAGACCGCGACCACGATCAAAAGCGCACTCCAGAGTAGCAGCACGGGCACGCCGGGGACGAAGCCGAGCAGATAGATCGCGACCACCAGCAACATGACACCGAACACCTGTTTGACCCGATCCATCCATGCACCGGCCTTGGGTAATAGCGCCCCGGCACCGATACCCACCCCGACCAGGATCACGCCCATGCCGAGCGCCATGGAGAACATGATGACACCACCGAGAAACGCATCCTGGCTTGCAATCGCTACCCCGAGCGCAGAGATCAGCAACGGCGCCACGCACGCGCCGACGATCAGCGCCGCGACCAGGCCGAGAATGAACACACCGGCAAGCGACGTACCGCCCAGACCTTGTGTGCGTTGCTGCAGCCGCGACTGCAAGAAGGCGGGCACCTGCAGCTCGTAGAATCCGAACATCGACAGCGCCATGGCGAGAAATATGAGGCTGAGCAAGCCGATCGCCCAGACATTCTGGAAGTAGGCTTGCAGCTGATCTCCCGTGGCCCCGGCGACGACGCCGATGGCGGTGTAGGTGACCGCGGTGCCGAGCACATAGGTCAGGGCAACCACGCCGCCGCGAACACGCGTTATGTGCTTATCGCCCTGGCTGATGATGACGCTCGAGAGGATCGGGATCATGGGCAGCACGCACGGGGTAAACGTGAGCAATAACCCTGTGCCAAAGGCGGCCAGCACCACGAGCAGGAGCGTTCCTATACCCCTGCCGCGCCGCGCACGCCCCGCGTCGGTGACGCTGCCGGCCGAGGCCGCGGTGCCGAGCGCGGTCGCCGGCGCTTGCACTGCATCGAGTGCCGCGACCGCCATGATTTCGCCACCGCCAAGGCGCACATCGAAGTCCTTGGTGATGGGCGGGTAGCAGATGCCCTTCTCGGCGCATCCCTGATAGGTCGCCTGCAGCCGCACGTCGGCGTTTGCGCCGGCCGCGGCTGTCAGCGGCAGCCTCACGGCAGCCTCGTGGTAATACACCGTGGTCTCACCAAAGTACGGATCCAGCTTGCGCTTGCCGGGCGGCAGCTCGTAGGCACCGAGCGTGGCCCGATCGCCCGGCATGCCAGCGCTCGCACGCAAAGCGAACCGGGTCTTGTCACGGTAAAGGTAATAGCCCTGCGCGATCAGGAACCGCGCCAGCAGCTCGTTTTCGGTGACACGCTCGACGCTCAGTACGTAGGCCTGATCTGGGTGCAAGAACTCCTGGATCTCGTCGCCACCACCAATGAGATCGCCCAGCTGCTTGAGGCTCTCAATGCGCTCGCTTGCGCTGGTGCCGGGCGTGGTAAGCGGCGGCAGGTCGAAGCGCACCTGCTTGGTGATCGGTGGATAACAAACCCCGATGGGTTCATTGCAGCCCTGTGCCGTGACCTGGACGGTGGCTACGTGGGCAGCGCCCGGGCGGCGTGCAATCGGTATGCGCACAGTTACGTCCTTGGTATAGATCTCGGTGGTACCGAAAAACGGGTCGGTCTTTTCCTTACCCTTCGGCAGCACCGCCGCGGCCAGACTGAGCGAATCGTCCATGGGCTCGAAGCGGAACTTGTCGCGGTACATGTAGTAGCCCTGGGCAATGCTCCAGCGTGCCTCCAGCGTTTGCGCATCGATCACGCGCGTGGACAGGCTGAATGCCTGATCGGGCTCCAGCAACTCCAGCCGCGGCAGCTCGGAGTGCGCGGCGAAGGCGGGGGACAGCGCCCCCAGTAGCGTGACGATGGCCAGCAGTAATCGGGTCATTCTTCCTTCCGCGGGTCGCTTACCCAGGCGAGATACTCGGCGAGGCCGGTTACGATTGGGACTGCAACGATCTCGGGAAGTTCGTACGGATGCAGCGCCTTGATACGCGCCTCGATAGCCGCGTAGTTACGCACATGTGACTTGATCAGCAGCACGTGCTCATTCGCGCTTTCGATCTTGCCTTTCCAGCTGTAAACGGACTGCGCCGCCGGCAAGATGTTGACACAGGCGGCCAGCGCCTCGCTCACCAGGCTGCGCGCGAGCGCACCGGCGGTTTCGCTATCCGGGCAAGTTGTCAGGACGATTTGAATATCAGGCGTCGGCATTAGGGAACTCGCACAGGGCTCGCCACTCATACAAGGTATACGCTTTTTTAGCTTATATCGACTCCTCCTTACGGTGAATAAAAGCAGGGTGAGCGCATGTGTCACCCTTTTTTTGCGCGCCGCACCGCGGTATACAGCGGCCACTCGGGGGTCGGCGCCCGCAAACGCGACCCCGCTCACGCCGAGACGATGTTAGCCGGTTGTGCGGGCGCAGCGGAAGCCGTGCCCGGTTACGCTTGGAATTCACGGCGGTGTCCCCATATCAGCCCAGTCGGGGCGTTTCGGTGCGGGCCCCCGACCGGTCCACCACGTCGGCGGGCTCGTGTCGGCACCGATCACAGCGCCGGGAACTTCGCGTGGCCTATATCCTGATTACCGTTTTTCTGGTTGTCCCAGTCGTTGAGATCTGGCTGCTGATTACCGTTGGCAGCGCCATCGGCGCCGGCTTGACCATCTTGCTGGTGGTGCTGACGGCGGTCATCGGGGCGGCGCTGGTGCGCGCGCAGGGGATCGCGACGCTCGCGCGTGCGCAGGCCATGATCAACCAGGGAGAGCTCCCGGCAATCGAGCTGCTGGAAGGCGTGGCGCTGTTGCTCGCCGGCGCGTTGCTGCTCACGCCCGGGTTTTTTACCGACGCAGTGGGATTTGCGCTGCTCGTGCCGCGCCTGCGCCGGGAGCTGATTACGGCTGTGCTGCGGCTCGGCGTTATCGGGCGCGGCGGTCCGCCCGCCCCCTCCGCCGGGCCACGGCGCCCGTTGGAAGGCAAGTATCGGCGCATAGACGATTGATGTGACGTGGCCGTCAGGCTTGACAAGATCTCGGCGATCGTTATTATTAGCACTCCATAGGATCGAGTGCTAATAATTTTTCGCCCGATCCCTTGAAATCCGCCGTTGCGGCCCCAGTTACTGGCACTCCGCCGCAGACAGTGCCAGAACGGCCTGCAAGCGGCAGCCGTTGCACTGTTGGAAACGAGATAAGGAGGATAACCGAATGAGTGCACAACCCCTCAAGAAAGGAAAAACCACTGTGAACATTCGTCCGTTGCACGATCGTGTCATCGTGCGTCGCTTGGAAGAGGAAACCAAGTCCGCCGGGGGCATCGTCATCCCCGATACCGCGAAGGAAAAGCCCATCCAGGGCGAAATCATCGCCGTCGGTAATGGCAAGATCCTCGAAAACGGTGAAGTCCGCCCGTTGGACGTCAAGCCTGGCGACAAGGTGCTGTTCGGGAAATATTCCGGCACCGAGGTGAAACTGGGTGGCGAAGAAGTGCTCGTGATGCGCGAAGAGGACATCATGGGCGTGATCCAAGATTAATCTGCAGACAATCGAACATTTAGGAGAGCAATAACATGGCTGCCAAAGAGGTACTATTCGGTGAACACGCCCGTGCGCGCATGCTAAGGGGCGTGAACATTCTGGCTGATGCGGTAAAGGTTACGCTTGGGCCCAAGGGGCGCAACGTGGTCCTCGACAAGGCCTTCGGCGCTCCCACCGTGACCAAGGACGGCGTGTCCGTCGCCAAGGAGCTCGAGCTTAAGGACAAATACGAAAACATGGGTGCGCAGATGGTGAAGGAGGTCGCCTCCAAGACCTCGGACGTCGCCGGCGACGGTACCACCACGGCAACGGTGCTGGCCCAGACCATGCTGTCGGAGGGTATGAAGTCCGTGGCCGCGGGCATGAACCCGATGGACCTCAAGCGCGGCGTCGATAAGGCGGTGGTGGCCGCCGTCGAGCAGCTGCAGAAGCTGTCCAGGGATTGCTCCGATCACGCGGAGATCGCGCAGGTGGGAACCATTTCCGCCAACTCCGACGAGTCGATCGGCAAGGTGATTGCCGAGGCGATGGACAAGGTGGGCAAGGAAGGCGTGATCACTGTGGAAGAGGGCCAGGCGCTTGAGAACGAGCTCGACATCGTCGAGGGCATGCAGTTCGATCGCGGCTATCTCTCGCCTTATTTCATCAACAAGCAGGAGACCATGACGGCCGAGCTCGAGGATCCCTATATCCTGATCCACGACAAAAAGATCTCAAATATCCGCGACCTGTTACCGGTGCTGGAGGGCGTGGCCAAGAGCGGCAAGCCGCTTCTGATCGTTGCCGAAGACGTGGAAGGCGAGGCGCTGGCGACCCTGGTGGTCAATAACATTCGCGGCATCCTCAAAGTGGCGGCAGTCAAGGCGCCCGGTTTTGGCGACCGGCGCAAGTCCATGCTGGAGGATATAGCGGTTCTCACGGCAGGCACCGTGATCTCCGAGGAGGTCGGTATGAACCTGGAGAGCACCACCATCGAGTCCCTGGGCCAGGCCAAGCGCGTGCAGTTGACCAAGGAGAATACGACTATTATTGACGGCGCCGGCAAGAAAGCCGGCATCGAGGCGCGCGTGAACCAAGTCCGTGCACAGATCGAGGAGGCCACGTCGGACTACGACAAAGAGAAGATGCAAGAGCGTGTCGCCAAGCTCGCCGGTGGCGTGGCCGTGATCAAGGTCGGTGCCGCTACCGAGATCGAGATGAAGGAGAAGAAGGCACGCGTAGAAGACGCGTTGCACGCCACTCGCGCGGCCGTGGAGGAAGGTGTCGTGCCGGGCGGCGGCGTCGCCCTGGTGCGTGCGCTCGAGGCTATCAAGGACCTCAAGGGCGCGAACCACGACCAGGATGTCGGCATCGAGATCGCGCGCCGCGCCATGCAGGAGCCGTTGCGCCAGATCGCGATCAATGCCGGTGCTGAGGGCGCGGTGGTGTTCCACCAGGTGGATGACGAGAAGGGCAACTACGGCTACAACGTCACCACCGACGAGTACGGCGACATGATGAAGATGGGCATCATCGATCCTACCAAGGTGGTGCGCATCGCGCTGCAGAACGCCTCGAGTATCGCCGGCCTCATGATCACTACCGAGGCCATGGTCGCAGAGCTGCCTAAGGAAGAAGAGAAGATGCCAATGGGCGGCGGCATGGGCGGTATGGAAGGCATGATGTAAGCTGCCCCAAGGCCTGCCATTCACACAAAGCCCCGCTCCGTGCGGGGCTTTGCTTTTCTGGTGACCGTTAATTCGTAATCGGTGATTGGTGGTACGGGTGTATCTCCCAGCCCGCACTGATCAGCACCTATCAGTAACCGATCAGCAAATTTCACTTCTTTCTGATCAGCGTCAGGCCGTCGCGCACCGTCAACAGCACGTTCTCTACGCGATCGTCGTGCTGCACACGGTCATTGAACGCCACCAGCGCTCGGTCGCTCTGCGCTTGCGGCCTGAGCACGTTGCCGGACCACAGCGTGTTGTCGGCAAGCATCAGTCCGCCGGTGTTAAGCAGTGGCAGCGTCGCCTCGTAGTAGGCGCTGTAATTCTCCTTATCGGCATCGATAAAAACGAGATCGAAAGGGGTCATAGGATCAAGCGTCTTG
>Ga0255058_10001435_pt1 | contig 13425 bp, 15 predicted proteins | sample Cases_109_9_MG_FD_188637 | JGI IMG/M metagenome (GOLD analysis project Ga0255058, IMG submission 188637) | Seawater microbial communities from Amundsen Gulf, Northwest Territories, Canada - Cases_109_9 | ecosystem: Environmental > Aquatic > Marine > Gulf | place: Canada: Northwest Territories... | reverse complement strand
CTCAGCCTGGTCCCTGGCCACGCCTTTTACCGTATACGCCCACTTGCGCGCAGCCTTGATAGCGGTTTCCACGGCTTCGGAACCGGTGTTCATGGGCAAGGCCATCTCCTGGCCGGCCAGCTCACAGGCGCGTTGCAGAAACGGTCCGAGCTTGTCCGTGTGAAACGCGCGCGACACGATATTGAGTTCGCCCACCTGGCGCCGAACGAGCTCAACCAGTCGCGGATGGGCATGGCCATGGCTGACTGCCGAATATGCGCTCATCATGTCGAGGTATTTCCTGCCGTCCTCATCCCAGACGTAGACACCCTCACCACGGGTCAATACCACCGGCAAAGGGTGGTAGTTGTGAGCGCAGTAGCGCGATTCGAGATCTATGCGGTCGTTCATGGCTCCCCTGGTCGTGACGACGACGATGTCTTGCCGTTTTCATTGAAAGCTCTATAAGATCATAATTTTACAGCAATAACGCTGGTATGGGCCACCCGCCTGGAGTAAACATGTCAAAACCGTCGTCGGTCGAAAAATTATTCCTCAACGGGTCTGCCGGACGCCTCGAGGTCATACTGGAGTCACCGTCAGACGCTTCTGTGACGGGGGCTGCGGTCGTTTTACATCCGCACCCGCAACATGGGGGCACGATGCACAACAAGGTTGCCCACACCCTGGCGCGAGCCTTTGTCCGCATGGGATTCGCTGTGTTGCGCATAAATTTTCGCGGTACTGAGGGCAGCGAAGGTGAATTCGACGAAGGTATTGGCGAATTGGATGATGCGCTTGTCGCTGTTACCTGGATGCGTGAGAAGTACCCTGATCAGCCATTCTGGCTGGCGGGTTTTTCCTTTGGTGCGGCAATTAGTGTGCAAGCCGCCATTGCAATTCCACCGGCCGGCCTGGTCACCGTCGCACCGGCCACGTATCGATTCCCGGACGGACTCGAAGATCAGCCCAGGTGCCCGTGGCTGATTGTCCAGGGTGATGCAGATGAACTCGTGGATATCGACACGACGATTGAATGGGTCAATAAACTTGAACCGGGTCCGGAACTACTCGTGATGCTCGGCGCAGAGCATTTTTTTCACGGGCGGTTAATCGATCTGCGCGAGGCCGTCACCGAATTCGTAATCGGCATCCAGGTTTAGCGGGAGTCGAAACCCATAAAAAACCGGGCATTGCCCGGTTTTTTTGCCTGAACCCAAGCGGGATCAAACCATGTCTTTGAGGCCCTTTAGTACGGTCGCCTTGACAACTTTCGTCGCCGGCTTGGCTTTGAACATCATTTCTTCGCCCGTAAACGGGTTAACGCCCATGCGAGCTTTTCTTGCGGGTTTTTTCACGACACGCAATTTCAACAGGCCCGGAATCGAGAAAATACCCGGGGCGCCACGGCCGCCAAGGTTTTTCTGAATTTGACTGCTCAGCGACTCGAAAACTGCGACGACGTCTTTGCGCGTCAAGCCCGTGTCCTCCACGATTTTTGCGTAGATTTCCGTCTTGGTTGGTGGCTTCTTGGTATCTGCTGCCATGAAAAACTAACTCCCTAAGAAAAATTTATGTGAGAACAACGAAGAAAAACGGGCGAGCGCCCGTGTCAAAAGCAGCGCGACGATAGCACAAAACAGGCTGCGGTAAGCGGAAAAAACCGCTGATTTCGGGGTTTTTGGTGGCGACAGCCACCCATCAAAAGATTGATTAGTCCGTGTAGAACTCCCGGGCGAAGCGAACCCGGGACACCTCGTCGACGCCCTCGGGTTTGACGCTGATGTCGAACTTCAGGGTTTCCCGATTCGCGACCGGTGTTACACCGATGTAGTAAATTGCGCCGGGTTGTCCGGCCGGGCCTGGCTCGTCGATACGCCGCAAGCTTACGTTCTTGAGTTGTTCTATCATGTTGACCGTCTTGACGGAGACTTCGCCGGGAATAGAATGATCATCGGCTTTTCGAATAATGGATACGGTCAACATCGCACGATTCTTGCTGCGTACGATATTGTAGGCGCTCGCGATTTCGGGCGGTAGCTGGTCGGTGGACTGTGCACTGAAGTGTACGACATGGTCACCGATATCGGCCGAAGTTGCACCAGCCGGCTGTGCCTCCGGAACCTCGGCGTTTTCGCCAGGGCCGCCACAGGCCGTCACCAGTCCGAAGAATGACAAAGCAATCAATATTCTTGTAGTCATCATGATTCTCGCCTCCAGCAAGCACTATAAACTATTCGTCTACGACGGGCAGCCCGGTAGCAATGCTGTTGTCCGCAACTAAATGGGCAGCATTTTCAGACCGCCCAGGAACATCGTCAGGGCGATCAGGAAAACGATGGCCACGTACGATGACAGATCAATGCCACCGGCCGGACGAATGACCCGGCGCACGGGCCTGAGTACGGGCTCCGCGAGAGAGTCAATGAGACCCATTGCCGGATTGTAGGCGCCACCGCCCATCCAGCTCATGACGATGCGGATGATGATCGCCACGATGAACAACCAGATCGTTAGTGTCACAAGATTCACGACCGACGTGACAGCGATCGGCAGAATATTCAGTGGCCAGTCCCGCAGCGCGGCGATGATCAAAATGGTCAGGTACTGAATACTGAAAGCAACCACGACAGTGGCTGTGTCGAGGCGTCCGATTGCCGGAATTATGCGCCGCAGCGGTACAACGAGTGGTGATGTCACGCGCAGGATCGCCTGTACTATCGGATTGTTATAATTTGCCCGCAACCAGGGCATTAGCAGACGCAAAAGCAGTACGAGCAGATACAACTGCGCGAACGAATGAATAATGAAAACCAGGGCGTTTGTAGCACTTCCTGTCATGTTTCAATCTCCATTCTTGCTTGCTCCTTTGGCGAGTTTGGTCGCGCGGTCGCGAGCAACCGTGATTGCTGCCGAGAAGATATCACGAACCTTCGCGTTCTCGAGGCTGTCGAGTGCTGCGGCAGCTGTGCCGCCCGGTGAACAAACCCTTGCGATCAGCGTATCCATGCTTTCTGATTCGGAATCGGCAAGCGCAGCAGCGCCCCGCGCTGTTTCAATCGCCAAAATTTGTGCAGTTTCTTCTGTAATGCCGAGCTCGACGGCCGTATTGATCAGGATGTCGATTAACAGGTAGAAATACGCCGGACCGCTGCCCGAGACGGCAGTCACGGCGTCAATATCCGCTTCACTGTCAACGTACACAACAGACCCGACAGCGCCGATTATCTCGGCAGCACGATCCCGTTCTTCGGTGGACGTCTGGTCATTAACGTACAAACCTGAAACGCCAAGCCGAAGCAAAGCCGGTTGATTCGGCATGGCTCGGACGACCGACAGTCCGCCGCCGAGCCAGGCGTCAATATCAGTGCCGTGAGTGCCGGCTGCGAGGGAGACGATAAGCGGCCGCTCCCGTTGCACGGTAACACGCAGACCGTGGCAAACGTCCCGCAAAATCTGTGGCTTGACCGCGAGCACGACGCATCCGGCAGCCGCGACAACTTCGTTGTTATCCGCTGACACTACGATGCCCGGCAAATCATCGCTAAGTGATGCCCGTAACTCGGCAAGCGGTTCCGAAACCAGGATGTTGGATGCTGTGAAACCACTGTCGAGCAGACCACTCGTAATTGCTCGTGTCATGTTGCCGCCGCCGACGAAGGCGACTTTTTCGTTTTTCATGTTAGTAGTTCATTTCCCATTGCTTACGTTCGCGGCCCGAACACGGCAGTGCCTATTCGAACCATCGTTGCCCCTTCGGCAATCGCGGCGTCAAAGTCGCCGCTCATACCCATCGAGAGCGTATCGGTATCAATGCCGCTTGCCGCAAGTGATTCTGCCAGTTCTCGCAGCCTCGCGAAGGCTTGTCGCTGTGCGTCGAACGTAGTTCGCATTTCGGGCAGGCACATCAGACCGCGCAAGCAGAGATTCGGTAACGCTCCCACGGCCCGCGCCAGCTCGGGCAGGGCGTGCGGGTCGATGCCCGACTTGCCGGTCTCATGGTCAATGTTCACCTGCAGGCATACGTTGAGTGGCTTTAAGTCCGCTGGGCGCTGGCGGCTCAGGCGCTCAGCCGTCTTCTGTCGGTCGATGGTGTGCACCCAGTCAAAATGCTCGGCGACGTCACGTGTCTTGTTGGCCTGCAAGTGGCCAATGAAGTGCCAGACGAGGCCGGCCGAAGAAATCGCCTCGATCTTGGCCAGCGCCTCCTGGACGAAGTTCTCGCCGAAATCTCGCTGACCGCTTCTGGCGGCCTCGAGGATCTTGTTCACAGGCTGTTTCTTGCTGACGGCGAGCAATTTGACGGTCGCGGGGTCACGCCCGGCCTCTATAGCTGATTTGGCCAGCAAATCTCGGATTTTTCGCAAGTTTTCCGTGACTCCAATCACGTTTTGCTCCGGGTGCTTCGCTATACTAGGCCTCGAATCGTTCCGGGTTATGGTAAGTCCGGGACCTGTCTTATGAGGGAGAAATATGGCCGTCGACGTTGCCCAGCTACTGTCGTTCACGGTAAAGAACAACGCCTCCGACCTGCACTTATCCGGTGGAGTGCCGCCCATGATCCGTGTTGATGGCGACATCAAGCGCGTCAACATGCCGGCACTGACCCACAAGGACGTCAATAGCATGGTGTACGACATCATGAATGACAAGCAGCGTAAGGATTACGAGGAATTTCTGGAGACCGACTTTTCCTTCGAGATTCCGAAGCTGGCGCGTTTTCGTGTTAATGCGTTCAACCAGAACCGCGGCTCGGCTGCCGTATTCCGAACCATTCCGTCGGAGATTTTAACGCTCGATGACCTTGGGGCGCCTGCGATTTTCAAAGACATGTGCATGCACCCGCGCGGCATGATACTGGTAACCGGACCAACCGGTTCAGGCAAGTCGACAACGCTCGCTGCGATGGTCGACTACATCAACGAGAACAAGCCCGATCACATTCTCACGATTGAGGACCCGATCGAGTTTGTGCACGAATCCAAGAAATCACTTATTAACCAGCGCGAAGTACATCGCGACACGCTCGGATTTAACGAGGCGTTACGCTCGGCATTACGTGAAGATCCCGACGTGATTCTCGTCGGCGAGATGCGTGACCTCGAGACGATTCGACTGGCGCTGACGGCGGCTGAAACGGGTCATCTCGTTTTAGGTACGCTACATACGAGTTCGGCCGCAAAAACCGTCGACCGGATTGTCGACGTTTTCCCGGCAGCAGAAAAGGAAATGGTTCGGGCCATGTTGTCCGAGTCACTGCGTGCAGTTATTTCACAGACATTGTTGAAGAGAATCGGCGGCGGTCGAATCGCAGCACACGAAATCATGGTTGGTACGCCCGCGATTCGAAACCTGATTCGCGAGGGTAAGATCGCGCAAATGTATTCGGCGATTCAGACCGGCCAGGGATCGGGCATGCAGACACTCGATCAGAACCTGGCCGACCTGATGGCAAAGGGCATGATCAACAAGGAAGAAGCCCGCTTCCGCGCCGTTAGCAAAGAGAATTTCTAGGAGCAGGAACGATGGAACGCGAGCAAGCGGTACGACTGACCCAGAACCTGTTGCGCAAGATGGTAGAGCGCAATGGTTCGGATCTATTTCTCACTTGTGGTTTTCCACCCGCAATCAAGGTCGACGGAACAATTCACAAGGCCACCGATACGCCGCTATCGTCGGACCAGGCCGCGATCATGGTGCGCGCCATCATGAACGACAGGCAGATTAAGGACTTCGACGCGACCAAGGAGTGCAACTTCGCGATCGCGCCGCAAGGTATCGGACGCTTTCGTGTCAGTGCGTTTATCCAGCAAGGCAATGTCGGCGCCGTACTGCGCACGATTACGACCGATATTCCGACGCTTGAAGATCTGGAACTGCCGCCGATCCTGAAAGACGTTGTGATGAACAAACGCGGCCTCGTCATCGTCGTTGGTGGTACGGGTTCCGGTAAGTCGACAACGCTCGCGGCGATGATTGGTCATCGCAACGAAAACTCACGCGGCCATATTGTTTCGATCGAGGATCCGATCGAGTACGTCCACCCGCACATGGGCTGCGTAATTACCCAGCGTGAGGTCGGTGTAGACACCGAAACCTGGCATGCGGCGCTCAAGAACACGCTGCGCCAGGCGCCGGACGTCATACTGATTGGTGAGATTCGCGACCGCGAAACCATGGAATACGGAATTCAATTCTCTGAGACCGGCCACCTGTGCCTCGCAACGCTACATGCCAATAGCGCCAACCAGGCGCTTGACCGCATTATCAACTTCTTCCCTGAGGAACGGCGCCAGCAACTGCTCATGGACTTGTCACTGAATGCCAAGGCGATTGTGTCGCAACGCCTGGTACCGCGGGAAGGGGGCATTGGCCGGGTTGCCGCGATTGAAATCGTGCTTAACACGCCGCTCATTGCCGACCTGATCTTCAAAGGTGCGGTTGGGCAGATCAAAGAGATCATGGCGAAGTCAACGCGCCTCGGTATGCAGACCTTCGATCAGGCGTTGTTCGAACTCTATGAGAACGCCACGATTTCCTATGAAGAGGCGATGCGCAACGCCGACTCGAAGAACGAACTCAGGTTGCGCGTCAAACTGGAAAGCAAACGCGACTCCTCGATCGCAGATCAGCAATCAGAGACCCTCAAGATTCTGGAAGAGGACTCGGCACAGACTTTCTGAGCCGGAATTCAAGGAACGTACTCACTGATGAACGTCAAGCCGCTATTCAAGTTGATGGTCGAGAAAAAGGCATCGGACCTTTTCTTCGCACCGTACGCGCCTGCCAAGATCAAGATCGAAGGCAAGATCATGCCGGTCAACAAACTCGAAATGACGCCCAAGATGGTCAAGCAGGCAGCGATCGAGCTCATGAATGATGACCAGCTCGAGTATTTCACCCGTGAACTGGAGATCGACTTCGCTATCTCGGAACCCGGTCTTGGACGTTTCCGTGTCAACATCTTCCATCAACGCGGCAATGTCGGCATGGTATTGAGATACATTACCAATGAACTGCCAAATCTTGACGAACTCGGCATGCCGGAGCAGATCAAGGAACTTGTGATGTTGCGTCGTGGCCTGATACTGATGGTCGGCGCCACGGGCGCCGGCAAGTCGACAACCCTGGCAGGGATGGTGAACTACCGTAATGAGAAGACCTCATCGCACATCATTACGATCGAAGATCCGATCGAATTTCTGCATCCGAACAAGCAATCGATCATCAACCAGCGCGAAATCGGCCTCGACACCAAGTCTTATGCGCGAGCGCTGAAGAGTGCCGTGCGTGCCGCGCCGGACGTTATTCTGATCGGTGAGATTCGTGATCGCGAATCGATGCAATCGGCGCTGGATATGGCCGGTACCGGTCACCTCGTACTTGCGACGGTTCACTCAAATAATGCAGCCGAAACGCTGGATCGAATCATCAACATGTTTCCGCAGGACCATCACTCACAAGTGTTCATGGATATCGCACACTACCTGCGGGCAATCCTGTCGCAACGCCTGGTTCGCTCGCGCAACGGCAAGCGCGTCGCGGCAGTAGAGCTCTTGCTGAATACGCCACACATCAAGGATCTGATTCTTAAAGGCGACATTTCGGCTGTGAAGGAAGCGCACAAAGAATCGGGCGAACAGGGCATGCAAAACTTCGACGACGCGTTGTTAGACCTTTACAAGGCCGGCACGATTACGCTCGAAGAAGCCATGTCGCACGCTGATTCACGGTCAAACCTGGAAGCCAAGGTCAACTTCGGCGGTTAGGAGTGTCAGCTCAAATCGACCCCGGTTCGAAATCTGGCCTGATGTTCCCTCCTCTCAAGACGGACGCAATCGCGTCCCGCAAGCTTGGCCGAATATAGTGCTGCATCGGCCCGGTCAATTAACATATCTATGTCGTCACCAGCCCGAGCCTGAGCGATACCAAGGCTCAGACTTAAATTTATTTCAGCGTTTCTGCCACGAACCGCATCACTTTTGATACGCAGGCGTATCCGTTCGGCCACATCCCTGCCTTCTGCGAGATCGGTGTTTTGCAGGACGAACATGAACTCCTCGCCACCGTAACGACCAATTTCATCACCGTCGCGTGCCCCTGCAACCATACGTGCTGCGGCGACTCGCAGTACCTGGTCGCCGGCCAGGTGACCATGCGCATCGTTTATCTCCTTGAAATGATCCAGGTCGGCCATGACCAGACACAGTGGTGACGCGTGAAGTCTTGCGCGGTCCAGTGCCGCGGCAAGAAATTGCCTGGAATATGAGTGGTTGTGCAGATCTGTCAACCAGTCGGTGATAGCGAGTTTACGCAGCAATTCCTTCTCTCCGCGCACGCTCCTGAGTGACTCTTCAAGGGCGAACATTCTGGTTTCGCAGTAGCTTTCGACTGCAAGCGACATATCCAGTGCCGTGATTTTCAGAATGAACTGAATTATCTCCTCGAACGCGGATTGATCGCGCCGTACCTGTTTCGGGATATGCTGGATCAGCACGCGTTGCAGCATTTGAATCGAACATTGGTACAGGCATTGCGGTACGCCAAGGCGTTGATGAACGGAGCCGATCCGGAGCCGCTCTTCAAAATACTGAAACTCGTGAAAATTTACGGCCAGGCTCAAAATGTAACGTTTCTGAGTGTCTCTGAGCCGATTGAGGTCGGAGTGTTCGCCGACGATGTTGGTGAATTCCTCGATTCTTTCCAGCGAGTCACAAAAGCTGCTTGCGATAGAGTCGATACTCGGCCTGATGACCAGGTTCTGTAACGCGATACCCTGCGCTCGTAATTCCGGGTTGGCGAGCCCAACCAGGCCCAGGCGCCCGGAAATTGCAACTGCATCAAAACCACGCCGTTCACACAATTCAAAAATCACATCAGGCCACGCGTTTGTTTCTACCCTCACCAGGACCGTGCGACACCTATGCAGTGTCAGGGAAACTTGCGCAATTCGGAGAAATACCTAGCAAGTTGTATATGCCGGAGCGGATCACATCGAGCCTAATTCTGAACATCCCAAACAACTGTTGAGGCATCGAATACCGGACCATCGACACACACCCGTTTCATCGCCTGGCCCGCGGGTGTATTCACCAGTACAGCGCAGCCGGCGCAGCCGCCGACGGCACAGGCCATGAATTCTTCCAAAGACACCTGGCAAGGCAGCGCATAGCTCGCGGCCAGTTCTGCGACTGCTTTGAGCATCGGCGTCGGTCCACATGCGAACACGGCAACCTTACCGCGATCCTCCGGTGAGAGGCTGCTGAGCCATCGACCAGCGAGATCGGTAACGTAGCCATCGAAGCAGCCGTCATAGCCTTGGAGGCTCGTTAGCCGTGACGGGACTCCCCAGTCCTCCAGCAATGGCATGGCGCTCGAAACGCCCGCATCGATGCCGGCCACTGTAATCGCTGATGTCTGAGCGTCAAAAGGAAACGGGATTTCCGAGCCCAGGATCGCCAACGGCTTCCATAAGGGGTCCTTTCTTAATGTATCTGCCAGGAACACCATGGGCGGAATACCCACGCCACCGCCTATCAACAATGTGTTCGGCCGCTGCGAATCAGGGACGAACGGCACGCCGATCGGCCCCAGCACACTTACAACATCACCGGTTTTTTTTTGTGCCAGAAGACGCAAGCCATCGCCGAGGATTTTATAGAATATATCGATCCAGTCAGCGCCGGCGCGCATGATTGACAACGGTCGTCGCATCGGTAGCGATTCGTCACAACTAATGTGTACGAAGCTCCCAGCTCTTGCAGTCGCCGCACATTTCGGCGCCCGAATTCGCTGAATGAACTGATCCCCAGGATACGTATCAATGCTGATGATCTCGCCGTCTTCGACGAACAGGCTGTTTCGGTTTAGTTGCGCCGCTTCTTGTTGCGCGCTTGTCACCGTGAATTCAGCGTACGCATGACGCGCTCGAGCACGGCCATGCGGACGGCCACGCCGTTCGTGACCTGCATGGCAATCATCGCTTGCGGACTGTCAGCGACGACACCTTCGATTTCGATACCGCGGTTCATCGGTCCCGGGTGCATGACGATTGCACCCGGTTTCGCAAGCTTCATGCGCTCCTGGCTGATGCCGAAATTTGCGAAATACTCGTCAATACCAGGAATACCGTCGAGGTTGCCAATGCGCTCCCGCTGAATTCGGAGCGCCATCACGACGTCGGCGTCTCGCAAACCATCTTCGATATTGTTGACCACCGTTGCGAACGGCATCTCATCGGGATCAGGTGCCATTGCCGGGGGCGACACGAGGCGCAACTCGCCGATGCCAAGCGTGTGCAAGCCGTGTGCGGCCGAACGCGCCACACGCGAATGCTGTATGTCGCCGACAATAGCGACGGTCATGTTTTCGAAGTCATTGCTGTGCTGCCGCATCGTCAGGATGTCCAGCAAGCCCTGCGTAGGATGGGAGACATTGGATTCGCCCGCGTTCAGCACGCTGACGAAATCCTTTACGTTACGGGCGATATACGCAGGAACTCCGGGGCCCGCATCGCGCACAACCATGATGTCGACCTGCATCGCCTCAAGCGTGTAAATCGTGTCGAGAATACTTTCGCCTTTCTTGCGCGACGAGGTATTGACGTCGAGATTTAGCACGTCGGCGCCGAGCCGCTTGCCGGCCAGGTCGAATGATGCTCGCGTTCGTGTGCTGGGCTCGAAAAACAGGTTTGCGACGGTGCGGCCATCGAGCGCCTTGCTGCGGACGGGCGGGGATCCCTCGGGGCTCAGAAATGTCTCGGCGCTGTCGAGTAATGCCACGAGAATATTTTTGTTCAGACCCTTTAGCGTCAGCAAATGACGCAGGGAGCCGTCCGCGCTTAGCTGAATGTCGGCGTCGTCTTTCAGGTCAGGATTGAGGTCAGTCGAGTGCATCGCGGCGCCATTCTACAGAGTTTTCAGAAGATATCTCTCGGCTATCAGAACCGCTGCGGCAGAGTCGATATGTTCCTTTTTAATGCGGCCACGACTGCCCGACTGGCGGGCGCTCTTGAGTACCTGCGCAGCCTCCTGGGAGGTGTGTCGCTCATCGACCCGGTCGATCGGCAGTTTGAAACGCCCCAGTTCTGCGACGAATTCCCTGATCGTCGGCTCGAGGTCGCCCGGGCTGTCATCAATGTGCAGCGGCATGCCAACGACCAGTCGGACCGGGCGCCACTCTTTGATCAGCGCTGCAATGTGGTCGAAATCCGGCCCGTTCTCACCGTTGCTGACGATACCGAGCGGGCTCGCGGAGCCTGTTACGTCCTGGCCAACAGCGACGCCGATGCGGCGAAGTCCGAAGTCGAACGCGACAATGGTCTCGGGTGTTGGGCGTTCAGGCATGTCCTGCGTCAGGCGCCAGTCGACTGATGTCGATGCCAAGACTCCTGGCGGCAGCGCTCCAGCGATCAGCGAACGGCAGATCGAACACGATATCAGGCGTGGCCGTCACGTTGAGCCAGGAATTCGCGAGGATCTCATCCTCAAGCTGGCCCGGCTCCCAGCCGGCATAGCCAAGCGCGACCAGCGACTTGCGGGGACCTTCGCCGGAAGCCATTGCATCGAGTACGTCACGTGACAGCGTCAGGTAAATCGAGTTCGAAATCGCGACAGAGTTTTCGTATGAATACGTAGCCTCATGCAACACGAATCCGCGCTCTGGCCCAACAGGGCCACCCATTAGCACCGGATCTGCCGCTGCGTCGGGGTTCGCGTCATCGACATTCAGTTGCTCGAACAAGCCGCCGAGTTTCAGTGTCAGGGGGCGGTTTATTACGATGCCGAGCGCGCCCTCCGCATTGTGTTCACAAATTAGTGTCACGGTGCTGCTGAAATTCGGGTCCGCCATACCGGGCATTGCGATTAACAGCTGATTAGCCAGCGAATCTGTCGCGTCCATGGCCACAGTATCCGCCGAGAGTCGGTCCGGCACAACCGTACGAAGGTTTAGCTCGTCGGCAGGGGTTGATTGACGCTGGCAGTTGCCGGCACGGGGTTTTCGGTAAACAACCACTTGTAGGCGAAGCGCAGGCTGTCGTATTCCTCGCGGACGTCTGTCGGAAAGGGGTCGAACGGTGAGGCGCGCCGCAATATGTCGAGTGCGGCCTGGTCGAGAACCGCCGAGCCGCTGGATTTGCGGATTATGACTTCGGCCAGTTCGCCGCTTGCGTAGATGCTGACCTCGAGCGTCGGGCTGCCGGTCAGGCCGTCAAGATCGCCGAGCTCGGGAAAGTATTCGTCGCCAACTGCCTCTATTCGTCGCTTCCAGTTATCAAGGTAGCCTGCAATTTTGGACTCGCGCGTGTCGGCGCTAATGATCAGCTGACGTGGGTTATCGTCGTGAATCAGGAGCGTGGCACGATCATCCTTTGGCAAGGGCAGCGTGATGTCGCTGCCCGATTGTAATGCGAGCGCCGTACTTGCATCCGGCTGCGGGTCGTCGCGTGGGTTATCGGCCAATTTCAGTTGCTGTTCCTGTTGCGTCGCAAGTATTTCGTCGGCGGCCAGTTCATGGTCGGTCGATTCCACAAAACTGTCGCCCTGCTCCTGGCCGGGGTTGTCGATGGGTGACTGGCTCTTCTCCGGGGCCGACGGACGGACTTGTTCGCTTGTATTGCCACCGCCTTGTTGACTGGCCTGCGCGAGATACTCGGCCCGGTCGGGACGATCGATTCGTTGATCAGGATCGGCGACGATGGTGACCTCGAGAGAAATGGCTTCAGCGAACTGGTCGCTTAGAGCGGCATTGAACGTGACACCAATAATAAGAATGCCGTGGATAAGTGCCGCTAGAAACAGCATGCCCGGCAACCGATCGGGTGCAGGTGTCGCGACGAGCCGGAGCTCATCGAGTGGGTCCATGTTCATTGCGATGTCGGCCATAGTCGGGTCAACGTGTGGTCGCGCAAACGCCAGGTTCCGCGCGAATCATCCGTCAATTCTACCTTGAAAACAACACCTTAGTGCGCCTCAAACAGGCGCTTAGTGCGCTCAAGGTGTGTCAAGCCATTCTAGCCGCTCACGCATCCCGGGAGTGAGACGTGTGTCACCGCCTGCATCGATCAGGAGGGCGTAATCGAGCTGCAAGGCTTCTACGAGATCGTTGAAGTCGTCGGCGCCGCCAACCATGAGCGCCGTCGCAGCGGCATCGGCGCGTACCGGATCGTCGCTGACCACGGTCACCGACACGGTGTGCTCAACCGGGAAACCGGTCGTGGGGTCAAGAATATGGCTGTAACGGGTACCATCGATTTCCAAAAAGCGCTCGTAGCTTCCTGACGTGAATACGGCTTCGCCGTCGGCGATTTCGAGGCCGGCTACGGGTGCATCGATCAGCGGCGATCGAATTCCAATGTGTGCAGCCCGCTCGCCGACCTGCCCGATTACGACCAGGTCGCCACCGATATTGATAATCGCGTTGCCTATCCCGATAGTGCGCAACAGG
>Ga0255058_10001434_pt1 | contig 13435 bp, 7 predicted proteins | sample Cases_109_9_MG_FD_188637 | JGI IMG/M metagenome (GOLD analysis project Ga0255058, IMG submission 188637) | Seawater microbial communities from Amundsen Gulf, Northwest Territories, Canada - Cases_109_9 | ecosystem: Environmental > Aquatic > Marine > Gulf | place: Canada: Northwest Territories... | reverse complement strand
ATTACAGCTCGCAGGCAGGCAGAGGAGGCGCTGAGGGAGAGCGAGGAAAAATACAGAAGACTTGTGGAAAATGCTTTGGTTGGAGTGTATCAGGTCGAAAAATCTGGAAAATTCATTACGGCTAATAGGAAGATGGCTGAAATGTTTGGTTATGACTCTTCTGAAAGCTTGATATCATCGGTAGAAAGCATTGCCAATCTGTATGCCCGGCCCGAAGAAAGACCCGAGTTTCTGCGAGACATCGACGCGAAGGGGTCTGTATGTGGAAAAAATTTGGAGCTTAGAAAAAAGGATGGGGAAAATTTCTGGGTCAAATTTCACACAAGAGTAATCAGGGAGGAAGAAAAAATCATTTACGAAGGCTTGATGGAAGACATAACCGAAAGTAAACGGGCCGAAGAAGAACGAAAAAAGCTTGAAGACCAACTCCACCGCTCCCAAAAAATGGAGTCGCTGGGGCTCATGGCAGGAGGAATTGCCCATGATTTGAACAACATCCTTTCAGGGATCGTTAGCTATCCGGAACTGCTTCTAATGGACCTGCCCGAAGACAGCCCGCTTCGAAAGCCGATTGAAACCATAAAAGAATCTGGCATGAGGGCTGCCGATGTGGTTTCAGATTTACTGACCATTGCCAGGGGGGTTGCTACCGGAAAAGATGTCTCGAATTTAAACACAATGATTGAAGAATATCTGGGTTCTGCCGAACACCAGGAGCTCAAAACCATACATTCGTTTATCACCTTCAAAACCGATCTCGATTTCGATCTATTGAATATCCGTTGTTCTTCCACCCACATCAAAAAGAGCCTGACAAATTTGATTACGAATGCGTATGAAGCCATTGAAGGGAGTGGTACGGTTACCATATCCACCATGAACCGGTATCTGGATGAATCTCTAAAGGGATATGAAGATGTCCGCAGGGGTGAATATACCGTGTTAACCGTGTCTGACGATGGTTCGGGCATATCTCCCCAAGATCTTGAGAGGATATTCGAACCTTTCTATACCAAGAAGGTGATGGGTCGAAGTGGTACAGGATTAGGGTTGGCAGTCGCATGGAATACGGTCCAGGATCATGACGGATACATAAATGTAAAAACTAGTAAAAAAGGGACGGCATTTGAGTTGCATTTCCCGGCGACCCGAGATGAAGTGGCTGATGAGAGGGGCGCGGTTCACGTAGATGATTATCTCGGAAATGGTGAAAAGATTCTGGTTGTTGATGATGAGGAGAGACAAAGAGAGATTGCATGTGGAATTTTAGCAAAGCTGGGTTACGATGCAGAGGCTGTTTCAAGCGGTGAGGAGGCGGTTGAGCATCTGAAAGAACAGTCTGTGGATTTGGTTGTTCTGGATATGATTATGCCAAAAGGGATAAACGGGCGTGAGACCTACGAGAGGATAATCAAAATTCATCCGGGTCAGAAGGCCATTATCGCCAGCGGGTTTTCTGAGACAGTAGATGTGAAAAAAGCTCAAAAACTAGGGGCTGGAAAATACATAAAAAAACCGTACACGATGGAAAAAATTGGACTTGCAGTTAAAGAAGAATTGGAAAAATAGCGCTTGCTTATGGGCTAGGGGTCGGGCCACGCTAAGTGCTTGAAACATCAAAAAAAGGCCCCCAAAATAAAAAATATGCAGTAGATGTGGTGCCAACCGCCATCTACCTGTGGTGTAATGAAGGAGGATCAGTATGGAAAAGATCATGGGGTTTCCCGCCACCAGTCAAGACGATTATCAGCTGAATGTGACCACCATCATGCAGCATGCCGCCCGCAGCTTTGGCCGACAGGAAATCGTCAGTCGTCAGCTGGACGGAACCATGTTCCACTATACCTATAAGGATGCCTACCAGCGTATGCAGCTTCTGGCAGGGGGCCTGACCACCATCGGCGTGCACGTTGGGGATCGCGTCGGCGTGCTGGCCTGGAACAGTCACGAAAATTACGAGATTTATTTTGGCCTGCCCGGTATGGGTGCGGTCATGCTCCTTTTGAACCTTCGCCTCACGCCCCAGGACCTCAGCTATGTGGTCAACCACGCCGGAGCCCGGTTCATCATCGTCGACCAGACCCTGCTGCCCATTGCTGAGGCCATCGCCCCATTATGTGAAACCGTCGAGGGCTGGGTGATCATTACGCAGCCTGGGAACACGCTGTCAGACGTCAAGACCACGCTCGCCAGGGTCTACGCATATGAAGAGGTGCTCGGCCAGGCGGCGCCAACGTATGCCTGGCCCACGATGGACGAACGTTCAACCTATGCGGCCTGCTACACCACCGGTACAACGGGCAAACCAAAAGGCATTTACTACTCCCACCGCGATGTGTATCTGCACTCCTGCGCTATGTCCCTCAGTGCGGAAATGACCATGAACGACACGTACTGCCAGGTGGTGCCCATGTTTCATGCCTTGGGTTGGGGGATGCCCCTGGCGGCAACCATGGTCGGTGCCAGACTGGTGTTCTCGGGCATGTACACGCTTGAAACGCTGGAGACCCTGTCCAAACTTATGATCGACGAACACGTCACGGTCAGTGCCGGTGCGCCGGCCATCTTCATGCCATTGCTCGAGTACATCCGCGGTCTGGAAGAAAAACCCGACCTGACCGGCGCGCGGCTGTTTTCCGGCGCTACCGAGCCGCCTGTGGCCATGATGAAAGGCTTTTGGGACCTAACCGGGGCCGAGATTATCCACGCCTATGGCGCCACCGAGACCTCGCCGCTGGTCACCATCAACCGGCTCAAACCGTGGCTGGAACGCGAGCTTACAGAAGACCAAAAATGGGACCTCAAACGCAAGCAGGGCTTTTGCGTGGTCGGTCTGGATATTAAAGTCGTCGACGCTTTGGGCCGGGAGGTGCCGGCGGACGGCGAAACGCCTGGAGAAGTCCTCATCCGCGGTCCCTGGATTACCGGTCGATATCACGACGCTCCGGACTCTGAGGCGCAATTTACAGAAGATGGGTATTGGAAGAGTGGCGATGTGGGCACCCTCGATGCAGAGGGCTACCTGAAAATCACCGATCGCCTCAAGGATGTGATCAAGAGCGGTGGGGAATGGATCAGCTCGGTCGATATGGAAAACGAGATTATGTCCCATCCGGATGTATTGGAGGCGGCCGTGGTCGGCGTGGCGCACCCCAAATGGCAGGAACGTCCCCTGGCACTGGTTATCCTGCGGGAGGACGCCATAGGCAAGATCAGCGACGAAGATATCAGAGCACACCTGCAAAAGACGTTCGCCAAATGGCAGCTGCCCGACAAGGTTCTCTTCGTGGATCAGATCCCCAAAACTTCAGTAGGCAAGATCGACAAGAAGGTCATCCGGGCCGAACATAAGGAGGCTTACGGCGGATAGATGGAGGACGGGGATGAGGCATTACCACGCCAGAGCCCCGGCCTTTGTCATGTTTTTTATACAACTATAAGGTTATTTAAAAGATCTGGGATGCCATACCCGGTAAAATACAGGTGAATCTTTTGAACAACGTCTGGGGTGGTAGTTGCATGGGAGGATCGGGGATTGGAAGTGAATTGAATATACAAGCAGGGGCCACGAATGAGTGGAAGAAATCGGTCGGATATTAAAGCGGGAACTCTGGTTCAGATTGTCCAGAAACAGGATCAACGCAACGGGAAACTGACGGAGGGGATCGTTAAGGATATTCTTACAAAGTCCTCCACACATCCTCATGGAATTAAAGTTCGCCTAACAAACGGCATCGTAGGGCGGGTGAAAAAAGCCTTCTCTGAGCGGTAGGACAACAGGGCCGCATATTAAATAATAACTCAAGTTTCGTACCTGATATTTTGAGGAAAGTCGCATCAGGCATAGGGTAAAAAGAAATTTATCTGGGAAAAATTGATGATGTTTGCTTTGACAACGGCACAAAACCTTTTAAGAATTATCATTTCAGAAGCAACTGATATTACAAAAGAAACCAGACCATCGCATGCCTGTGCACGGTGATTACTTTATGGATACCGGTTCAAACTGATTGCCGCATTGTTTTTCCAAAAAATTTTATTTACCCCACACCAGATGCGGCACTGTGTACCATTGGGGGTGCGAAACTTGAGATAATAATTATTGACAACTGTCGAAACCAGCCAATTGTAATTGGTTTCTCTGAAAATCGACCCAAAATCCCAACACCCCCCACCAACGTCATTTCTTTTTTAATGTGCTCAACAATCGTTGCGGATAATCTGTTACTACCCCGTCCACCCCCAGCTTCAACAGACGCTTCATGGAATCGGTATCGTTGATCGTCCATACCTGAACTCGCAGGTTACGTTTGTGGGCCGCTTCCACGAATCTCCTGTTGACAACCTGGAGCGCACCATATTTTTCAGGGACCTGCAAAGCCAGAGCGTTGGGCGAGTAAATGGATTCCAGGTGCATCTTTTGCAGCAAATAAAACAAAATTACTTCTGATGTACCGGCAGATGTGGCAGCCCCTGGGCATAACGAGCGAAACTTTTTCACGATTTCGGCATCAAATGATGCAATAATAACCTTTTGCCACATGTTATGATCTTGGATTATTCGGCAAAGGGTCGGTATCATAGCTGCCTGGGGTTCCTTGATCTCTATATTAATTCGCATCTGCGGAAATTTTTGAAAAACTTCGGACAGGCTTGGAATTTTAATACCTTTACCACGTAACGGAAACGTATTGCCTTCGTCCGGTGACCAACGATAGGCAGCATCCAGTGTATGAATATCAACCAGGTTGTAATTTTCTACCGATCCGGTTCCATTTGTGGTTCGATTGACGGTTTTGTCGTGAATAACTACCAGTTGGCCGTCTTTTGTGATGCGCACATCAATTTCAAGCACATCAACGCCTAATTGCACCGCACGCTGGTAGGTGTAGAGGGTATGTTCGGGACCCAGGCCGAGCCCACCGCGATGTGCGATGACCATGAATTCACCCGCATGGAAATATGGATGGCCAGGAGCAGGTTCAGCTACAAAACTAAGCACCCAAAAAAGAATTAGAAGAAGTATAAAAGATCCGAGTATGTATTTTAAGGATCTTTTAGCGATATCGATTTTCATGCGAGTTTTATTTGTCATACTATCACTACTAGACACACTCAGTAATTGTCAGTTTTTTATGCCTCTGCCAAGTCGCCCTCGATTTTATGGTTTTGCATCAGTGGAATAGGGGGCACCAAAAGTACGCTCAGAGCTATAACCCTTTGACGTTTTAATATATAACGTCCGTAAATAAGTAAATAACTATTCGTTTTTTAACAACTGATTATATAGGCAGAATAATGGCAAGGTTGCACCTAGGTGATAGCTCATCGCTCATAGTCAGATCAGGTCTGAGGGCCGAGGACTGAGTAATAAGTTAGAAGTGAGAAGAAAGGAACGGGGTTGAAATTGCGCGGTTTCGGCAGGCGCCGGACTATTTCCGGAAGTTTCCCGACCGGAGGCGTTCGAGGGCGGTTTCGATGGGTTGCGGGTCGATATGCCGCATGAGGGCGCCGATGTACTGAATCTGCCTGCGCCGGGCGCCATGGCTCCTTCGGCGGCGCGCTCGCGTTCTTCCCGCCGAAGAACGGACTTTCACACAATTCAGTTGATTTTGCACCCAAACTCTTGCAGTATTTACCCTGTTGTAGTAACTGCAGGGTTCATTCAGGCGCTTAGCAGCTAATACTGCAAACGGTTTGAAATGATCAAGAAATATCTCGACGGTTCTTTTCGGTTCCGATTGAAACGAAAGCGGTGAAAAAAGGTATCAGCCGATTGGGTCAAACGCCTTAGAAGAGAAAAACGGCAAGCGGCAGTATATCAGTATCAGAAGGCCAAACAGATCGAAAGAAATGGGCAAACAAATCAATGAATGACAGTCGCTTGGTCTATTCAACAGAAACAGGCCGAATCTGCCCGGAATGCGGTAAGCCGGTTTCCGCATGCTCCTGCAAAAAAAAGAAGGCTGTTAGAGCCGATAAGCAGCCAACAGGCTATCCCAACGACGGCACCATCAGGATACAGCGAGAAGTCAAAGGGCGTAAAGGTAAAACTGTCACAACCGTCTTCGGTCTTCCGCATGAAAACGAGGAACTACAGAAATTTGCCAAATCATTAAAGCGCCGCTGTGGTGCCGGTGGCTCCGTTAAGGACGGAGTTATTGTAATCCAGGGGGATCACCGGCAAACACTATTGGATGAGATCAAAAAACACGGATACACCGCAAAGATCGCCGGCAGTGGTTAATTCAAGCTGCAAGTGCGCCATGGATAGCGCTATAAATGACTTCATGGAGCGTCCCTCTAAGTCTATAAATTCTAAATTGATATGAACATCAGAAAAAGCATTTTCTTAGCTCTGACCAGTGGCTTGCTATTGGGGCTGCCCTGGTCTGTTTCATCTTTATTCTTTGGGGTTTTTATTGCCTGGGTGCCCCTTTTGTTAGTGGAAGAGGAAACCCGACATCACGCAAACCCGTACGCCATATTCAATTACGCCTTTGTCAGTTTTCTACTGTGGAATATCCTGGGAACATGGTGGATTACCCAGGCCCAATTGGTGGGAGCCATTCTCATCATTTTTGCAAATTCACTGCTGCAAGCCCTCTTTTTCTGGCTGGCAAGCCGTATCCGGACTATCCTGAGGATTCCCCTGTTGTTTCCTTTTCTGTTCATTTGGATGGGGTACGAGCATTTTCATCTATCCTGGGACCTGGCCTGGCCCTGGCTTAATCTGGGCAATGCACTGGCCACAGCCCCAAAGCTCATCCAATGGTACGAGTTTACCGGTGTTCGTGGTGGGACGCTCTGGATCATACTGACCAACTTTGCAGCTTTGAAGGTGTACGATACTTATCTGAAAAAAAGCCCGAGTTCAATTGCTTCGGCTGCCGCAGTAACGCTGATGCTCTTTCTTATTCCCATCTTTGGATCATATCAAATTTTTCAAAACATTGAAGAGGAAGGAGAAACAGTTAATATAGCACTGATTCAGCCCAACCTGGATCCCTATACGGTAAAATTTGACCCGGAAAATTATACGCAACACGTGGAGGAGTTTTTCAGAAAGGCTGATGCTATTGTCGATGATGAAACCCAATACCTGTTTGGTCCCGAAACCCTCATTGTCCAGCAGATTGACGAGAGAGATCCTTCAGCATCGATCTACTACCGAAATTTGTTGGAATTTCGGAAAAAATATCCAAAGCTGAATATTCTTTTGGGCGTACACAGCTACCTTAAACTCAGCAATGAAGACATTCCTCCTGGAAGTCGTTTCAATCGCGAGAAAAATTTTTACTACGAAGCTTTTAATACGGCGCTTTTTCTGCCGGCAGGTTCTGCAGCTGCACCCCAGTTCTATCACAAAACCAAGTTAGTGCCCATGTTCGAGCGCATGCCCTTTGTACAATATCTGGGCTTTCTGGGGAAATACTCCTTAGAGCTTGGCGGATATACCGGCACTTACAGTAATCGTCAAGGGCGATCTGCTTTTGTATTGCCTGACGCTTCAGTTACCATCTTGCCGATCGTTTGCTTTGAATCCATATTCGGCCCCTACAGCTCCCGAAACCTGCCAGAAGAAAAGGGCTTTATATCCATGATCACCAACGACGGATGGTGGAAAAATACGCCGGGGTATCGACACCACTTCAATTTCAGCCCGGTTCGGGCCATCGAAAACCGGCGAGATTTTGTTCGAGTTGCCAATACAGGAATTTCTGCGCTTATTAATGCCAAAGGCATGGTTATCGCCAAGACTCCCTGGTGGGAAAAGGCGACCCTCAAAGGAAAGATTCATCTTCGTCAAGGGCAAACTTTTTTCGCTCGACATGGAGACTATCTGGGCAGGATATCGTTAGTATTAGGGGGACTCCTGGTTTTATACGGAGGGATTCGAAAACTAAAAAGATCCCGGATCAAAGCTTGAACGGTGAATATGGTGTCGCAACTTGTTTAGGATATTAATTCGACATCGGAGCCTCTATTTGCTAATGTTATATCTTTATCAAGACCATAGCGAATCGAATTTTAGAGAGCAAAAGACAACAGGGTAAGATCCCTGTGAAATACGCTTCGCGTTTTGTTACAAAAATTTCACCCCAGTACCATCTTCTGGAGCTACGGGACAAGCGGGATAAATAAGGATTAAATCGTTCTGCAGAATTTATTGGAAAATATTTCTGTTTTATAAGGATAATAGAGGGGATCTCTGCTATATATCAACACTGATAGGGCGGATCATCTCGCAGTCCATAAGCCTTCCAATGAATTGAGTTACGACAAGATGTATGAGGCATTTCTCACAACTCCAACAACAATTCCGCTGTGTGACCGCGACTTTGTCGAATGGCACGGTGGCGTTTCATATTATGGTTTTTGGGCTGTCGTAGTCGATGACCCCAACTGGCTCGAACTATTTGACGCTGTACGTTCACACGTTAAACAGTTCATCCACCCCGGATATCAACGTAAACCACATATAACGATTGCCGCTTGCGGGTTGTTAGATCAAAAACATTTTCCCCCCCATCTTTTAGAACGTCAGTTAGTTACCCTGACTGAAGCGGTGATTACCCCGTTTTCGCTAAATGCCAGCTCGTTGGACAGTTTTGCAGCTGCCCCATACATAACAGTAGAGGACCCAACCGGATCGCTCAATCGGGTTCGTGAACTCCTAACGACGATTTCCAAGGAAGATAACCCGGCCCAATATAAGCGTCATGTCACATTAGGCTTATATCGAGAGGCTTTTGATACATCGCAGGTTGCAGACTGTCTTCAAGCGTTTAAACATGCACCGATCAGTTCAATGTTAGTATCTGAATTAGTTTTTTGTGCCTATGAAACCAAAGAAATTCAAGGCCCATTTAGCGTTTTGGAACGCGTAAATCTGAATCACACAAAATCCTATCGATGAACAATTGCCCGCGGCAGTGAGACTGGAGCAGACAAATGTCACTCCTCCAGCCTAAAAGGGAAAATCCACTAGGACAGGCAAAAGTTGTAGAGTGTTTTTTTCCGCGAATCGATCAACAGACTGACTGCAGGATTTTCTGCCGGATTTTGACTGCCGGATTTTGGGGATTTTTGGGATGGAAGAAAAAGTGAAAATTGGGATCAGCAGCTGTCTGCTCGGATACGAATTGCGTTGGAATGCCGGTCACAAGCTCGATCGGTACCTGACAGATACGCTGGGCCAGTTTGTGGAATATGTTCCCGTGTGCCCAGAAGTGGAAGCCGGTTTTGGCGTACCCAGGGAATCGTTTCGTCTGTTCGGCGATCCTGAGAACCCCCGTCTGATCGCTGTCAAGAGTAAAACGGATCACACCGATCAAATGACCCGATGGGCGAAAAAGCGCGTAAAAGAAATCGAAAAAGAAGATCTGTGCGGCTTTATTTTCAAAAAGGGTTCACCCAGTAGCGGCATGATACAGGTGAAAGTTTACAACGAAAATGGAATGTCGGGAAGAAAGGGGGTGGGCATATTTGCCCGGGCGTTTATGGATCATTTTCCGCTCATACCGGTTGAAGATGACGGTCGACTCTACAATCCGGCAATCCGAAAAAATTTCATCGAGCGCATTTTTACGATGAAACGGTGGCGGGACAGCGTTGCCAAGTCGCCAGGCCTGAAAAAACTGGTGAATTTTCATACACACAATAAGCTTTTGATTCTATCACACTGCCAAAAACATTACAGGCTGATGGGCAAACTGGTGGCAGGCGGCAAGAAAATGAAACTAAAAGAACTTTACACCCAGTATGAGATCCTTCTGATGGGGGCATTGAGGTTAAAAACGACCCTTAAGAAAAACAGCAATGTCCTGCAGCATTTGATGGGGTATTTTAAAAAACAGCTGACCGCCGATGAAAAGCAGGAACTGCTGGAGGTGTTTGATCAGTATCGACAAGAATTTGCACCCCTAATCGTTCCGCTTACCTTGATTAATCACTATGTGCGAAAGTATGATCAATCGTATCTCAAGATGCAGACGTACCTAAACCCGCATCCGGTCGAGTTGAAATTGAGAACCCACGTGTAGGAAAAGATTAAGGTGTTTGAAAGCTAAACCAATTGCAATTTAGAGGGCATACATAAAAATATAAGTTTTCCGATAGCTCCGCTTTATGCAGCTGATTCTGTATTGGTACGAATGTTATAATTTAATCTCCCGGTTTTTTCCATGTCTTACCCATGGGTAGAGCGCAGACTATGGCAAGAAGTTATATTTAAAAAGGATGCTTTAAAATCAATATTTAAAATAATGCAAGGGGTGAAGACAGATTGTTTACATGATATCTCAAAATAACTTGTGTACATGGAAAAACCATGGGATATTTCATATTTCTTATTGGATTGAGGAATGCATAAAAAATATTTCTGTTTTATGAGGGTAATAGAGGGGATCTTTTCTGTATATCAACAATGTTGGGCGCTCAGGCGTTCATTTGGTGTCTTTGCATTGGGAGGTTAACCATGACAATCTATTCCGAGTTTAAGTTGGCGGCTATTCAGGCCGCCCCTGTGTTTTTTGATCGTAAGGCCTCCACGGAAAAGGCTTGTCGTCTGATCCAAGAGGCGGGCTCGCAAGGCGCATCGATAGCGGCCTTTAGTGAAACATGGCTTCCCGGTTATCCATTTTTCATCTGGGGTTCAAGCTCCGACCACCAACTACCGTGGAAGGCCGCAGCAGAATACCTCGAAAACGCAGTTGAGATTCCGAGCCCTACCACCGACCAATTATGCGAAGCGGCTCGCAAGGCAAATATAGATGTCGTTATCGGTGTTGTCGAACGCGACACCCGCACACAAGGTACTGCTTACTGTACACTGCTGTTCCTCGCCAACGATGGACGTATTTTGGGGCGGCACCGCAAGCTCAAGCCCACCCACATGGAACGTGCCGTTTGGGGGGAGGGCGACGGCGCCAGTTTGACTGTTTACGAGCGCCCCTATGGGAGGATCAGCGGCCTCAATTGCTGGGAACATAATATGGTTCTTCCCGGTTACGTGTTGATGTCTCAGGGCACTCAGATCCACATCGCCGCTTGGCCGGGGGCGGAAAGGAAAGCCCCGCCAGCACCCAACCCTGTATGGGCACGCCAGCTCCTGTTATCCAGGGCCTTCGCTTCCCAGGCTGCTGCTTACGTGATTCTCGCAGGCGGCCTTCTTTCCGCCGAACACGTTCCTGAGGCATATCAGGAGTTCGCATCAACGTATACGGGCGATAGCTGCATCATCGATCCGAGGGGCGAGGTCATAGCCGGCCCAGCCGAAGGTGAGGCTATCCTCATAGCAGACGCTTCTATGGAGCACATTCGCGCAGCCAAGTCCGCATGTGATGTAGCCGGACACTATTCGCGACCCGACATTTTTCAACTGCATGTAAATCAAACTCCGTATCACCGGGTCATTGAAACGCCGGACCCTGAATACGTTTCCATCAAGCCTGACTCCGAGCAAAATACTTGATCTGGTGGTATCCATCTGTTTCTCGAGGGGTGCCTAACAAGAAAAACAACGGGGTCGCGGTATCACTTTTGACATGCATAGATATTTAGTGAAGAATGAAGATCAGGCCCTGTCACTTGCCGTTTCGTAACCGATGGCGTTGCTGGGCGCTCAGTGCTGTCTTTCGAAGGCGGATGGAGGTCGGCGTAACTTCCACCAGCTCATCTTTCCGAATAAAATGGATGGCCTGCTCCAGCGTCATGGGTTTAACCGGAGAGAGAATGACGTTTTCGTCTCGACCCGATGCGCGCATGTTGGTCAGATTTTTTTCTTTGCAGGGATTGGCGTTGATATCGGTTGTCCGGTTGTGCTCCCCAAAGATCATACCTTCGTATGTCAGATCATTGGGTTTGATGAACAGACGGCCTCTTGGCTCAAGATTAAACAGAGCGTAAGCAACGGCCGTACCCTGGCGATCGGATACAATAGAACCGGTAAAGCGGCTGGGAATTTCGCCGCGATACGCGTCATAACCCGCAAAATAAGAATTCATAATTCCGGTGCCTTTGGAGTCGGTAAGGAACTCGTCCCGATACCCGATGAGCCCCCGGGAAGGGATGCTGAACTCTATCCGTACCCGGCCGGTGCCGTGGTTGATCATGTTGGTCATCTGGCCTTTGCGGACGGCAAGCTTTTCGGTGACAACACCCAGAAAGCTTTCGTCGCAATCGATGAAGAGATGCTCCATAGGCTCCAGTTGCCGGCCGTCCTGATATTTGAAGATGACTTCGGGCCGTCCCACGGCCAGCTCAAACCCTTCACGCCGCATGGTCTCGATCAGTATGGCCATCTGAAATTCGCCTCGGCCTTTTACCAGAAACTCTTCCCTGTTTTCGGATGCTTCCACCTGAACCGCCACGTTGCTGAGGGTCTCTTTGAGCAGTCGTTCACGAATCTTGCTCGACTGAACAAAGCGGCCTTCCCGGCCGGAAAAGGGCGATGTATTGATCGTAAAACGCATGGCCACGGTGGGTTCGTCCACCGTAATGCGAGGCAGGGCGCAGGGCACCTCACGCGTACATATAGTGTCCCCGATCTGAACGTCTTCGATACCCGACAGTACAATGATATTTCCCGGACCGGCCGTTTCCACTTCCTGGATCGCCAGGCCATCATAAGTCTTCAGTTGCGAGACCTTAAGGGGCCGCTGAACGCCCTGTTCTCCGATACAGACCAGGTGGGCGTTATGGTGCGCCCGGCCATTGACCACTTTCCCCACCGCCAGCCGGCCCAGATAATCGGAATAACCCAGATCCGAAACCAGCATCTGAAATGGTGCCGCCGGATCGTAGCTTGGCGGGGGAATTTCATCCAGGATCATGTCCAGAAGCAGGTGGAGGTTCCCACCCTCTTCCTGCGGAGATCTTGTCGCCACCCCGTTGCGTCCCGCGGCAAAAAGGTACGGGAAATCGAGCTGATCCTCGCTGGCATCCAGGTCGATAAACAGGTCATAAACCTGGTCTAAAACCGTCTCCGGCCGGGCATCCTTACGGTCGATCTTGTTGATCACCACGACAATTTTAAGGCCGGCGGCCAGAGTTTTCTCCAGTACAAAACGGGTCTGGGGTAACGGCCCTTCCGAGGCATCCACCAAAAGGAGCGCTCCGTCCACCATGGACAGCGCCCGCTCCACCTCGCCCCCGAAATCGGCATGTCCCGGAGTATCAATAATGTTGATCCGTACACCCTTCCAGTTTACCGAACAATTCTTGGCGGCGATGGTGATGCCCCGTTCCCGCTCCAGGTCCAGGTTGTCCATCAGACGTTCGCTGACTTCCTGGCCGTCGCGGAACAGCCCGCTCTGCCGGAACATGGCGTCCACCAGGGTCGTTTTGCCATGATCCACATGCGCGATAATGGCAATGTTGCGAATATTTTTATTATGTTCCACGTTTGTCGTCATTTGTTGCATTACCCTTT
>Ga0255058_10001433_pt1 | contig 13436 bp, 13 predicted proteins | sample Cases_109_9_MG_FD_188637 | JGI IMG/M metagenome (GOLD analysis project Ga0255058, IMG submission 188637) | Seawater microbial communities from Amundsen Gulf, Northwest Territories, Canada - Cases_109_9 | ecosystem: Environmental > Aquatic > Marine > Gulf | place: Canada: Northwest Territories... | reverse complement strand
GGCCACCAACGATCATGACGATGAAGGCCTTGTCTTCGAACAGCTGTTGATTGCAAACGGGTGGCTGCAGGGCATCGCGGTGTTCGTCGATCCATTGTTGCAGATTAAAAGCGGTCAGCGATTGCATGTGTGATGTTCCATCTTATTGTCCGGGCACCTGGAATACGCGTGGGATGCGTGAATCCAGTCGCACGGCCGTAAGCTGGCGGCCCCAGACGCAGCCCGTGTCCAGGCTGACCAATTCCGGCAAAACGATTAATCCCAGCGCCGACCAGTGGCCGAATACGACACGGGTATCGCGGGTCGCACGCGATTCGAAGTCAAACCAGGGCGTCAGGTCCTTGCGTGCGCGCCAGGGTGCTCCGGTGTGCGCAAAATTCAGACTCATTTTGGCCGTCAGCATCCGCATGCGGGTGAACGTATTGATGATAAAACGTAGTCGTCGGTAGCCCTTCAACTTGCCCGACCATTTTCTTGGCGTATTGCCGTACATTTTCGCCAGCATGCTTGCATGTTTCTTGCCTCGCAGCGCGGCCTCCACTTCTGCAGCGTGAGCAAGGGTCTTCCTGACGGACCACTTCGGGTGCGTACCAGCGTGTACGAGCAGCGTATCGAAGTCCTTGCTGTAATGTGCGAGCGGTCGATGGCGTAGCCAGTCGACCAGTTCATCTCGATCAGGCGCTTGCAGAAATTTCTCGAGCGTTTCGAAGCGCTTGCCGAAGTCCATCCGATCGCATGCCAGAGCGAGCAGGTGCAGGTCGTGGTTACCCAGGACCGCCACCGCAGAGTCACCCAGGCTGCGCACGAAGCGAACCACCTTCAGCGACTTGGGCCCGCGATTCACGAGGTCTCCCGTCAGCCATAGAGTATCGCTGCCCGGGTCGAAATCGATTGCGTCGAGTAAGTGACGGAATGGGTCATAGCAACCCTGCAGATCTCCGATCGCATACGTTGCCATGCTATTGCTCTGACCTCAGTGCAGCAGGCCCGGCACGGCGAGCGTAAATGCTGCGATAGGTGCATCGAAACTGACGCCATTTTCCGCCTCCATTCGATACAGACCCTGCATCGCACCGACGGGCGTTTCGAGTACGGCGCCGCTCGAATAACGGAATTCTTCGCCGGGCTCCAAATGCGGTTGTTCACCGACGACGCCATCGCCGCTCACTTCCTGAACCTTGCCGTTTGCATCCGTAATAATCCAGTGTCGGCTGATCAGCCTTGCCGCCACGTCGCCTTCGTTCGTGATCGTGATCGTGTACGCAAAGACGTATCGATCGGAGTCCGGCTCCGACTGATCATCGATGTAACGGGTCACGACTTGAATCCTGATGTCGCAGATTTTCTCGTCCATGGTGATCTCTGGCCTGCCAGGCGGCGAATGCCACTATTCTAACGATTTCACGCGCTCGCCGGACTGTTTTTCGAGGCCAGGTGATTCGCCAGCGCCACCCAGTCCGGAATCGCAATATTCTCTGGTCGCAGCCCCGGGTCTATGTCGAGTGCGCGTAGATCTTCCTCCGAGGCATGCGCCTTGAGGGCATTGCGCAGCGTCTTGCGACGCTGACTAAAAGCGGCTGCGACCAGGCTGGCAAGGAACTGACTATCGTCAATGCGGACATCTGTATCCGGCTTGGGGCGAAGCCGTACGACCGCCGAGGTCACCTCGGGTGGCGGGTCGAACGCCAGCCGGTCGACGTCGAACAGAGCGTCGATATCGAGGTAGCAGCCGAGCATGATCGTCAGGCGTCCGAATGCCTTGCTGCCCGGTTCTGCCGCCATGCGATCGACGACTTCTTTCTGCAACATGAAATGCATGTCCTGGATGACATTTCGTTGCTTGAGAAGATGAAACAAGAGTGGTGTCGAAATGTTGTAGGGGAGGTTGCCGACGACGCGCAGTGAAGTTCCAAGTGTCGAGAAGTCGAAGGACAGCGCGTCAGCTTCATGAATGGTGACGTGCTCGTCGTTTTGGAATTGAGTTCGCAGGCGTGCCGCCAGGTCGCGGTCAAGCTCGATCGCGTGCAAGCGGCCGCAGCGCTTCGCGATCGGTACGGTGATCGCGCCGGGTCCGGACCCGATTTCAACTATTACGTCGTCGTCCTGCGGCCCAATCGCATTGACGATGGCGTCGATAACACCGGGGTCCGTCAGGAAGTGTTGGCCGAATCGTTTGCGCGGATGGTGCTTGCTCACGATCGCCCGGCTATTTTTTTCGCGAGGTCCATTGCCGCAAGCAAACTTCCGGTGTCGGCCGTGCCGGTCCCTGCGAGATCGAAAGCAGTGCCGTGATCGACCGAGGTTCGAACAAACGGCAGGCCCAGTGTGACGTTGACGGCATGACCAAAGCCCGCGTACTTCAGAACTGGCAATCCCTGATCGTGATACATCGCCAGTATCGCATCGTGATGTCCGGCCGCCGGCGTGAATGCCGTATCGGCCGGAATCGGACCGCGGATATTCGCACCGCTCTCCCGGAACTCACGCACGATCGGAGCGATGACGTCCCCGTCTTCGTGACCGAGGTGCCCACTGTCACCGGCGTGTGGATTCAGGCCACATACAAGGATCTCCGGAGCGTCAATACCGAAACATGATTTGAGGCCCGCGATTAATATCGTGATCACATCTCGCAGGCCTGTAGCGGTGAGGGCGTCCGGAACGTCGCGTAGTGGCATGTGGGTCGTAGCCAGAGCGACGCGCATATCGCCCGCGACAAGCAACATGACGGGCAGGCGTACTGCGCATATTTCGGCCAGGAACTCCGTATGCCCGGTAAATGGAATGCCGGCGTCGCTAATCACGTATTTTGCGAGCGGCGCCGTGACAAGGGCGGAAAAACCGCCGTTGCGGCAGCCGTGTACGGCGAGTCGCAGGCCTTCCAGCAAGGCACGGGCATTTGCAGGATCAGGTTTGCCGCATTCAACCGCGGCGGGGAAGGGCACGTCCAGGACATCCAGGGCGCCGCTTGAAGGCTGCCACACGTCCGGCTCACCGCTCGCCAGACAATTGATCTGAATGCCGATGTCGAGTTGCTGCGCGCGCTCCCGCATGAGATGCACGTCGGATACTACAATGAAGTCCGGGCTGCCCTGCTGCGCGGCAATGGCAAGGCAAAGTTCGGGACCGATGCCCGCCGGCTCCCCGGCCGTGACTACGAGCGGTTTGCTGTTGCGGATCACATCCGGATGTCGACGTAGGCCTCGTCGCGAATTCGACGCATCCAGAGCTGGGTTTCGTCATCCATCTTACCGTTACGGATACGCACGGCGCAGTTTTGTTCCTTCAGGTCCTCGGTATTGTCGTAAGTTCGACGGTCAAGAACCTCAACGATGTGCCAACCGAAAGGACTGCGAAAGGGTTCACCCATTTCGCCGGCTTCGAGCTCATCAACGGCTGCCTGAAATTCCGGCACGAAGGTTCCGGGGCCAGCCCAACCCAGTTCGCCGCCGCTGTTTGCGGAGCCTGGATCATCGGATAGTAGCTTCGCGAGTTCATCGAAATTCTCGCCCGCCAGGATGCGTTCGTGGGCATCCACAAGCATCTGCTTCGCGGTTTCGTTATCGATTATTTCGTTTGGCATAACCAGGATATGTCGGACATTTACCTGTTTTTCCTCGCTACGCTGAACCGCGCTGCGCATATCGTTTACTTTCACGATGTGAATGCTCGACGCTGTACGGAACGGTTCGGATACATCACCGGCCGATAGCGGCGCAAGTATGTCGGTGAATACAGTAGGCACCTGCTCACCCTTCAGCCAACCCAGTGCGCCGCCCTGGAGCGCCGTCGGACCCTGAGAAAAACGAACGGCGAGTTCGCGAAAATCTGCTCCATCGCTTGCCCGTGCATAGATGTCCTGAGCTATATCGAGAAGGTCATCAAGCTGCGCCGCGGATGCGGTTTCGGGCAAGGACAACAGGATGTGTGACAGGTCGTAGTCTGAGTTAACGACTACGTTGTCTTCGAGATCGGCGATACAATTTTCGATCTCACGTGGCGATATCTCGATCCGCTGTGTGACATCGATGCGACGCAACTGTTCCAGCGTTAATTCCTCACGCATCTGGCGACGATAGTCCTGGTAGTCGGCACCCTCTTTGGCCATTTCGACAGGCAGGTCTTCAAACGCGATGCCACGTCTTGCGGCAACGTCAGACATGAACTGGTTCAGCATTTGATCGGAAACCTGCAGACCGATCCTGTCAGCTCGCTGTAGCTGAATCTCGTTCATAATCACGCGCTCAAGCACCTGCTCCTGCAGAATATCGTCCGGTGGCAGAGGCCAACCCTCTTGCTCGGCCCGCATTATGATCATGTCGAGCGTTTCCAGGTACTCGCTCTTGAGCACGATACCTTCGTTGACGATTGCGGCGACGCCGTCGAGGAATTCGCCCGTATCAGAGAGCTCGTCCGTGGCGGCGTCATCGAGAAAATCGCCTGGATCAGCGAGATCTTGCGCCGCGACGAGCGGCGCAGCCGATAGCGCGACGATCGCGCATAAGCTATTAATTTTAAACACTATTTGTTACCGGAGGTCTGCAGAATAGCCAAGAATACCACGTTCGAGGAGTTTGCCGGCGGCGGTACCCACACTGGTCATTCCTTTCAATACCAATTGCAGACCGAAGGATGAATCACGAGTTCCATCGCGAGTCGATATATGGCGCCGGGCGACCACCCTGAGGCCCCAGCAACAGCTTTCGTACTCGAGCCCGAAAAACTCCTCGAGTGCCTCCTGATCACGGAAGGAATAGTTGTATCGACCCACGATATTCCATTTTGTGCCGACGGGCCACGACCAGGACAGGTCACCCTGTTCCAATGAGTTGCGGCGGAAGCGGTAGGCGAGATTAAGGATCTTGTTGCTTTCCGGTCGGTACTGCAGCCGGGCCTCCGACTTCGTCGTACCGCTGTCGCCCGAGCCCCATTGCTGACCAATGTCGAAATTCAGATTTTCGTGCAGAAAAAACTGCACTTCGGCGATGAAGTCTGATGATTCAAAATTGTCTGGAGATCCACCTGGCAAGGTAACTTGTCGATCGCTGAAATAGCGCGTTTGGCCAATCGTGGCTGTGAGCAGTTCCTTACCCGTTGAGACGTCGAGAATGCGCGAGGTTATGCCTACGCTCAACTGGTCGGTTTCACCAATTCGGTCGACGCCGAGAAAGCGGTTCTTGCGAAACAGCTGTACGAGGTTGAGATCCGGCATGATCGTATCGAAAACAGGCAAGCCGTCCTGATTGCGATGTGGAATATGTACGTACAAGAGACGCGGTTCAATCGTCTGAATACGCCGCGAGCTTCCTGACATGGTGCGTTCCAGAATGAGCCCGAAATCGAAACTCGTGATTGGCAGCGAGCGAGTCGGGTCGGTTTGATCGCCGGGCAGCGTGTTGCTGAGTTCGTATCGCGTGTAGTCCAGGGCAACTGCGGGCTTGATGAACCAACCCGGCCCGCTGACGGGCAATTCGACTTGCGGTGACAGGTTCACACGCCAGCCGGTCACGCCGACCTCACGGTCGAAATTCACGATCTCGCCGTTGATGCCTGCAGCGAGCCCCAGCAATTGATCGGGCCAGTAGCCTTCGAACAGCAGTTGTGGCAACCGCTGATACGGTTCTTCTGTCGGCAGGATTGCGTCGTCGAGCGTTTGAAAGTTCTGCACCTGGCCGAAAAACGACATATTGTCCGTGTGCCAGTCGAAGCTGACACTTTGATTGAGTTGCGTAATGCTCGAAAGACTCAGCGAGCCACCGAGGTCCTCGAAATACTGGTCGTCGGACACTTCGCGAAAATCAATAAGGTTGCGCCAGCCGTTTCGATACAACGTGCGATGATTAATACTTGTCATGTGCCGCGCGCGATCGACCAGATCATCATCGGGCAGGTATTGTGCCGTGACGATGCCGTCGCTGGTCTCGGTCAGGTAGCGGAACCCGGTCTGTAGTTGCAGGCCACGCTCGGTCAACAGCCGCGGCGTAATGGTCGCGTCGTAATTCGGCGCAATGTTCCAATAGTAGGGCACGCTGAGTTCATTGCCGCTGCGGCCTGTACTTCCGATTTCGGGTGTCAGTATTCCAGACTTGCGCGCATCGCCAATCGGAAAGGATATGTAAGGCGCATACAAAATAGGTATGTTCTTGAATCGCAACTTGATGTTGCGTGCAGTGCCGACGCCTTGTCGCGTATCAAGATCGATATCGTCGGCTTGCAGCACCCAGTCTTTGGAGCCCGGTGGACAGGTCGTATAGTTGACTTTGTCGAGCTGTAGTTGACCTAGCTGATTGATCAGCAGTTTATCGGCGGAACCCCTTGCGTTGCTGTCGCCGAGTGTGAATTCGGCGCCCTCGAATACGATCCGTCCGGAGTCGTAAGAAAACTCGGCCGAGTCACTGAGAATCTGCGTGGCCGGGTCTTCGTATCTGACATTGCCATCCAGATGTAATGCACGCTCACTCGGGTCGAAAATGGCGCTGTCCGCACCCGCAAGTTTATTGCCGCGACGCAACAGGACGCCGCCGGTCATTGACGCCGTCGGGTCGTCGCCCAATCGAGCCTCGAGCTCGCCTGCGGTCAACTCGACCGTGTTTTCGTCCGCCAGCTGCTGTTGGGTCGGCTGCGCACGCTCGGCCAGTCGCGTACTCAGTGTGTTTTCGCAGGCCAGCGGTTCCGCAGCATGCGCAACGGGCACGAGCAGCAAAAAGCTGGCATATATCAGGTGTTTTGCAGGCAAGTTTCTGGACGGATTGAGTGTGACGCCGGAGGCGATATACCCGGGATGTTATCAGGCATTACTATTTGTTACCTTCGCATAGTTCTTGAGGTGTTTCAACGCGTTACGGAGACAGGCTATCAGCAACACAGAAGCTTCCATCGACAGCCGACAGACTGAACTCAAACACTGGCTGGAGCGTATCGAGGCCCTTGCGGGTACTGACATGAGGCCGGCGTCCACGGATGCCAGTTTTCGTCGTTACTTTCGATTGCGCTCGTCCGCAAAAAGTTTCATCGCGATGGATGCGCCGCCGCCACAGGAAGACTGTCTGCCGTTCGTGCGGATCGCCGGTTATCTAGAGGCCATGGGACTGAATGCGCCACGGATTGTCGAGGCGGATCTGGAGCGCGGCTTCTTGTTGTTGACGGACCTTGGGTCGACACAATACCTCGAGCGTCTCAGGGCGGTCCCTGAAGAAGCTGACGAGCTTTATGGTGATGCGATCACCGCGCTGGTAACAATGCAGTCGCGTGGTGCTGCCTACCAGGCGATGTTGCCGCCGTACGACACCGACCTGCTTGAGTTTGAACTATCGCTATTTCATGACTGGCTTTGCGGCACTCATCTCGACATCGAATTTTCGTCCGGCGAGGAAGAGCAATGGCGAGACACCTGTTCCCTGCTGATCCAAAACGCGCTTGATCAGCCGCAGGTGTTCGTGCACCGCGACTACCATTCGCGAAACCTGATGGTCACTGCGGATCACAAGCCCGGGATGCTGGATTTTCAAGATGCTGTCGAAGGAGCGTTTACTTACGATCTCGTCTCATTACTCAAAGACTGCTACATCCGCTGGCCGGCAAGTCGAGTTCGTGAATGGGCGGAACAGTTTTATACAGGCGTTGCTGCAAATACGCGGGCGCAGGTCAGCATGGAACAGTTCATCCGCTATTTCGAGCTCATGGGCGTGCAGCGGCAGCTCAAAGCGGCAGGTGTTTTTGCGCGACTGAATCATCGCGACGGCAAACCCGCATACCTCGGCGACATACCCCGTACCTTGTCCTATATTGTCGAGCTAGAGCCGCGTTACGATGAACTGGCGTTTCTCATCGATATGATTCGGGGACGCTGTTTGCCCGCATTTGAGGGCGACTCATGATCGCAATGATCCTCGCGGCCGGGCGTGGTGAGCGATTGCGTCCGATTACGGAATCGATGCCAAAGGCGCTGGTGGAAGTGCGCGGTCGCAGTTTGCTCGAGCGCCACCTGGATGCTGTCAAAGCGGCCGGCATCGACACCGTTGTTATTAACCTTGGCTGGCTGGGCGAGCAAATTGCCGCTCGCGTCGGCTCCGGTACGCGCTACGGGCTTGCGGTTGTCTACAGTCCCGAAGGTGAGGACATTCTCGAGACCGGGGGTGGCATTCAGCGAGCGCTGCCAATACTTGGCAACGATCCCTTTCTGGTCGTCAATGCAGATGTTTATACGGAGATGCCCTTGCCGACCGCTATTCCGGAGAACTCAGATGGCCACCTCGTATTGGTGCCAACACCGGCGCACAAGGACCAGGGTGACTTCGATCTCGTCAAAGGTCGCGTGGCCAACGTCGAGACGCCGGCGCTCACTTTTAGCGGCATTGCCGTTTATCGCCCCGAGTTTTTTGCAGATTGCGCGCCGGGCCGATTTCCCCTGGCGCCGATGTTGCGGCGTGCCGCAGACAAGTCGCGCCTGACTGGCAGTACGTTTGACGGGGTCTGGGAGGATGTCGGAACGCCACAGCGGCTCAAGAAATTGAACGCCGTCTAGGTTCACTTAGCGGCGAATCCGGGTAGCTCGGCCGGACCGTCAATGACGCCAGCGTCGTCGAAATGCAGATGTTTCAGGAACTTCGGCAACAGCAGTTGCCGCGCGCGCTCAAGCCCGCACTCGGCTCCGAGTCGCGTCAGGTCTGTCACCTTGAGATTGCTGAATCCGCAAGGATTGATACGTGTGAAGGGTTCGAGGTCGACGGCCACGTTCAGCGCCATGCCGTGAAAACTCGCCCCGCGCCGAATGCGCAAGCCGACACTCGCCAGCTTCACTCCGTCCACATACACACCCGGCGCATCGCTGCGACTCGCGGCTTCAATTTTGTATTGCGCAGCAAGCTCGATGGCGCTTTGCTCGAGGGCCGTAACCAGTGACCGAATTCCGATGCCCGCGCGCCGGAGGTCTATCAGCGCGTAGAGCATTAACTGCCCGGGCCCGTGATAGGTAACCTGGCCGCCGCGATCGACCTGCACGACCGGAATATCGCCCGGCGCCAGCAAGTGTTCCCGATTCGCGTTGACGCCCAGTGTGAATACCGGATTGTGCTCGGTAAACCAGATTTCGTCGGCTGTATCAGCGTCGCGCGTGTTCGTGAATTGCTGCATCGCATGCCAGACAGGCTCGTAGTCCTGCCTGCCGAGACGTCTAATCGTGATGTCGCTCATAGCGCCATCAATACGTCTTCGTGAGCGGTGATTGCATGGTAGATATCGTCGAGCTGTTGCTGGCTCTGCGCGTTGACGGTTGCGGTTATCGACACGAAGCGGCCGTTGCGGCTCAAGCTTGACTTGAATGCGTTGTCGTCCAGCGGGCCCGTGTGCTTTTCGATTAGCTCGCGCGCAATCGAATGGAAATCCGGCGTGTCCCGCCCCATCATTTTAATGGGGAAGTCACATGGAAACTCAAGCAGCGTTTCGTCGTTCATTCGAACCAGAGACTAATACCGTCGCGAGTTCTCTGCCAGAGTGAGCCTTGCGGATTGTCATCAAGGGCCCGCAGCGACTCATTGGCGATGTTTTCACCGTCCAGGCTAACAACGATCTCTGCTAGCGGCTGACCTTGTGCGACAGGTGCTTCGAGAATAGCGGGAATATTTTGGATCATTTTCAGTGAGTCATAGGAGCCGCGCGGAATGGTCATGTACAGGTCGTCCAAAACGCCCAGCGACGTGTATTCCTTAGCCGACTTCCAGACGCGTACTTGTGTGATTTCCTGCCGGGCGGCATACACGAGTCGGGTTTCGAAAAATCTGAAGCCGTAATTGATCAGCGCCTGGCTGCCATCGATTCTGGCCTTGGCGCTCGAGGTGCCGAGGACGACGGCAATAACGCGCATGCCATCGCGTTCTGCAGAGGACACCAGGCAGTAGCCTGCGGCGTCCGTGTGGCCGGTCTTCATGCCGTCGACGGACGCGTCACGCCACAGCAGGTTGTTACGATTTGGTTGTGTAATGTCGTTATAGGTGAATTCCTTGACCGCATGCCACTGGTACAGGTTCGGAAACTCCGCAATGATCGCGCGTGCCAGCGTTGCAAGATCTCGCGCGGTGGAATAGTGATCGTCATGCGGCAGGCCCGTTGCATTCATGAAGTGGCTCGATGCCATGCCGATTGACTGGGCGTATTGATTCATGAGGTCCGCGAATACGGACTCCGTGCCGGCAACATGCTCGGCGAGCGCGACGCTTGCGTCATTGCCGGACTGCACGATCATGCCGAGTAGCAGGTCCTTGATCGTAACCTGCGAACCGACTTCAATGAACATTCTTGACCCCGGTGTCCGCCACGCCTTCTCACTGACCGTCACTTCGTCACCGAGTTGTATCTGTTGCTCTTTCAAGGCATGAAAGACCACATAGGTCGTCATCAGCTTGGTCAGGCTTGCCGGCGCCAGTCGTTCGTCCGCCTGATGCTCCGCCAGGACATGCCCGGTCTGGCTGTCGATCATGAGGTAGCTCTTGGCGCCGATGATGGGGGGTGCGGGCGTGGGCCGTAACTGGGCGGCAGAAACACCCGCAAACAGCAGACTAATGAACAAAAACGACAGCAGAAAGGAATTACGAGCGTGCATATGGGTTCAGCAAGCAGGGAAAGAGGGCGCGTATTGTAGCGCGCTAGAACAGGCCCCAGAGAAAGAATATCGCGGTGCCGGCGAAGGTGCCCAACGCGTAGCCGAGCACGCCGACCAGGACGCCAGGTGTGACAAGGTCGTGCCAACCGCGCGCCGCCGCCAATGCGGGTGCCGTAGTCGCGCCCAGTACGGCCGCGTTCGAGGCGATGATGAGTTCGGGCAGGGTTAGCCGGAAAAGTTGGCCAACGCTTAGCAGCACAGCCAGGTGAACGCTCAGCAGGATCACAACCAGCACAATCAGGAGTGGAGCAATATTCACCATTGCGATGATGTCAGCACCGGCCGCGATCGCGACGAAGAATACAAACGCGAGCCCGACCCCAAGCTCGAAGCCGCCGCGTAAACGTTCCATCCAGTGTGGAAAAGCCGTCGCCGCGACCAGCACGAGCGACGTGATGACCGCGTAACGAAGACTGGGCATTTCGATAGCGCCAGTAATCGCATCGCCGATGGCGACGAAGCCGATCGCCGCTGCCGTCGCCAGAGTCAGACTCGCAGCAGATATGCGTTCCGTTGTGATTTCCTCGGCCTGTTTTTCGCCGTGCTCGTGTTGTGTGAAACGACTTGCCAGCCACGTGAGGCCCGGAAGCACGGCGAGCACAGTGAGGAACAAGGCACTGAACAGGTTGTCCGTCGCCGTGGCCGCAGAAAAGAACGAAGCATCCGCGCGCAGCCCCGTGATCTCACCAAGCGCCGCATAGTTAACAGAGCCGCCGATATAGGTCGATGCAAACAGGCCTGCGATGCCCGCCTCTCGCATTGCAGGGTCGATATCGGCCACGGGTGCAAGAGAACCAAGATCCAACAGGCCCACCGCGATGATCACGCCGACGATCGTGCCCAGGCTCGCAACCAGGAATGCGATCGTCATGCGCGTCGTCTCGAACAGCATCTTCCTCAGGTTGGCCTTGAAGAGGAACAGAGGAATGAGCACGGGCACGAAATAGCTGAAGACGAAATCATAGGCCGGCGCCGAGTGCGGAATCAATCGCAGGTTTGCCGCCGCGATCGCCACCAGTATCGCGATCGGAGCACCGGTCAGGTGCGAGCCGATGCGGGTCTTCTCCGCCAGAAATGCCCCGCCGGCGATGACAAACAGCGCGGCCATCAGGGCAAAATCGTTGTCCGGACTTATCAGGCTCACATCGCTCCCTCGATTCACTTATCGGCAGCAATCAGGTACGGATTCATTATCCCAATGTTCTCGAGTTCCTCGACGATGACATCGTATTGAATGACGTCGTGAATCGGTCCGATGCGGACGCGGTAGAGCGTCGGGCTTACGCTGGTGTCTTCGAGAATGTATACATTGCCGATATGCGCAGCGCCCAGCGCAGCGCTGCGTCGCTCCGCGTTTTTGCGGCTGCCGAAGGCGCCAACCTGTACGTAGATCTTGTTCTCGGTTGCGGTCGATGTCGCGAGCTGGGGCCCGCTCGTACGTTGGGTTGGGGTGGTTGCGGGCTGGGGCCCGCTCCTACGGTTGGTGGGCCGGTCGCCTGGCGGATCATCGAACGTAATGGCGGTCACCTCGACGAGGCTCGTGCCGCTCCCGACCATGTCCAGTTTCAGTGCAGCCGCATATGACAAATCGATGATGCGATTACTGACGAACGGCCCGCGATCGTTGACGCGCACAACAATGCTGAAGTTGTTGCGGAGGTTTCGCACCCGGGCATAGGTTGGCAGTGGCAGCGTCTTGTGTGCCGCTGTCATCGCATACATGTTGTAGGTCTCCCGATTGGACGTCAACCGGCCATGAAATTTCTGGCCATACCAGCTGGCGACGCCGCGCTCCGAGTATCCGGCGCCCGAGGGCATGACCGTGTAGCGTTTGCCTAAAACTTCGTAAACCGGGCCGTTGCCATAGCGACTACGCGCCTCTGGCCTGGGGATTGCATCGCCCGGCAAATCGGGAATGGAAACGCTGCCGCCAGGGGCGCTGTCTTTTACATCTCTGCCGCCACAACTACTGAGCAATAACAGCACAATGACGCCGGCAAGCGCGCGTTGCGCATCAACTCGCATCATTGTTGAGCTCAAATGCGATTTCCTGGCCGAGTTGATGTACAGCCAGTGCGTACATCACGCTGCGGTTGTAGCGAGTGATGACGAAAAAATTGTGAAAGCCTACCCAGTGCTCGGTGCCGCTGTTACCCACGTAAGTCAGCAACTGGCTCTTGCTTTCGCCTGGCAGGTCTGTCGCAAACATGACGCCTTTCTGGCTCAGTGACATTACCGTGTCACTGGGTTTCAGTGTGTTGGTGGGGTTGGGAACAGGGCCTCGCCAGGATCCGCCCAGCCTGGCCCGTGAAGTAACGTCTTCACCCGTTCTCCAGCCGTGCGCATTGAAGTAGTTGGCGATACTGCCCACTACGTCAGCCCAGTTGTTCCAGATGTCCCGCTTGCCGTCACCCGTCGAGTCGATGGCGTAGGCGCGATAGCTGGAGGGCATGAACTGCGGCCTGCCCATTGCGCCTGCGTAGGAGCCCGTCGCGTCAGCGGCCTGCATGTCTTCCTCGCGCACGAGTAACAGGTACTGTTTGAGTTCCTTGCGGAAGAATTTTGCTCGCGGCGGGTACTGAAACGCGAGTGTCGCCAGCGCATCGAGCACCCGGTAGCTGCCCGTGATGCGACCGAAATAGGTCTCGACGCCGATGATGCCGACGAGAATTTCCTCTGGGACGCCCGACGACGCGCTGATCGTCGAGAGGGTCTCGCAATTCTCGCGCCAGAACGCCGCGCCCGCCTTTATGCGCTCCGGGGTGATGAAGATCTTGCG